>Ga0299914_10002572_pt1 | contig 12550 bp, 10 predicted proteins | sample RVTome_10_FD_201361 | JGI IMG/M metagenome (GOLD analysis project Ga0299914, IMG submission 201361) | Soil microbial communities from uranium-contaminated site in the Upper Colorado River Basin, Wyoming, United States - RVT153D57 (version 2) ...
CCGCGCGAGCGCCTCGCTCGACGGCAGCCCCGACGGTCCCGGCGCGCTGCGGCGCTGGAAGCAGCTCGAACTCCTCCGGATCGCGACACGTGATCTCCTCGGGTCCGCCGATCTCCCTGCGGTCGGACGAGAATTGGCCGCCTTGGCCGACGCATGCCTCGGCGCCGCGTGTGACCTGGCTGCACCAACGGTGCCGCTGGCGGTGATCGGAATGGGCAAGCTCGGTGGCCGTGAGCTGAACTACGCCAGCGACGTCGACGTCCTCTTCGTCCACGAGGGCGAGTCCGCCGAGGCCGAACGGGCGGCGCGCTCGATTCTCCACACCATGGCGGCGCCGAGCACACACGGCATCGTCTTCCGCACCGACGCCGACCTGCGCCCGGAGGGGCGGTCGGGACCGTTGAGCCGGTCGCTCGACTCGTACCTCGCGTACTACGGCCGGTGGGCCGACACCTGGGAGTTCCAGGCGCTGCTCAAGGCGCGCGTGGTCGCCGGCGCCCACGCCCTCGGCGTCGAGCTCGTGACGCAGACGCGCCGGTTCGTCTGGCCCGACATGCTCGATCCCGAGGCGATCCGCGAGGTGCGCACCATGAAGGCGCGCGCCGAATCGGAGACTCGGCGGAAGGGGCTCAGCGAACGCGAGCTGAAACGAGGACGGGGGGGCATACGCGACATCGAGTTCGCGGTCCAGCTCCTGCAGCTCGTCCACGGACGCCACGACACCGCCGTCCGTTCGGCGACCACCCTCGACGCCCTCGAGGAGCTCGCACAGGGCGGGTACATCGACGAAGCCGACGCGGCCCGGCTCGCGCGCGCGTACACGTTCCTCCGCACGGTGGAGCACCGCCTCCAACTTCACGACGAGCAACAGACCCACACGCTGCCCACCGACCTCAACGCGTTGACCCGCCTCGCGCGCGTACTCGGATATAGAGACCGGGGCGAAACGACGGCGGCCGAGCAATTCCAGGCCGACCACCGTGCGCACCAGGCGGTGGTCCGGTCGATTCACGAGCGTCTCTTCTTCGCTCCCGTGCTCGAAACGCTGGCCGGTACCGGTCCCCTTGCGTCCGAAGCGGTTGAAGAGCGGCTGCGCGCGTTCGGGTTCGCCGACGCCGAGCAGACTCGACGCGCGCTGGCGGAACTGACCCGAGGACTGACTCGTCGCTCGCGCGTGATGAAGCGACTGTTGCCGGTCGTGTTGGGATGGCTGTCAGCCACACCCGACCCGGATCTCGGGCTGCTCCAGCTCCGCCGCCTGGCCGAGGGCCCGACCCGCTCGACGTGGCTGGCCCGCACGCTGCGAGACGCGCCGGGCGCCGCCGAACGCGCGGTGCAAATCCTCGGCACCAGCCGCATGGTCGGCGACGCGTTGTTACGTCAGCCCGACTTCATCGAGTCCCTCGGCGACGACGCCGCGCTCGGGGAGCGCACCACCGCCGAGCTCACCGAGAAAGCCCTCGAGACGCTGCAGTGGCGAACGGGCGTCGAGGCCCGGCGCAGCGGACTGCGGAGATTCAAGCGGCGGGAGCACCTCCGCATCGCGGCCCGCGACCTCCTGGGACTGTCATCGACCGAGAAGACTGAGCGCGAACTCACGGCGCTGGCCGACGCCTGCGTGACCGCCGCACTCGACGCCATCGCGCCGGCAGTGCCGTTCGCCGTCATCGGGATGGGTCGCTACGGCGGCGGCGAGCTGTCGTACGCGTCGGACCTGGACGTGCTGTTCGTCTATGACGGCAGCACGCCGGCCGACTTCGACGCCGCGGAGCGGGCCGCGACCGAGTTCCTCCGCGAGGTCGGGAGCACGACCACCGAGGGAAAGACGTTCGTCGTCGACGCCGACCTCCGTCCCGAGGGGAAGAAAGGCGTCTTGGCGCGGTCGCTCGAGGGTTACCACCAGTACTACGAGCGCTGGGCGCTGATCTGGGAGTTTCAGGCGCTCATCAAGGCGCGCCCGGTCGGCGGCGACGGCAGGGTTGCGGCGCGTTTCCAGGAGCTCGTCGAGCCGTACGTCTACCGCGACCAGTTCTCCGAAGCCGACGTACGCGAGGTCCGCCGCATGAAGGCGCGCATCGAGCGCGAGCGGATCCCGCCCAACGAGGATCCACAGTTCCACTTGAAGCTCGGGCCCGGGTCGCTCTCCGACGTCGAGTTCACCGTGCAGTTGCTCCAGCTCCAGTACGGCGGCACCCATCCCAGGCTCCAGACTGCGTCGACGCTGGTCGCGCTGCGCGAGCTCGCCGACGCCCGCCTGCTTGACGCCGACGACGCGAATGCGCTCGAGGAGTCGTACCGATTCTGTTCGCGGGCGCGGAACGCGCGCTTCCTGCTCAGCGGTGCGCCGGCCAATTCATTGCCGACGGCCGTGCTCGAGGCCGCTCGTCTCGGCCGGGTGCTCGGCTACGTGCATCAGCCGCACGCGAGCCTGCGTGACGACTACCGCCGGTTGACGCGCCGGGCCCGCCGCGTGGTCGAGCGCGTCTTCTACGGCCGGGAGTAACGCGCGGTCAACCGGTGAAGCGGGGCTCGACGAGGACCGCGATCGGCGCGGTACCGCAGGGGTTGTCGGCCGGGTCGTAGGTGATCGTCACCACGCCGTCGCCTTCGTGCACGCCGGTCTCCAGCAGGGCACCGAATCCGGAACCGCCGCCGCCACCGCCACCGTTAGTACCGCCGGCACCGCCGCCCCCGCCGTAGTAGCCACCGCCACCGCCACCGCCGGAACCGCTCGATTCACCACCGTTGCCGCCGGAACCGAGGTCGCCGTCGACTCCCTCCTGGAAGACGAACTCGGCGTCGCCGCCTTCCCCGCCGCCGGTCTGTGTACCGCCACCGCCGCCCTCGGTCCCTTCCCCGGCGTCGGTGCCGTTGGCACCCGGCTCGCCGGACTCACCGCCGCCGTCACCGCCGGGGCCGCCCTGGAACTCGGTACCGAATGTGACGAGGCCGCCGCCACCACCACCGCCGCCACCGACGACGACCCGGTTCGCGAGCTCGGTTCCGCCTTGGCGAACGTCGGAGGCACCCCCGCCGCCGCCGCCCCAGGCGTTGGAGTCGCCGTCGCCGCCGTTGCCGCCCCCGTTCGCCCCGCCGTTCTCGGTGTCGGGACCGGGGATGCCGTCGCCGCCCTGCCCGCCGACGTTGACCTGGAGGGTTTCACCAGGGGTGACCACGATCGTCGCCTGACCGTGACCGCCGAGACCGCCGGGTCCACCCGGGCGCGGCGTGTCTTCGTTGTTCGACTCGCCCTGACCGCCCGAGGCGCCGTAGGCGTCGATCGTCACCTCACACACGTTGGGAGGAACGACGAAGTCGAACGAGCCGACCTCCGCGAACGGCTCCGTGACCGGCTCGGCATCCGCGGCCGGCGCGAACGCGACGAATCCTCCGACCAAGCCGACCGCCGCCAGAACCGCGACCGTCCGTGCACGTGTGACCGACATGCCCACCCCTCTCCGCGTGACCGGGTGACGCTACTCCGGCCCATACGCAGGAACAACAACCACCGTGCGCGCCGAGGGCCGGCTTCGCCCGCCCTCAACACACCATGCACGTCCCCGGCCGCGCCGCGGGCGCTGACGAGGGGGGCCTGCCCCCCTCGTCCTAAATGTCGTAGTACATGTAGAACTCCCACGGGTGTGGCCGCTGGCGCATGACGTCGACCTCGTTCACACGCTTGAAGTCGATCCACGTCTCGATGACGTCCGGCGTGAAGACCCCGCCGGCCAGCATGAACTCGTGGTCGGCCTCGAGCGCGTCGAGCACCGCGTCGAGCGAACCCGGGACCTGCGGCACCTTTGCCAGTTCCTCGGGCGGCATGTCGTAGAGGTCCTTGTCGAGCGGCGTGGGCGGCTCGATCCGGTTCTGGATGCCGTCGATCCCCGCCATGAGCATCGCTGAGAACGCGAGGTACGGGTTGCACGACGGGTCCGGACACCGGAACTCGAGGCGCTTGGCCTTCGGACTCTTCGAGTACAGCGGGATGCGCACCGCGGCGGAACGGTTCCGCTGCGAGTACACGAGGTTGACCGGCGCCTCGTACCCGGGCACGAGCCGCTTGTACGAGTTCGTCGTCGGGTTCGAGAACGCCAGGATCGCCGGGGCGTGCGTGAGCAGCCCGCCGATGTACCAGCGCGCCATGTCGGAGAGGCCGGCGTAGCCCTTCTCGTCGAAGAACAGGGGCTCGCCGCCCTTCCACAATGACTGGTGCACGTGCATGCCCGAGCCGTTGTCCATGAAGACGGGCTTCGGCATGAATGTGACCGAGACGCCGCGCTGGATCGCGACGTTCTTGACGACGTACTTGTAGAGCATGAGCTTGTCGGCCATCGTCAGCAGCGTGTCGAAGCGCATGTCGATTTCGGCCTGGCCCGATGTGCCGACCTCGTGGTGCTGGACCTCGATCTCGATGCCGACCGACTCCAGGACACGAACCATTTCGCTCCGCAGGTCCTGGAAGTGGTCCATCGGCGGGACGGGGAAGTAGCCCTCCTTGTAGCGGGGCTTGTACCCGAGGTTGGGCTCGCCGTCGAGCTCGAACTCGCGGCCCGAGCCCCACACGCCCTCGACCGAGTCGAGGAAGTAGTAGCCCGAGTACTGGTTCTGGTCGAAGCGCACCGAGTCGAACATGTAGAACTCGGCTTCGGGACCGAAATAGGTCGTGTCCGCGAGGCCGGTGCTCTTGACGTACGCCTCGGCCTTTTGCGCGACGTACCGCGGGTCGCGGGTGTACGACTCGCCGGTCACCGGGTCGCTCACGAAGCAGTTCATGTTGAGCGTCACGTGCTCACGGAACGGGTCGAGCACCGCGGTGTTCGGGTCCGGCATGAGCAGCATGTCGGATTCCTGAATCTCCTGGAATCCACGGATCGACGAGCCGTCGAAGCCGTAGCCCTCTTCGAAGCCTTCGTCGGTGAGCTGATGAATGGGCATCGAGAAGTGCTGCATGAGGCCCGGGAGGTCGCAGAAACGGAGATCTACGACCTCCGCGCCACTGTCCTTCGCCAGCTTCAACACATCACTGGGTGTGCGGTCCTCCACTTGCCTTCCTCCAAGATCGTCACTCGTCGGTCGCGGCCGGGAGCCTAGCGAGGCCCGCCTCGCGCACAGCGGCCCGGCCTGATCCCGGTCCGCACGCAGGCTCCCGCTGTCCCGTTTCCCGCCCGTTGCCCGACCGTGAACGCTCTGTTACACGCCCCTCCCGGCAGCCAGAACGCTGACCGCGCCTGCAATCATGGTCGCGGTGGACAATCAGCTCGACTATGTGGTTCGCACCGTCGAAGAACGCGGCGTTCGGTTCATCCGCCTGTGGTTCACCGACGTGCTCGGCTATTTGAAGAGCTTCGCGATCACGCCCGCGGAGCTCGAGGTCGCGCTCGAAGAGGGCATGACCTTCGACGGGTCGGCGATCGAGGGCTTCACCCGCGTGCAGGAAGCCGACATGCTCGCCCGGCCTGACCTCGGCACCTTCGAGATCGTGCCCTGGCGCGGCGACGACGCACCGGTGGCGCGGATGTTCTGCGACGTCCATCACCTGTCGGGTGAGCCGTTCGAAGGCGATCCGCGTTACGTCCTCAAGCGCAACCTCGAGCGCGCGCGCGAGAAGGGCTTCACGTTCTACGCGGGTCCCGAAATCGAGTTCTTCTACTTCCGCTCATCGGACGCGCCCGAGCCGCTCGACCACGCCGGGTTCTTCGACCTGACCCAGGTCGACATGGTGAGCAACCTCCGTCGCCAGACGATCCTCAATCTCGAGGCGATGGGTGTCCCGGTCGAGTACAGCTTCCACGAGCTCGGCCCGAGCCAGCACGAGATCGACTTGCGCTACACCGACGCGCTCTCGATGGCCGACAACGTGATGACGTTTCGACTCGTCGTCAAGGAGGTCGCGCAAGACCTCGGTGTGTACGCGACATTCATGCCCAAGCCGATCGAGGGAGCGTTCGGCTCGGGGATGCACACCCACCTCTCGCTTTTCGAAGGCGACGTGAACGCATTCCACGACCCCGGCGACGAGTTCGGCCTGTCGAAGGTCGGACGCTGTTTCATCGCCGGCTTGTTGCAGCACGCACCTGAGATCACCGCAGTCACGAACCAGTGGGTCAACTCGTACAAGCGGCTCAACGTCGCGTACGAAGCCCCGGTGTACGTCTGCTGGGCACGCAACAACCGGTCCGCCCTCGTCCGGGTCCCCATCCCGAAACGCGGGAAGGAATCTTCGACACGTATCGAGTTCCGGTCGCCCGATCCGGCGTGCAACCCGTACCTCGCGTTCAGCGTGATGCTCGCGGCCGGCCTCAAGGGCGTCGAAGGCAACTACGAGCTGCCGCCCGAGGCGACGAACAACATCTTCGAGTCCACTCCCGAAGAACGGACCGCCGAAGGAATCAACGCGCTCCCGGCGTCGCTCGGCGACGCGCTGAAGCTGATGGAGAACTCCGACCTGGTCGCCGAGACGCTCGGCGAGCACGTCTTCGAGAACTTCATCCGCAACAAGCGGAGCGAATGGGCCGAGTACAAGATGTACGTCACGCCGTTCGAGCTCGATCGCTACCTCGGGACGCTGTAGCGATGCTGCTCGTCTTTCCCGACCCCGCCCCGCCGCTCCTCGCGCAAGCACTCGACCTGGCGGGACAGCCGTGGAAAGCCGTCGCCAACGCCTCGGTGGCGACGCAGCACGATCCGGCCGACGGCTGGTCGGGCGCGTTGATCTGCACCGACACCGATCCCGAAGGCGCGTTCGTGCTGGCCCGGTCGCTGCGCCGACGCGACGCCGAGCCCGTCCCGGTACTCCTGCTCGTCAGCGGGGCGCAGTTGGCCGAGCTCGAGCTACGCGAAGAACTGTTCGACGACTTCTGCCTCACGCCCTTCCACCCGCAGGAACTCGAGGCGCGCCTCCGCCATCTCCTGTGGCGGATCGGACGCGGGCCCCGGCCCGAGATCGTCGAGTACGGCGACCTCGCCCTCAACCTCGAGACCTATCAGGCCGCGATCAGCGAGCGCCCGCTCGACCTCACCTACATGGAGTACGAGCTGCTCAAGTTCCTCTCCACCCACCCCGGCAAGGTCTTCAGCCGCGAACAGCTGCTCTCGCGTGTCTGGGGCTACGAGTACTACGGCGGCGCCCGCACCGTTGACGTCCACGTTCGGCGGTTGCGGGCAAAGCTCGGCGAGGAACACGCCGGGCTCATCCAGACGGTGCGCTCGGTCGGGTACCGCTTCGGGTTGCGCTAGAGGCAAACGGCGCGGTGCCGATCGTCCCGGAGCAGCTCGCGATCGTCGCCAGCGACTCGTGAAGCGCCACTCCGCGCACTAGACACGGGGCGTGGCGAAGCCCACAAGGATGCCCTTCGAGAGCGGTTCGACGCTCGAAGTGACGAACAGCTCCGGGAAGATCCTCATCAGCGGCGACCGCCACGGCGATCTGGAGGTCGACGGCGGCTCGGTCTCGGTGCTATCAGGTCGTGTCCGGGTCGCGGGCTCGTCCGATTCGATCGCCGTACGGTGTCCTGCCGGCGTTGACGTCATCGCCGGATCCAGCTCGGGCGCCGTGGAACTCCGCGGTTCGTTGGGAAACACCCGGATCACGACCGCGAGCGGCGACATCAAAGTCGGGAGCGTCACCCGGCTCGACGCCCGCACGGCTTCCGGCGCGATCGGGGTCGAGGACTGTGCCGGCGAATGTCGGGCCCGCTCGGACAGCGGAAGCATCGAGGTCGCCCGGGCCGGCGCGGTCGACCTGGCGACGGCGTCGGGCGACGTGGACGTCGCGGCGGTCGGTCAGGCAGCGATTCGCACCGCGAGCGGTGACGTGACCCTCGGTCTCAGCGGCGCCGGCGACGTGACGATCGAAGCGCACTCGGGCTCGATCAAGGTGGAAGTGCCACGAGGTTCCCGGCCCGCGACACGACTCGAGGCTTCCGGTTCGGTGCAATGCGACTGCGAGGTCGGTTCCGACTTCCGGCTCGAGCTGCGCGCCGGCAGCGGCGACATCACGGTGACGGAGCGGTGACCGAGACCGAACAATCCACCGGAGCGCTCGCGTTCACGGACATCGCCGGCTTCACCGAGTTCACCGCCACGCGCGGCGACGCCGCCGCCCTCTCGCTGCTCGATCGTCAGGAGGAGCTCGTGCGCATTGCGCTGCCCGAAGGCAGTCGCATCGTCAAGAGCCTCGGCGACGGGCTCATGCTCTGGTTCCCGCAGGCGACCGCGGCGCTCGTCGCCGGAGTGGAGCTGCGGGGCACCTTCGAGCGGTGCGCCGACGCCGAGTTTCCGCTCTGGGTGCGCATGGGAATGCACTGGGGGACGCCCACCGCCCGGCGCGGCGACCTGTTCGGCCACGACGTCAACCTCGCGGCGCGCATCACCGAGTTGGCGGGCCCCGGTGAGCTGTTGGTCTCGGAGCCGCTGTGCACGGCCGCCGTGCCGCCGGTGGGCGTGCACCTCGAGGAGCTGGGCCCGGTCGTCATGCGGGGGATACCTGAGCCCGTTCCGCTGTTCCGGGCGTTCCGGGAAGTGGCTTCGGCTTAGCCTTCTCCGCCGTTGCCGCGGCCGGGTGGATCCAGTCCGAGGCGCTCCAGGAGCTTCTCCCACTCCTTGAGCTCCTTCTCCCAATCCTCCCAATCGAACCCGTCACCCTCGTCGTCGTCGTCGTCGTCCTCATCGTCCGGCGCCGGAGGCGGAGGCGGAGGCGGAGGAGGGGCGGTGGTCGTCGTCGTGGTGGTCGTGGTGGTGGTGATCGTGCTGAGCGCGGATTCGACCGCGGCGATCCGCGCGTAAAGCTCCTCGGCTCGCGACTCGGGGATCTCCCCTTCGGCGACGAGCGCATCTACGGCGGCGCGCAGAGCGCCGAGCTCCGCGTACGCAGTGTCGGCGTCCAACCCGATGGCGGCCGCCTCGATGAGGTCGACGTGTCCTTGCAGTTGGGTCGAGGTTTCTCCCGACAGCTCGTCACCGTCGCCGCCACCACACGCGGCGAGGAGAAGAATCGCGGCGCCGGCGATGAGCGCCCTCACGGCTGTACCACCCGCTCGAGCTGGAGCAGCGCGTCGCGGAGCACGGGCGGAAGGCCCTCGGTCTCGGCCGGGGCTTCGGGCGGAATCCCGGAACCGCCGTTGTCTTGCTGGGCGAACCAACCGGCGAACAAGAACACGGCACCAATGACAAGGATTGCGAGTACGGCGGGGAACACGCGCCGGCGCCGCCTGCGGGGGGCGGGCCGTTGCGCCGGCGGGACAACCGGTCGAGTGGTTCGGGGCGCAGGTGGCGCCATCGGCGGCGCGACGCGGGTCGCGGTCACGGCGGCCTCGGTGGCGTCGCCCTCGGCATCGTCGTCGTCGACGACCTCGGCGTCGATCGCGGGTGGCACGAGTGCCGCCGCCATCGCGTTGGCCGATTCGAAGCGCGCCGCCGGATCCTTCGCCAGGGCGCGGTCGACGACCGCGACGAGCCATGGTGAGAGCCCCGGGCGCAGGTCGGTCAGGGCGGGACGTTCGCCGTCCTCGACGCGGCGCGCGACCGCGATCGCATTCTCGCCGGCATACGGCTTCCGGCCCGACAGCGCTTCATAGAGAATGACGCCAAGGGAGTAGAGGTCACTACGCGGTGTCGCCGGCGCGTCGTGGAACCGCTCCGGCGCCATGTACACGGGCGTGCCCAACACCATCGCCGTCTGTGTCTGGTCGAGGCCTTCGGCGATCTTGGCGATGCCGAAGTCGGTGACCTTGGCGTTGCCATCGGCATCCAGCAGGACGTTGCCCGGCTTCACGTCGCGGTGCACGATTCCCGCTTCATGAGCGGCGGCCAACGCCGCGAGGACGTCGAGGCCGATCGCGCGCGCTTGCACTTCGCTCATCCGGCCGTTCGAGATCTCGTCGCCGAGTGTGCGGCCCGGCAGGCACTCCATCACCATGAACGGCACGCCGTCCTGTTCTCCGGTGTCGAAGATCGCGACGACGTTGGGATGGGTGAGACTCGCCGCCGCGCGGGCCTCGGTGGCAAAGCGGCGGCACATCGCCGGTTCGTCGGCCCAGTCCGACCGGAGGATCTTCACCGCGACCCGGCGCTCGAGCCGCCGGTCGTAGGCCGCGAAGACTTCGCCCATGCCGCCCCGGCCCAGCCGGGATTTCAGCTCGTAGCGGTCGGACAGCACCTCGGGGCGCGTGGTCCCGGAAAGCATGCCTCTAAGGATGCCCGCTCGGTCGGGGCGCTACTCGTCGGCCTGCCCGCCCTCCGTCATCTCAGGAGAAGAGGGGAAGAGGAGGCTCAAGAGTGCACTCCACACCGCCCCGCCCAGCATCACGCCGACGGGGATCACGAGCACCATCACGATGGCCATCAGCACGCCGCCGGGCACGCCCCCACCGTAACTCGGTGCGGCTGCTCAGCGGGTGAGGCGGCGGGCGGCGCGTGTTCCTCGCGCCGGGAAGACCTCCGGGCGGGCTCCTTCGGCGGCCGCCACCGCGTCCCACGTCGCCGCGGCCACGGCCGAGAACACGGCGTCGGAGGCGCGCGGGCGTGGCGGGCCGGGATCGTCGACGATCTGCACCGTGATGGGAGGAGTGTCTTTCGCCCGGATCACGCCGAACGAGCGGATCGTGAGGTCGTGCACCGTGCCCTCGTCATCGACTGTGATCCCCTCGGACAGGACCCAGCCCAGCGCCATGTGGGCGGCACCGATGCAGTACGAGCGCAGCACCACCTCGTCGAGCGGGTCACCGGCCGCGACGCGCACCGTCACTCCGTGGACCGTCCCGGTCGCGGCATCAATGGCGACCTCGGCCCCCGCCAGCGCACCCCCGGGGGCGGGCGCGCACGACGCGAGCAGCACCGCCGCCGGGCGTGCGCCGTCGACGACGGCAGTCCGGTCGACACCCGCCTCGGTCAATGCGCCTTCGACGAGCACGATCCGCTCGGCGACGCCGGCGGCGCGCAAGGCGCCATCGGTCGGCGGACCCGGGACGGAAACGGTCGTGAACTCGGTTTGCACCGATGCCCGATACGGCCATTCGACCGGAGCGACGAACGGATCGACGCGCCCGGCCACAGTTCCGGTCACGATGACGCGGCCCGCGTCGAAACTCGCAGCGGCCGCCATCGGCGCCCGCTTGGGCCCGAGCCGCACGACGTCTTCGCGGGACAACACGACTCGCACAGTGCGCCCCAGCCGGTCGGCGAGCTCCCGCGCCGCCGCCGGCGCGATCGACGACTCCTTGCCGCCGAACGCGCCACCATTGGCGAGCGGCGATGCCGGCTCGCCGCCCGGCTCGCACCACGAGGCGTCCGGCTCCAGGTACGCGGGCTCGACCCACCCGGTCGCCAGGCGCACCCCGTGCAGCGGTCGGTCCGGAACGATGAGCGGCGGTCGGTCGTCGCGCGTCGTTCGTCTCCCCTGCACCTTGCCGGCGGCAAGGCGCGCCTCGTGCAGCGATTCGCCGACCACCCAGGCGCGACCAGCCGCGTCGACCGATCCGGAGCCGTCCATCGCGGGCACGGCGACGAGCGACCCCGACGGCGCGGTGTCGTCGGCAAAGCCGCCGCCCCCGAGGGGCACGTCGGGCGCGACGAGCTGGGCGACGCCACCTTCGAGCTCGGCTCGCCGGGTGGCCCCGTCGCCGACCCGGACACTCGCTGGCCGCGGTGCCGCCCCTCGTTCGATCGCGTCATACACCGTCAGCCAGCCGGTGCAACGGCAGAGGTGGGCCGCGAGGGCGCGATCGAGCTCGGGACGGGACGTTCGGCCCTTCTGCAACGCGGCCGCCGACCGGACGATGATCCCCGGGGTGCAGAAGCCGCACTGGGAACCGCCGCGGGCGACGAACGCGTCGGCCAGCCGATCCCGGAGCGCGGGCTCGAGACCTTCCACGGTCGTCACTTCCCGGCCCTCTACCCTCGCCGCCGGCGTGACGCACGCGACGCGGGCATCACCGTCGACGAGCACGGTGCAGCACCCGCACTGGCCCTGCGGCGCACAGCCGTCCTTGACCGACGTCAGGCGCAGCCTCTCGCGGAGCACCGACAGCAGCGTCTCGCCGTCGGCGATCTCGACGTCGATCGGCTCGCCGTTGCACGTGAAGCGGACCCGACCCGAAATCGTCATCTCCAACTGCGAGGATACGGGTCGTGACCCCTTCGACCCTCAGCCGGCGCGCGTTCCTCATCGGGACGGGTGCGGTCGCGCTCGCGGCCGCCTGCGGCGGTGACGACGACAGCGGAAGCGGGAGTGGGAGCGGCGACTCCGGCGACGCGGTGCAGCCGCTGCGGGTGTCCTCGGAGCTGTACCCGACGGAGAGCCCGCAGCGATTCGCCTTCACCCTCGCCCAGGGCACCGACTTCGTCGCCGGACCGCCGGCCACCATCGTGTTCCGCAAACCCGACGGGAGCACGACGTCGCCGCGTGCCACCGAGCTCCACGCCGACGGTCTTCCCGAGGGGCGAGGGATCTACATCACCGGCGCGGTGCTCGACCAGGAGGGCATATGGGAGGGCCTGATCGACGTGGAGGGCAGCGAATCGTCGCTCCCCTTCGAGGTGGTGCCGGTGGCCT
>Ga0299914_10002573_pt1 | contig 12543 bp, 7 predicted proteins | sample RVTome_10_FD_201361 | JGI IMG/M metagenome (GOLD analysis project Ga0299914, IMG submission 201361) | Soil microbial communities from uranium-contaminated site in the Upper Colorado River Basin, Wyoming, United States - RVT153D57 (version 2) ...
CCCCTTCAGTCGTCCGGCGATGCCGCGGATCGCTCGCCGCCGGCGGCTGATTCCGAATGAGCCGCGCGGCCGCTCGGCGGAGCGGCAATCCGGAGTACCGTATGAGGACGACCGCTCGTCCTCATCTCATCCATGAAGATCGCGACGTGGAACGTCAACGGCATCCGGGCCAGGCAGGCGCAGGTCCTCGAGTGGGTCGATCGCGAACAGCCCGATGTCGTGTGCCTTCAGGAGATCAAGGCCTCTCCCGATCAGATCCCCATGTTTCTCTGCGAGCTGGAGGGGTACTGGTGCTACTGGCATGGCGAGAAGGGCTACTCCGGTGTCGGCCTTCACGTCCGCAAGAGCCTGAGCCCGGATCGGCCGAGGTTTGCGCATCCCGCATTCGACTACGAGAACCGGATCGTCACCGTCGAGCTACCTGGTCTCCTCGTGGCATCGGTCTACGTGCCGAACGGGGGTAAGGATTTCCCGGCGAAGATGAAGTTCCTCGGCGCGCTCGAGGCACTCGTGGCGGACCTGCAGGCCGAGTCGGGCACGCTGGTCCTCTGCGGCGACCTCAACATCGCACGGACGGACATGGACGTGCACCCGAAGGAACGCAAGCCGCGCGCGATCGGTCAGCTCCCCGAAGAACGCGAACAGCTCGAGCGGATCATCGGCCACGACCTGGTGGACGTCGGCCGCGCCCTCGAGCCGGCTAACGATCAGCTCTTCACGTGGTGGGCGCCGTGGCGCAACCTCCGCCAGCGCAACATCGGCTGGCGCCTCGACTACGTCCTCGCCAGCGCCCCTCTCTTCACCCCTTCCACCACCTGCATCGTCCAGCGCGAGGTCGGCACGAGCGACCACGCCCCGGTGATTGCCGAGTTCCGGCCCGCCGAAGCGCAGCCGGCGTCCGCGGACCTTGAAGGTTGAACGACCGGGCTGGCTTCTGCTCATGCTCGCGGGGCCCCACCCCGCTCGCGCGCCGCAGCCGCTGAATCCTGAACCGCTTGGGGCCCCCTTGACATCCGGGGCCTTAGTACTAAATGATTAGTAGCGTCATGCGCACCCCCCATCCGACGTTGACCCCCCAGGAACTCGCCATCATGAAAGTGGTGTGGAAGCTCGAGAAGGCCACCGTCCGCGACGTGTACGAGGCGCTCCTCGCGAAGCGCACGATCGCCTACACCACGGTGATGACGATGATGAAGATCCTGGAGGACAAGGGGTACCTGAAGAAGCAGCGCGTGGAGCGGGCATATCTGTACAGGCCGGCGCGCCCACGGCAGCAGGTCGTGGGCGCGATGGTCCGGGACTTCGTGGACCGGGTATTCGATGGAGCCGCCGGCGGGCTGCTCGTGCAGCTCGCCCGGGACGGACGGCTCTCGAAGGCAGAGCGGCAGCACATCCGCCGCGTGATCGAGGAGATGGACGAATGATCGACCAGGGCTTCCTCGCCAACCTGCTCGCCTGGAGCCTCCAGGTCGCGGTCGTGACGGCCGTGGCGGCCGGGGCCCTGGCGGTACTCCGCATCAGCGCGCCGTCGATCCGGTACCACTGGTGGCGCGCCGTGCTCGCTTTCTGTCTCGTCCTGCCGGCGCTGCAGCCGTGGCGGCCGCCGGCGGCCGTCGAGATCGAGGGTCTCGTCGCCGAGTCGCCGCCGCAGGCGGCGCTCGAGACCCTCTCGCCCCCTCGTCCGGACGCCGGTCCGGCCTCGCTCGACGTCTCGGCGCTGGCCGCATCCTGGCCGGCGGCGGTGCCGTTCGTGCTGATCGCCGGCGCGGCGCTCCGCTTCGCGTGGCTCGGCGCAGGTCTCCTCCACCTGCGCCGGCTGCGCGGAGCGGGGGAGCGCGCGGAGCCGACCGACGGCCACAGCGAGCTGCAGCAGCTGACCGAAGCGGGCGCCGAGATCCGCTACGTGAAGGTCCTCGGCCAGCCGGTCACGTTCGGCCTCCGCAGGCCCATCGTCCTGCTCCCCGATTCGTTGCGCTCGCTCTCCGAGCCCGTGCAGCGGGCCGTCCTCGCCCACGAGCTGTGGCACGTGCAGCGGCGCGACTGGGGGTGGATTCTCGCCGAGGAGTGCGTGCGCACCATCCTGTGGTTTCACCCGGCGATCTGGTTCCTCGTCTCCCGCGTGCAGCTGTCCCGCGAAGAAGTCGTCGATGAACTGACCGTACAGCTGACCAACTCCCGCCGTACGTATCTCGAAGCGTTGCTGGCGTTCGCCGACGAGCCGCCGCTCTTCGCGGCCGCGCCGTTCGCCAAGCGCCGGCACCTGTTCCAGCGCATGCTGCTGATTTCCAAGGAGGCTGTGATGTCGTCGAGACGGATCATCGCGTCGAGCGCCGCCATGGCGGCAACCGTGTTCCTGGCCGGGTGGTCCGGCGCCGCGGCCTTCCCGCTCACCTCGTCATCCGTCGCGGCCGGCGCGGACGCCGGCGCCGTGCAGGCGCAGCAGCCGCCGCGCGATCACCGGCCGGGCGATGCGCGGCCCCCAACCTCGCGCGAGCAGGAGCTCCAGGCGTTCGTGGCCCGGGAGCCGAACGGGCCCACGTCGAAGTCGGCGTATCTCGAGATCGCGAAGCTCCAGGAGGCCCGGGCCGCGACGGCCGACGCCGAGGCGACGCTCCAGGCCGCGCGCGCGGCCTTTCCTGCCGATGCCTCGCTGTTGACCGCGCTGGCGCGCTTCTATACGAAAACGGGCCAGTTCGACAACGCCGTCGGCCTGATGGAGGAAGCCGCCGCGCAGGATCCTTCCAATCCTCAGGGGCACCACGTCGTGGCCACCTACTACCATGAGAAGGTGCAGAAGGATGGGTCCCTGATGCCCATCGAGCGGCTGATGTACATCCGGAAGGGTGTCGAGGCCGCCGACCGTGCGCTGGCGCTCGACCCGGACTACACGGACGCGATGATCTACAAGAACATCCTCCTGCGGCACCAGGCCAACGTGGAGCCCGATCCGTCCGCGAGGGTGGCACTGATTGCCGAGGCCGACGCGCTGCGCAACCGGGCGATGGAGCTCCGGAAGGCGCGCGGCGCCTCGGGCGCGGGTGACGCGGCCGCCGCGGCCGCGGCCGGCATGCCGCCGCCGCCTCCACCGCCGCCCCCACCGTCGCCAGCCGTGGTCAACGGCCAGGTTGCGGTGCGTGTCGGCGGCGGGATCAAGCCGCCGGTCAAGATCCACGACGTCCGGCCCGAATATCCCCCGATCGCCCAGGACGCGAAGGTCCAGGGCGTGGTGATCGTCGAACTCACGCTGGACGAGGCGGGCAACGTCTACGACGCTCGTGTCCTCCGTTCGATCCCGTTGCTCGACGAAGCCGCCCTGAACGCCGTCCGGCAATGGCAGTTCACGCCGACGCTCCTCAATGGCGTGCCGGTCCCGCTGATCCTGACGGTGACGGTCAACTTCACGCTGCAGGGCTGAGCCTCACGTCCCGGGGCGGAAGCCGCTGATATCTTCAGCGCGCTTCCGCCCACACGCCACACAGCTCGACGATCACCCGGACCGCCTGGTCCATGTCCTGCGCCGAGACCCATTCCAGGCGGGAGTGGAAGTTGTGCTCGCCCGCGAAGAGGTTCGGCGTGGGCAGGCCCATGAACGAGAGACGGGATCCGTCCGTGCCGCCGCGGATCGGCTTCTCGACGGGCGTGATGCCGGCGCGCCGCATCGCCTCGCGCGCACGCTCGACGACCTCGGGGCGCCCGTCCAGCACCTCGCGCATGTTCCGGTAGCTCACGTCGACCGCGCACTCCACCTTCGCCCGCGGCTCGGCCGCCACGACCTCATGGGCCAGCCGTTCCACGAGCGCTTCCCTTTGCTTCAGCACGGTCGTCGAGAAGTCGCGAATCAGCAGCTTCACCGACGTCCGCTCCACCGACGCGTTGACGATGTAGGGGTGGACGAAGCCTTCGTAGCCGTCGGTGGTTTCCGGGGACATGCCGTCCTGCGGGATGCGCGTGATGAACTCGGCGGCGAGCTTGATCGCGTTGACCATCCGGTCCTTCGCGTAGCCCGGATGGGTGTTGAAGCCGTGGAACGTCACCGTCATCGCGTCGGCCGAGAAGCTCTCGTACTCCAGCTCCCCGACGCCCCCGCCGTCCAGCGTGTAGGCGCACACCGCTCCGAACCGCTCCACGTCGAAATGATCGGCGCCGCGGCCGATTTCCTCGTCAGGCGTGAACGCGATCCGCACCGGCCCGCGGGGCGCGTCCGGGTGCCGCATCAGGTGTTCGGCCGCCGCCATGATGGCCGCGACGCCGGCCTTGTCGTCCGCCCCGAGCAGCGTCGTGCCGGACGCCGTGACGATGTCGTGGCCGACCTGGCCGGCGAGGGCGGGATGGTCGGCGAGCCGGAGGACGGCGTCGGGGGCGTCTGGCAGCACGAGGTCGCGCCCGTCGTACCCCCGGTGCACCAGCGGCTTCACGCCGCCGCCCGGCATCTCGGGCGAGGTGTCCACGTGCGCGATGAAGCCGACCACCGGCGCGCCGGCGAGGCCCTCGGACGCCGGGATGGTGGCCATCACGTAGCCGTGCTCGTCCAGCGCGGCATTCGCGATTCCGATGCCGTGCAGCTCGTCCACGAGCAGTTTCAGCAGCGTCAGCTGCCCCGGCGTGCTCGGCGTGGACCGTGAGGACTCATCGGACCGGGTGTCGATCGCGACGTAGCGGAGCAGGCGGTCGAGGGCGGATGTGTGGGTCATGTTCGATGGCGCGCGTCAGCGCGGGGGCGTCCGCAAGGTGCACGAGGAGCAGGTCGGCCTGAAGAGCAGGCCGGCCGCGGTCGGGCAGAAGTGGGAAAGGCTGATGAACGTGCCGCGGCCGCCGCGGAGCGCCTGCCCCGGCAACTGCCGGCACGCGATCGGCAGGGCGCGCGGCCCGAGCTGCCGGTGAATGGCGCAGAGCCGCCCCTCGTGGAACCGGCAGGTGCCGTCCTCGTGTGCCGCGAGCATCGCGGGCGCCCTCGGGCAGGAGTCCTCCCATGACGAGCCGTTCGGCGGCGTCCTGGAAGTGCACGCGGAGGGTTTCGAACGCGGGACCTTCGACAGGGATGGCCCAACCGGCGCGGCAGCAGGCGCCGGCATGGCGGCACGTCCACGGCGCGTGCACGGAGAGGCACCAGGAGGGCATGGGATGGATGTTACGTTCGGTTTCGTCAGCACGATTACAGATATGCCGATCGGGATGCCTCCGTCCCGCCGGACGCCGCGCCAATCGCGACCAGGCGTCCGGCGCAGCGATTGCTTCCCCTGAGCACCCGCCATGTCCGACAGGGATACCTTCGGGCCGCGCCTCCGCAGCGAACGGGAGCGCCGCGGCATTACACTCGCCACCATCGCCTCGGTTACGAAGGTCAGCGCGGAGCTGTGGGACGGGCTCGAGCGCAACGACTTCTCGCGCTGGCCGTCGGGCGTGTTCGCGCGCGCGTTCGTGCGGGACTACGCCCGGGCCATCGGCCTCGACGGCGACGAGCTCGTGGACGAGTTCTGCCGGCTGTTCCCGGTCGGCGATCGCCGGGCGAGCCGCCTGATCCAGGCGCAGGCGGCGTTGATCGGGCACCAGCTCGACTACGCGGAGTCGGGCGGGGTGCCGCCGCAGGGGGATCGGCGCACCGCCAGCCGGACCGGGGATGCGCGCGCCAGCCGCGCGGTGTACGGCCCGCGCGTGCTCGCGGCCGGCATCGACGCGTCCTGTACGCTCGGCCTCTCGGCCTGCGCGCACCTGCTCCTCGCCGCCCCCTTCTGGACCGCCGCCGGCGTGTTCTCGCTCCTCTATTTCGCCACGACGACCGTCGCATTCGCCAGGACGCCGGGAAACCGCATCGTGGAGGCGCTCGTTCAGCGCATGCCGGCGCTCTTCGCGATCCAGGACCGGCGCCGGGCTACGGTCTAAGACCCACTATTCACTTGAATTGCCACCGAACGCTTTGAGCCAGCACCAGCTTCAGCCCGACGCTGACGGCACCACGATGACACGATGAAACGAAGACTCGATGGCTTCTTGAGCGTCTTATCGTGTTTATCGTGTTCACGTGTCATCGTGGCCATCGTGATGGCCGTCAGCCCGTTTCCGGTGGCAACTGACGTGATTCCCGCTTTAATCGCGGCGAGGAAATGCCGGCGCACGTTCTGAGCCGCCGCTGATGCGTAGCGCCGGCACCACCTTCGCCTGCGATCGAGAGCGAAGGTTGGTGCCGTGCGGCATTGCGGATCAGAGTGCGGCTGAGCCGCAACCAAACGGACGGCTCACCCGCACTGAGCTGGAGGCTGGTCACTGGACCCTGGAAGGTAGTTACATCTCAGCACTTCCGGTGTCCAATGCTACAGGGCCGTCCTCCGACTGGTGAGTTCAGATGAAACGAACCGCACGCATGCTCGCCACCCTTCCCGCGACCGTTCTCCTCGCGGCGTCCACGGCGCTCGCCCAACCGCAGGGCGCCGGGCAGCCGCCGCTGACGGTCGTCAGCGCCGGTCCCACCGGCGAAGTGGCGAGCCTGGCCGAGGCGAACGAGATCCGCGTCGTGTTCTCCGAGCCGATGGTCACGCTCGGGCGTATTCCAGCCCTCGTGCGCGCGCCGTTCGTGCGCATCAGCCCGGCTATCCCTGGCACGTTCCGATGGTCGGGCACGACCATCCTGATCTTCACGCCGGATCCCGATCGGCCCCTCGCGTACGCCACGCGATACGAGGTGACGGTCGACACCACGGCCGTGGCCGCCAGCGGCCGGCGCCTGGCGCGGCCGTACTCGTTCGCCTTCACGACCCCGACGGTCAAGCTGCTCCAGACGTCCTGGTACAGGCGGGACGGCAGGGCGGACGCGCCGATCGTCGTGCTGATGCGCTTCAACCAGCGCGTGCGGCCCGGCGACGTCCTCGCGAATCTGGAGGCGCGCTTCCAGCCCCACGACTTCGTGCCGCCCGGGCTGACGCCGGCGATGGAAGCGCGGCTCAACGCGATCGACCCGACGGCCGCCACCAGGTTCCGGAACAAAGTCGAGGCGACGAAGACCGCCGCCGCGGCGTCCGGGCCCGTGAGCTTCCGCCTGACGACGGACTGGGATCGGAAGCGATTTCCGCCCGCGGAGAACCTGGTGGTCTTCGAGAGCACGACGCCGATTCCCTCCCAGAGCTGGGTGCGCCTGCAGATCGGCGAGCGCATGCCGTCGCCGGCCGGAGACCAGGCGCCCGGGACGCCCCAGATCTATGTCGTGACGGTGGAGCCGGCATTGTTCGTGAGGGGCTTCCGGTGCACCATGCGCTGCGATCCCGACAGCCGCAATTCGCTCGAGCTGACCACCGAGGTGCGCGCGGCAGACTTCGCCGGGGCGGTCCACGTGACCGATATCACGGATCCCGCCGCCGAGCGTGACGTGCCGAAACCTGCGGCGCCGCCGCCGTCCCGGCGCGGCTACCAGCTCGATCGGAGCGCCTTCCTGTCGATCGAGGATGCCGGCTTCGCGAGCCTGTCTCCCGCGCGCAGCTACGCCGTGGCGGTGGACCAGAACCTTCGAGCTGCTGACGGCCAGACGCTCGGCTACACCTGGATCGGCACGGTGGAGAACTGGCACCGGCGCCCGTTCACCAGCTTCGGCGACGGCCACGGCGTCTGGGAGACGGGCGGCGGCTCCGTCCTCCCGTTCTACGCCCGCAACTTCAGGACGGTGCGCCAGTGGGCGGCGCCGATTGCGCTCCGCGAGCTGATGCCGGCGCTCGTGCGGCTGCAGCCCCGCTTCGATGCGACGCCGGCGGCGCCGGGACGCGAGCGGTCGCTCGGCGGCCGGCCGGACCGGATCGAGTCGCACGGCCTCGATCTCGCCGACGCCCTCGGCGGCCGTCCGGCCGGGATCGTCTGGGCCGCGGTGCAGGAGAACGAGCCGATCCCGCGCGCGCGGCCCTACCGCAGATCGGTCGTTCGCGCCTCGGTCGTGCAGGTGACGAACCTCGGCGTCACGGTCAAGGACAGCCCGCAGAACACGCTCATCTTCGTGACGCGGCTCGACACGGGGACGCCGGTGGAGGGCGCGGCGGTCTCGGTCGTCCGCCTCGACAACCAGATCTTCTGGTCCGGGAAGACGGGCGCCGACGGCGTCGCCATCGCGCCCGACACGCCGCTCCGCGAGTCTTCCGGCTGGCACAAGTTCGCCTTCATCGTCACCGCCGAGAAGGACGGCGACGTGGCGTACATCGGCAGTGACTGGAACGAGGGCATCAGGCCGTGGGACTTCCGCGTGCGGCTGAACCTGAACGAAGCGGAACCGCTGCTGCGGGGGACGGTCTTCAGCGACCGCGGCGTGTACAGGCTGGGCGAGGAAGTGCACCTCAAGGCGATACTCCGGCACAACGCCCCAGACGGCGTTCGCCTGCTGCCGGAGGGGACGCCGGTCTTCGTGTCGCTGCGCGACAGCCAGGACCGCGCCGTGGACGAGCGGACGGTCACCGTGAATGCGTGGAGCAGCGCGGAGTGGACGGTGGCGCTGCCGGGCGACGGCGCGCTCGGCACCTATGCGCTGCGCGCGATGCTCGAGAGCGACCGGCCGAGCCCGCGGGGGCCGGAGGCGCTCCGGCCGGGCGAGACGCCGGGGCCGCGGGCCGATCGCTACGTGCCCTACTGGAAAGTCGTCAACGGGTCGTTCCTCGTGGCGGCCTACCGCCGTCCGGACTTCCGCGTGGACGTCACGCTCGCGGCCGCCGCCGAGCCGCTGGCGGGAGCCGACCTCACCGGGCGCGTCGCCGCGCGATATCTCTTCGGGGCGTCCATGGGCCCGCGCCCGATGACCTGGGCGTACTCGAAGCAGCCGCTGGCCTCCGCGCCCGCCGCCGTCCGCGAGGCGTTTCCCGACGATCGCTGGGTCTTCGTCGGATGGAGCGAGCGGCGGATGGTCGAGAGGGGCCAGATCCGGCGCGAGTCGGCGAAGCTGACGACGGGCGGGGACCGGCAGCTGACGCTGCCGACGACGCTCGATGCGGGCGTGCCGTACGTCTACACGCTCGAGGGAGACGTGGAAGACGTCTCGCGCCAGCACATCGCGAACCGCGCGAGCTTCACCGTGCACCCGGCGCCGTGGTACGTGGGGCTGCGGCGTCCGCAGTACTTCACGGATCAGAAGGCGGGACTCGACACCGAGGTGGTGACCGTGGCGCCTGGCGGCACCGCGGTGGGTGGCGTTCCGGTGACGCTCACGCTGACCCAGGTGCAGTGGATCAGCGTGCGGCGCGCGGAGGGCAACGGGTTCTACACGTGGGACACCGAGCGGAAGGAAGTCCCGGCCGGCACGTGGACCGTGACGACCGGGCGCGACCCGGTGCCGCTCCACATCCCGATTCCGGCCGGCGGGTACTACGTCCTCGATGCGACCGCGCGCGAGGAGAGCGGCCGGCACGCCGTGACGCGCACGTCGTTCTACGCGCTCGGGGACGGCTACACGGCCTGGGCGCGCTTCGATCACAACCGGATCGAGCTGGTGCCGGAGCGGCAGACCTACAAGCCGGGCGACACCGCGCGGATCATGATCCAGTCGCCGTGGGAGCAGGCGACCGCGCTCGTCACGACCGAGCGGGAGGGGATCCGATCCCACCGGCAGTTCGCCCTGACATCCACCCAGCAGTCGATTTCGATCCCCATCACCGAGGCCGACATCCCCAACGTGTACGTCTCGGTGCTCCTCGTCAAGGGACGCACGCAGGCGGCCGCGCCGCTTGACGGGGCGGTCACGGGCGGCCCGCACGCGGTCGCGGACACGAGCGATCCGGGGAAGCCGGCGTTCCGCCTCGGCTACATCGAGCTGCAGGTCGAGGATTCCTCGAAGCGGCTGACGGTCGCGGTGAAGGCCAACAGGGAAGAGTATCGGCCGGCGAACATGGCGAACGTGACACTCTCGGTGAAGGACCACGCGGGCCGCGGCACGCCCAGCGAAGTGACGCTCTGGGCCGTGGACTACGGCGTGCTGTCGCTCACCGCCTACCAGACGCCGGACGTGCTGCGCTCTGTGTACGTGCAGAAGGCGCTGCAGGTCCTCACCGGGGACTCGCGGGCGCGGATCATCAGCCGCCGCGTGCTGACGCCCAAGGGGGAGACGGAGGGCGGCGGCGGCGGCGGGGAAGCGGGCGCCGGCACCCTGCGCAAGGACTTCCGCGTGCTCGCGTTCTGGATCGGCTCGGTCGTGACCGACGCGAGCGGCGACGCGACGCTCGACGTCAAGCTGCCCGAGTCGCTGACGACCTACCGGATCATGGCCGTGGCCGGCGATCGGCGCTCGCGGTTCGGGTCGGCGGACACCGAGGTCCGCGTGAACAAGCCGCTGACGCTCAAGCCGACGTTTCCGCGGTTCCTCGCGGTCGGCGACCGCGCCCATTTCGGCGCCGTGGTCACGAGCCAGCTGCCGGCGGCGGGCGAGGCAACGGTCACGATCAGCAGCCTCGATCCCGACATCCTGACCTTCACGGGACGCGCGGAGCAGATGATCCGGATCGCGGCCGGCGGCGCGGTCGAGGCGCGCTTCGACGCGGCGGGCCTGAAGATCGGCCGTGCCCGGGTCCGGATGGCCGTGAAGCTCGGGAACGAGACCGACGCGTTCGAGGACGTGATTCCCGTCGACGTGCTCGCGTCGCCGGAGACGGTCGCCGCCTACGGCGAAACGACCGCGGAAGCGTCCGAGGCGCTCACGATTCCGGCAGGAATCGTCCCCGGACTCGGGGGGCTGCACGTCGAGCTGTCGTCGACGGCGCTGGTCGGGCTCGGTGAGGGCGCGCGGTACCTGGTCGAATACCCGTATGGCTGCGCGGAGCAGCGCGCGTCGCGCGCCGTCGCGATGGTGCTCGCCGCCAACCTCGGCGACGCGTTCTCGCTGCCGGGCATCGACACCGGCAGAGTGCGTCCCGCCGCCCAGCAGACCCTGAAGGAGCTCGAGCGCTTCCAGTGCCCGAGCGGCGGGTTCACCTACTGGCCGGGCGGCTGCCCGTGGGTCTCGCCGTTTCTCACGGCGTACATCCTCGACGTCTTCAGGACGGCGGTCGATCTGAAGTACGACGTGGACCCGGACGTCCGCGCGAGGGGCTACAGTTATCTCGAGCGCAGCCTCGCGTCGCCGCCGCCGGTCAACGAGGGCTGGTGGCCGGCGTACACCGCGTGGCAGGCCTTTGCCGTGAAGGTGCTGGTCGAGGGCGGCCGCACGCAGGACTCGAACCTGACTCGCCTCTACGGCTACCGCGAGCGCATGCCGGTGTTCGCGCTCGCGTACCTCCACGACGCGATGCTCGCGCGCCGAGGCCCGGCGTCGCCGGCCGCCAACGCGCGGCTCGCCGAGCTGCGGCGTCGCATGATGAACGCCATCCTGCCGGAGGGGGGCAGCGCGCACGTCGAGGAGCTGAGCGATCCGTACCTCCTCTGGTTCTGGAACTCCAACATCCGCTCCACCGCGATCGTGCTGCGCTCGCTGGTGAACGCCGGCGTGGGCGACGCGCCGATTCGCGAGCTCGTGCGGTGGATGATGGAGGTCCGCAAGGACGGACGCTGGGGGAATACGCAGGAGAATGCACACGCGATGGAGGCGCTCGTCGCCTACTATCGGCGCTACGAGCCCACCGCCCCCGACTTCACCGCGGTTGTCGCGCTGGCCGGGGACGAGCTTGCGCGCGAAGCCTTCCAGGGCCGTTCGACGACAGCCGCCGCGACCGACGTGGCGATGAGCGATCTGCTGGCGCGCGCGAATCCGGGCACGTCGCAGCCGCTGACCTTCGGCAAGTCCGGCTCGGGGACGCTGTTCTACACGGCCCGCCTCCGCTATGCGGCCGATCAGCTCTACCAGGACGGGCTGGACAACGGGTTCCGCATCGAGCGGCGCTACGAGCCGTTCGTCGAGAATGGCTCGAGCGCTCCGGCCACCAGCTTCCAGGCCGGCGATCTCGTGCGCGTCGTGCTGACGTTCACCCTGACGAAGGAGCGCCGGTACGTGGCGGTGACCGATCCGCTGCCGGCCGGGTTCGAGGCCGTCGAGTCGTGGTTCGCGACGACCGCGGCGTCGCTGAAGGCGACCCGCATCGACGAGGGCGGCGACGAGGACGGCTGGTTCTCCTGGTGGCAGCGGGGCGGCTTCGATCACGTCGAGCGCCATGACGACCGCGTGCGCCTCTTCGCCACCCGGTTGAGCGAAGGCGCGCACACGTTCTCCTACGTCGTGCGCGCGACGACCGCCGGCACGTTCAGGACGGCGCCGGCGCGCGCCGAGGAGATGTACGAACCGGAGGTGTTCGGCCGCACGGCGACCGCGACGATCGAAGTCAGACGGTAGCAGGCCGGCGGACCATGCCGGCCTGATGACCACTCTCCTTCCAGGATGCCTTCTCGGCGTCCTGGTAGCGACAGCCCGGTAGGCCAAAGATGTCTCTCGGCAGACGCGCCCTTGAACTCGTTCGCGCCCGCCCGCGCATCACCGCGGCGGGGGCGCTCGTTCTGAGCGCCGCGCTGGGGCTGGCCTGGCTGCGGCTCGGGCCGATCGACCCCGCGCTCCTGGACCTCTCGGGCGGCTCGTCGACGGTGGTCGTCGACCGCCGCGGCGTG
>Ga0299914_10002574_pt1 | contig 12540 bp, 14 predicted proteins | sample RVTome_10_FD_201361 | JGI IMG/M metagenome (GOLD analysis project Ga0299914, IMG submission 201361) | Soil microbial communities from uranium-contaminated site in the Upper Colorado River Basin, Wyoming, United States - RVT153D57 (version 2) ...
GGCGCACAACTTTGTCCAGAAGTGCTCTTCGCGCGGGGCGACCACGATGTGCATCCCATCGCGGCAGCGAAAGGCCTGCCAGGGAGTAATGAAGGGATGGGCGGATCCCTGGGGTTGCTGGTCGAGGCCTGAATTCAAGTAAAGGGTGCCGACGTGCGAGAGCATCTCGACCATAACGTCGAACATCGCAAGATCGAAGTGCTCGCCCTGTCCTCGCTCCCGCCGGTTTTCCACCCCGGCCAGCACGGCCACGGCCGCGAACACTCCGGCCAGAAGGTCCGCGATTGGAATACCCATGATCACCGGGGGACGGCCCGTCTCGCCCATGATGGACATGTGACCTGTCATCGCTTGCAGGATGAGGTCGTACGCCGGGAGGTCGCGGTAGGGGCTGTCCGTCCCAAATCCTGATATCGAGACGAGCACGATCGCCGGGTTCACCTCACGCATGCGATCGAAATCCACGCCCAGTCGCTCGAGCACGCCGGGCCGAAAGTTCTCGACGACCGCGTCCGCGGTTCGCAGGAGATCGAAGAGTACCTCTCTGCCGCCGTCGGTCTTGAGATCGAGCACGATGCTCTTCTTGTTTCGATTGTGCATGAGGTGGATGGCGCTCTCGTCACCGACGCCGTAGATGGCCGAGCGGCGCCCGGCATCTCCCATGGGCGGTTCGACCTTAATCACCTCCGCCCCGAGGTCGGAAAGGATCATGCCGCCGAAAGTGCCCGCGATGACCTGTCCAAGTTCGACGACGCGAAGATGTTCGAGCAAGTCAGTCTCCTCCGGGCATCGTGGTTGCGTATTTCCGGAATGCTTCGGGCTCGATGTGCAACTGGGCTCCCGGCGGGGCGCCATCGTCGAGCTCCAGCCACATGGTGTCGTTGAATCGGTTCAGGAAGTTGAACAGACAGGCTGCAAGGGTCAGCTCGATCGCCTCCGCTTCACTGAAGGACGCTCGGAGCCGGTCCCACACGGCGGGGTCGGCATGGGCCTCGTTTCTCGTCACGCGGTCCGCCCACTCGATGGCGGCGAGGTCGCGCTCGCCGAATATCCCCGTTGTCGCGGGATCCTCGCTCGATACCGCATCTATCTCCGCGTCGTTCAGTTGGGCGGCTCGACCGAGCCGGATGTTGTGCTGCGTTCAAAAGAAACACCGGTTCCTCGTGGATGTGCGAAGGATGGCGAGCTCCTTGATGCGTGGGTCGAGCGCCGCGTCGGATCCTCCCCGTTGGATCGAGGCGATCATTGGGATGAGCCAGCGGGCGACCGAGGGCGCGTGGGCCGCCGTCCTGGCGAAGTTCGAGACGAACGCCAGCAGGTCCTCGGCGCCGCGGAAGATCGACTCGACCTCCGGCGTGGCGGAGTGGTCCTGGACGATCGGAACTCTCGGCGGGACGTTCACTTGGGAGATTTTCGCCAGGCATCGGCTACGTCCGAATCGAACATGCGGCGGGGCCAAGCCCTCAGCTTTTCGTCGGACCCCCCCACCCGGGGGCTCAACCCGATCGGGGGTTCGGGAGGGATCCTGAGGGCATTGGTGAGCCGGTCGGCCATGGCCCCCAGCGAGGCCAGCAGAGTGAGCTCGACCAGCTCCTCGTCGGAGAAGTGAGCCCGGACGGTTTCGAACGCCCGCTTGTCGCGGCGGGCCAACCTGCGGGCAACGCGGTCCCCCCAGAGGATGGCCGCCCGCTCTCGTTCGCTGAAACCGGGCGAGATCTCCCATTCGTCCGACCCGACGAGGACCAGCTCGTCTTCGGTGATTCCGAGTTCGTTCGCTTCGGCCTCGAGTTGGAGCCGCCAGTAGGGGGCCCGGTCGACGGCGGCCACCCTCAGCAGCACGAGCGATCTCGTCCTTACCCCTAGCGTCGAAACATCTGTGCCACAAAACGCTGCGGTGAGAGTCGGAAGGATCCAGCGAGCGCTTCTGGGTACCTCCGCGAGCACCTCGAGCAACCCTGTCGGCCGGGTCGTGGCCGGGTCATCAGCGCCTAGAGCTGCCGTCATGGTGCGCTATTCAACCCCGGGAACGAACGAAAGAGCAAGCCCGACCCTGCCCGAGATGTTTCGACGACGAATCAAATGAAGCTTTCCTTGCCAACGTTTCCGGGTTGTGTCTACCATCCCCTCCACGCCGTTCTAGGGATACGAACCGGGCGGCTTGGCGTCCCGGACACCGGATCGGCAAGGGGGGATTCAGATGACTTTTCGACGGATTGCGGCTCTCTTGGCCGTCCTTGTGTTGTTGGTGGCGGCGTGCGGAGACGACAACGGTGATGCCGACGCCGACGCCGACGCGGTGGGTGGAGAGGAGTGCGACGAGATCGAGGAGATGCAGGTCGGCCACCCCGGGCTGCCCCCCGACTTCATCCAGATGATGCTTCCCCTGTCAATCGAGCTGGGTTACATGCGGGACAACTGCATTGACGTGGAGATCATCGACTTCGAGTCCGGGATCGCGGCGTTCCGGGCCATGGCGGCCGGGGAATTCGACATGGGACTGTCCGGCTCGGTCTCGCCGATTCTGGCCTTCGGGGAAGGCGCCGACGCAGTTGGGATTGCCGCAGGCGGCGCGCTGACCGACTTCCAGACCGTCGCAACGGGGGACATCGAAACCTGCGAGGACCTGGAGGGACGTTCCGTGGCGACCGACGGACCGGGTGGACTGATCCACGCGGTCACCGAGCAGTACATGGCGAGCTGCGGGATCGACATCGACCAGGACGTGCAGCTGATCGTGGGAGAGACCGAGAGTTTCGTTGCCCGCATTGCCCAGGGCGAGATCGAAGCCACCACGATGCACATCGACGAGCGGATCTTCGCGGAGCAAGAGCTCGGATCGGAGCTGAACGTCTTGGCGAACTCGTGGGAGGACGTGCCGCTGTTCCACTACACGACGTGGTCGACCGCTCGTCCCCTGATCGACGATCCAACCAAGCGGGATCAATTCGTTCGTTTCATCGCCGCCCTGTTGAGGGTGGGAGAGTGGCTGGCCGACGAGGGGAACCGCGAGGAGGCAATCGAGCGCATGGCCGTGGTAAGCGAGCAGCCCGAGAGCGTCATCGAGGAGGCCTACGAAACGTTCGGTTCGCGCTTCCCCAAGACCTGCGACGAGATGATGCCGTTGGAGAGCTACGACTTTCTGATCGACCTGCAGGTCGAGCTCGGCAACCTGGCGGAGGACTTTCCTGCGACCGATCTGATCGATACGTCCTTGTGCGAGGAAGCCGAAGCGCTGCTCGAGGAGGGCTCCTGACCCGGAGCCCCGAATACGGCCCATTGGTTTGCAGCGCACGGCGTCCTGAGTGGTTCCGACGGTGAGTGTCGCGCAGCCCTCCGATAGCCTGCTTAGAAGGGCTTTGCACAACCGGTGGGTGCTCCGGTTCGCGGGGTTGATAGGAGTCCTTGCCTTCTGGGAATTCATGTTCTCAGGGGGCAGGGTCAACCCCATCTTCTCCGCTCCACCGACGGCCGTCGTCCAGACCATTCCCGATGTCCTTGCCGACGAGCTCTACCTTCCCGCGGTGGGTTCTACGCTCAGGCTGTTCTCGATGGGGTTCGCCATTGCAGCAGTGCTGGGCATCCTCGTCGGTCTGCTACTGGCGAGGGTGCGATTGCTCGATGTCGGGTTGACCCCGTACCTCAACGCGCTGTACGCCTCGCCGCTTCCTGCGATCATTCCGATTCTTACGGCGGTGCTCGGCTACACGTTCCAAACGAAGCTACTTATCGTCGTCTTACTCGCCATCTTTCCGATACTCATCAACGTTCATCAGGGCGCCAGGTCGGTGGACGACACCTTGCTCGAGGTCGCTCGTTCTCTCAGGGTCAGTGAAAGCAAACTGTGGCTAGACGTCATCATTCCGTCGAGCCTGCCGTTTCTGATCGTCGGCCTCCGTTTGGGGGCCGCGCGCGGCATGATTGGCACGGCCGTCGCGGAGTTGTACACCTCGCCGGACGGGCTCGGATACCTCATCCTGCGCTATGGATTTCGGTTTGATATGGACGCCATGTTGGTCGTGGTTCTTACCTTCACGGCGATAAGCCTGTTGTTGTCTTGGTCTACCGGGCTGCTCGAGAGGCGTGTTCGACGGTGGAGGGTGTCCGCGGGATGAGCACCGAAACAATTCGGCTTCGCCAACGCACCGACTGGTCGCGTCTCGCGTTCATCGCCTCGGTATTCGGAATCATTCTCCTTGTGTGGCAGGGATACGTGAGCTTCATCTACGACCGACCCATTCCTCTGCCCACACCGGTGTCGACGGTAGAGGCCTTCATCGAGATGAGCGAGACCGGCGAGCTCTGGGAGGCGGCTTTCGAAAGCGCCCAGGTCCTCGTGCTCGGATCGATTCCGGGGATCCTGCTCGGTATCGCCCTCGGGCTTGTGATCGGCGGCATTCCTCCCTTGAACACCAGTCTTGCGCCGTACGTCTACGCTTTCTACGCCACGCCCTTTCCGGCATTGATACCGATATTCGTCCTGGTGTTTGGGCTTGGTAACACCGGAAAAGCGATGATCGTTTTCACGCTCGTGATCACCACGGTGCTTCTCCAGACCATCGCCGGTGTTCGTAACGTGGATGCCCGTTTCCTCGAGGTCGCACGGGCTTTCGGCTCCCCACCGGCGCGAACGCTACTCGAGGTCCACCTCCCGGCCTCCATGTCATTTATCGTCGCTGGGATCCGGCTGGCGATCGGGCGCGCTCTGGTCGGGGTCGTGGTCGCCGAGTTCGACACCGCACTGTCGGGTCTCGGGGCGCTGATCTTCAGGTACTCCGGGCGCCTCGCTCTGTCGCACGCGTTCGTGCCCGCGGTGGTGTTCTCCATCACGGGAATCCTTTTCTACGTATCCCTCAAAAAGGCCGAGCAAAGCCTCGAGAAGTGGAGGCAACTCGGGTGACCTTCTATGGGTGTCGCATCGAACATGTGACCGATCGAGAGACCGGCGTCGGTTCAACTCGCCGCGTTGTCGGTCGGGAGTCAAACCGTACGAGGACCACCTGTGAAAGGAGAAAGGCGTAATGGCGATCGACCTGAGAGAGCTACTCCACGGAGGTGTCCCAACCGACGTGGAGCCTCTCGCCCGGATGGATGCCGAGACCGATCGTGCCGGACACGTTCCCGATACGGGGAAGGACACACCGGGCTTTCGCGAGGGAATGTGGGCGGTCAGTCCCTACAATTTCGACGAGCGCGTTCGCCGTGACATGCACCTTCCCGCGCAGGTCACGTTGATGGACATGACCCTGCGCGAGGGGCGGCAGGTGGGCGGGGTGTCGGTCGGCCTCGAGGAGGTGCTCGAATTCGCCCGTCGCATCGACGAGGTCGGCGTGCACATCGTCGAGATGCATCACGACTACATCGAAGAGATCAAGCAGACGAAGGCTCTGGGAGTGAAGTTCCTCATTCAAGCCCTCGTTCATCCCACCTCCGCTCTGAACCCGGAGGAGTGCCGGCAGGAGATCGATCTTTGTCTGGATGCGGGGGCCGACATCCTGTGCCCCGCGTTTGCGATCTCGGACTACAACTACAAGCTCGTGGAATCGATGGGGGGCCTCACGATCACCCGTGAGGAGGCTCTCGATCGCGCCTGTGAGGCGATTCAGTACGGCAAGGAGCAGGGCGCGTACATGAATCCGAACCTCATGGACTTTTCGCGACTGGACCTCGAGTGGCTGAAAACGATCGTAGAGCGCCTGAAGGAAGCCGGTATCGATGCCCTTCGCATCGACGACATCTGTGGTGCTTGCATCCCCGCGGTTTACAAGCACCATGCCTGGGAGGTCAAGCAGATTATCGGGCCGGACATCCCCCTGGCGATTCACAGTCACAACGACTTCGAGCTTGGGACGGCCGGGCAGCTGGCGGCGCTCGAAGGTGGTGCGGAGGTGCTCGAGGGTTGCATCAACGGGCTGGGAGAGCGCGCCGGTGTTCCGAACCTGGCGGTGCTCGCGTCGGTGCTCGAGATGATGTACGGGTACGAGACAAAGATGCGACTTGACCTGTTGCAGGATCTCTCCGAGTGGGTTGCGGACGTATGGAACCAGCCGATCCCCCCACACATGGCGGGCACCGGCAAGACCGCGTTCTCGCATGCGGCGGAGGTGCACTACGCACTTCCCGAGGGAGATGAGTGGTCATTCAATGCGTGGGCTCCAAAGGTGATCGGCAACGACGCCTACGTACCGCTGTGTCACTACTCGGGCGTCAAGGCGATTCAGCGACGCGTGCTGGACCACGGCTGGGACCCGATCGACGATGACGTAGCGCAGCGAGTGCTCGAGAGGGTTCGCAAGGAAGTGCGCTTCCGTCGCAAGGAGCCGAGCGACCGAGTGCTTGAGGAGATCGTCGAAGAGGAGCAGCGTCGCTGAGCCGGCGCGTCTTTAGGAGGGAGTGAACGATGGGTCAGATGGACGGAAAGAATGTCTTCTTAACGGGAGCCAGCAAGGGGATGGGACGCGAGATGGCACGCGGCCTGGCGAAGGAGGGTGCCTCGATCGCGCTCGTTGCGCGCACCGAATCGGCGCTGAAGGAACTCGCCGAAGAGGTCAACGGTCTTGGGGGGAAAGGCGTCGCGATTCCCGCGGATGTGAGTGATCGGAATCAGGTCAAGGACGCTGTCCGCCGCGCCCACGAGGAACTCGGCGACATCCACGTGCTGATCAACAGTGCCGGCGTTCTCGACAACGAGCCGATCTCGGGCCACAGCGACGAGGCATGGGAGTACCACTACGGAGTGAACGTGAACTCCTACTTCTACACGATCCGGGAGATCATCGGTGAGATGTTCGATCGCGGGGATGGCCGCGTGATCAACATCGCCTCCACATCGAGCAAGGTGCCCATCGGCCCGAACCGAGCGGCGTACGTATCGTCCAAGCACGCCGTTCTGGGATTGACGAAGGAGGTTGCATTCGAGGCTGCGCCGCATGGGGTGACCGTCAACGCGATCTGCCCCGGCTTCGTCCTTACGGACATGGTCGAGGACAGCATGCGGAAGTTCGCCCGCGACGCGGGAAAGACCCCCGAAGAGACGCGCGCGTTCTGGATTTCGAAGATCCCTCTGGGGCGCTTCATCGACCCTCAGGAGGTCGTTCCTCTCCTGCTGTTCTTGGTATCCGACGGCGCGGGCGCCATCACGATGCAGGCGATCAACGTCGACGGCGGCTTTTCACCGATTTAGTCAGAGGAGAGACACGCTTATGCCAATCGAGAGCATCGGGGGCCTATCCATCGTAGAGACCATCTACGAGAAACGGGACAGGATCGCCTACATCACGCTCAATCGCGAGCGCGCGGGAAACTCGTTCAACGTACAGATGTGTGACGAGATGGAGGCGATCTGGACCGACTTCAGAGATGACGACGATGTCTGGGTGGCAATCGTTACCTCGTCCGGCGAGAAGTTCTTCTGCACGGGTGTCGACGTCAAGGAGTCTCGCACTCGGCCCATGGGACACGTTTGGCTGCCGATCGCCCGGCTGATGGAGCAGATCCACAAGCCGATCATCTGTGCGGTGAACGGCATCTGTTGTGGAGGAGGCCTGCACTTCATGGCCGACACCGACATCATCATCGGTTCGACCAACGCGCAGTTCTTCGATCCGCATGTCAACGTCGGCTTGATTTCCGGGTGGGAGCCCATCGGCCTAAGCCGGCGCATCCCGCTCAACTACGTTCTCCGCATGACATTGCAGGGCAAGGCCTACCGCATCGATGCCGAAGAGGCGCATCGGATCGGTCTACTAACGGAGGTGGTCCCGCCCGATCGATTGGTGGCCAGAGCGGAGGAGATCGCTCAGGACGTCCTTAGAAACTCCCCGCTCGCGGTGCGCTGGTCCAAGCAGGCCATCATGGAGGGCTTGAATCTGGGGCTGCGGGACGCGCTCGAACTCTCCGGGTACATGCTCAAAGAAGTCTGGAACACCGAGGATCTCAAGGAGGGGGCCCGGGCGTTTGAAGAGCACCGGGCCCCCGTTTGGAAAGGAAGATAGAGGATGACCAAAGTTATCGATGTCCACTGGCATCACGTGCCGCAGGCCTTTGCCGATGCAGTGGTTGCGGGGAAGGTCCGCATCGCCGGAAAGGTCGTGACCAAGGACGACGGCACCGCCCTCGTCAAGCTCGACAACGGCTTCAAGCAGCCATTGCCTGGGTTTCTTACCGACCCCGCCACTGTTATCAAGGACCTTGACGATGCGAACGTCGACGTCGCCGCCGCATCGATCGCTCCGCCGTTGTCTCACATGGACTGCGATCCGGAGATAGGGCTCGAGGTCAGTCGCGCGATCAACGATGCGTACGCGGAGCTGGCAGAGCAGCACAACGGGCGCATCGTGCCGTTGGCGAACCTGCCTATGCAGGACGTCGACCTGGCGCTGAAGGAGCTAAAGAGGGTCATCGACGACTACGACTTCAAAGGCGTGCAGGTCGGAAGCAACATCGGTGGGACGAACCTCGGAGACGAGTCGCTGTTTCCCTTCTGGGAGGAGATTCGCGAGCGCGACCTGTTCGTGTTCTCGCACGGTCTCTCGCCCCTGGGACCGGAGCGCATGTCCGAGCACGAGCTCAAGAACTTTGTCGGGCTGCCAATCGACACGGCCGTTACGGTTGGGTCGATGGTGTTCGGCGGGGTCTACGAGCGCCTTCCCGGACTGAAGGTTTGCTACTCGCACGGCGGCGGCGCGTTTCCCTGCCTGGTGGGGCGATGGGACCACGGCTACAAGGGCCGCCTGAGTAAGCAGGCGGATACCACGATCAAGTTGCCGAGCGAGTACCTGAAGGACATCTACGCCGATTCACTGACGCACGACCCGGCGGGTGTCCGGTACCTCGTCGAGCGCCTCGGCCCCGGACAAGTCGTTCTGGGCAGTGACCACCCCTTCGACATGGGTGAGGCCGATCCGGTCGGCAAGGTCAAGGAAGCGGTCGATGATCCGGCGGTGGTCGAGGCGATCCTTGGCGGCACGGCCAGCAGGTTGCTCAACCTTTCATGACTTCCGCCGCCGAAGTTCGCTCGAGCGCGCCGAGCGACGTCGTGATTTCTATAGATGGCGCCTCGAAGGTTTTCTCAGATGGAGAGGTCGTTGCCTTTGAGGACTTCAACCTTGACGTATTCGAACACGAGGCCCTGTGCATCGTTGGCCCCTCGGGGTGCGGCAAGACCACGCTCTTGCGGTGCATCGACGGTCTGATTCCGCTTACCACCGGCCAAGTTCGCATCCGCGACGAGGTGGTGTCGAGCGCTCACCCGAGTGTGGCAATGGTGTTTCAGCACTTCGGCCTGTTTCCCTGGATGACCGTAGAGAACAACGTCGCCTACGGATTGAAGGTGGCAGGGGTCAAGAAAGAGGAGCGCCTCGAGCGAGCATTGCGATATATCAAGCTCGTCGACCTAGTCGGGTTCGAGAAGAAGTACCCCTATCAGCTCTCGGGAGGAATGCAGCAGCGTGTCGGTCTGGCGCGGGCATTGACGATGGAGCCAGAGGTGCTCCTGATGGACGAGCCGTTCGCATCGGTCGACGCGCAGACTCGGGAGATCCTCCAGGAGCAGCTGCTGTCCATCTGGGAGACCGAGCGACGCACGATGATCTTCATCACGCACAGCATCGAGGAGGCCATCCTCATGGGTGACCGAGTCGCCGTTCTGTCTACGAGACCGGGCCGCGTGAAACGGATCATCGACATCCCGTTCGGGCATCCCAGAAACGTCAGCAAGATATTCGCCGACCCGCGTTTCGGGAAGCTGCGAAACGCGGTTTGGGAAGAGCTTCGCGCCGAGGCGTCGGCCGAGCTCGGGCACGTTGTTGAAGACGGAACCTGAACGTCGAGCACCCGAGCCGTGATGCAAAGTGGGGGGTCGACGCGAGGGGAACGAGAGGAAAAGCGGGTACGGGATGACAACGTCGTCCTCACTGGTGCGCCCGGCGGCGGTTGCCATGGCCGTGGACACCGTCGGGGTGTTGCCGATCTTCCTCACCGGTGCGCTCGCGGTGCAACTTCGGAACGATATCGGTCTCTCGGTCGACCTTCTCGGGCTCGTGTTCGCGTCCTACTTCACGGCGGCGGCGCTGTTCTCGGCCCCGCTGGCCCGGGTATCCGATCGAACGGGGCCTGAATGGGCCCTGCGAATTGGCACCGTGGTCTACATCGCCTCCTTTCTTGGACTTGCGACCCTTGCCTCGTCGCCGGTAATCCTTTCTTCACTCATAGCGCTGGCCGGACTTGGGACCGCGCTAACCCGTACCGCATCGAGCGTGCTGGTCGCTCGCAACGTCAATCCGAGACGCCATGGGCTGGCCTTCGGGTTGAAACACTCCTCGATCCCGATCGGCACTCTGCTCGCGGGTCTGTCGGTGCCCACCATCGCGCTGACCGTGGGATGGCATTGGGCCTATGCGGCCGCCGCCCTGCTCAGCGTCGTCGTGCTGGTCGCGATCCCGAAACCCTCGGGTCGGGTGGATCGCAAATCGGAGTCCGGGCGCGCCGATATGCCACTGCGTCTATTGATCTTCTCGGCAGTGGGGTTCGGGCTCGGCAGCTCCGCGGCCGCTTCCCTTGGTGCCTACACGGTCAGCACCGCAGTGGCCTCGGGCATGAGCGAGGGTGCGGCGGGGATTCTCGTGGCGGTCGGCAGCGTAGTGGGGCTTGCGAGCAGGATCCTGGTTGGCGGCTGGTCCGACCGGCGCCGCGGCAGTCAACTGGATCTCGTCAACTGGATGCTCATCGCAGGGGGTGTCGGCTTTCTCATGCTCGGTGTGGTGAACGAATGGGTGATGCTGGTCGCGGTACCCGTGTCGTTCGCGACGGGATGGGCGTGGCTGGGGTCCTACAATCTCGCGATGGTGCGGTTGAACCCGGTCGCTCCGGGTGCCGCGGTGGGCGTCACTCAGACCGGCGCTTTCGTGGGCGCCATAGTCGGGCCGACCGGACTCGGCTTCTTGGCGGAGGAGTACTCGTTTACGGTCGTGTGGGTCGTCGCGGCCGTGGCTTCGTTCATGGCCGCGGCCATCATCTTCATCCTTCGTCGTTTCATGCTCAAGGAACTTGGCCACCGGGAACTGCTGGACATCGAGTCACGGAACGCAGGTGTGACGTGACTCGCAATCGGCAACTCGGCCGGCAGTCGTTCCCGAGAACTCCACAAGCGCGCAGTCTTTTCTAATAGGAGGAGAGAGGTATGCAGGCATTGTTGGCCCGTTACCACGTGCGGCAAGGAAACGGCGATGCGGTCGTACGAGCCCTGCGCGAGATGGGGGAGGCTGTGAGGCGGGATGAACCCCGCTGCCTGATCTATCGCGCAGCGCGCTCTAACGAGGACCCAGACACTTTCGTTCTCTATGAGGAGTACGAAGACGAAGCTGCCCTCCTCGCGCACCGCGAGACGCCTCACTTCAAGTCCTTGATCGAGGACACGGTCGTACCTCTGCTCGCTTCGCGCGAGCGCGAGATTCTCGTTCCAGTACTGGGGCCGGCCGGCGGAGCCGCGGGAGCGGAATCGTGAAGCTGTCGCGGATCCTCAGGGACGGACCCGACGGGATGCAGCCGCGCACCGTCGCCGTAATCCCCGAGGATGAGGCCGTCATCGACCTGCGCAGCGCGGAGCGCGTCCGGTTGCAGCACAAGGGTGCCTCGGCCGAGGCCGCGCGGCGGATGGCGGCCGCTCTGTTCCCCGGAAGCCTGACCGAGGCGGTAGGCGCCGGCGAGGTCTTTACTGCACATGCCGCATCCGCGATCGAGGCGTCCGACGAGGATTCTCTGGTCCCGTTTTCCGAGGTTCGTTGGACGGCCCCCGTGGACCCTCCGGTGATGCTCGACGCGTCGGCCTTCGAGCAGCATCTGGTCAACGCGCACGCGCGCGGCAAGCGCACCGTGCCCGACCTCTTTTACGAACTCCCCGTCTATTACAAGATGAATTCCGTCACGGTGCTTGGTCACGAGGATGTCGTTCCGTGGCCAGGCGGTGCTCATTTCATGGACTACGAGCTCGAGATCGCGATCGTGATCGGATCGACCGGGGCCAATCTGCGTCCCGAGGAGGCCCTAAGGCACGTGCTCGGCGTCACGGTGATGAATGATTTCAGCGCCCGGGACGTGCAGGCGCGCGAGATGACCGCAGGGTTCGGGCCCGCAAAGGGAAAGGACTTCGGAACCGTCCTCGGGCCCTGGATTACGACTCTCGACGAGCTGGATCTTGACGATTTGACGATGCTGGCCCGGGTCAACGGCGAGGAGTGGTCGCGGGGATCCACGTCCACGTTGACGTGGAGTCTCGAGGAGCTCGTCGCCTACGCCTCTCGCAACGAGGTCGTCGTGCCCGGGCAGGTCATCGGGAGCGGCACCGTGGGTCTCGGGTGCGGCCTGGAGCTTTATCGCAAGCTGAGCCCCGGCGACGAGGTCGAGCTGGAGATCGAGGGCGTAGGCGTGCTCCGCAACCGCCTAGGCGAGCCCTCGCAAACGCGCTGGGACCCACAGGTGAAGGAGCGAAAGGCCGAGGTGACCCTTCCCACCAGGGAGTAGGGAGGCTCAAACCAACCGGTCGAG
>Ga0299914_10002575_pt1 | contig 12540 bp, 6 predicted proteins | sample RVTome_10_FD_201361 | JGI IMG/M metagenome (GOLD analysis project Ga0299914, IMG submission 201361) | Soil microbial communities from uranium-contaminated site in the Upper Colorado River Basin, Wyoming, United States - RVT153D57 (version 2) ...
CCGGACGTTGCGCAGGCAACGAACCCCCGGACGTTGCGCAGGCAACGAACCCCCGGACGTTGCGCAGGCAACGAACCCCGGACGCTGATGGTTCATGGACCTGCGACGTTCCGGACTGCCGCGCTCGTCGAGATGTGTTCGCTTCTACTGCTTCACTGCCCGGAGCCCCATGAACAGAGGGATCTCGCGACGAGCCCTTCGCTCCGCCTTCGTCGCCGGACCACGTGCGATCGTGTCGTCCGCCGGAATCTCGCGCACGGCCTCCACCAGCAATCCCTGACGGGCCAGCGCGGCGACATAGTCCTCGAGCGGTCTGTGATGGCTCCGGGTCGCGCCCCGGCGGTGCGGGCCGTACGACTTCATCGGCACGACCAGCGGCGTCATGTACCGGTCGATCCGTCTGAACTGCAGCTGCCGACCACGATCCCAGCCCCAGCCGCTCTGCCGCGGAATGCGGAAACACGGATGCGTCATGAGGATGACCATCCGTCCGCCACGACGGAGAGCCCAGGCTGCGGATTCGAGCGCCGTCCCGAGCGGGTCGATGTCCTGGATGCTGAGCAGGAAGACGACAGCGTCGAAGGTCGCGCTCGAGAGGTCAACGATCTCGTGGAGGCGCGTGGCGTCGGCGTGGATGAAACGAGGGACGTCGCCCTGGTGTCGTCGCGCGTACGCCAGGAGCCGGCGGCTTGCATCGACGCCGGTATATTTTCCGCCGGCCTTCAGTACGCTTCGCGCCAGTGCCGCCGTCCCGCAGCCGACATCGAGAATCTCGTGGCCCTCGACCGTGCCGAGCAGGTCGAGGACAGCCGGAATCGCGAGCTTGCGGTGGTGCTCGCTGCCCCGCGCTCCCACCCACCCCGTGTACCAGTCGGCGACTGCATCCCAGCTTTCGCTCGACCGGGTTGCGCCGTTCTTTCGCTTTGACATGTCTGTTCCGGATCATGGTTTCGATTGCCTGTTCGGTGACGTGAAAGCGCCGCGGCCACTCTGCGGCTCCGCGGCTTCCGGAACGACAAAAGCCGTGGGCACTTCGGGAGTGCGCCACGGCTCGATTCGACGGTTGCCCGCTCCAGGCGGGCGGAGCGTCACGAGATCGGGAGAGGCACACCTCCGCAGGTGGGGCCGCGACGGCTATCGCGCAGCCGCGGACGTCGACCTGCCCACTGGATTCCGAAGTGCCACATGATCCCGTACCCAAGGTTGGGGTTGTGTAGACGATAATTCATCGTTGTGGGATGTCAACCGGGGCACCGCGTCCCAACGTCGAGCCGACGTTCGTGGGATCAGAGGTCGTCGGCGCGATCAGGATCCGGTCGGTGCGCGGCTCGTCGTCCCGTTTTTGCGGCGGCCGCCAGCGGAAGCGTGGCCATGGAGCTTCAGCCCGCGCCCGGCGCAATCAGCAACCGGAACCGCTCCGCGCGACGGAGGTCGCCGTGTTCCGTGAGAACGCCCACGATTCGCTCAATGTCATCGCGCATGTCGGCGTCCAGCTCCGCATCGGACAGCAACTGTATGGCCCGGTCCAGCAGATCAGAGGCGCCAGGATCGTCACGCTTCAGCATTGTCAGCACGACCCAGGTCTCCGCCACGAGGGTCCAGGGATGTCCGGCACCGATCGTTTCCCGGTACGAGGCGATCCCCGCTCGGAGCGTCGTGTCCGCTTCCGCGTAACGCCCCATCCTGAAAAGAAGCAGCCCGAGTCCCTTGTGCGCCGATCCGACGCGCCAGTGGCCGTCCGGCCAGGCGCTGTTTGCCAGTTCGAGTCGCTCCCGGAGCGCCGCTAGCGCTTCCTCATCGGAACCGCTGTGGTGCAGCGCGCTGGCGAGGTTGGAGAGCAGCATGGCGCTCCGCGGGTGTTCCGGTCCGACAATGGCACGGGTGACCGCGAGCGCCTGCGTGTAGAGCGGCACGGCCTCGCGCCATCGACCGAGTCTCGTCTCGAGAAAGGCGGCGTTGTTCAGCGCGGTCGCATAGGTGAAGTGGTCTGCGCCGAACGTGTCCCGCAGTCGCGGCAGGAGGTCTTCGTAGATTCCGGCGGCGCCCTCGAGATCACCGGCATGCCGTACGACCACGGCGAACGTGAGACGTCTCCGCAGATGGTTCTCCGATGTGGAGTCGGAACGTATGCGGTCGATGTCGAGCGCTTCCTGAATGCGGCTGAGCGCCGAGTCGGGCGCGCCGGAAAACGCGAAGGCATCCGCGATGCCCGACAGCATTCTCGCGCGGGTGGTATCGCCGCCGGTGCCCGCAGCGACGTGGCTGTCGAGGGCACGCGAGTAGTGGTGGACCGCAGCGGGGAAATCGCGCCATGCCGATGCATTGTCACCCTGCGCCGCGTACAGCCGTGTGAGCGCAGTGTCCGGTTCCTCGCCAGACGCGTTGCGGATGTCGACCGCCTCCTGCAACAGAGTATCCGCGATCTCGTACCGCCCGAGGTTGCTGTAGACCCGACCGATTGAATGGAGCAGTTCCGCACGTACGATCGGTTCGTCGCTCAGCTCGGTGTCGATCCGCTCGCGCCCGCGGTTTAGCAGCGTCCGTGCCGTAACGGTGTCTCCCGTGATCTCGAACGGGTCGCTGCCGCCGAATACGCCGACCAGAAACTCCGTCACCTCCCTCGCCGTCCGCGCTTCTTGTTCCGCGCGTAGCCGTGCCTGTTCGGCGCTGACGCGTGATGCGGAGATCGCGGCGGTCGAGCCCAGCAGAAGCGCCACGATGCCCGCTGCAACCGTCACGGCCGATCGGTGCCGACGAACGAACTTGCGGATGCGGTACGAGCGCGAGCCGCGGCGCGCGCCGACCGGCATGGACCCGAGGTAACGATCGATGTCCTCCGACAGCGCGTCAGCCGATCGGTACCTCGCTTCCGGTTCCTTGCGGAGTGCTGTGAGCACGATGGCATCCAGGTCGCCGTTCAGCACACCTCGCAGCCGGAGCGGCTCGGTCCGCCTCGCCGCCGCAATGGATTCCGGTGTGGTGGACGGTCCGCGCGCTGCGGCCGATCCATCCGTGCGGCCGACAGCGCGGGAAGGGCGCTCAGGCTCGCTCTCGAGGATCGCCCGCTCCATCGAGGCGCGCGTGCTGGTGTCCGCGTCGTACGGCCGCCGCCCGGTGAGCAGCTCGAAGAGCAGCACGCCGAGTGCGTAGATGTCGCACGCGGTGGTGACGCGCTCACCGCGGACCTGCTCAGGAGCGGCGTACTCCGGCGTCATGGGACGCACACCGGTGCGCGTCAGCGCGACGTCGTCGCCGTGCTCACCGAGCAGCTTGGCGATGCCGAAATCCAGCAGGCGCACCTGGCCGTCGCCGGTGACCAGAATGTTGTCCGGCTTGAGGTCGCGATGGACGACCAGCGCTCTGTGCGCGTACGCCACGGCGTCGAGGACGTGGCGGAAGAGCCGGAGTCGTTCGGCGATGGTGAGGCGGCGGGCATCGCACCACCGATCGATGCGCTCTCCAGCGACATACTCCATCACCAGATAGGGCCGGCCGTCGGGCGTGGTTCCGCTGTCGATGATGCTGACGATCGCGCTGTGCTGCAGCGTCGCGAGGATGCGTCGCTCGCCCGCAAAGCGTTCGGCCATTCTGGCGCCGGCCAGATTCTGCTGCAGGACCTTGATCGCGACACGCTGCTCGAACTCTCCATCCGCGCGCTCGCCGAGGTACACCGTGCTCATACCGCCTCGCCCGATCTCGCGGACCACGCGGTATGCACCCAGCCGTACGCCGGTCAGGACTGCGGCCGGCTCGCGTTCGCCGAGTCCGAACGGCGTGCGATCGAGGAACGCCGGTGCCTTGCGGTCCGCCTCCAGCAGCGAATCGAGATCGGCACGCAGACGGGGATCGCCTGCGCACGCGGCGTCGAGAAAGGCCGCGACTTCCCCCGGCGGAAGATCCAGCGTCTGCTCGAAGAGAGAGAGGGCGCGAGTCCAGCGGTCCGGTCCGCTCACGGCGCGTCCTCCGTTCCGGTGGCGCCCGCACCGTCCCGCAGCTGACGGCTCAGAAACGCGCGCGCCGTGCGCCAGTCACGCTGTACGGTGCGCACGGAGATATCAAGAATCGCAGCGATCTCGACGTGGTCGAGTCCGGCAAAGAAACGCATTTCCACGATTCGCGCGAAACGCTCGTTCACCTCAGTCAACCCGTCGAGCGCCTGGTGCAGCGCGATGATGTTGGCCTCGTCCCGGGTTTCGCCTGCCACATCATCAGATAGCGTAACGAACGCGCGGTCGGCGCCACCCCGCTTCCTCGCGAGTCGCGCGCGCGCGTGATCGACCAGCACCTGCCGCATGGCGCGGGATGCGACCGCGAGCAGATGACCGCGGTCGTTGAACGAGCCGGCGCTCGCCGGGCCGAGCAGCTTCATGCAGGCCTCGTTGACCAGTGCTGTGGCCTGGAGCGTGAGGTCCGCGCGCTCGCTTCGCAGGTGGTGCTGCGCGAGACGCCGCAGCTCGTCGTAGAGCGTAGCGAACAGCGCGTCCAGCGCAGATGCATCGCCGGTACGGACGCGCTCGAGCAGCTGGGTGACGTCCGGAGATCGGGCCATGGCAGGTCGCCCGGTTGTGGTGCCGCGGTCGCCCACGGGCCTGTCGCGGATGGCCGAATCTACTCCGGCAGTCTCCGCCGGGGCAAACGGGCGGCCGGGCCCCGTGTCGCAGTCTTCGGCAGTCCTCCGCTGTCTCCAGCAAGGGACCTCACCTCGACACGTGGACGATCCGCCCAGCCCGAGACCCCTGATACCGTGACGAATGCCGGGTACGCACGCGGCGCGGAAGCAACGTGTCCCGAGGATCGAGCGAACAGGTCTTTCGCATTTACCAGACTCATGGAGGACGGCATGTCGTTGAAGCGGCGGCGTACACCCATCGCGACCCTCTGGCTGGCGGCGTTCATTGCCGCAGCTACGGCATGTGAGAGCGAGAGTACCGGTCCGGCCGATAGACCGGATCCGGAACCGGACCCGATCACGAGCGTCGTGATCACCGCGCCCGCCACCGAGGTCGCCGCGGGGACCACCCTCCAGCTCACGGCGCAGGTGCTTCCGTCAGGTTCGTCCCAGACCGTGACGTGGTCGAGCAGCGACGATGGGATCGCAGCCGTGAGCGCGTCCGGCCTCGTCACCGGCACCGGCTCCGGTACCGCAACGATCACGGCGGCGAGCACCGTCGACCCATCGAAGAGCGATGCCGTACAGGTCACCGTCACCTGCGCGATCCTCACACCTGCCGATGTCGCCAACGGCGGGAACCTGCCGCCCGACGCGTGCTATACGGCCGAGAGTCCACTGGTCGTGAACACCGGCACACTGACCGTCGGTGAAGGTGTGGACATCCATTTCGCGCCCAACGCCTTCCTCCGGATCGCGAGTGGCGGAAGCCTGAACGGGATCGGAACCGCAACGAAACCCATCACGCTGACGAGCGTGGATGCCGCTGGACAGTGGCGTGGCGTCAACTTCGACGGCAGCCGGAGCGCCTCCAACGTCCTCCGCTACGTCACTATCGTGAACGGCGGCTCGGAAGGCTGGAGCGGCGCCGCCTACTCGAGGTCGGCCGTGCTGCTGCAGGACGACGCGCTCGTCGATATCGGCAACAGCACGATCACCGGCAGCGGCGGCCAGGGGATCACGGCTTACGGCGGATCCGAGCTGACCTTCGAGGACAATACGCTGAGCAACAACGCCGTCGCGGCATGGATGCATCCCGACAATGCCGGTGCGATCGCCGGAAGCACGACCTTCACGGGAAACACGGAAAATGTCGTACGCGTCGCGTTCGGAAACAACGATGTCGTCGGCAACGAAGCAACGTGGCCGGCGCTGGAGGTGCCGTACCGGATCCAGACCCGCTTCTTCATCGATGCGCTGCTGACGCTACAGGCCGGCGCAACGCTGGAATACACGAGGGATGCATCCACGATCGTGCGGAACGCCGGCGCCATTACCGCCATCGGCACGGAAGCCGATCCCGTGACCTTCACGGGCGTCGAGAGTCTGAGCGGATACTGGCAGGGACTGCGGATCACAACGGCTTCGACGGACAACGTGTTCGACAACGTCATCCTCGAGAGCGGCGGCAGCCAGCCGTGGACCGGCAACGGCGATTCACGCGCGATGGTCTACCTCGAGGACAACAGCAAGGCCGTGTTCACGAACAGCACGTTCCGGAGCAGCGGCCACTACGCGCTCTGGGTGCCCGACGGCGGCGATATCACGGGCTTCGACAACAATCGGTTCGTCGGCAACGCGCGTGCCATGATCGTCCACCCGAACCGGGCGGGTGCGGTTCTCCCCTCCAACGAGATCCGGGAGAACACGGAGGACCGCATCAGAGTGACCTTCGGGAACACAGATGTCGTGACGACCGACCAGAGCTGGGAGCACATTGGCGTGCCCTACCTGGTGATGAGCCGGACTTTCGTCCAGGCTGGCCTGACCGTCGCGGAAGGCGTGACCCTCGAGTTCGCGCAGGGCGCGAGTCTCCTCGTCGATGACGGCGGATCGCTGGCTGTCGAGGGTGGCGATCCCGAAGTCGGTGGCACGCCCGTCCTCTTCCGCGGCGCCGAGGATGTCGCCGGCTACTGGCAGGGCCTGCGCATCGGCACCGCTTCGACTTCCAACGCTCTCAGCCACGTGCGCATCGCGAACGCCGGATCCTCGCAGTGGTTCGGTGGCGGCAATAGCATCGGTGCGCTGTACGTCGACGCGGACGGCCTGCTGGCCATGAACGACGTGCTGTTCGAGAAGTCCGGCGGACTCGCCGCGATCGTCTGGGGCACGGTCACGTGCTCGAACGTCGACCACGGCGGATTCGGATTGTTCGTCAGGACGGGCGGGACCGTGACCGGCTGCCCGTCGCCATGACGGTGGCCTGCCGCGATTCGCCTCCGGACAGACCGGGACGACGGTCTTGGTCCCTGACTCCGCACTGTTGCGGGTCTTGCCGGGATTCGTGACGGTCGACTACTCCGTTCACCGGGTCCCGCCGGCGCCGTAGGCCCGGCGCTTCCCCGGCGCAACACTGCGCCGGGGAAGCGGGCGCCGGGCAGGTCACCCGACATGAACCTCCGCCTCGATCTGCATCCCGCGGACCGGCGTCTTGCCCGCCGTGCTCGAACCCCTCATGCTGTTCGCCATCCTCCATTCGTTCATCGCGTCCGCGCCGCCAGAGCGCTGCACGGATCAATCGCCGGAGACCCCGTCATGTCCGTTCCGAAACTCGCTTCTGTATCCGTCCTCCTCCTGTTCGCGACGGCAGCGCACGTTCACGCTCAGGGGGCCGAGTACCGCACCGTCGTGCCGGAATCGGCGCGCAGCGATGACGGCATGTTCGCCGTCCATCAGGTGGACGACCGCATCCTCTTCGAGATCCCGGACTCGCTGCTGGAGCGCGACATGGCGCTCCTCAGCCGCTTCGCACAGGCGCAGACGGACCTGGCGAACGGCGGCGACCGCATGGCGCCGAACATGCTCGTGCGCTGGGAGCGTCGTGATGGCCGCATCCTGCTGCGCGGCGTGTCGCACGCCAACACAGCGGAGCCGGGAACGCCTCTCGCCCTTGCCGTGGCGAACTCCAATTTCGCGCCCGTCCTCGAGTCGTTCGAGCTGCGCGCACGCGGCGCGGGCACATCGGTCATCGACGTGACCGATCTGTACCTCGGCGATGCGCCGGCGTTCACGCTTCAGCGCAACACGCGCGCCGACTTCGGCGTCCGCAGCTACGACCGGGAGCGCAGCTGGCTCGAGTACGCGCGCAGCTTCCCGATCAATGTCGAGGTGCGCGTCGTCCAGACGTACGCCGCCGACCAGGCACCCGCCGTGGCGCGCGGTGGATCCCTCTCCTTCGAGGTCAACCACTCGATGGTGCTGCTGCCGGCGGAGCCCATGAAGCCGCGACTGTACGACGAGCGCGTCGGCTTCATCTCCATCCCGCGGACCGACTATTCGAGCGATTTCCAGGGCGTGCGGCCCGATCGCTACATCGTGCGCTATCGGCTGGAGCCATCGGATACGGCAGCGTTCCTCCGCGGCGAGCTCGTCGAACCGGTGGAGCCATGGATCTGGTACATCGATCCCGCCACACCGCCCGAGTGGATCCCCTACTTCGAGGCAGGCGTGCTCGAGTGGAACGCGGCGTTCGAACAGGCGGGCTTCCGCAACGCATTGCAGGTCCGCGTCGCGCCGACGGAAGAGGAGGATCCTGAGTTCTCGCTGCTCGATGCACGCTACTCCGTGATCCGCTATGTCGCATCGACGACACGGTCCGCGAACAGCAGCGGCGATGTCGTCGATCCGCGCTCGGGCGAGGTGATCCGGGCGCATACCAACATGTATCACGGGCTGACGGAGCGCCTGCGCTGGTGGCTCGTGTCCCAGCTCGCGACCGCCAACCCCGAGTTCCGCACGACAATGCTGTCGGAGGAGGACATGGGCGAAGCGGTGCGCTATGTCGTGTCGCACGAGACGGCGCACTCCGTCGGTCTGCCACACAACCAGCGCGCGAATTTCGTCTTTCCCGTCGACTCGATCCGCAACCCCGATTTCGTCCGCCGCATGGGCCACTCCGCGTCGTCCGTGGGGCGCACACGCTACAACTATGCGGCGCAGCCTGGCGACGATGTGCCCCCCGAGCGGCGGATGGGACTGTGGGATCAGTTCGCGGTCGTGTGGGGCTACCGCCCGATCATCGAGGCCGGCACGCCGCAGGACGAAGTACCGATCCTCAGTGGCTGGATCACCGAGCGTTCGGACAAGCCGTGGTTCCGCTTCGCATCGGCTCAGTTCGGCATGGATGTCGAGTGGGATCCCTACCGCATGACGGAAGGCATCTCGGACGACCCCGTCGAGGCTGCGGCGCTGGGGATGCGCAACCTCCGCACCGCAACCGAAAACCTGATGGAGTGGGTGCTGCGACCCGGTGACGACTACTACGAGCTGGAAACCCACTACCTCCAGAACCTCACACAGTGGAACCGCTACGCTGAGCACGCGGCCGCCGCCGTCGGCGGGTCATGGACGCATCACAAGCGGTACGGCGAGGAAGGCCCGGTCTATACGCCCATCGAGCCGGAGTATCAGCGCACAGCCATGCAGTTCATCGACGAGCACGTGCTCCAGACGCCGGCGTGGGCGCTGGACGCGGACCTGCTGCGTCGCCTCGAGCATGCGGGCGCCGTCGAGCGGATCCGCGCCTACCAGGAGCTTGCCGTGCAGCGGCTGCTCAACCACGCACGGCTCGCTCGCATGATCGAGCACGAGGCGTTTCTCGGCGAGGCGACCTACCGACCCGCGCAGATGCTGGACGACGCGCGAGCGATGGTCTGGCGCGAAGTGTCAGAGAACCGTGCCATCGATACCTATCGGCGCAACATGCAGCGCGCCTACCTCCAGCAGGCTCACTCGCTGCTCCACGAGGCGGAGTCCGATTCGTGGAACCCGCCGGGCTCCGGCAACCTGCGCGTCGGCAGGAACGACGATCCGCCGCTCAACGCCGACCTGCACATCGGCCAGTCGGACATCCGGCCGCTGATCCGCGATCAGCTGATCCTTCTGCGCGACGAGCTCCGCGCTGCCCTCGACCGCGGTGTCGACGATCGCATGACGCGCATCCATCTCGAGGATGCAGTGGTGAGGATCGACGCTGCGCTGAACTGATCGGCGGGGCGTGGCGGCACCGGCAGCGCTCGGCTGCCGGTGCCACGTTCCGTTCATCCGGCGGGATCCAGGATCCGCTCGATCCGGTCGATCGCGGCCTGGAGGTGCAGCCGCGTCGACGCATGCGTCGCGCGCTCGGCGGCCTGGCGTACCGTGTCACGGAGAGTGACCAGCTCGCCCCGCAGGTGCGACTCGACGTCGTCCGTGGGGCCTTCCGGTTCATCGTCCGGGTCTTCCGGCGGCGGCGGATTCAACTTCTCGTCGATCATGACGAGGTAGCGGTTCTGCAGCCCTCGCCGGAACACGTCGATCACCGGACGCGATGCAGACAGCTCGGTCCAGATGCCGTTCCGCACGCCCTCGAGCATCGCCGTGAGCGTGTAGGCCTCGCTCCGGTCTTCCGCGACACCCTCCCACTCGAGGAGCCGCTGCATGCGGTCATCGTTGAGCACGGTGTTGAGTGAGCGCGACTGCGCGTTGTTGATGCGCTCGACCATGCCGCCAGCCTCGATGCGCGCACCGATCTCGGGCTTGATCAGGTAGTCCGGCGTCGCGAAGACGTTTTCGCCGAGGAACGCCACCGCGGTTTCCTGCTCGGCCCGCGGTACCGGCGTATAGACGGGACCCGTCTGGCCGCCGGTCTTGTACTGCACGCGTCCGCCGCCGACGAGGGTGGCGACGTGGTTCGCCTCCGTCCCCCACTGTCCGACGGTCCGGTTGTAGAGCTCTTCCAGATCGCTGTTGTCACGCATCGGCTGCGTCGTCGCCTGCTGCACGAAGTCCATCACGCGACGGATGTTGCGGAAGCCCAGCTCCGTCGCCCAGACGGGATTCGCATCGGCCACCGCCTCGCTCTGCGTACCGGTGCCGCCGAACGCGTTGTTCGAAGAGAAGCGGTACCACGGAATCGTGTCCTGCATGCGGGACCACTGTTCCAGTGTGCGCTTCTCGTCATCGGCCGTACCGGCCTCCGGTACGGACGAATACCCCCACATGATCGCGTACCGGTCGTAGGGTCCAACGCGCGGCACGAGATGCTCCGGTGGAATGCTGTCCTCCGGCTGCGCCACGTAGTTGAACCGCGAGTAGTCCATGATGCTGGGGCTGTGGCCCATGCGCGCGACCCACGTGCGGCTGCGTACGCTGTCCGCCGGATAGGTCGAGCTGCCGATCTGGTCGTGCTGGAGACCGAGCGTGTGACCGACCTCGTGCGCGACGACGAACTGGACGAGCCGCCCCATCAGCGAGTCGGGGAACGGCAGCCGCTGTGCACGCACATCCAGCGGCGAGGCCTGCGTGAAGTACCACGCCCGCTGAAGGTTCATGATGTTGTGGAACATGCGGACGGATCCGTTCAGGATCTCGCCCGTCCGCGGATCGTGCACGTTCGGGCCTTGCGCGTTCTCCGTCGGCGACGGCAGCCACCGGACCACCGTGTGCCGCACGTCCTCCGGGGACCAGTTCGGATCGTCCGCGGGCGGATCGGCAGCAACGATGCCCTCCCTGAAGCCCGCCGCCTCGAACGCCGGCTGCCATTCCTCGATGCCGGCATGCACGTAGGGCTTCATCCAGTCGGGCGTCGCCGGGTCCACGTAGTAGACGATCGGCTCGATCGGATAGCAGAGGTCGCCATCCCGGCGGTCACTGCACTCGAGGCGGTAGCGCACGATGTAGCGGCGCTGCTCGGCGCGATGCTCGGGCGAGCTGAAGTCCGTGCGCACGTTGGAGAAGTAGCCGACGCGTTCGTCGAACAGGCGCGGCATCATCGGGTCCTCGGGCAACCGCACGATGCTCCAGTGCGCCAGCACGCTCATCGCGGGGCGGTCGCCGCCACCCCCGCCACCGCCACCACCGCCGCCACCGCCGCCCTGCTCGGCCGGCCGCTCGCCCGTCTGCGTCGCCTCGATCCCGATGTTGTCCGGGAAGGCGAGGGTGCGCTCGATGTAGGATCGATCGGAATCGACGTCGCCCTCGATCGCCTGGAGCTCGGGCACGCTCGATGTGAAGAGAGGCGTCACGTCGATGACGGCCGCACTGTCCGGACCGAACGCCTCGATGTCGAACACAGCGACGATCGGCGGATAGTTCGTGTTGTCGACCGCCGCGTAGATCGCCGAGTCCGGGTGGGCGATGATGCTGTACGACGGCGTGCGCAGGATGATGCGGTTGCCGTCGCGGTCCCAGCGCAGCGTGCGCGTGACGAAGCGGTCGCCTGCGTAGTCGCCGAACCCGCCTCCCTGCCCGCCCGTGGGCGCTGCGGCACGCGCGTAGCGACCGACCGCAAGCTGGTCCTTGCCGAGCTCGTTCGGCGGAATCTCGAACAGCAGCCGCGAACCGATCCGGTGCACGGTGAACATGCCGCGCACGGTATTCGCCTGGTCCGTGACGACGCTGTCGTACGATCGGATCCGGGGCGTACCCGTCGCTCCGCGGCCGCCGGCCGAATCCGCTTCTCCTGCCGCGGCCGCCGCTCCCGGCGATGGTGACGGCGTGGCGGTGGATCCTCCCGAGGCGCACCCGCCGAGGACGAGCGCACCGACGACTGCAGCACTGGCTTTCATCATGGCATGCTTCACTGGAGACAAGAAACGGGTGAGGTGGATCAGGATACTCGTGCCCACGCGGCCGCGCCAGCCGAAGTCTGGATCAGGGCCCGACCGACACTGACGCGACCGCTCACAGATCGGCTCCAGAGGAGCTACCAGTTCCGCCGCGGCGCCGGCGCGGGCTCGTTCCCCAGCTGCTCGAGGGTCATGCCGTCGTAGATGCGGCCGTTCACGAGCACGTACCGGATCGACGTCGTGTTGCGGATATCCGCGAGCGGGTCCGCATCCAGCACGATCAGGTCCGCGAGCTTGCCGGGCACGATCGATCCGATACCGCCA
>Ga0299914_10002576_pt1 | contig 12537 bp, 13 predicted proteins | sample RVTome_10_FD_201361 | JGI IMG/M metagenome (GOLD analysis project Ga0299914, IMG submission 201361) | Soil microbial communities from uranium-contaminated site in the Upper Colorado River Basin, Wyoming, United States - RVT153D57 (version 2) ...
TCCCGCGGCCCCGCAGAGCGGGCGCTGGTCGAGCCGTTATCGCGCGGCGGTGAGGTGCAGCAGGCGTCCGGCCTCGCCGTCCTGAAGGAGATAGATCGAGCCGTCGGGCGCCTGTTCCACCTCGCGGATGCGCTCCTCCATCGGCCAGCGATTCGCCTCGCGGGCGCTGTCGCCGTCGATGTCGACGCGGAGCAGCGCCTGACCGGACAGGCCGGCGATAAGCGCGTCGCCGCGCCATTGCGGAAACATGTCGCCGCTATAGATGATCATGTCGCCGGGCGAGATGACCGGCGTCCAGCTGATCTTGGGCGCCTCGAAATCGGGCCGGGTCTCGTGATCGGGTATGTCACGACCGTCATAATGATCCCCGTTCGAGACGATCGGGTAGCCGTAATTGCGGCCCCGCACGATGAGATTCATCTCGTCGCCTCCGGCCGGTCCCATCTCGACCTCCCACAGCCGCCCGTCCGGGGCGAAGGCGATGCCAAGCGGGTTGCGGTGCCCCAATGTCCAGATCTGTGCGGCGATGCCGCCTTGGCCGGCGAACGGATTGTCTTCCGGGACGCTGCCGTCCGGATTCAGCCGTAATATCTTGCCGAGGCTGGCGTTCATGTCCTGCGCCGGGTCGAAATGCTGGCGATCGCCGTTGCTGATGAACAGGTGGCGCCCGTCGGGCGAGAAGAGCAGGCGATGGCCGTAGTGACCGCGCCCGCTCATCTTCGGCTGCTGGCGCCAGATCACCTGGAAATCCTCGAGCCGCGCCGCGCTGCCCGCGACCGCCAGCCGCCCCCGGCCGACCGCAGCGCCACGGGTGTCGCCCTCGCCGGCTTCGGCCCAGCTCAGATAGACGATATTGTTGTTGGCGAAATCGGGGTGGACGATGACGTCGCCCAGGCCGCCTTGCCCGCCATAATCCACCGAGGGCACGCCGGCGACGTCGATCGCCTCACCGCCGACCGTCCAGAGCTTCAGCCGGCCCGCCTTCTCGGTGATCAGCGCCTGCCGCCCGCCCGGGAGCAGCGCCATCGCCCAGGGCTCCTCGAACCGGGCAAGCTCCGCGACCTGAAAGGGCCGGCCACCCGACTGCGCGGCCGCGTTGCTCACGGCCGCATCGTTGTTGGAGGCGTCGCCATTGGCGGTGCAGCCGAGCAGGACGATGGCAGAGAGGATGACGGCGCGAAGGGCGGGCATGGGGATTCCTTCCGGTATGGGCGCGAGAGCGTTTCCAGATGGGGGACCGATTCGTCAACCGGCTCGCGGCTGCAACGCTGGCGTCCGGACCGAGAAAGCCGGCCGCGTGCGCACCTGCCAGCTCGAGCCGGCCGGGCTCGAAGTTGCGGTGCAATGGATCGGCGGCTGCCGGACGGAATGGGCCCGCCGCCTCGACCGCCTGTCCGCCTTTCTCGATGAAGAGGGGTAGTGATCTGCCGGCTTCCGGCTACAACGCGCTCATGCCACGCTTCGCCTACCCGCTCGTCTTTCTGGCGACAGCTTGCGCCAGCCTGCCGCCCGCCGCCGCGGACGACGCGCCTCGCGAAGCCTTCTTCGCTCGCCTCTCCGCGTTGTGCGGCCAAGCCTTCGAGGGACGCATCGTCAGCCCGCCGGTCGAGGCCGATCGCGATTTCGCCGGCCAACGGCTGACGATGCATGTGCGCGATTGCAGCGAGGACGAGATACACATCCCGTTCAGCGTCGGCGAGGACCGCTCGCGCACCTGGGTCATCCGGCGGCAGGGCACGCCTGGCCGGCCTTCAGCGCTCACCCTGAGCCATGACCATCGCCATGACGATGGCAGCGAGGACCGGCTCAGCCGCTACGGCGGCGCGACCGTCTCGGGCGGCACGGAAAGCCGGCAGGAATTCCCCGCCGACGATTTCTCGAAGACGCTCTTCCGCCGCGAGAACCTTCTCGCTTCGATCGACAATGTCTGGGCGGTCGAAGTCCATCCGGGCCGCGCCTTCGCCTACGAGCTGCACCGGCCCAACCGCTTCTTCCGCGTGGAGTTCGACCTGACGCAACCGGTGCCGCCGCCGGGCGGGTGAGGCTGCATTGCCTCGGAGGCTGTGAGGGCCTTTCGTCTAAATCCGCCTATCCTAGGCTCGGCAAAGGCGAGCCGGGGGCGGGTTCACCAGAGAAGCGCGCGCAGAATCGCGTATTTTATGTGCGCCGGGCCTTTCCCGATCTCGCAGCGCAGCCCCCGGCCGTCCGCTAATTCGCTTGCCCGCGAAGGGCAGCCCCCTTATATAGCTTGTGCCTTTCTCGACATCGGTAACGTTGTTGGGGCTGGTCCCGGGGGTCGGGGCCGGCGCGGGCAAGTTTTAGCTTGGAAGAGGTTGCCTGTTCATGGCGGACGCCGCCCGTCTGGCCGAACTGATCGAGCCCGAGGTGAAAGCCGAGGGGCTGGAGCTCGTGCGCGTCATGATGATCGGCGGCAAGGACGATCCGACGCTGCAGGTGATGGCCGAGCGGCCCGAGACGGGCCAGCTGACGCTTGAGGATTGCGCGCGGCTGTCGCGGCGCCTGTCGGAGCGGCTCGACGAGACCGATCCGATCGAGGAGAGCTATCGTCTCGAGGTCAGCTCGCCGGGGATCGACCGGCCGCTCACCCGCCGCCGGGATTATGCCGACTGGACGGGCCACGAGGCCCGGATCAGCCTCGCCGAGAAGATCGACGGCCGCCGCGAGTTCCGCGGAACCCTGGTGGGCATCGAAGGTGACGAGATCCTGATCGACGTCGCCAATGCCGGAGTCGCCCGCCTGCCTTTTGCCGTCGTGCATTCGGCCAAGCTGCTCTTGACTGACAGGCTGCTCGCAGCGACCGCTCCGCTTTCCCCGGAGGGCGCCGACGAGATCGAGACAGACGCGAATATCCAGATGGAAGGACAGGACTGAATCATGGCCACCGCCGCCTCTGCCGTTTCCGCCAACAAGGCCGAGCTTATCGCGATCGCCGACGCCGTCGCCCGCGAGAAGCTGATCGATCGGATGATCGTGATCGAGGCGATGGAGGATGCCATCCAGCGCGCTGCCCGCGCCCGCTACGGTGCCGAGAACGACATCCGCGCCAAGCTCGACCCGACCAGCGGCGACCTGCGCCTGTGGCGCGTCGTCGAGGTGGTCGAGGAGGTCGAGGACTATTTCAAGCAGGTCAGCCTCGACGACGCGAAGAAACTACAGGTCGACGCGCAGCTCGGCGACTTCATCGTCGATCCGCTGCCGCCGATCGAGTTCGGCCGCATCGCCGCCCAGGCCGCCAAGCAGGTCATCTTCCAGAAAGTCCGCGACGCCGAGCGCGAGCGCCAGCACGAGGAATTCAAGGACCGCGTCGGCGAGATCATCACCGGCGTCGTCAAGCGGGTCGAGTTCGGCCATGTCGTCGTCGATCTCGGCCGCGCCGAGGGCGTGATCCGGCGCGACCAGCAGATCCCGCGCGAAGTGCTCCGCGTTGGCGACCGCACCCGCAGCCTGATCCTCAACGTCCGCCGCGAGAATCGCGGGCCGCAGATCTTCCTCTCCCGCGCCCATCCCGACTTCATGAAGAAGCTTTTCGCGCAGGAAGTGCCCGAAATTTACGACAGCATCATCGAGATCAAGGCCGCCGCGCGCGATCCCGGCAGCCGCGCCAAGATCGGCGTGCTCAGTCACGACAGCTCGATCGATCCGGTCGGCGCCTGCGTCGGCATGAAGGGCAGTCGCGTCCAGGCCGTGGTTCAGGAGCTGCAGGGTGAGAAGATCGACATCATCCCCTGGTCGCCCGACCTCGCCACATTCGTCGTCAACGCGCTGCAGCCGGCCACGGTCAGCCGCGTCGTTATCGACGAGGAGGAATCGCGGATCGAGGTGGTCGTGCCCGACGATCAGCTCAGCCTGGCGATCGGTCGCCGCGGCCAGAATGTCAGGCTGGCCAGCCAGCTCACCAGCTCGGCGATCGACATCATGACCGAGGCCGACGCCAGCGAGAAGCGCCAGCGCGAATTCGTCGAGCGCTCTCAATTGTTCATGAACGAACTCGATGTCGACGAAACGCTTGCCCAGCTGCTCGTCGCCGAAGGCTTCGGCGCGCTCGAGGAAGTCGCTTATGTCGAGGCGGAGGAGCTTTCCTCGATCGAGGGATTCGATGACGAGCTGGCGGCCGAGCTGCAGAATCGCGCCGCCGAGGCGCTCGAGCGCCGCGAGGCGGCCGCCCGCGAAGAGCGGCGTGGGATGGGCGTCGAGGACGATCTCGCCGAAATGCCCTATCTCACCGAGCAGATGCTGGTGACCCTGGGCAAGGCGGGCATCAAGACTCTCGACGATCTGGCCGACCTCGCCACCGATGAATTGATCGCCCGGCGCCGCGTCGAGCCGCGCCGGCGCGCCGAGAGCAACCGTTCCGAGGACAAGGGCGGCATACTCAGCGAATATGGCTTGAACGAAGAGCAGGGCAACGAAATCATCATGGCGGCCCGTGCCCATTGGTTCGAGGAAGAAGGGGAGGACGCGGTTGCGGAAACTCCCCAATGAACCGCTGACGAGTCAGTCAGCGATGCCGAGTGCCCCGGCCGAGGCCGGGGCCCAGCATGAAGATCGGCCTGCGGCCCCGGCGTCGTCGGGACACACGCCGGAGCGCACCTGCATTCTGACGCGGCGGACCGCCGGGCGGGACGAGTTGATCCGCCTCGCGCTCGGTCCCGATGGTCAGGTGGCGCCGGACGTGCGAGCCCGGGCGCCGGGACGCGGCGCCTGGATCGGTGTCGATCGCCCGGCGCTCGAGGCGGCGCAGGCGAAGGGGAAGCTGAGAGGCGCGCTGTCGCGGGCCTTCAAGACCGGCGACCTTGTCGTTCCCGACGACCTCGGCGAGCGGATCGAGGCTGCGCTGCGCCAGGCCGTGCTCGATCGGCTGGGCCTCGAGGCCAAGTCCGGCTACCTGATCAGCGGGAGCGACAAGATCGAGGTGGCAGCCCGCCGGGGGCAGGTCCGCCTCCTCCTGCACGCCGCCGATGCCGCCGAGGAAGGCAATCGACGGCTCGACCAGGCCTGGCGGGTCGGCTCGGATCAGCAAGGAAGTGGCCGGCAGGGGGTGGTTTTTCCCTTGGGAAGAGCCATATTGTCATTGGCGCTGGGCCGCGAGAATGTGGTACATGTCGCCATCGTGGACGGGGCCGCGGCGGCGCGCGTTGGCCACGCTATCGAACGGTGGCGCGCTTTTCTCGGACGTGAGGCTGGGCTAGGAGCCGCTCCGGCGGTGGCCACGAACGCGCGCAAATTGAATGTGTGAAGGATTGGGATGAGCGAGACGACTGACAAGCCGAAACTCGGAGCGCGCGCGCCGCTGGGCCTGAAGCGCACGGTGGAGACCGGCAAGGTGAAGCAGAGCTTCAGCCATGGCCGATCGAACACCGTGGTGGTCGAGGTCAAGAAGCGCCGCATCCTCGGCCGTCCGGGCGAGGCCGAGGCGCCGAAGCCCGAGCCGACTCCGGCGCCGGCTCCCGAGGCGCGCGCGCCGCAGCCGGCTGCGCCCGCGCCCAAGGCTGCACCGCGTCCGATGGACGACGCCACCACGCGCCGCGAGCGCCAGGATCGGCTCCTGCGCGAGGCCGAAGAGGCGCGGCTTGCTCAGCTCGAGGAGGCGCGTCGCCGCGAGGACCGGCAGGCGAAAGAAGCGACCGAGGAAGAGCGTCGCCGCGCCGACGAGAATCGCCGCGCCGAGGAAGAATCGAAGCAGCGTGCCGAAGAGGAAGCCAAGCGCCAGACCGAGGAAGAGAGCACCGAGCAGGCGCGCCGCACTGCGGCGCCCGAGCCTGCGGCGCCCGCCGCGGTCGAGGAGGAAGGCGACGAGCGTCGTCCGGGCCATGCCCGTCCGAAGCACGGCCATGTTCCGGCCAAGCGCCCGGAGCCGGCCCGGCCGACTCGCGGCCGCGACGAGCATCGCCGCGAGCGCGGCAAGCTCACCGTCACCCGTGCGCTCGAAGGCGAGGGCGATGCCCGCGCCCGCTCGCTCGCGGCCCTGCGCCGCGCCCGTGAAAAGGAGCGCCGCGCGCACCAGCAGGCGGGGCCGCAGGCCAAGCAGGTCCGCGACGTCGTCGTGCCGGAGGCGATCACCGTGCAGGAGCTGGCCAACCGCATGGCCGAGCGCGGCGCCGACCTGGTGAAGGCGCTGTTCAAGATGGGCGTGGTGGTCACCGTCAACCAGACGATCGACCAGGACACGGCCGAGCTGCTCGTCACCGAGTTCGGCCACAACATCAAGCGCGTCAGCGAGGCCGACGTCGAGATCGGGCTCAGCGGCGACGAGGATATCGACGAGACGCTGCAGCCACGGCCCGCAGTGGTCACGATCATGGGCCATGTCGATCACGGCAAAACCTCGCTGCTCGACGCAATCCGCGGCGCGGATGTCGTCTCCGGCGAGGCCGGCGGCATTACTCAGCATATTGGCGCCTATCAGGTCAGCCTGCCGGACAAGTCGAAGATCACCTTCCTCGACACGCCGGGCCACGAGGCGTTCACGGAGATGCGGGCGCGTGGCGCCAACGTCACGGACATCGTCATCCTGGTGGTTGCGGCCGACGACGGCATCCGGCCGCAATCGGTGGAGGCGATCAACCATACCAAGGCGGCCGGCGTGCCGATGATCGTCGCGATCAACAAGATCGACCGGCCAGGCGCCACTCCGCAGAAGGTGCGCGAGGAGCTGCTCCAGCACGAGATCGTCGTCGAAGACATGGGCGGCGAAGTGCAGGACGTCGAAGTCTCGGCGCTCAAGAAGACCAACCTCGACAAGCTGCTCGAAGCGATCCAGCTGCAGGCCGAATTGCTCGAGCTCAGGGCCAATCCCGACCGGCCGGCCGAAGGCGCGGTGGTCGAAGCCAAGCTCGACAAGGGCCGCGGCCCGCTCGCCACGGTGCTGGTCCATCGCGGCACGCTGCGCGTCGGCGATATCTTCGTCGTCGGCCCAATCTCGGGCAAGGTGCGCGCGATGATCGACGACAAGGGCCGCCAGGTGAAGGAGGCCGGACCTAGCGTTCCGGTCGAGGTGCTCGGTCTTTCGGGCGTGCCTTCGGCAGGCGACGTGCTCACCGTCGTCGAGAACGAGGCGCGGGCGCGCGAGGTTGCCGCCTATCGCCAGGGCGTGCTCGACCGCAAGCGCACCACCACCGCTCCGGCCAGCCTGGACACGATGTTCTCTGCCCTGAAGGAGAAGCAGGCGATCGAATTCCCGCTGGTCATCAAGGGCGACGTGCAGGGTTCGGTCGAGGCGATCGTCAGCGCGGTCAACAAGATCTCGAACGAGGATATCCGCGCGCGGGTGCTCCATGCCGGCGTCGGCGGAATCACCGAGAGCGACGTCGTCCTCGCCAAGGCTTCGGGCGCGCCGATCATCGGCTTCAACGTCCGCGCCAACGCCAAGGCCCGCGAGATTGCTGAGCGCGACGGCGTCGCGATGCAATATTATGACGTGATCTACGATCTCACCGACGCGGTGAAGTCGGCGATGGCCGGCGAGCTCGGCCCGCTGATGATCGAGAATGTCGTCGGCCGCGCCGAGGTCCGCGAGGTCTTCTCGGCGGGCAAGCACGGCAAGGCGGCGGGCCTGCTCGTCACCGAGGGCTATATCCGCAAGGCGCTCCGAGCCCGGATCATGCGCGACGATGTCATCATCTACAACGGCTCGATCGCCTCGCTGCGGCGCTTCAAGGACGACGTTCCTGAAGTCCGTGCCGGCCTGGAGTGCGGCGTGACCTTCGAGAATACGACCGACCTCAAGCCGGGCGATTTCATCGAGACGTTCGAGGTCGAGGAGCGCGAGCGCACCCTGTAGCGTCCTGGCGGCGAGCGCGGGTGTCCAGGCGATCTTCGGCTGGACCCCCGCCTTCGCCGGGAGGGCGTTTGGGACATAGGTCGGACATATGCCGCTTGATGAATCCCCCGAGCCGCCGCCCTCGATCTTCGACCGGCTTCCGCTCCCGCCGGCCGGGAAGCTGCTCGGCTGGACCTTGCGGGCGCTCGACCCGGCGGCCGGCACGGTCGAGATCGGCTTCACCGCCGACGAGCGCTTCCTCAATCCGGCGGGCACGGTGCAGGGCGGCTTCCTCGCCGCGATGCTTGACGACACGCAGGGCCCGGCTGTGTTCGCGATGACCGGCGGCGCCATCTATGCGCCGACCATCGATTTCACCATCTCCTTCATCAAGCCCGCTCTCCCGGGCCTCTTCGTCGGCAAGGGCCGCGTCGTGAACCTCGGCAAGACGATCGCCTTCACCGAGGCGGAGCTGTTCGACGAAGCCGGCGAGCTGGTCGCCCGCGCGACGTTCAGCAATCGCGTGATGAAGACGGACAAGGTGCTTGGAGCCGGTTGATGCGCGGCAAGGAGACTCCCGAAGGCCGATCGGTCCGGTTGCTGCGTGTCGGCGAGCAGGTGCGTCATGCACTTTCCGAAGTGCTGATGCGCGGCGACGTCCATGACGAGACGCTCGCCAGCCACAGCGTGTCGATCACCGAGGTGAGGATGTCGCCCGACCTGAGGCACGCGACCGTGTTCGTGAAGCCGCTCCTTGGCGCGGACGAGACCGAGGTCCTGCAGGCGTTGAAGCGCCACGTGCGCTACCTCAAGGGTGAGGTGGCGCGGCGGGTGAACACCAAATATGCCGCCAATCTCAAGTTCCTGCCCGACGAGAGCTTCGACGAAGGCAGTCGCATCGACCAGCTGCTACGCGAACCCAAGGTGGCGCGGGACCTCAATATCAGCGAGGACGAGTGACCCGCACGGTTCGCGTGCTCGTCGACGGATACCTGCTTCCCTCCTCGTCGAGTGAACTGCCCTTCCCGGGGCAGCCGGGGAAGGCTACCCGCGGACCCGTCAATCTGCTCTTCGGGGGTGTTGCGGGAATGAGAGCTGGCGGCGGGGACTCGGTTTCGGTCGTCGATCGGCTCGGTGCGCCGATGGCGCAAGGCGAGCTCCGCCTCGATCCCCTTGCAGAAGCGCATCGCGACCGCCTCAAGGCGGCATGCGGCGAGGATCGGGAGATCTGGCCGATCTACGCGGTCAGCTACGATCCCGAGCAGTTCGACGCGAGCTTCGACTCGCTGATCAGTCGGCCGAATGGGCAGGCCTTCGCGATCTTCGATGGCGACCGGCTCGCCGGAATGAGCGCCTATCTCGGTATCGAGCCGGAACGCGGCGTGCTCGAGATCGGCAACACCTATTACGTGCCGGCGCTGCGCGGCACTGGCTTCAATCGGCGGGTCAAGGATCTTATGATCCGACGCGCGATCGACTGCGGTTTCCGACGGATCGAATTCCGCGTCGACAGCCGCAACCTGCGCAGTCAGGCGGCGATGACCAAGCTCGGCGCGGTGCGCGAAGGCGTGATCCGCGCAGAGCGGATCACCTGGACCGGCCATGTCCGCGATACCGTGCTTTTCTCGATCCTGGCGAACGAATGGCCGCCCCGATCCGGATGAAGGCCGCTGGCCGCCGGCGTTCGCGGCGCTAGAGTGGGGCGATGGCCAAATTCTATTTCTATTATGCGGCAATGAACGCGGGCAAGTCGACGACGCTGCTGCAGGCGGACTTCAACTATCGCGAGCGGGGCATGGCGACGATGCTCTATACTGCCGCGGTGCACGACCGGTCTGGGTTCGGCGTGATCGACTCTCGGATAGGCCTGCAGGCGGAAGCGCACACCTACGGGGCGACAACCGACATTCGCGGCGAGGTAGAGGAGGAGATCAAGCGGCGCCCGGTCGACTGCATCCTGCTCGACGAGGCTCAGTTCCTCACCCGGCCGCAGGTGCTCGCGCTGACATCGATCTGCGACGAGCTCGATATTCCGGTGCTCGCCTACGGCCTTCGGACCGACTTCCAGGGCGAGCTCTTCGAGGGGAGCGGCGCGCTGCTGGCGCTGGCCGATGCGCTGGTCGAGCTCAAGGCGATCTGCGAGTGCGGCCGCAAGGCCACGATGAACCTGCGGGTCGACAAGGACGGCCTGGCCGTTCGCGCCGGCGCCCAGACCGAGATCGGCGGCAACGACCGCTATCTGGCGCTGTGCCGCCGCCATTTCTTCGAGCGGCTTCGCGAGGCGGAGGAGCGGCAGCTGCGGCTCGGCCTGAAGCCTCGCGCGGCCGGCGCCAAGTAGGTTGTCCGATACCCATCGGCTCGGGACGGTCGTTGCGGTCCGGTATTGAACAGGCGTCGGATCTCACCACATCGTCGTTGAGGAGACGAAACCGATGACCAGTGCCCTGTTCACCGCTCTTGCGCTGATTGCCGCCGGTCAGGCCGGCAACGTCACGTCCGGACCAGCAGCAACCCACGCGCGGAGCACCGGTACGAACGAGTCTCCGGCGCCGATGCAGAGCCACGGTCGTGCCGCGACGGCGGAGCATCGTCGGAACGGCTGACACTGGTCGGGCTCGGCGCTAAGCGCCGTGGATGCACGGCTGGCTGATCATCGACAAACCCGTGGGGCCAGGATCCACCCAGATCGTCGGCGCCGTGAAGCGCGCGCTGCGCGAGGGCGGTTACCCGAAGGTGAAGGTCGGCCACGGCGGGACCCTTGACCCGCTGGCGAGCGGCGTGCTGCCGGTCGCGCTCGGCGAGGCGACCAAGCTGTCCGGGCGCATGCTGGACGCCGACAAGGCTTACGAGTTCACGATCGCCTTCGGGGCGGAGACGAACACGCTCGACGCGGAAGGCGAGGTCGTGGCACGGTCCGCGACCTTGCCGGACCTCCGCGACGTCGAGGATGTCCTCGACGACTTCATTGGAAGCATCGAGCAATTGCCTCCGGCCTTTTCTGCTCTGAAGGTTGGCGGGAAGCGAGCGTACGACCTGGCGCGAGCTGGCGAGAAAGTAGAGCTGGCAAAGCGGCAGGTGACCGTTCGTACAATCGACGTGGCAGCGGGACCGGAGCACGAACCTGTCGACTGGATCACCCTTGCCGCCACCGTGTCCAAGGGCACCTACATCCGTTCGCTCGCCCGCGACATCGCTCATGCCCTTGATACGGTGGGTCATGTCACCATGTTGAGGCGGACCAGGGCCGGTCCGTTCACGCTGGAACGGGCGATTTCGCTGGACAAATTGGCCGAACTCGCTAAGGCCCGCGACCTTGAACAGGCACTCTTGCCGCTGGCGGCAGGGCTGGACGACATCCCGGCTCTTTCCGTCACCCCCGATCAGGCAGGGGCGCTCCGCCAGGGGCGCAAAGTGATCGGGATTGCCGCAAAGCCAGGGCTTCACCTTGCGATCGACCAGTCTGTTCCGGTCGCCCTGGTCGAAGCCGATGCCGGAAATCTCCGGGTGGTGCGCGGCTTCAACCTCTAGTTCGAAAGGAATGGACGATGTCGGTTACCGCCGAGCGCAAGCAGGAACTGATCAACGATAATGCCCGTGGATCGGGCGACACCGGTTCGCCGGAGGTGCAGGTCGCGATCCTCACCGAGCGGATCGTCAATCTCACCGAGCATTTCAAAACCCACGCCAAGGACAACCATTCGCGGCGCGGCCTGCTGATGCTCGTCAACAAGCGCCGTTCGCTGCTCGATTATCTCAAGGGCAAGGACGAAGCGCGCTACACCGCATTGATCGCGAAGCTCGGCCTTCGCAAGTAATCAGGAACGGCCCCCATCGGGGGCCGTTTCGCATATCGGGCCACCGCAATTCGGCGGGTCGCCCGATAGGGCCATTCGGGCCCGACCCGGCGGGCAGTCTCGCCCGCACCAAGAGGCCCCGGCCGCATTGGGCGGCCGGACGCAAGGAAAACATCCATGTTCGACACGAAGAAAATTGAAATCGAGTGGGGCGGCAAGACGCTGACCCTCGAGACCGGCCGCGTCGCCCGTCAGGCCGACGGTGCCGTTCTGGCCCGTCTGGGCGACACCGTCGTCCTGTGCGCCGTGACTGCTGCCAAGTCTGTGAAGCCGGGACAGGACTTCTTCCCGCTCACCGTCCATTACCAGGAAAAATTCTCGGCCGCCGGACGCATCCCGGGCGGCTTCTTCAAGCGTGAGCGCGGCGCGACCGAAAAGGAGACGCTGACCTCGCGCCTGATCGATCGTCCGATTCGGCCGCTTTTTCCGGAGGGCTTCTACAACGAAGTTCTCGTGATCGCGCAGGTCCTCTCCTATGATGGCGAGAACGAGCCCGACATGCTCGCCATGATCGCGGCCTCGGCGGCGCTCACCATTTCGGGCATTCCGTTCATGGGCCCGATTGCCGGCGCCCGCGTGGGCTATGTGGAGGGCGAGTACATCCTCAACCCCACGCTCGAGCAGATCAAGGAAGGCGATCTCGACCTGATGGTCGCCGGAACGCATAATGCCGTGATGATGGTCGAATCCGAAGCGAAGGAGCTTTCGGAAGACGTCATGCTGGATGCGGTCATGTTCGCGCACCGGGAATGCAAGAAGGTGATCGAGGCGATCATTCGTCTCGCCGAGCAGGCCGCCAAGGAGCCTTGGGAGCTTTCCGAGGCGACCGACACGTCGGAGGTGAAGGAGAAGCTGCGCGAGCTCGTCGGCGACGATATCGCTGCCGCCTACGGGACCACCAGC
>Ga0299914_10002577_pt1 | contig 12532 bp, 7 predicted proteins | sample RVTome_10_FD_201361 | JGI IMG/M metagenome (GOLD analysis project Ga0299914, IMG submission 201361) | Soil microbial communities from uranium-contaminated site in the Upper Colorado River Basin, Wyoming, United States - RVT153D57 (version 2) ...
CTAATCGTGGGAGCCTTAGTCAAGAGGGCGCGTTGGTCCCATCACGCCCAGTGTTTCAGCGTACCACACTTAGATAAAATTTTACTAGAACCCCCCATTCGGGGATGGTTCGGCCTCGTAGCGCATATGTATCCTTGCGGTCGCGGGACCAGAAACGAATACGCGCGGCGAAGTAGAACTGCGCCGGGTCCTCGGAACGAAGAAGTAGAACGCACGCACGGGTGGGAATGGAGAGCACCGCCATGGACACGCAGGACGAGTTAAGCGCGCGCGCCGGCCGGAGCGAGCCGGCCGAGGTTCTCTATCTTGATCCCCGGGCATTCACTCGAGAGTGTATAGGGCAGTGGTTACAAAGCGCATTGAGCGGATTTGACGTTCGCCTCCTGCCGGGTCCCGAAGCGATCGAGGCCGGCGAGATCCGAGCGGTTATCGTGAATACCGGTCCCGAGCGCATGTCATCGGAGACAGTGGCCAGCCTTGTGTCTCGGGTCGTTCAAAGCCTGCCCGACGTTCCGATTCTGGTGCTCTCCGAGCACGAGGACGCCGAGAACATCCGCGAGGCGTTCGCCCTGGATATCCGCGGTTACATCCCCACCAGCCTCGCGTCGCTCGTGGCGGTCGAGGCCGTGCGCCTGGTGTGCGCGGGCGGCACCTTCGCTCCCGCCGCGACCCTGCTGTCGTCCTGGCGCAGCACGAATGGGGCCGACAGCGCGCCTTTGATCGAGGGCTTCACCCAGCGGCAGGCACAGATCCTGGACTGCCTGCGGCGCGGTATGGCGAACAAGCTGATCGCCTACGAGCTCAACATGTGCGAGAGCACCGTGAAGGTTCATATCCGGAACATCATGAAGAAGTTGAGCGCGACCAATCGCACCCAGGTCGTCTACCTGACCCATGGCCTCTTCGAGGGCGGCCACCAACTTCAGCGCGCCTGATCGACTGTTTCGGGGCACGGCCGCGGACTGGATCGCCAGCCGTCTGGGGCCGGCCTCGGCCCGGCATACGGAATGGATCGGCGCGTCATTCAGCTGGCATGGCTGCCCGAGAACCGCGTGACCCGGGCGCGGCGGCGCTGCTTGAACGAGGCGATCGCCCCCTGTAAGGCGGCGACAACATGGTCCTGCTCGAGATCGCTCATCTGCGGAAACAGCGGGAGCAGGACGCATTCGGCCTGTGCCTGCTCCGATACGGTCAGCGGCTGGCGGCGCGGAACGCTGACGCACGCCGGCTCCAGGTGTGCGCACATCACGCCCCGCCGGGTGGTCACCCCGGACCTCAACATCACCTGCATCACGGTTCGCTGAGCCACCCCCGCCGGCAGCCGGACGCAGTAGCTCTGCCAATTGGAGCGTGCCCATGCCGGCTCCTCGGGCGGGCACACGTCGGCCACCTTCTGGAGCAGCTGGCGGTAACGCGCTGCCAAAGCACGGCGGCGTGCGACGATCGGCCGCAGTCGCCGCAATTGGGAACGGCCGATTGCGGCCTGCACATCGGTCATGCGGTAGTTGTACCCGAGAACCGGATAGTCCTCGAATATCACGCTCGCCGCGCTGTGGCGCGCGGTCTCGGGGCTGCTCATGCCGTGCTGGCGCCACACCCGGAACAGCCGGTCGTAGTTCGCGTGCGATGTGGTCAGCATGCCGCCATCACCGGTGGTGATCACCTTGCCCGGATGAAACGAGAAGCACGCGATGTCGCCGTGCGGCCGGCCGATCATGTGCCACGTCCCGTCCAGGCGAATCTCGGAACCGACGGCGCAGGCCGCGTCCTCGATGACGGGCATCCGGTGCGCGCGTGCGATCGCCAGGATCTGCCTCAGATCGCATGGCATGCCCATCTGGTGGACGCAGAGGATCGCCCGCGTACGCCGTGTGATTGCCACCGCAAGCGCATTCGGATCCAGGTTGAAGATATCCGCTGTGATGTCAACGAAGACCGGCACGGCGCCGCAGTAGCGGATCGCGTTGGTCGTCGCGATGAACGAGTGGCTGACCGTGATCACCTCGTCGCCCGGCCGGACGCCGACCGCGAGCAGGGCGAGGTGCAGCGCCGTCGTGCAGCTGGAGACGGCACAGGCATACCCGGCCCCAACCGCCTGCGCGAATTCCTGCTCGAACGCCGCAACCTGCGGCCCCTGGATCAGCGACCCCGAAAGGACGGCATCCCGCGCCGCGTCCGCCTCGCCCGTGCCAAGAACCGGCTTTGCGATGGGGATCATCGAGGCATGCCGGCCGGCGCACGCGGCAAGGGGGGCGCTCGCTCCGCGCGCCGGCTCACCGGGTCCGGCAGTCCAACCTCGAGCGGAGCTTCCGCTCGGGCGCCCGAGGTCGCCTGCGCCGCGTACAGCCCTGCCGGTCGCCAGGCGAAAGGCTTGATGTTCCGCCGCAGCGATCGCGGACAGGATCGGGCTATCCGAGCTTGCCAGCTCTCAGCGAGCTCGATCAGGCGCATCGGGAGGCTGATCCCCGAAGTCCGCTCGCGTGCCCCGGCCGACCGAAGAAGACGGTCGCGACCTCGTGTCCGACCTTACCCGTGATCACATCGGATAGGAGCGGCATCCTGTGCATTCCGAAGAGCCGACGTCTGCTCTGGGCCAGCCATCCGGACGCGGCCGTCATCGCCCTGGCCAGCCGCAAGCGACGTTATCGACAAGCTCGGGCTCGCACACGCTGACCAATGGCCTGAGCCCAAGGGGAGGTAGTTCACACTTCTTTCGTGGCACGAGGCTGTCTGGAATATGGTGCGGCCCCGTTATGCGGCCTGAGATCTCACGACTTCCCATCAATTAGTCGTATAGGGGATGGATGGAAGTCGTATTACGGTGCTACTTGCGCACCGAATGAAGCAACGATATTCGATCTGGCATGACAGAGCCGACTCCACATATGACAAAACGTCCCGACATCCTCGATAGAACGCTCCATGTCAACCAAGTTACCCAAAACGTAGTAATATCGAAGGATCTCATCCTGTGCCGACATTATCATGTCATGACAGATCAGCCTGTGAGTATTTCGCGAAGTCACGATCAAACCAGGGAGGGCCCTGTGTGGTCAACCGTTTGACGAAGACTTGTCCACTGCCGGTCTGCATGGCCGGCTCGCCCCGATGTGCGGCATAGTCGGCCTCTACAATTTCGCGGCCGAGGAGGAGACGATGGCGCGGATGCTTCGCGCCGTCGCCCATCGCGGCCCGGATGCGGAGGGCATCGCCGAATCGCACCGCCACGGCGCTGACGTCCGTCTGGGCCACCGCCGGCTGTCGATCATCGACCTGTCGGATGCGGCCAACCAGCCGTTCGAGAAGGATGGACTGGTGGTCGTCTACAACGGTGAGATTTACAACTATCGGGCATTGAGGCGAGAGCTGGCGGCGGTCGGCGTCCGGTTCCGCACGAACTCCGACACCGAGGTCCTGCTCGAGGCCTGGCGCCGGTGGGGCGCCGCCAGCCTCCATCGCCTGCGTGGCATGTTCGCCTTCGCCATGCTCGATGAGCGGACCGGCCGGCTCGTCCTCGGCCGGGATCCGTTCGGCATCAAGCCGCTGTTCATCGCACGGCGAAACGGCGGCCTCGCCTTCGCGTCCGAGCTGAAGGCGCTCGTCCTGGCGCTGGGCGACGCGCTCGAGATCGATGCGACGGCGCTGATCTCGTCGCTGATGTACTACTGGATACCCGAATCGCATTGCGTCTATCGCGGCGTCGAGAAGCTGCCGCCGGGCCATTGGGCCGAGATCTCGCCGGACGGCGCCTATCGGCAGACGTGCTACTACGACCCGCGGCACGAGCTCGTCCACAATTCGTACAAGGAGATCGACGCCCGCGACCTTCGGGCGGTCATCGAAGACTCCGTGGCTGCCCACATGGTCGCCGACGTGCCGGTCTCCGCCTTCCTCAGCGGCGGTCTCGACTCCAGCCTGATCACTGCGATCGCGGCCTGCCAAGGCCATGTCATCGACGGCTACACGATCTCCTTCCGTGAGGAAGACCAGAGGCTCGAGGCCATGCCCGACGACCTCTTCTACGCGCGGAAGATCGCAAGGGCCTATGGCATCAAGCTGCACGAGATCGAGATCGCCCCGGACGTGGCGGACATGCTGCCGCGCATGGTGACGGTTCTCGACGAGCCGATCGGCGACGCGGCGGCCATCAACGCCTTCCTCATCTGCAGGGCGGCTCGGGAGGCCGGCGTGAAGGTCCTGCTCTCCGGCATGGGCGCCGACGAGCTGTTCGGCGGCTACCGCAAGCACCTCGCCTGCATGCTGGCCGCGTCATACCGCCGATTACCGGGATTCATCCGCAACGGGATCGTGCGCCCGGCCATCGGCAGCCTGCCCGTGGCACGCAAGAACAAGGGTTATCGGACCGTACGCTGGGCCAAGCGGTTCCTGGCCTTCGCCGACATGCCCGAGGAAGCCGCGTTCCGACGCAGCTATACCCATTGGGGCGTCGCGGAGTTCCACGGGCTGCTCAATCCGGACTACTACGGTGCCGTCGACCGTCTAACCGACGAGCACGCCGAGATTTACAACCAGTACCGCATGGCCAACTGCGGCGATCAGGTGAACAGCATGTGCTACACGGACGTGCGCCATTTTCTCCCCGGCCTCAATCTCGCGTACACGGATCGCGCCAGCATGGCGGCCTCGACCGAGGTCCGTGTGCCCTACGTTGACCGCGAAGTCGCCGCGGCGGCCTTCGCCATCTCCGGCGGGCGCAAGATCGAGCGGTGGGAGACGAAGGCCGTTCTGAAGAAGGCCGCTGAGCCGTACTTGCCGAAGGAAGTCGTGTACCGGCCCAAGGGGCTGTTCAGCGCACCGCTGCGGGCCTGGATCCGCCGCGATCTGAAGACCATGGTCGAGGACCTCCTAATGGACGGCCGGATGGTCCAATCCGGCTTCTTGAACGCCGCCTGCCTGCGCCGACTGGTTGACGAAGATCGCGCTGGCACGGCCGATCACTCGAAGGAAATCTGGCAGCTCATGACGTTGGAGACCTGGCTGCGGCAACAGCCCGCGACGGTGTGATCAGCCCGAACCGGGCGTCGATTTGGGACTTGGGTTCTGCCTGTAGGTAAAGGGGCCATGAAGCAGATCGCACAGAACTACAAATCCGGGGAGATCGCGCTGCTCGACGTGCCGGTTCCGGCATGCCGGTCGGGCGGCATCCTGGTCCGCAGTGACTTCTCGCTCATCTCGATCGGCACCGAGGCGATGAAGGTGCATGAGAGCAAGCTCTCGCTGATCGGCAAGGCGCGGGCGCGACCCGATCAGGTCAAGAAGGTCATGCATACGATGGCGCAGCTGGGCCCGGTCGCGACCTACAGGAAGGTCATGAACCGGCTCGATAGCTATACGCCGCTCGGCTACTCGCTGTCCGGCGTGGTGGTCGCTGTGGGTGACGGCGCCGACGGGTTCAGGGTCGGCCAGCGCGTGGCCTGCGCCGGCAACCAGTTCGCCCTGCACGCCGAATACAACTGGGTCCCCAGGAACATGGGCGTTGCGGTGCCGGAGAACGTGTCGCAGTTGCACGCTGCCTTCACCACGGTCGGCGCGGTCGCGATGCAGGGCTTCCGCCAGTCGGAAGCCAAGCTCGGCGAGACCGCGTGCGTGATCGGGCTTGGGCTCGTCGGTCAAATCCTGGTGCAGATTCTCCGCGCGGCCGGCGTGCGGGTCCTGGGCATCGACGTCTCGAAGGAGCGCTGCGACCTCGCCGAGGTGAGCGGTGCCATGGCCTGCGGCATACCCGGCGAGCCGTCGTTCGCCGTCACTAAGAAGAAGCTGTCGGCGCTGACCGGCGGCGCGGGCGCGGATCACGTCTTCCTGGCCGCCGGCGGTCAGACGAACCAGCCGGTCGAGGTCGCCGCCGAGCTGGCGCGCGACCGCGCACGCGTCGTTGACATCGGCAAGTGCCGGCTCGACCTCCCCTGGAACGCTTACTACGAGAAGGAGCTCGATCTCCGGTTCTCCCGATCCTACGGGCCTGGCCGCTACGATCCCAACTACGAGGAGCGGGGCATCGACTACCCCATCGGCTATGTCCGCTGGACCGAGCGCCGCAACATGGAATGCGTCCTCGACCTTTTGGCGGCGGGCCGCCTCGATTTCGACGCGATCACCAGTGACGTGGTTCCGTTCGACGATGCCGTCGCGACCTACGAGAAACTCAACCGGGGTGAGCTGCAGGGTCTCGGCGTGGTGTTCAGCTATCCTCTCCAGGGCAGCGCCGTCGAACCGTTGGCCCGACCGCAGCCCTCGTCGATCCCGCGGCTGCGCCTCAGCGCTTCGCCCGCCGACCGGGTCCGGCTCGGCGTGATCGGCTGCGGCAATTATGCGACCACCATGCTGCTGCCCCATCTCAAGGGGCGGCCGGATGTAGAGCTCGTCGAGGTGACGACAGCAACGTCGCTATCCGCAATCAACGCGCGGACGAGGTTCGGTTTCGCGCGCGTGTCGACCGATTTCCACAATCTGCTCGCCGATCCCGAGATCAATGCGGTGCTGATCGCGACGCGGCACGACAGCCATGCCCACATCGCGTGCGAGGCACTGAGGGCCGGTAAGGCCGTGTTCGTGGAGAAACCGCTCGCGGTGACGGCAGAGCAGCTTGCCGCCATCCAGGATGCGATCGCGGAGACCGGCAATGACCGGCTCATGGTCGGCTTCAACCGCCGCTATGCAAGACTCCTGAACGGGCTGCGCGACGCCTGGGGCGGCTGCGGGGGTCCGCAGGTCCTGGACTACACCGTCAACGCCGGTCCTCTCGAGGCAGGAAGCTGGTATGGCCAAGCCGAATCCCAGGGCACCCGCTTCCTCGGCGACGGCGGTCATTTCATCGACACAGTCTCCTGGTGGCTTGGGGCCGATCCGTTGACCGTGCAGGCGGCCACCACTCCCCGCACGCCGGACAACATCATCGCGCTGCTGTCCTATCCCGACGGATCGGTCGCCAAGGTAGCCTATGTCACCGACGGCGACCCGAGCTACCCCAGAGAGGTCCTGGAGGTGTTTGGCGACGGTAAAGTCGCCCGTATGGAAAACTTCACCCGCGCCGAGCTCTGGCGCGGCGGCAGGTGCAGAACGACGCGCGCCGCGACGATGGACAAGGGCCAGAAGCGTCAGCTCGAGGCTTTCATCCAGGCGGTCAGGACCGGAGCCGACATGCCGGTGGCGCTCGACTCGCTGGTTGCGACGACTGCCAGCACGCTTGCGGTCGGCCGCAGCATTACCCACGGCAAGGTTGAGGCGGTTGCGGCGTGGGACCGCGCAGCAGATCAAGGGACTGAGGACGAAGGCTGTCTGGAAATGCGAGCCGCGCAGTGAATCTGTCCTGGTACGCGCGGCGTCTTGCCCGAATGTCGCCGGTGGAGATGCAAGGGCGTTTGGCCGACGCTTGGCTCAAGCGCCGATGGCGCGCGCGTCAGGTCCGCAAGGGCGAGACCGATCCGTTGCTCCTGCCCGCTTCGGCCCGGACGTTCGCGAGCCCGATCGACCCCGCCGCAGCTGATGCTCTTCCAGAAGACGCCAAGGCGCGATTGTTGCGCACTGCCGATGCCGCGCTCGCCGGCCGGTTCCCCTTGTTTGACCGAGAGCGCCACGACCTGTCCCGCGACCCCGACTGGTTCCTCGACCCGAGAACCGGCCGGCGCGCGCCCGATTCTTCCTATGCGTTCGATATCGACTGTCGCGATGTCCGGCAGGTCGGTACCATCAAATACGTCTGGGAGCCGTCGCGGCACTACCAGCTCACGGTCCTCGCCGCCGCCTATTTCCTCATTTCGGATACGCGTTATGCCGATTTTGCGGCCGCGCAGCTGCGGTCCTGGTGGCGGCACAACCCGTTCCTGTCCGGCGTGCATTGGACCAGCGGTATCGAGCTCGGGGTCCGGCTGCTTTCCTGGGTCTGGGTCCGACGGCTGCTCGACGGTTGGACCGGCGTCACCGCACTGTTCGAGGACAATCCCGATTTTCTGCGCCAGCTGCATCATCACCAGGAGTACCTCACCCGCCTGCGCAGCCACGGCTCCTCGGCGAACAACCACATCATCGCCGAGGCAACGGGCCAGTTCGCGGCCTGCTGTGCCTTTCCCGTCTTTGCGGAGACCCCAAGGTGGCGGGAAGAGGCCGCGGCGGCGCTCCGCCGCGAAGCGCATCTGCAGACGTTCGAGAGCGGCCTCAACCGGGAGCTTGCGAGCAGCTATCACGTCTTCGTGCTCGAGCTGCTGCTCGCCGCAGCGGTCGAAGGCGAGGCCGCAGGCCGCCCCCTCGGAGCCGAGATCTGGCATCGCATCTGCGCGATGACCGACGCGCTCGCCGGGATCCTCGACATGCGTGGGCGCCCGCCGCGGCAGGGCGACGGCGATCACGGCCGCGGCCTGCTGCTCGACCACCCGGAGGCCGACCCTTGTGCCTCACTGCTCGCCACGGGCGCCGCTTTGTTCGGTGCCTGCGACTGGTGGCCGAATCAGGGGGCGACCGATCTCCGGACGCTGCTCTGGCGCGGGATCGTGAACGGCCCGATGCCAGGGGGGCACCGGCCCGCGTCGCTGCCCAACCGCTTCGGGGACGCCGGCATGGTTCTGTTGCGCGCCCGGCCACACAGGGAGGACGAGATCTGGTGCCGCTGCGATCACGGACCGCACGGCTATCTCTCGATTGCGGCGCACGCCCATGCGGATGCGCTGTCGATCGAGCTGCGGTGCGGCGGCGTGGAGGTCCTCGTCGATCCCGGAACTTACACCTACCAGGGCGAAGCGGCCTGGCGCTCGTATTTCCGCTCGACCATCGGCCACAACTGTCTCGAGCTCGCCGTCCAGGACCAATCGGTCGCGGGCGGCCCCTTCATGTGGGTCACGTCGGCGGCAGCCACGGAGGTCGCCACGAGCGGCCTGGATGGCGGGCCGATGGCGGTGTGGCGCGCCGCGCACGATGGCTATCGGCGGCTGTCGCCCGGTGCCCGGCACGAGCGCACCGTGACCCTCCATCGCGATGCCCGGCGCCTCGTGGTGGAGGATGCCATCGAGAGGGCGGGGCGGCATGACTGCCGGCTGGCGTTCCACGTCGGACCGGACGTCGATTGCTACCTCGACGGCCCCCTGGCGCAGCTGAGCTGGCAGACCGACGCAGGACGATGGCGCGCGGTCATCCGATTGCCCGGTGCGCTCGGCTGGTCGGCCGTCCGCGGCCAGACGGAACCGCCGCTCGGCTGGTATTCGCCGTGCTTCGGGGCCAAGCTGCCGATCGTGGCGCTGGTCGGCCAGGGCATGATCGCGGGCGGCGAGCGCCTGATCACGGATGTCCGGATCCTGCTCAACGAGAGGCGCAGCGGATGCGCCAAGGCCAACCAGGTCGCGCTCGCCGACTAACCAAGAGACGCGACGGATCGCCCGATCCGTCGCCCCCGTCCATCGTTTCAGGCAGGCTTACCCTTGGAGCTCCAGCCACGTCATCTCGGCAACGGGCTGCGCAGGCGCGAAGATCGCGTCGTAGGCGGCCAGAAGCGGCGCGACCGAGTGCTGCCAGACCAGCTTCTCGCGCACCCGTCGCGACCCGTATCGCGACATGCGGGCGCGGCGAGCCGGGTCGTCCAGCAGGGCCCCGATGCCGTCCGCCAGTGCCCGTTCCGAGTCCACCTCCACGTAGAGGGCCGCATCCTGCGCGGAGACCTTGTGCTCAGTCAAATCGTAGCAGACGATCGGCAGGCCGAAGAACATGTACTCCATGATCTTGTTCATGGTGCTCTTGTCGGACCAGGCGGTCTTCGGGTCCGGGTCGACCGCGACATCGGCCGAGGACAGGATCCGGCACAGGTCCTCGTCGCTGACCCGGCCGGTGAAGGTGCAGATGTCCCCGATGCCCTGCTCCTGCGCGTAGGCTGTGATCGTCGGCTGTTCCGGACCGCCGCCCACGAATATCGCATGGAGGTCGTGACGCTGCAGATCCTCGCGCAGGACCCTGACCGCGCGGACCAGATGATCGACGCCGTCCTGCTTGCACATCTCGCCCAGATAGACGAGCAGGAAAGCCTTGCCCTTCTTCCACCTCGCATCGGGGTCGTAGGTCCTGAACCTGGCGACGTCCGGGCCGGACCGGACGACGAACACGTCCTCCGGCGCCCGGCCGCCGCGATCCTGCGCGATCCGCTTGTGGCTCTCGTTGGTGGTGATCACCACGTCGGCGGACCTGAAGGTCATGCGCTCGAGGCGCAGCAGTCCCTGGTACATCGGCCCGGAGTCGCGCCCGAACTTGGCGACGTACATCTCGGGCGACAGATCGTGGTGGTCGAACAGGAAGCGCTTGCCGAAGAGGCGCCAGAAGCGCGCAAGCAGCCAGTAGATCTCCGGCGGATTGCACGCATGGATGACGTCGAAGCCGCGTCCGGCTATGGCGACCCGAACGGATTTCATGGAGCTGCGCAGGAAGCACCACGCGAATTCCATGACGAAGCCGAGGGCGCCATGGGCGTCGATCGGCAGGCCGTATCGATGGATGTCGACGCCTTCCAGCGTCTCGAACGACGCCGTGTAGCCCCTCGCCTTCGGGCAGATCACGCTCACCACGTAGCCGGCCTCGGTCAGCGAGGTCGCCTCGAGCCAGACCCGCCGGTCGAACGGGACCGGCAGGTTCTGGACGATGACGAGGACGCGGCGGCCGTTACCAGCAGATGCCATTGTACGCGCCGTTGGCGTCGATCCGCACCAGATCGACGATCCGCTGCGACCTGTTGAGGCGGCCGACCACGTCGGAGAAATAGCGGTCTCGATTGCCGATCACGATCGTGCCGCCGTGGTTCACGACCTCGCTCACGTCGTCGACCATGAGCTTTGCGATGTGCGGCAGGTGCTCGTAGACGTAGGCGCGATTGGCGCCGACCAGCCGGCTGAGATTGACGTTTCGATCGAAGATGCGGATCTCGTGGCCCTTGCCGAGCAGCCGTTCCACGAGCTCGACCACGGGGCTTTCCCGAAGGTCGTCGGTGCCGGCCTTGAAGCTCAGCCCCAGCACGCCGACGTTACGCTCGTTCCGGTCGAGCACCATCTGCAGCGCGCGGTCGATGTGGCTGCGGTTGCTCGGCATGATCGAGTTGATGAGGGGTAGCTCCAGGTCCAGGCTCCGAGCCTTGTAGGTCAGGGCACGAACGTCCTTCGGCAGGCAGGAGCCGCCGAAGGCAAAGCCCGGCCGCAGGTATTTGGGCGAGATGTTGAGCTTCGTGTCCTGGCAGAAGATGTCCATCACGGCGCCGCCGTCGATCGCGAGAGCTTTGCAGATGCTGCCAAGCTCGTTGGCGAAGGCGACCTTCAACGCGTGCCAGGTGTTGTCGGCATACTTGACCATCTCGGCGACATCGAAATCGGTGCGCAATAGGGGCGCATCGAACTCGTCGTTCAGGGATTCGAGCATCGCGCGGGTCCGGCCGTCGCTCGCCGCGATCACGATCTTTGGGGGATTGTAGAAGTCGTGGACCGCCGTGCTCTCCCTCAGGAACTCGGGGAAGAAGCCGACGCCGAAATCCTCCCCGGCCCGCTTTCCGGAGGCAGCCGTCAGGGTCGGAATGACCATGTTGCGGAGCGTGCCCGGCAGGACGGTGCTGCGGATGATGATCGCCGTGAACGCAGCTTTCTCGCGCAGGCCCTCGCCGATGTCTTCGCAAACGCGCCTGACATAGGTGAGGTCGAGATCGCCATTGCCCCGGCTCGGCGTGCCGACGCAGACGATGGCGAGCTCGCTCTCGCGGATGGCGGCACGGTGATCCGTCGTCGCCCGCAAGCGGCCTTCGGCCACGACGGACGCGATCATCTCGTCGACGCCCTTTTCCACCACAGGGCTTTTGCCGGCGTTGATCAGCTCCGCCTTGACCGCATTTGAATCGACCCCGATGACCGCGTGTCCTGCCCTCGCGAGGCATGCCGCCGATACCGCGCCCACGTAGCCGAGGCCAAAGATCGCAATGTCCATGTGTCCATCAAAACAGCAAACCCGGGCTCGTACACGCTGACAAATGGCATGAGCCCCGGGAGGTACGAGCGTTACCTAATTGGTTGCATGCGTCGTTCGTCGCTGCATCTGTTCGTGCGCCGCATGGTAGATCCGGATGAGGCGCTCGTGATTGACCTTGGCGGTGTACTTGGCTTCGAACTCCTGCCGGGCGGCCAGCCGCATGCGCGCGTACGAATCCGGCGAATCGAGAATCCAGCGTACCTGCCGCACCAGATCGGCGGGATCGTTCGGCGCGAACAGCCGACCCGTGCGGCCATGGTCGACAATGGCCTGCATGCTGCCCAGCCGGGAAGCGACCACGGGAGTGCCCTTGGCCAGAGCCTCCAACTGGGTGCGATTGAACGTCTCGTACCAGGCCGACGGTACGACGACGAACTTTGCGCCACCGATCAGGGTGAGGACCTCCTCGGCCGGACGCCATCCCAGCCATTCGATTCCCGGATGGCGCGCGGCGGCCTCGAGGACGGTTTTCGCCTCAGGCCCGTCGCCGAGGATCTTGAGGGGCAGCTCACGACCGAGCTCGGACCACGCGGCGAGA
>Ga0299914_10002578_pt1 | contig 12532 bp, 12 predicted proteins | sample RVTome_10_FD_201361 | JGI IMG/M metagenome (GOLD analysis project Ga0299914, IMG submission 201361) | Soil microbial communities from uranium-contaminated site in the Upper Colorado River Basin, Wyoming, United States - RVT153D57 (version 2) ...
GGCGGCCATCAGGGCGAGCAGCACGGCGATGGCGAAACCGAACGTCTTCAGCCACGCCGCCGTCGACACGACCGTCGGCAGCCAGTAGTTGTCGGGGTAGGTGAAGCGGAACCCGGCCCCGGTGTCGGTGCGGCCGAGGGCGAGTGCCGTCGCCGCGTTCTCGACGACGTCGAGGCCGGCGACGACGAACGGCACGGCGACGACGACCTTGCTCGCGCCGACGAGCCACGACGCCTGCAAGCGCGGCCACCACCGGCGGATGATCCCGCCGAGGGCCAGGGCGTAACCGCAGATCAGCAGCAGCTCGAGAGCCAGCGTCGACCGTGCCGCGCCGAGGTCGGCCGGGCAACCGCCGATCCATCTTCGGAGTCGCCCGTTCGAGCCGGAGAACTGCGTGCCGACGTGGAAATCACCGCACGGCGCCGCCCGCCAGGCGAGCACCGCGCCGGCGACGGCGAGCGCGAGGCCGAGCACGATGGCCGGGATCGACCTGATCCGTCGCTGAAGCCGCACCCCGAGCTCCATCGCCCGGCATTGTGCCGACTGTCAAGCAAGCGCGCCGAGCAATTCCCCGAGCGGTTGGCGGAAGTCGCGCAGCAACGGGATGCCCGCTCCGCGCAGGACCGCGTTGTCGAGCACGCTGTTGGCGGGCCGCGGCGCGGGGCGTGGCGGGTCGAGGTCAGCGGTGGCGATCGGGCGGACCAGCTCGGCGGGCCGGCCGAGACCCGTCACGACGGCCTGGGCGAACTCGAACCACGACGCGGCGCCGCCCTGGTTGGTGGCGTGGATGATCCCGGAGCGACGGTCGAGGGCGATGCGGCGCAGCAGCGGGGCGAGGTCGGCGGTGAACGTCGGGTGGCCGCGCTGGTCGTCGACGAAGGCCAGGCGCCCTGGTGTGTCGTCACCGCTCTCGGCGAGGCGCTTGATCGTCTTGACCATGTTGTTGCCGTGCGCGCCGCACACCCACGAGATCCGCACGACGGCGGCGCCGGCGCCGAGGGCGAGCGCCTCGAGCTCGCCGCCGCGCTTCGATGCGCCGTACACCGACTGCGGATTGGGGGCGTCCCACTCGCGGTAGGGGCGGTCGAGCGTGCCGTCGAAGACGTAGTCGGTGGACAGCGTGACGAGGTGCGCGCCGGCGCGGTGACAGGCCTCGGCAACCCACCGGACGGCCAGCGCGTTGGCGGCGAAGGCGCGCTCGGGGTCGGCCTCGCAGGCGTCGACGGCGGTCCACGCCGCGGCGTGGACGACCGCATCGGGGCGCCACGTCGTGATCGCGCCGAGCACGGCGTCACGGTCGGTGACGTCGAGGTCGGCACGGGCGGTGGCGAGCACCTCGTCGCCCGCCGCCTCGGCAGCGAGCCGGACGTCGTGGCCGAGCTGCCCACCCGCCCCGGTGATCAGTAAGCGCATTGGTCCTCCGTGCTCATCGAGCGGTGAAGCGAGTGGAGCGCCAGCGGAGCGAGCGTGCGCGCCGGCCTGCGTGGCCGGGGAACGCTGCTACTGGCCGGATTCGGCGTACTTCGCCTCGGTGGCTTCCTTCTGCGGACGCCACCAGGCCTCGTGCTCGCGGTACCACGAGATCGTCTGGGCGAGGCCGGCCTTGAAGTCGGCGTACCGCGGCTCCCAGCCGAGCTCGGTGCGCAGCTTCGTGGCGTCGATGGCGTAGCGCAGGTCGTGGCCGGGTCGGTCGTTGACGTGGTCGTAGGCGTCCGGTGGCTGGCCCATCATCGTCAGGATCGTCTCGATCACGTCGCGGTTGTCGTGCTCGCCGTCGGCGCCGATGAGGTACGTCTCGCCGATCTCGCCGCGCTCGGCGATGAGCAGCACGGCAGCGCTGTGGTCGTCGGCGTGGATCCAGTCGCGCACGTTGAGCCCGGCGCCGTAGAGCTTGGGGCGGCGGCCCTCGAGGATGTTGGTGATCTGCCGCGGGATGAACTTCTCGACGTGCTGGTAGGGGCCGTAGTTGTTCGAGCAGTTGCTGATCGTCGCCCGGACCCCGAAGCTGCGCACCCACGCCCTGACGAGCAGGTCGGAACCCGCCTTCGTGGCCGAGTAGGGGCTCGACGGGTTGTACGGCGTCGCCTCGGTGAAGCGCGCCGGGTCGCCGAGCTCGAGATCGCCGTACACCTCGTCGGTCGAGATGTGGTGGTAGCGGATGTCGTGCTTGCGCGCCGCCTCGAGCAGCGTGTACGTGCCGATCAGGTTGGTCTGCAGGAACGGCGACGGGTCGCGCAGCGAGTTGTCGTTGTGCGACTCGGCGGCGAAGTGGACGACCACGTCGTGGTCGCCGACGAGGTAGTCGACCAGGTCGGCGTCACAGACGTCGCCCTCGACGAAGCGGAAGCGATCCGTGTTCCCGTCAAGCGGCAGGTCGTCCAACGAGGCGAGGTTGCCTGCGTAGGTGAGCTTGTCGAGCACCGACACGGAGTGGTCGGTGTTGGTCAGCACGTGGCGGACGAAGTTGGAGCCGATGAACCCGGCCCCACCCGTCACCAGGTAGTCGCTCATTGCGTTCCCCGGCCACGCAGGCCGGCGCGCCGGCTCGCTCCGCTGGCGCTCCGCTCGCCTACCCGCGCGAACTTCGGGGCGCTCGCTGCGCTCGCTGTGCGAGTCCGGTCGTTCATGGCGTTCCCCGGCCTTTGAGGTCGGCGAGGAGGGGTGAGGTGGCGTCCTTGGCGGAGATCTGCGCCGGATCGCCGGGGTCGACCGGCAGCGGCCAGGCGATGGCGAGCGCCGGGTCGAGCGGGTTGCACGCCGAGCCGGCCATCCCCGGCCGCCATTCGGCGTCGAAGCCGTAGAGGTACTGGGTGCCGTCGGCGAGCGCCTGGAAGCCGTTGCCCACGCCGGGGGGCACGAGCACCTGTGTGCCCGGAGCCAATCGCTCGGTGTCGACGACACCGAACGTCGGCGACTCGGGGCGCAGGTCGACCCACGCCCCGTACGCCTCGCCCGAGACCACGGCGAGCAGCTTCGTCATCGCCTCGGCATGCATCCCCCGCACCGCGCCACGGCGCGACTCGGTGACGTTGAGCTGGAGGAACGGCCCCGGCGGCGCGACGCCGGCCGCCTCGAAGGCCGAGCGGCGGAACGCCTCGCGGACCGTGCCGCGCTCGTCGCTGACCTGCTTCATCGTCACGAACACCAACCCGTCGATCCGTCCGGTCCGGGTGGCGAACTCGATCGAGCTCACTGGTGCACCATGCTTCCGTGAGGGAACCCACCGGAGGCCGCCGGGATGGTGCACCCGTGAGCCTTCGGCGCCGTGATGATGGTTCGCTCGCTTCGCTCGCTCACTCCACGTCCACCTGGCAGTGATCGCCGATCATCAGACGCAGCGCCCGCGGGCGGCGGCTGGTGCGCTCGATCACCGCCTCGCGGCCGATCAGGCTGTCCTCGAGCCGCGGGATCTGCAAGATCTGCGCGTCGTTCATCACGACCGAGTGCTCGATCTCGCTGTTGACCACCTCGCAGCGATCGCCGATCGCGCTGAACGGGCCGACGAAGCTGTCGACGATGCGCGCGTCGCGCCCGATCACGACCGGGCCGCGCAGCGTCGAGTTGACGATCTCGGCGCCCTCGGCCACGACGACGCGGCCGTCGAGCGACGACAACTCGTCGACCTTGCCCTCGACGCGGGGCGTCATCCGCTCGAGCAGCAGGCGATTCGCCTCGAGCAACGGGGTCAGCTTGCCGGTGTCGATCCACCACCCGGTGAGCAGCTCGGTGCGGACCCGCCGCCCGTTGCTGATCAGCCACTGGATCGCGTCGGTGATCTCGAGCTCGCCGCGGGCCGACGGGGCGATCGCCCGCACGGCCTCGTGGATCGCCGGATCGAAGAGGTAGACGCCGACGAGGGCGAGGTCCGACGGCGGGTTGGCCGGCTTCTCGACGAGCGCGGTGACATGGCCGTCGGCGTCGAGCGTGGCGATCCCGAAGCGGTGAGGGTCGGGCACCTGCTTGAGCAGGATCTGTGCCGACGGCGGTTCGAGCGACGTGCGCGCGCGCTCGAAGGCGGCGACGAACGCGGCGAGGTCCTGCTCGAGCAGATTGTCGCCGAGGTACATGACGAAGTCGTCGTCGCCGAGGAAGTCGCGGGCGATCAGCACGCAGTGGGCGAGGCCGAGTGGCGCCTCCTGGGGGATGTAGCTGATATTCGCCCCGAACGTGGCGCCGTCGCCGAGCGCGGCGCGGACCTCGGGCCCCGTGGAGCCGGTGATCACGCCGATGTCGGTGATTCCCGCTGCCACCATCGCCTCGATCCCGTAGAACAGGATCGGCTTGTTGGCGACCGGGACGAGCTGCTTCGCACTCGTGTGGGTGATCGGGCGCAGGCGGGTGCCCTCGCCGCCGGCCAGGATCAGCGCCTTCATGCCGGCTGCTGCGTTCCCCGGCCACGCAGGCCGGCGTGCCGGCCTGCTCCGCTAGCGCTCCGCACGCCTGCCCGCTCGATCGCCAGGGCGCTCGCTGGCGCTCGCTGAACTTCGGACATACGGCCTCCTGTCTACTCCCTGTGGCTACTCATCGTCGGCCGTCGTGTCATCGTCGGCCGTCGTCGCCTCGGCTGCGCCGGACGAGGGCGGCGGCGAGCCCTCGCCGCGGAAGTAGGCGAGGATCGGCTCGGCCTCCGACTCGATGACCCGTTGCGCGTCCTGGTCGCCGATGATCTCGCGGCTGGTCGGCAGGGTGTACGAGCGAATCCCGTCCTGCGCTGCCGCGGCGAGCGCCTGGCCGGAGGCGAGCACGTCGGTGCGGCTGTCGAACGTGATCGCCCTCGTGGCGACCTGGACGAGGTCGCCGATGCGCTCCGGGTTGTCGATGACCTCGTCGAGCAGCGCCTCGGCCGCCGAGCGGATGAAGGCCTGCTGGCGTTCGATGCGGCCGAGGTCGGCGCGCGGGTCGACCTGCCAGGAGCCGTCGATGAACTCCTCGTAGTAGCGGGAGCGGGCGTAGGACAGCCCGCCCTCGCCGTCGACGACGTGGCAGCCGGGCTCGAGCCGCATCCCGGTGTTGGCATCCTGGGCGAGGTGCTCGACGCACACCTCGACGCCTCCGATGGCGTCGACGATGTCGCGGAAGCCGGCGAAGTCGACCTCGACGTAGTGGTGGATCGGGATGCCGAACTCCTCGGAGATCGTCTCGATCACCGTCTCGGGACCGTGCCGGTAGGCCGAGTTGATCTTGGCGTTGCCGCGCCCGGCGATCCGGACCCACGTGTCGCGGGGGATGCTGAGGAGCGACGCCCCTTCGTCGGGGTGGCGGCGCAGGATCATCAGCGTGTCCGAGCACTGGCAGCCACCTTGCCCGCTGTTCTCGGGATCGAAGTTGTCCCGTGAGTCGGAGCCGACGATGAGATAGTTCTGCGCCGGCGTGTCGTTGGCCGCCGGATCGAGCACCGCGGCGACGTCGACGCGGTCGCGGCCGCCCTCGAAGCGGCGGTCGGCGGCGAAGTACACGCCCGCCCCGCCACCGGCGCCGATGACCACGATGATCACGAACACCAGCAGCAGCGGCGCGCGGTGGATGCGGCTAGCTCTCATGACCGCGCCCTCACGGCGGGCAAGGTTACAGCCGTGTGACGTATTGCCGACCGACCTCGCGGCTATGCCGGGCGGAGGTGGGTGACGTCGCCGGCGTGGAGACGGTGTCTGACGGCGCGGTCGTCGAGCACGACGAGCCGGCCGTCGGGCTCGACATCGACGGCGCGCCCCGTGAACGCTCCATCGGGCAGCTCGACGCGGACCCGCTGACCGAGCGTGGCCAGCTCGCCGCGGTAGCGGCCGTGCAGGGCGCCTGCGTCGGCGGGGAGGGCGTCGTACGCCGCCAGCAGCGCGCCGAGCAGCTCGTCGCGGTCGACGTCGTCACCGAGTCGCGCCGCCCCCTCCGGCGCCCAACGCAGGTTGATCCCGATGCCGACCACCGTCACGCCGGCCGCGGCGTCGCCCTGGGCGAGGATGCCGGCCAGCTTGGCGCCGTCGAGCAGCACGTCGTTGGGCCACTTGAGGGTCAGTGCGCCGGGGTCAGGCAAACAGTGTCGGCAGGCGTCGAGGGCGGCGAGCCCGACCCGCCGCACCAGCTCCGCCGCGCCGCCCGGCTGCTGCCGGAACAGCAGCGAGGCGAGCAGATTGGCACCAGGCGGCGCGTCCCACCGCCGGTCGAGGCGGCCGCGTCCAGCCGTCTGGTGATCGGCGACGAGCACGCACCGATCCGGTCGACCGGGCGCCGTGGCCAGCAGGTCGGCGTTCGTGCTGCCCGTCTCGGCGACGCGCTCGATGTGCCACCCGGTCACGCCTGCCATGCGATCGCGGCGGGTCATCGCACCTACATTGGCAGCCGTGCTGCAGAAGATCCTGATCGCCAATCGCGGTGAGATCGCCGTGCGTGTCGTCCGCGCGGCCCGCGAGCTGGGCATCGCCACGGTCGCGGTCTACTCCGAGCTCGACCGCGACGCGCTGCACGTCCGGCTCGCCGACGAGGCCTATGCCCTCGGCGGTCAGACGGCGGCGGAGAGCTACCTCAACACGGCGGCGATTCTGGAAGCTGTCCAGAAAAGCGGCGCCGACGCCGTGCACCCCGGCTACGGGTTCTTCGCCGAGAACGCCGACTTCGCCCGGGCGATCGCCGAACGCGGCGCGGTGTTCATCGGGCCGCCACCGGAGGCGATCGAGGAGATGGGTGACAAGGTCTCGAGCCGCAGGGCGGCCCTGCGCGGCGGGGCGCCGATCGTGCCGGGGACGACGGAGTTCGCCGCCGACGCCGACGAGATCCGTGCGTTCGGCGACGAGCACGGCTGGCCGGTCGCCATCAAGGCTGCGTTCGGCGGCGGCGGCCGCGGCATGAAGGTCGTCAACTCGGCTGGCGAGGTCGCCGAGGCGATGGCGAGCGCGCAGCGCGAGGCGAAGGCGTTCTTCGGGCGCGACGAGGTGTACGTCGAGCGCTACCTCACGTGGCCGCGCCACGTCGAAGTCCAGATCGTCGGCGACCAGCAGGGCACCGTCGTGTGGGTGTCGACCCGCGACTGCTCGGCCCAGCGGCGCCACCAGAAGCTGATCGAGGAGGCGCCGGCTCCCGGCCTGCCCGGCGGTGTCGAGGAGGCGATGGGTGCGGCCGCGGTGAAGGCGGCACGGGCGGTCGGCTACCACAACGCCGGCACCGTGGAGTTCATCTACGAGGACGGCGAGTTCTTCTTCCTCGAGATGAACACCCGTCTCCAGGTCGAGCATCCGGTCACCGAGGTGATCACGGGCATCGACCTCGTCGAGTGGCAGATCCGGGTGGCGTCCGGCGAGGCGCTGCCGATGACCCAGGACGAGGTGCTGGCCCAGCGCCGCGGCCACGGCATCGAGGTGCGGATCAACGCCGAGGATCCCGCCGGCGGCAAGTTCGTCCCCTCGCCCGGGCTGATCACCGCGCTGGAGACGCCCGACGGGTTCGGCGTCCGCTTCGATGGCGGCTACACGGCCGGAGACACGGTGTCGGAGTTCTACGACAACCTCATCGGCAAGCTGGTCGTGTGGGGCAAGGACCGCCCGACGGCGATCGCCCGCACGATCCGCGCGCTCACCGAGACGACGGTTGCCGGTGTGGCCACGACGATCCCCGCCGACCTGGCGATCCTCCGCCACCCCGACTTCGTCAACGTCGAGCACTCGACGAAGTGGGTCGAGGAGCGTCTCGACCTGTCGGCTTTGGCGCCGGTGCCGGCGCCGGCGCCCGTCGCCGCGCCGGCTGCCGAGGGAGCCGCCCCGGAGCCGCTCGTGCAGCGCCGCACGACCGTCGAGGTCAACGGCAAGCGCTTCGACGTCTCGTTGTGGGTGCCCGAGTCCGCCGGCGCGCCGGTCGCCAAGGCGGCGCGCGCGCCGCGACGGGCGAGCGGCGGCAGCGGCGGTGGCGCCGCCGGCAGCAATGACGTCACGGTGCCGATGCAGGGCACGATCGTCAAGGTGCTCGTCGAGGTCGGCCAGGCCATCGAGGCCGGCCAGGCCGTCGTGGTGCTCGAGGCGATGAAGATGGAGAACCAGATCGCAGCCGAGCGGGCCGGCACGGTGACCGAGATCAAGGTCGCGCCCGGTGACACCGTCGGCGGTGGCGACGTCGTCGTCGTCATCGAGTAAGTCCGTCCGAGTGCTGTACGGCCCCCGAGTGCCGGGCGCCCCCCGCCGGCGCGCCGCCGCACTCGGATAGAGGTCTGGCGACGATGCTGCAGGCGACGCTGCTCGGGCTGGCCAGCGCCGGCCTTCACGCCGGCTGGAATCTCGCGGCCAAGCAGTCGAGGGATCGCTTCCTCACGTTGTGGGGCCAGTTCGTCGCGGCCGGTGCGATCGGCGCCGTCGTGCTCGCCGCCGGCGGCGGGATCCCGGCGCGGGCGTGGCTGTTCGCCGCCGTGAGCGGACTCGTGCACGTCCCGTACGTGGTCGGGCTGACGATGGCGTACGAGCGCGGCGACTTCTCGGTCGCCTACCCCGTCGCCCGCGGCACCGGCGCGCTGCTGGCGACCGTCGGGGGCATCGCCGTGCTCGACGACCAGCTGCGCTGGTGGTCGCTCCTCGCGATCTGCGTCGTCGCCGGCGGGGTGTGCCTGCTCGCCGCGGGCGGGCGCGCCGTGCACGGCGTCGGGGCGATCCCTGCCGCGCTGCTCGTCGGCGTCGTCATCGGGGTGTACGTGACCAACGACAGTCATGCGATACGGGCCTACGACACAGCGCTCTACGTCTTCGCCGTGTTCGTGATGATCTCGCTCGTCGTGTCCGTGTACGGCGTGGCGACGGGCCGCGGCCCCGACCTCGTCGCCTCGTACCGCTCCGGCTGGGGGCGCCACGTCTGTGCCGGCGCCGTCGTCGTCGCCGCGTACTCCCTCGGCCTCGTCGCCGTGCGCTGGGCGCCCGTCGGCTACGTCGCCGCGCTGCGCGAGTCGAGCGTGCTGATCGCCGCCTTCGTCGGCACCCGCATGCTCGCCGAGGGCGACGCGCGCAAGCGCAACGTCGCGGCGGCGCTGATCGTGACCGGCCTCGTGCTCCTGGTCGCGACGCGTTGAGTCAGCTCGGCGGCGCGTCCAGCGGGACGCGGCCCCGAACCGTGACGCCCGCCGTGCGGCCGGCGGCCAGCTCGAGTGTCCCACCAACCGCGCCGAGCCGGTCGCGCATGTTGACGATCCCGGCGCCGTCGACTGCCGACACCGGATCGAAGCCGACTCCGTCGTCGTGTACGGAGACCCACACGCCGCGCCCGTCCGCTCCGCAGCGCACCGTGATCGACGTCGCCGCGGAGTGCTTGGCGGCGTTCTGCATCGCCTCGACGCAGCAGAAGTACAACGCCGCCTCGACTTCCGGCGCGTGCCGTCCGACGGCATCGAGATCGAGCGCCACGGGGAGCTGGCAGCGGTCGGCGGCCGATTGCAGCGCGGCCTCGAGCCCGTGTTCGGTGAGCACCGGGGGGTACAGGCCTTGGGCGAGGTCGCGCAGTTCCTCGTGCGCGACGCGCAGCTCTCGGCGCAACTCGTCGAGCATCCGCACCGCCGCAGCCGTGTCCGTGGAGGTGAGCTGCTTCGCCCGCGACAGCGCGATGCCGATCCCGATCAGCCGTTGCTGTGCGCCGTCGTGGAGATCGCGCTCGATCCGGCGCCGCTCGCGGTCGGTCGCGGCGACGACCCGCGAGCGCGAACGCCGGAGCTCGGCGGCATGCTCGGCGAGCGCGCCACGCGATGCCTGGACGGCGGCGACGACCCGCTGCATGCTCAGGCTGTTCTGCATCACCATCAGGGCGAGCAAGGCGACCAGCAACGGGGCGAACACGATCACCACGAGGTTGCGCAGCCACGTCGGGACCTCGCCGGTGAGCCCGGAGAAGTCCTGCAGCAGCCCGACGAGCACGACGGCGAGCGAGACGACGACCGACACCGCCACGTACGAGCCGATCTCGCGCCGGCTCGTCATCGAGGCGGCGAGCACCGCCGGGAGCAACGCGGTCAGCATCATCAACGGCCACGAGAACGTGGCGATCGTCGCGGCGAGGATCGAGATGGCCCAGTTGGCGACGGCGAGAAGGCGCAGCGCCGTTCCGGGCCGGCCGTGACGCAACGGCACGAGCCCTGCCGCCATCAGCGCCCCGGCAGCGGCGACGAGCCCGGCGGCGACGAGCAACCACCACGTGTCGACGACGGTGAGATGCACGACGACGATGAAGGCGGTCGCCGCGATGCACGTGGCGGTGTCGACGAGCACGATCGTGCGCAAGCGCTCCGCGCTGACGACCTCGATCGGAGCGTCGGCGTCCACCGGCACCCGCCTGCTAGGCCGCGCCGATGGCGCCTTCGCCGGCGAGGAACAGCAGCACCGCGGCGACGCGCCTGTTGACGTCGGTGTCCTCGGCCAGGCCGAGCTTGGCGAAGATCGCCGTGCTGTGCTTCTCGACGGAGTGGGCGCTGACGCCCAGTGACCCGGCGATCGCCGCGTTGGCCGCCCCGGTCGCCATCTCGGCGAGGACCTCGAGCTCGCGAGCGGTGAGCGTCGCCAGCGGGGAGTCGACCATCCGCGTCCGCGAGCGCACCAGCGCGTCGACCACGTCGTCGTCGATGAACGACCCGCCGGCGGCGACCGTGCGGATCGCCTGGGCGAGGCGGTCGACCTCGTCGACGCGGTCCTTGAGCAGGTAGCCACGGCCGCTCGTCCCGGTGTCGAACAGCGCCAGCGCGTAGGCCGGGTCGACGAACTGCGACAGCACGACGACGCCGAGGCGCGGATGCGTCGTGCGCAGCCGGCGGGCGGCCAGGATCCCCTCGTCGCCGTGGTCGGGCGGCATGCGGATGTCGGTGACGACGACGTCGGGGTCGACTCTCTCGACGGCCTCGTAGAGCTCGTCGAGCGAGCTGCAGACCGCCGCCGGCTCGAGATCGGCGGCGCCCTCGATGAGGCTCACCAGACCCTCGCGCACGAGCAGGTTGTCCTCGGCGACGACGAGCCGCAGCGCAGCCATTGGCTCTCGACGGTAACAGTGTGCCGAGGCGGCCGTCAGCGGGCTGGCAGGAAGCCGGCGGTAGGGAAAGCCGTACTGCGCGGGCGGGGATAACCCGCTTCCCCGCCGGCCGCCGGTCTGGGCACGGTGCGGAGCATGCTCCGGCCCCTCATCACGGCGCTGGCGGCCACGGCGGCGGCGACGATCGTGCCGGTCATCCTGTCGGCGCAACCAATGCCGGAGTTCGCGACACCGACGACCACGACGACGACGACGACCACACCGGCGTTGGCCACACCGTCGACGTCGACAACGACGACGACACCGGTGATCGTCACGCCATCGACGACCACGACGCAGCCGCCGATCGCCACGCCGACTTCGACGACGACCACGACCGCGCCGGCGCTGGTCACACCGACCAGCCCGACGACGACGGCGCCGGCGCTCGCCACCCCATCGACCACCGCGACGACGGCGCCGGCGCTCGCCACCCCATCGACCACCGCGACGACGGCGCCGGCGCTCGCCACGCCTACCACGGCGACCGTGCCGGACGAGCACGGACCCGACGTGCCGATCGGTGAGATCGACACCAGCGGGGCGGTCCCCGACGGCTTCGACCTCACCGCCTTCCCGGACGCACCGGCGGCGCCAGCCGGCCCGGGTGGGGGCGGCGACGGACCGACCTTCACCGCCGAAGCGTCGTGTTCGACCCAGTGCATCGAGTCCGGCGTCGCCTACCCGCGCGGATTCGGCGCCCAGCTCGTCGTCGAGACAACCGTGGAGGCGCGGCTGTGGATGGCCGTTGTCGAGGACCTCGAGTCGGACGGAGGCGAAGATGGCTTGACCTACGCCAACTCGACGATCAGCAACGGCAGGGTGACCGAGTTCAGCTGGGCGCTCGACCATCTGGAGCCCGGACAGACCTACTACGTGACCGTGACGGCGACCGACGAGCACGACAACACCGCGTACGCCTACGGCGAGTTCACGACGCTGTCGCAGCGCACGGTGGACGTCGCCATCGGCCCACCGGGGATCTCGGGCGGACCGACCAACGTCGTCGACACCGACGTGCGGCTCAGGGTTGCCGACCTCAGCTACGACCTCGTCAACCCCCCGGAGACGACCGGCGACTACCTCAGCCTCCCCCGCCACCTCGACCTCGCCGTGCTCGTGTTCCGGACGTGGGCCACGTCGCAATACACGTTCTGCGAGGGGCCGTGGCCGGAGAGCAACCCACCGCAGGGCGACAGCGACGACCAGTGCGGCAGCTGGAACACGGCGTTCGACGAGGTCGATCTCGATCGGATCCCGCAGGGCCAGTCGCGGTGGACCGAGGTCTCGATCCAGCGGACGCTGCAGACGACGGGCAACTGCGCCGGCGATCCGCGCTGCTTCGACTTCGCCGTCGTCGTGAACCTGACCGTCGAGTACAGCTGATGCCATGACCAGGTTCCGTCCCCGCCCGCGTCCGGCCCGCCGACCGTCGCACCTCCTCGCCGCCGTCCTCGTCGGCGCCACCGGGTTGGTCGTGACGACGCGCAACGCGGCCGGCTCGGTGTCGCCGGTGCTCGCC
>Ga0299914_10002580_pt1 | contig 12531 bp, 9 predicted proteins | sample RVTome_10_FD_201361 | JGI IMG/M metagenome (GOLD analysis project Ga0299914, IMG submission 201361) | Soil microbial communities from uranium-contaminated site in the Upper Colorado River Basin, Wyoming, United States - RVT153D57 (version 2) ...
CGGATGGCGTTCACCGTTGCCGAGAACGTGAGGCTAGACACGAGCACCCGATCGCCGGAACCGACACCGTTGACGAGTAGCCCCAGGTGGAGGGCTGCGGTTCCACTGGACAGGGCGACCCCGTGCGCTCTGCCGGTAACGGCGGCCAACTCCCGCTCGAAGGCATCGACCTCCGGGCCCAGAGGCGCGACCCACCCCGAGTCGATGGCGCGTTGGAGTGCCTCTCCGTCGGCCGGGCTCACGTCCGGTGGGCTCAGGTAGAGGCGATTCAATGGTGTCTCATGGCTGCCACTCGGGCCGGGAGCCCAAGACGAAGGCCATCGTCATGGCGCCAGAGGGAGCCATACGCCCAATCTCGGAACGGGAAGGATTCAGGATCATGTCGGCCACAGATGAGAAGTTACCGCCCCACACGACCCGAGCCAGGATGGCAAGCCAACGACGATACCCCCGAGCGGCTCGCGACAGTCCGACGGTCACCATCTCTCACCCGCCGACCCATCACTCTGCGTGGCCGAACCTACCCTCTCGATGGCAGATGGTGCACGGCGTGAAACCAGATAGCATGATGCGCGAGCACGTGGGCGGTCGGCAAAACGGGAGGCAAATGGGTCATCTCGGAGGGACGAATCACCTCGGTCCTGATCAACGTCCCATTTCGTTTGACGCTGGGGGGCGGCATTGTGAGGACTGAGGGCTCGGGCCAGGGATATGAGGGGGAGCGAAGCACCACCTGGATCCTGCTCGGGCTGGCACTCTTCGTGGCAGCCATTGGGTCTCTGCTCGGTTCGGGCGCCGTCTCGCGGCACATCGCGATCATGTCGCTGGTCTTCATCGTCAGCGCATATCTGATCGGACGTGCCGCGAGGTCACGCCTCGAGCCCTGGCTCCCTGTTCTCATGACGACGGCAATGGCGGCCAAACTCGTCGGCTCGAGCGTCCGCTACTACGTGCTCGAGGTGATCTACCAAGGCAGCGGAGACGCAGGTCGCTACCACAACTTCGCCGTCGAGATAGCTGACGTATGGCGGGGCCTGGAAGTCCCCAATCTCGCCACTGTGGCATTCGGCAGCCAGGGAACGAGATTCATCGCATGGGTGACCGGGTTGCTCTACGCACCCTTCGAGCCGTCACAGCTCGGGGGCTTCTTCATTCACGCCTTCCTCGCCTTCGTCGGCCAATTCTTCTTCTATCGCGCCTTCCGCCTCGCCTGTCCCGACAGTCGCTGGAAGCGGTACGCGATCCTCATCTTCTTCTGGCCCACGCTGGTGTACTGGCCGTCGAGCATTGGCAAAGAGTCGTTCATCATCCTGTTCCTCGGACTGGGCTCGTGGGCAGCGGCGGCGCTCTACCGTCGCTACGAGGTTCGCTGGCTGCCCCTCATCGGAGTTGCAGCATTCATGGTGAGCGTCATCCGTGTGCACGTAGCCGCGTTGTTCGTCGGCGCATTACTGGCGGGGGTGATAATCGAGAACAGGAAGAGCAAGAACACGATCGCCTTCGGCCGGCTCCTGATTCTCATAGCCGGATTGGCAGCAGCCGTGCCTCTCGTCCTCGGTGTCGCCGACGAGTTCAACCTGGAACTCACCAGCCTCAGTGCAGACGATCTGGAGCCGGTCTTCGCGGACGTGGGGGACACCACCGAACAGGGGGGATCGTCAGTTTCCGGGGGAGTCATCCGGGGACCTCTCGACATCCCGGAAGGCATCTTGAAAGTGCTGTTCAGGCCGCTGCCCAACGAAGCGAGGAATGCCCAGTCCCTGGTGGCGAGTGCCGAAGGCGTGATACTGCTGGGGCTGGTCATCTGGCAGATCCCGGCGATGTTCCGCAACCGTGCCCAACTGCGGAAGTCTCCCTATCTGCTCCTCTGCCTCGTCTATGTAGCGTTGTTCATATGGGGCTGGAGCGCGATCCTCAACCTGGGAATCATGGCTCGCCAGAGGTCCCTGGTCATCCCGTTCCTGCTTGCCCTGATCGCCGGCCTGGGCTGGCAGGGTGATCGGGAAGCGACTGCCTCCGAGGGTGTGGGGCCGGCCGTGCTCGACTCGTCGACAGATTCGGGTGCGACCGATTGGCAAGGAGCCGGCAGGAAAGTGATCACGAGAGACGCCCAGGGCACGTTTTGAGCTCAGCGATCGAAACACTCCTCGAGCTGTTCGTCACTACCGAGTTCATCGGCGGTCTGATCACCGGCGCAGCAGCACTGCTGTTCTGCCTCGTCGTGGGGATTGGAAGGACGGGGCCGGGATGGGGCCTCGCGGTGGCAGCCGCCACCTTCACCGCGGTCTACGCCACCTTCGGTCGCCGGCTGGGACTCACCGCGGGTCTCCTCATCCTTCTCGCCGGCGGTTGGCTCCTGGAGAGGTCTCTTCGCGAAGGCGCCCGCAACGACCTGCCCCTGGCTTGGGCCCTCATCGTTGGCGGAGCGGTCTTGTCAACGATCCGAGGCGGGTTGGGCGGGTCACCGTGGGTACAGCTGGCCACTCCTGGCTTCATCGTCGCTTTCGGCTACAGCCTCGCTGCATGGCGCCATATGAGTCATCACCACCTCCTCGGGCCCTTGTTCGCGATAACCGCCTTCGGGATATGGGTCACGGTCCCTGAGACGAGCACAGCGCGGATCCTGCTCGCCGTGGCCTTGGTGCTTGCCGTGGCGACTACACGACGCGTCGACATGCGGATCTCGACGGCTGGGGCCTTCGTCGTTGCCGCGTCCGTGGCATGGATCGGGGCCGACGGAGGGGCGGCCAGGCCCGGTGCCATAGTCGGCGCTTGGGGCGCCGCAGGCCTGCTGCTCATCCTCCCCTGGTTCGGGAGGACCGAGTCTTCGATTCCGGGCTGGCTGGTGGTCGGGCTCCACACGTCGGTCGTCCTCGTGTCGACTCGGGTGTTCGGGCTCTGGGAGAGCGCCTCGATCGCCGCGGTGGGGGTTGTCGCCGCGTTCCTGGCCGCGGGCGCCCTTCTCTTCGTGCTTCTGCCTGTGCGAGCAGAGACGAGCGACGCCCGATGACGTCAGGGGCCGGTGTAGCCCCGTAAGCGCCTTCTGGCTCTCTCCTCGAGTAACAGCCCGCCGGCCAGGCGACGCTTGAACCACACCCGCCTGTCACTCAATTGAACGGGGACCCTGTGGAGCAGATGAGGATCGCTGGGATTGACCGCTGTGTTGCGGGAGCCCAGAGCAGCCGAGTCGTATCGCACCCGGACATACCGATCGGCCACCTCGGACCAGTAACCCCACGGGTATGCGAAGTGCCTCGGCGCCACGCCCAGCTTCGAAGTTATCAGCTCGTCGGACCAGCTGAGCTCGCGTTCCACCACATCGGCTGAGGCCGTCCTGAGGTCGGGGTGGGTGTGAGTGTGAGACCCGAGCGTGACGAGACCCGACTCCACCATTTGAGTGACCTCATCCCAGCTCAGTGGTTCGGCTCCGGGCCGGCCCTCCTGGGTCTCGATGTGCGAGGTGGAAAGGTAGATGGTGAATGGCAGCCTGCGCTCGGCGAGAGCCGGGAAGGCCACGCGATAGGTGTCTTGGTAGCCATCGTCGAAGGTGATCACGACCATCTGGTCGGCATCGTCATCGTCCCACCGCGCGATCGCATCCTCGAGACTGGTCACCTCACGATTGTCGGCCAGCCAGTCGAGCTGCCAGACGAAATCATCGTAAGAGACCTCCATCTGACGGCCCAGCCCCGCGCCCACTTGGTGATAGATGAGGACTCTCGGCCCATTCGGGGCCCGATGCAGCATGTCGGCGGCGGCGAACACCCCTTTCGCCGCAGCACGGAGCATCGTCATCCGGTAGGGAGCAGCTCCGACAGCTCCTCGTCGGTGAGGACCGGTTCCGGAAGCAGGCCAAGACGCTGGAGGGGCGCGATATTGGGTCGGATGCCCTCGGACCAGATCGGGTTCCATCCTCGGGGGTTCTGGTCACTTCGCCTCCACGAGTAGGTCAGCCGCGCTTCCTCCGTGCCCCCACCGCGAAGCAACCCGAGCGATACCTCGAACAGATGAGCATCCTTGAGCTCTGCCTCCAACGTGTCGGCCTGAGTGTGGTCTCCGATCTCCTGGGCCTCCCTCAGCCGGGTTTCGAGATCGTGGATGACGCGCCGAACCACTTGCGATGTCATCTTGGCCAGACGAGTCTCGTTCAATCGTCGACCGGTTACCAGGATCTGAACCGTGCCCTCCGGGCTGGTCAGATGCCAAACCTCGGGCGCTCGATCACTCCTGACCAGGTGGTTCCTGAAGAACTCGCGCCTGATCCATGAGTTGATGGCCCAAGCCGGGTCGAGCTGCTGACTCCCGTTGAGCGCATCGGCCATCTGATTCGCCAGGCTTCCGCCGAGCTCCTTGCCGACCTCTTGTTCCAACTCGAACACCAAGCGCTCGCCTATCGACGGAGTGCCCTTGACCCGGCAGAGCGGGATGAACCCGTCCGAGGTGACGACGTCGATCAGGTCCTCGGACACGTTCGTCTGGCCGGGAACGGCAGTCATCATGTCTTCGACCCGGGCGACGATGTAGTCCGCAACCGGATCGTATGCCAAGCCGGGGTCGGCCTTGCCGAGAGCGCCGACGATCTGCATCCCGATCTCGTCGCGGAGACCCGGCTGGCTCCCTTCCAGGTACCTAGCTCCATCGCGGTCCAAACCCTCGGCGAGATGATCTAGGGATGCATCCCTGGATCCGCTCGAGCCCTTCGACCCCGGGAAGGGATAGAACTCGAGCCGGCTGATTGGCTCGCTCGGTGGTGGCTCCTCCTGTGGCTTGCGGCCAATTCGGGGTCTCAGCTCCGGGAGGTTGACCCTCGATTCTCTGCCCCAGATCATCATCACACCGGGCACGACGACATTCTGATGACCCAGATCGGTGACGATGCCGTTGATACGCGGGACTGTCGTGGCTCCCGGGGTGATGACCACGATTGCAGTACCCGTTCGCTGCATTATCACCTGGGTCGAGGCCGCCTCTGCCTCACCGCCGACCACTACCACCAGGTCGAAGCGCTCCCGGGCGAGGGTGAGAAAGCGGCGAAACTGTGGGCCGGCCAGCGCGTCGGCGGGTGATTCCGGAGGCGAGCCGGCGGGCATGACCGCAAGACCGCTCCTGATGTGAATCGCCTCGTCGATCGTGCGCCCGATTCGCTGCTCGAAGTCGATGCCCAGCGGGAGTCTCAGCACCGAGCTGAGTGTGGGCTCACCGACATCGAACTCGGCCATGTCGACCTGTCCGTTGAAGTCACCACCCAGCAACAGGACAGAGCGCCCCGCACTTGCGAATGCGATGGCCAAATCCGCCGCCAATGCGTGCCGTGTCACGGACCCGACTCGATCGCCGACGATTGCGATCGATGCCCGTTCGTGGTGCAACGACCCCTCTATGGCCGTCCTCGATGCCTGGATGCCTTCCTTTCGGCGTCCTCCCTCGTTGCGGTCGTACCACGACGGCCCCGGGAGGCTGGACACCCTTCGATCGGGGATCTCGGCGAGCACCGGGAGCGGCGGATCTTCGGGCACCCACACCTCACGTCGAGACCTGCTCAGCACCACCAGAGCGAATACCGCGAGACCGGCCCCACCGAGCAAGCCGATGATCCCGTTCAGCAACGGGCTGTCGGGAGCAGGGGTGCGGTCGGCCACCTGTGTCAGTTCGATGGTCTCACCGGTCTCGAGGACGCCCACCGAACGAAGTGAGATGCGCTGATAATCGAGGGCGATGGCGTCGAGCTGTCTCTGCAAGGAGTCTCTCCTCAGCTGTTCGACGGGTCCCAGCGCCGCCTCTGGCCGTGGGGGGAGACTCGCCTTCTCGGTGGTGAGTTGAATCAGACTCGCCTCCAATGCCGCGATCTGTGACTCGTTGGAGGCCCCGAGGGCACCCTCGACCATCAACGTGACGACCTGCTCTCGAATACGGGTGATGGCCAAGTCGAGGGTGTCGTGCTGCTCGGCGAGCGATCGCTGTTCGGGTGTCAGCTCCGGCTCCAGGTCAGCGAGCTGGGTGGCGATCTGGGCGGCCTGGTCTTCCAGATCCGTCAACTCGGAGACGACCTCATCGGACTCGCCGGAACTGCTGGTCAAATAGGTGGCGATAAGGGCGTCGGCGTTCTCGACCGCCTCCTCTCGTGAGGCCCCCAGCGCCCTGAAGAGCAGCTTGCCCGACGTCGTATCAGGACTGATCGAGAGACCCGGGTCGTTGGCCAGGATCTGTTCCGCGGCGAGCAGCGCGAACGAGTGGGCGTCGTTCACCGCCGCGATGAGGTCTTCGACGCTCTCGCCCTCGAGCGGGTCGAATCGTATTGCTATCGAAGCCTCGTAGCTGGCCTCCAGATTCCGATTCCCCAACGTCGTGAAGCCGAAGGCGCTGGCAAAGCCGATCACGGCCACCGTCACGACGATCAGCCAACGGGCGCGGACGACCCTGAAGAGTCGGTTCAGCTCCATGCGACGGCGCGTGTGCCCTCTGTGAGGTCCACCGTCGGAGGTGCCGAAGCGAGGGTGCCCCCGGCGAGGTCGTTGAGGATTCCGAGCAACACCGGTGTGTCACCAGCGGAGGCGGCCTGCTCGATACTTACGACGCTGTCCATGAGAGTTCCGACGTGAGGATGGTCCAGGCGCACATCGTAGATCTTTTCGTGGCCGGTCGGCTCGAGAGGCTGGTTCGAGAGCACCTCAACGAGCTTTTCCCCTGGTCGGATACCCGTGTACGCGATCTCGATGTCGGCGCCGGGGGTGAGACCGGCGAGGCGAATGAGTCGGCGGGCCAATGCGTCGATGCGCACCGGCTCGCCCATGTCGAGCAGGAAGACCTCGGAGCCCCTGGCCAGCGCGGATGCCTGGAGCACGAGTTGGACTGCTTCGTCAACGGTCATGAAATATCGCGTCATCTCGGCGTCGGTGACCGTCACCGGCCCACCGCCTTTGATCTGCTCTTTGAAGGTGGGGATCACGCTTCCCCGGCTCCCCAGGACGTTGCCGAAACGCACGGCGGTGTAGACGCAGTCGTCCTTTCGCTCCGTACCCACCTGTGTCATGAGCTCGGCGACACGCTTCGTTGCTCCCATGACGCTCGTGGGATCGACCGCCTTGTCGGTCGAGATGAGGACGAAACGCTCCATGCCGACACGTGATCCGGCCTCGATGACGTTGAGTGTCCCGATCACATTGGTGAGGATGGCCTCGTCGGGATGTGCCTCCAACATCGGGACGTGCTTGAGGGCGGCCGCATGAAAGACCACCTGGGGGCGAAACTCGTCGAACAGCCTGATCATCCGTCGACTATCTCTCACGTCTCCAAGACGCGAGATCGCCTCTCCCGACCAGCGCAGGCTGGCATCGTGCAACAGGGTCTCGTCCCGGTCGAGTGCGCACACACTCTCCGGCCCGAAGAGCAGGACCTGGCGCACGATCTCGGAGCCGATCGAACCACCTGCACCCGTGACCAGGACTCTCTTGCCTGCCAACAGCTCGCCGACCATGGTCAAGTCTGTCTCCACCGGCAGACGGGTGAGGATGTCCTCCACGCGGATGTCCCTGACGTCGACAGCCGCCACGCCGTCCCGCATGATGTCCTCGACCCCGGGAAGGATCCTCAGACGCACGTCCACGTCGAGGCACAGGTCGACGACCTGTCGCGCCCTCTTCGGGTCGCCGCCGATCACGACGACTTCGTCGATGTCATAGGACTCGATCACCTCGGCGATGTCACTCATCGAGCCGAGGATCTCGCGGCCCGCCAATCTCCGGTCACCGTTCACCAGGTTCTCGGTGTCGCCGAGGAAACCAACCACCAGGCGCCCGTCGCGACGGAGCGGCATCTGTCGTGAGAAGGCGGCTGCATCTCCGCCCGTGCCAACCACGAGGACGCGCATCGCACCGCTCGACCTGTGGAAGGAGAAAAGTCTCGACCTGAACCTGATCAGGCCCATGGTCAACAGGGAGAGAAGACCTCCCATGACCACGACCGAGTAGGGGACGAGAACTCCCGGGTCGAAGACACCCGTCGCCTCGCGGACGAACCAGCTGAGGAAGAAGAGAAGCGCGGTTGCCGCCCCGTTGGCGATGACCACCCGGACCGCCTCGTTGGTGCTGGCATGCTCCCAGACGTGTCCGTAGGTGCCGGCGAGGATATTCGCCAACAGATGGATGGCGACGATCACAGGAAGGGCCGTCATCAGGTCGTTCCACAGCTGTGTGTCTGTCTCGATCCCGGGATCGACCATGCGCAACGCGAGGCCCATCGTGTACGTGGAGATCACGACCACCACATCGACGACGGCAAACGCCAGATCCGCCTGAATCCGGGCTGCCGCCACCGCTACTGATTGCAGCCGCGGAGCAGAGTTCCCACCAGTCGCCCCAATTGACACTTTCGCCTCCCACAGCGTCTTGAATCCCGTTACGGTCCCGTTGCCCACAGCGATCTTATCACCAAAGATGCGGTCGCGGTAAGTGTAAATTTGGTCACGCAGCGTGAGGACCGCCAGAATGTGGGTCTCAGGGCGAAGGAGCACGGTGGCGAATTCCGCGGGGCGGGATCGAACGGACCGAGCTCGGCGCGATCGATCAGAACCAGGGGGGTTCAGGGATGAGAGTATTGGTGACGGGGGCCGCGGGGTTTCTCGGCAAGCACGTGGCAAGACGATTTCTCGCCGAGGGCTGGGAAGTCCGCGGCTTCGACCTCGACGACTTGTCGGGATCCGAGTTCGAGACAGTCAAGGGTGACCTCACCGACCAGGCTTCGGTGGAGGCCGCGATACGAGGAACCGACACAGTCGCCCACATCGGCGCCATCGGCGACGTGTACCTGGCAGGTGAGCGCCCATCGCTGGCGGCCCAGGTCAACGTCGTGGGAACCTCGAATGTCGTGCAGGCAGCGAACGCGGCTGGTGTCAGGGTGGTCTACGCGTCCACATGGGAGGTCTACGGAGAGCCGGAGTACGAGCCCATCGACGAGGCGCATCCGACCCAACCGGACCATCCGTACAACATCACCAAGCTCGCCGGTGAGTCGATGCTGCTCTCGGCATGCCGGCTGCACGGCCTCTCCGGAATCGCTCTTCGGCTGGGAACGGCCTACGGGTCGGGTCTCAGACCGAACTCGGTGTTCCGAATCTTTCTCGATCGCGCCCGCGCCGGAGACAAGATCACGGTCCAAGGGGACGGATCGCAAGGGAGGCAGTTCACCCACGCCAGCGACATCGCGCGCGCTTTCGTGCTCGCGGCCTCGTCCGACCTGAGCGGCCGGGCGATCAACATCGTGGCTCCCGAGACTGTGTCGATCAAGGAGCTGGCCGACCTCATTGTCTCCCGACACCCGACTGAGGTGGAGTTCGGCGAGCCACGTGCAGGCGACGTCCCGCCGGCCACGGTGACCGCGGCCCTGGCCGGCGAGCTCTTGGGTTGGACCGCCGACGTTCCCTTCGACCGCGGTATCGAGGAGTTCATCTCGAGTGTCCCGTCCAGAGGCTGAGCGGGCCAGGATCCTCGTTCTCGTCAAGGGCCTTGGGATCGGTGGAGCCGAAACGCTCATCGCCGAGTCGGCGAGTCTCTGGGCGACATCCGACTTCGACTATCGAGTGGCCTACCTGCTTCCCTGGAAGGATCAGCTCGTCGGCCGACTACGAGACAGCGGGATCGATGTCACCTGTCTGGACTGGCGCGGGCCGCAAAGTCTTCGAGCCATCCGGCGTCTCCGAGAACTCGTTGAGACTTGGCGCCCACACCTCGTTCATTCCCATCTGCCTCTCACAGGAATTCTGGCGCGCACAGCTTTGGGCGCCCGCCGGCGTCAGGTCTACACCGAGCACAACGTCGTCGACTTCTATCGTCAGCCCACTCGGGCCCTCAATCGGCTCACCTACGGTCGCAACGATGCGGTGATCGCGGTGTCCGACGCCGTGGCCGAGAGCCTCCAGGGCTACCCGGGGCCGCTGCCGAGAGTCATCCCGAACGGCGTGCCCGGGGGTAGCCCGGACCCCGCCCTCACAGCCTCGGTCAGACGCGAGCTGGCGCTACCTCCGGATGTCCCCCTGTTCGTGCACGTAGGGAACATTCGACCTCACAAGGGACATGAGACGCTGACCCGGGCGGTGGCCATCGTCACCAGAAGTCGACCGGATGTGGTGGTGATTTCGATCGGGGGGGAGAAAGTGCCTGGAGATCTCGATCGGGTGAGGCAGAGAGCAGCTGACCTCGGGGTCGGCCAACAACTGAGATTCCTGGGGCGGCGATCGGATGCGCAACGATTCATGGCCGCGGCCGACGTCGTGGTCAACCCATCCGATGTCGAAGGACTGCCCCTCAGCATCCTCGAAGCACTCGCCATGGCCCGGCCGGTGGTGGCGACCGATGTGGGAGGCGTGTCCTCGGTGATACGGCATGAAGCGACCGGGCTGCTGGTCCCCGCCGGCGATCCGGATGCTCTCGCGGCGGCAATGGTCGAGGCACTCGACTCCCCCATGGCTCCGGGCTGGGGGCGGGCAGGAGCAGAGGTGGTAGCGGACAGACATGGTCTACGCGGGATGGTGGAGGCCTACGAACGGCTCTATGTGGACGTGCTGGATGAGTGAGACAACCATCCGCGAGGCCACGGGATCGGATGAGGAGGCAATACTCGCAACGCTGCGTCTCGCCCTCGGCGAGACACCCCTCCTGCAGCGCTCACCTGAGCTATGGGCTTGGAAACATCGGCTCAACCCCTTCGGGGAGTCCATCGTCATGATTGCTGAAGAGGGCGGTGTGGTGGCGGGAGTACGCGCCTTGATGAGGTGGGACCTGATCACACCGTCCGGGGGCCGTCTCCGCTGCGCCCGACCGGTCGACACCGCCACGCACCCCCAGTTCACACGACGAGGGATATTCCGGAACCTGACCATGACCGCGTTGGAGGTGGCACGAGACCAGAGCATCGACCTCGTCTTCAACACCCCGAACCAGAAGTCCGCTCCCGGGTACCTCGACATGGGTTGGCGACATGTCTCGTGGATTGGAGCACAGGTGAGGCCGCGACTCGGCTCTTCGTCGGCCCAACGGGAATCGGAACCACCGGCCATCGAGCGTCTCGCGCCGTCGATGTCCGCAGGGTCGCCGATCCCCGGCGACCTCCCCATCCGGGACCCGAGAGGATTGCGCACTCCGCGCATCGAAGAGTATCTGTCCTGGAGGTTCGCCCAGCATCCCACGGCGAGCTACGGGTGGCTGCGATCCAAAGAATCGGACGGGGTCCTGGTCGCCCGTGCCTCTTCGCGAGCAGGGAGGTCCGAGTTGGTGGTTTCCGACCTCATCGGCAAGGTGCACCCTGATCTGATCGGACGGGCGGCCCGAACTGCGCGCGTCAGGTATCTCGCCGGCTGGTTCTCCCCCGCGTCTCCCGAGCGTGGCATCGCCATGCGTGGCGGCCTGGTGCCAGTGCCTGGCTTGAAGACGCTCCGTCTCGTGGCCTTACCACTGAATTCGCTGGATTTCGATCCGTTCGACATCCGATCATGGGACATCTGCACCAGCGACCTGGAGTTGCTCTGACCCGACTAGCCAGCGGGGGCGCCGGGTGGAAAGCGGGCCAGTAGCACGACCGCCAGCAGCGCCAGGACACCGGCCGTGACCACCGCAGCCAGGACCGAGCCGATCTCGGCCACCGCCACGAGGACCGCTATCCACACCGCTTGCGCCGCGGTCATGACCCGGGTCACCGCAGCCGTCCTCATCCCGGTTCCACGTAGCCGGTCGTAGAAGTGGTCCCTACCCCCTGAGGTGAGATCGACCCCGGAGAGAAGACGACGCACGACAGTCACGGCCAGGTCGAGCAAGGGAACTCCAATCAAGGCCGTCGCCAGCAGCGAGTCGAAGCCGCTGGGAGCTGTGTTCAGCCCCAACCCGACCAGGCTGACCCCGACGACGTAGGCCCCGTTGTCACCGAGGAAGATGCGGGCCGGGGGCCAATTCCAACCGACGAACCCGAGAACCGCCCCGATCGGAGCGAGGAACGTAGCCGCGCTCATTTCGGTCTGCAGCAGAGCCAGCACCCAGAGCCCCGTCATGGCGGTTGCGGCGACGGATCCGAGCAAGCCGTCCAGACCATCGAACAGGTTGGTCGCATTGACGACGACGAGAACCACGAATATCCAGAATGCCCCCATCACCGAGAAGAGAGCTACATCCGAGAAGGCGACGAGCGTCATGCCCGCGAGCCCTACTCCCGCCAATCGGACCCGTGGGCCCAAGCCAAACCGATCGTCGACGAGGCCGAGGGCCCAAACGAGAAGGGTTGCAGTGAACAGCCCGGGGTCGAAGACGCCCGCGGCGCCGAGCCCCAGATGCAGACCGGCGAAGACCCCTGCTCCACCCAGTGGCGCGATGGGGCGGTCGTGTGGCTTCAGACTCCCGTCGGGCCGATCGACGAACCCGAAACGGGGCCCCAGGACGATCCCGAGCCAGCAGACGACGACCGCGACGCCGGCGGCCGTCACGAATCCGGTGGCTGCCAAAGCAACTCCAGAGACGGCGAACCGCTGTGCACCTCCATGGTGACGGGAGC
>Ga0299914_10002581_pt1 | contig 12531 bp, 8 predicted proteins | sample RVTome_10_FD_201361 | JGI IMG/M metagenome (GOLD analysis project Ga0299914, IMG submission 201361) | Soil microbial communities from uranium-contaminated site in the Upper Colorado River Basin, Wyoming, United States - RVT153D57 (version 2) ...
GCCGCGCCTTCGGCTTTCACTCACCTCAGGCGCTGATCTCCCTGGCGATGCTGAAGCTCGGCGGGTTGTGCCCGCCGCTGCCGGGGAGAGTCACCGTTACGTGACCCACGGAAACGTCAGGAGAGCCTCTTTTCGGGCCTACGGGGTTAGCTATCGGGCTCGCGCCGAAAGAGTCGCGCTACGGGCATGCGATCCACCCGATTCGCCCCCGAGGCAATCGCCTCCCCAGGCACCTCGCCGGACTCGACGACGACGAACTGGGCCATCATCCCTTCGTCCTCGTGGCGGAGCAGATGGCAGTGGTACATGTAAGGGGAATCCGGGTCGGCGTAGTCCTCGAAGCGCATGATCAGCCGCACCCGAACTCCGGGTGGTAGGGGGATCGTGTCCTTCCAGCCCGAGAGCTCGGGCGGGGGATCCTCGCCGTCCACGTCGAGCACCTGAAACTGGACGTCGTGGACGTGGAAGGTGTGCGGCTGGCCGTGGCCGTTTTCGACCTCCCAGACCTCGGTCGTGTCCACGCTGACGACGGTATCGATGCGCTCCATGTCCATCTCCTCGTCGTTGATCCTGCGCGAGCGCAGCTCGAACTCGCGCGTCTGCGCGGCATCGGCGGGGTCGAGCTCCGGGATGTCGACGAGCTCGGCGGGGACGGCCGGTGAGGATTCGAGCTCGGCGGCGGAGCGGAGCTGCAGGACGTCGAAGGAGTCCTCCCCTCCGTCCCTGCGCGAGCTGTCGGAGCCGGGCTCCAGATCCGGCGGGTAGGAGCGCAGCACCACGCGCTCGCGAGGCTTCATGGTGACGACGATCTCAGCCCGCTCACCCGGCGAAAGCTGGATCCTGCTCCGCCGATCCGGCCGCTCGAGCAGGCCCCCGTCGGTTGCGATCAGGGCGAAGTCGCGCTGGTCGGAGAAGCCGAAGTCGTAGGTGCGCGCCGTCGAGCCGTTGAGCAGCCGCAGGCGCAGCCGCTCGCTCGAGACATCCAGGTAGGGGCCGTAGGTGCCGTTGACCAGCAGCGTGTCGCCGAGGATCCCGAGCTCCTCGCGGTCGTCCTCGACCAGGGAGCCGTCGTCGGCGAAGCGCTTGTCCTGGACGATCACCGGGATGTCGTCGACGCCGTAACGGCGGGGGAGGTCGAGGCCGGCCTCCTCATCGTCGTCGAGGATGAACATCCCAGCCAGCCCGCGATAGACGTGCTCCTCCGTGTCGCCGTGCGGATGGGGGTGGTACCAGAGCGTTGCCGCGGGCTGGTCGATCTCCCAGCTGGGAGTCCAGTGCTCGCCCGGCTCGACGTGTTGGTGGGGACCTCCATCGGCCTCGGCCGGCAGGTGCATGCCGTGCCAATGCACGGTCGTCGCCTCGTCGACCCCGTTGCGGAAGTCGACCAGCACCCGCTCGCCGCGCTCGGCTCGCAGGGTCGGCCCGAGGTAGGAGCCGTTGAATCCCCAGGTATCGGTGGTCCTGCCGGGGAGGAATTCGCGCTCGCCGGGCTCGGCGGCCAGCGTGAAGACCCGTCGGCCATCCGAGTCGAGCTTCGAATCGGCCAGCGGTGGGATCGCGAGCCGGTTCTCGAAGGGCACCTCGCCGACGGTGTCGACCTTCGTTCCGGCGAACTCGTCGAGCGGCCCACACGAGATCAGCGCCGCTGCACAGAGTGCCGCGGCCAGCCCAGCGCCGGCCGCCTTCAACCATCGGGCTCGATGCGATCGCGCTCGCGACACGACGCGGATCCTCGCTTCGCTCACGGCGTCGATGATGAACCTAGATCAAGCGGCGAACACGCGACCGGTACTCGCGGTACTCGTCGCCGAACTTCTCCTCGAGGTAGGGCTCCTCGGCAACCGCGCTGGAATGCGCGAGGAGACCAAGCAGGACGACGACCGCCACCCCGGTGGCAGTGTCGAGAAGCAGCGCCAGCCCGAGGAGGCCGGTGGTGCCCCCCCGCGTAGATCGGGTTGCGGCTTACCCGAAACGCTCCGCCCGTCGGAGCAAGCTCGACGCCTGGTGCCGGGATCGCGTAGCGGGGCCGGTCAGGCACATCGGAGGGGCATCACAGGGACCATATCGCGCCATCGCGACGCCGCCCTCCGGCTTGCCTCGCCGCGCGCGAGCGGTCGTCGCGCTACCCCTCCCGCGTGAGAACAGCGATGCTTCGCCTTGGGCTACACGTTCAGCGGTCCCGCTCTGGCCTCTCCATTCCTGGGTTGAACTCACCTTGAGACTCGCTCTCGCGCATCGGCCGAAAACGACGCCGATCGGCTCCCGAAGCTCATCATGCGCCGGGTGCGTGACCTCGATAGTCGGGGTGCAGGATCCCGTAGATGAGCGAGGGAAGGCACCAGTTGGTGGCGGCATTCACGGCCGCAACAGCGAGCAGAGGCACGGCGAGAACCCACGCAACCGTGGTGGCGCCCTCCAGGAAGGCGACGGCAATCGCCGCGGTCCAGGGCGCGGCGATCTGGCAGGCGAACCGACGAGGCGGCGGGCTTGGCGGCACGCTCGGGCCGCCGAGCAGAGGCCGCAGGACCGCGTCGTAGACGTAGTCGAACGGATGCTTGGGGGTGATGAAGCCGCCGACGGCGGCGGTGCCCGCCATCGCCAGCAGCAAGGCGGGAGAGGCGAGGACGACGCCGAGCGCTATCCCCGCGAGGCACAGCGCCGGCGCGAAGCGCAGGCCGAGCCACAGTCTCCTTCGCTCCGCGTCACTGAGGCCGGCGTAGCCCTGCATGGTGAGGCAGCTCCGCGACCAGGCGGCGAATCGGTCGACCATCGGCTTGTCTGCCTCGAGCAGCGCCTGCTTCGCCTGGTCGGAAGCCATGTTTCGTTATTCAATAGAAGACTTGATAATTTGTCAAGCTCGGCCCGCAAATTCGACAGGAGGTCCCCCATGTTGGGTCCACGCCGTCGAAAAGGGGAGCCACGCCGCTGCAACCGCCTGCAGGGGAGGGACGAAAGTTCGTGGACCATCCACGATGACGCCGGTGGGTGCGCTCCATAGCCTGGGGGCGCATGGCTCTGGGCGAGAACAGCCGCAATCCGTTGAGCCCCCGCAGCACGGCCGAGGGCGCCTGCGCCTTCCGGGCGGCCGGCGCTCTGGAGCGTGACCCGGCGGTGCGCTGTCCCGATGCGATGGCGGCCGACTTCCTCGGCGGCTTCAACGTCAGCACGCTGGCCAAGCGCCGCGCCACGCGCCGCCTGTGGCTATGGGGGGCCAACAGGAAATTGCCCGGCGCCTACACCTACGAGATCGCGCGAGCGAAGTTCATCGACGAGGTCGTGCTCGGCGAGGCGGCCGCCGGGCTCGACGAGCTGATCCTGCTCGGAGCCGGCCTCGACTCGCGCCCCTATCGCCTGGCCGAGCAGCTGCATGGCATACGGGTGCTCGAGGTCGACCACCCCGCCAGCCTGGACTCGAAGCGCGCGCGGCTGCGTCGCCTCTTCGGGCGCGAGCCCGAGCACGTCAGCTTCGCGGCGGTCGACTTCAACCGCGACGACCTCGGCGCCGCCCTCGAGCAGGCCGGGCACGAGCGCTCGGCCCGTACGCTGATCGTCTGGTCGGGGGTCAGCATGTACCTGCCGGAGGACGGGGTGGCCGACGTCCTGAGCTGGGTCGGTGGCCACGACAGCCCTCCGGCGTCGATCGTCTTCGACGCCGTCTGGTCGGGGGCGATCGACGGTTCGCGCGAGTACTTCGGCGCCGCGGAGATACGCCGGCAGGTCGCCGAGCTGGACGAGCCCCTGCGCTGGGGCGTCCCCGAGGGTCGCGTCGAGGAGACGCTGGAGCGCTTCGGGCTGAGGTCAGAGCGCGTCGTGAGCGGCGAGGAGCTGCGGACCACCTACCTCAGGCGCTCGGACGGCACGCTGCACGAGCGGCCGTACGGGTTCGGCGCCCTGCTCCACGCCCGCGCCGGATAGCGAAGCGCGGCGGCGCTGCTCGGAACCGCCCTCGCGCTCGCCGGCGTGGCGCTGAGGTCGCACGCGCCGCGAATCGGTGTCGCCGCTCTCCTTGGTCGCCGCACTCGGTGGCGCACCGCCTACGTCTTCGTCCTCATCACCTGGATCTCCCGCTCACCGGCCCGGTCCCCGACGCCGGCTTCGGGCGCAACGACACGCTGAGAATCGCGAGCATTGCACGCGCGCTCGCCTGCCACTGTGGCATCGGGCCCGGGGCACGGTGCGTTCGGCTCCTCAGCATGGGCCGACGTGAAGCTACGGCCAGAACGACCACGGCACCACCCGATCGTGGACGTTTCCGGTGTCCAATTCCGGACTTCCCGACGACGCTCCGGCCTGGTCAGCGTCGCACCGGCGCCGACATCTCTCGCAAGCTTCCCTCCGCTTCGACCTCGCGGCGCCTCGCCTCCTCGTCCTCGCCGCGCAGGCGGGCGAGGGCGGCGCGCTCGAGCAGGACCTGGGGCTCGATGCCCCTGTAGTCGATCCTTGCCGCGATCGAGGAAAGCTCGTCGAGCAGGGAGTCGATCTCCTGCAGACGCGTCGGCCGGCTCGGTTCGGCGCCGGCGATAGCGATCACGATCCGGACCAGCGTGATCCTGGCGACGACCAGGCTGCGCAACAGCCCATGCGTTTCCGCAAATGCCACGGCTTCCTCCGCCTTCTCCCTGGCGGTCGCATGCTCACCCCGCCCAAGCTGCGCACGGGCGATCGCCGCCAGTATCTCCGGGCGCCAGATCAGCCCTGCCTTCAGATCGCCGGAGATCTCCAGCGCGTCCGCTGCCGTCGCAAGCGCCCGCTCGAAGCGGCCGCTCTCGGCCTGAAGATAGGCGAGCGAGCAACGGACGGCGACGCGGACCTGTGCGTCGCCGATCCGGTCCGCATCCCGCGCGGCCCCTTCCACGTCCTCGACGAAGGCGCCCGGCTCAAGGCTGTGCAGGCCGAGCAGCCCGCGCGCGCAAACCGCCGAGAGCTCGCAGACCGGGTCGGAGAAGGCCCTCGCCACCTCCACCGAGCGCTCGCAGTCGCGCTCGGCAAGGTCGAGATCGCCGAGCATCATTCTTCCCGCGGCGCGTATCCACAGGCAGTGCGCGTACGGATTGCCGGTGACGAGACCGGCGCCCGCGCCGGCGTCCTCGCCCGCGCGCTCGAGGGCTCGGTCGGTCAGCGCCACGCATTCCCGTGAGTCTCCTTCGACCCAGGCTCCAAGGGCCGCGTAGCAGTTGGCGTTGAGGATTAGGCCCGGGTCGCCGACCGCCTCGGCGGCGGTGCTGGCCCGTCGCATCAGCTCTTTCCCCTCCTCGACACGCTCGCCCAGGCCGAGGTTGCCGCCGTAGGCGACATCGAGCAGGACTCCCTCGAACGACGGAGCATCGGCATCGCGGAGGCGCCGTCCCTCGGCGTGTATCGCGGCGGTCTGCTCGTGCGACATCCCGGCCCGCCAGGCGAGTCCGAGGATCGCGCCGGCCGCGAGGACCGCGAGGCGGCGCGCCTCCGCATCGCCCTCGAGGCTCGCGGCCAGCTCGCGCGCCCGCTTCCAGTAGTCGACCGACTCGGCCGGCGCCGGCACGAGCGCCCACGTCGCCGCACGTGCGTACCACCGCGCCGCCGGGAGAACATCTCCCGCCGCCTCGCGGTGATGAGCGATCAGCGCCGCTCGCTCGTCGAGCTCGTCGGGATAGAGACGCTCCAGCGCGGCGGCGATCTCTCCATGCAGGCGAGCACGTGGCTCCGAGAGCTGCGAGCGGTAGGCAACCTCCTGGGTCAAGGGGTGCTTGAAGGAGAGGTCGCCACCGGGAACGAGCTCGCGCACGAATTCGGACTCGACGAGTCGCGCCACCGGTTCTTCCAGCTCCTCGGGGCGGGGGCCGGCCACCTCCCGCAGCAGCGAGCGGTCGACGTCCTTGCCGATCACCGACATCGCCCGCAAGAGCGCCTTCTGGCCCGGCGCCAAGCGGTCGATGCGAGAGTCGAGCGTCGCCTGCACGGTGGGCGGGATCGCGGGCTCGCCATCGGCGACCAGCCGGCAGGCGCCCGGCAGTCCGTCGATCAGGCCCCGGTCGGCGAGATCGCGCACGGCCTCCTCGATGAAGAAGGGGTTGCCACCGCTGCGCTCCTGCAGGCGAGCAATCAGCGCGTCGAGCGAGGGATCCTCGCCGAGCAGGCCCCTGAGCATCTCCGCCGACGCCTCGTCCGGCAGCGGACCGAGGTCGAGCTGCTCGCAAGACGTCTCCTCACCCCACTCCTGGGCGTACTCGGGCCTGTAGGTGACCAGCAGCAGCGACCTGGTGCCGGCGACGGCGCTCGCCACTCGCGCGATGAAGACGCCGCTGGCGGGGTCCAGCCAGTGCAGGTCCTCGACCACGAGCACCCCCGGTTCTCGATCGGCTCGCGCTTCGACGAGGCCACCCAGGAGGGCAAGCAGCCGACGGCGGCGCGCCTCGGGGTCGATCCGCTCCAAGGGTGCGTCAGGGTCCGCGAGTCCGAGCAGGTCGAGCAGCAACGGCAGCTCGGAGCCGAACGCGGGATCCAAGCCGAGCAGCTTCGCCTCGACCTTCGCACGAGCCCTCGCGGCCTCCTCGTCGGGCTCCAGATCGAAGATGCTCCGCAGGAGGTCCACCACCGGGCGCAAGGGAGCGGCGCGACCATCCGGCGCCGCCCGCGCCGCGCTCACCGGCAGGCCGCGGTCCCTCCAGCCGCGGGCCAGCTCGTAGACCAGGCGGCTCTTGCCGATCCCCGGCTCGCCTCGCACGCCGATGGCGCCGCCCGCGCCGTCGAGCGCCCGCGCCAGCGCATCGTCGAGCATCCGGCGCTCGGCGGCGCGCCCGACGAAGCGTGAGGCGTCGCCGCCCCGCGTCCGGCCGCCCGGCGTGACGGTCCCCTCCTCCCCGACCAGCTCGAACACGCGCTGCTTCTCCGCCGCTCCCTTCAGCTCGAACTCGCCCAGGTCGCGCAGCTCGAACTCCTCGCCGACCAGCGAGGCCGTGGCGGCGCTCAGCGCGGCCGAGCCTGCCGGAGCCAGGGCCTCCACCCGCTTGGCAAGGCCGCCGACGTTGCCGATCGGCGCAAACTCCATGCGGAAGTCCTCGCCGATCTCCCCGACGACAACCTCGCCCGAGTTGAGCCCGCAGCGGATGGCGAACTCGACGCCCGCCGAGCGCTCCAGCTCCTCGGCGAGCGCTTCGACCGAGCGGAGGGTCTCCAGCGCGGCGAGGCAGGCACGGCGCGCGTGGTCCTCCTGGCCGAGCGGCGCGCCGAAGACCGCCATCAGGCCGTCGCCGTGGAACTGGTTGGCGTTGCCGTCGAGCCCCCGCATGGCCCCGCAGGCGAGGTCCAAGAAGAGGTCCAGTGCCGAGCCCCAGCGCTCGACCCCCAGCGAGCGCGTCAGCTCCATCGAGTCGACGACATCGACGAACAGGACCGTGACCTGCTTGCGCTCTCCACGCAGCCCGGCGCGCTCGCCGGTCGTCCTCTCTGCGGGGCCGCTGAGATCGTCCATGGTCGCCTTCCCGGCCGTAAGCGTACGCCGGAAGGGCGGTGGTGCCCCGGTGGGAAAGCCTGTCAGCCGGGCGCGGTGGCGGCCACGCCTGCGGGGCGAACCCGCATCCGCAGTCCCCGCGGCACCATGGTGGCGCCGTATTCCTCGCGGACCGGCCCACCGGATTCGTCGAGCTCCAGTCGGAAGCTCCGAGCGAGCGTCGCCAGGGCCGCCTTCGACTCGAGGAACGCAAGGTTGCGCCCGGGGCAAAAGCGGGGACCGGCGCCGAAGGTGAGCGACTTCGGCGCCGCGGTCTCCTCGTCCTCCTCCAGCCAGCGCTCCGGGGCGAAGTCATCGCTGCGGCCGGCCGCGGTGCGAGCGGCGGCCCGCAGCAAGAGGAGAAGCTGGGTGCCGGCGGGGATGCGGGTCCCGCAGATCGTCGTGTCGCGGTTCGGCTCCAGCGGCAGCACCGGGATGATGCTCTTGAGTCGCATCGACTCGCGCAGCACCGCCTCCGCGTAGGTAAGTCGCTCGGTGTCCTCGTACTCCGCCGGAAAGCGCTCGTCGCCCAGGACCTCGACAGCCTCGGCGGCAAGGCGTTCTCGGGCCTCGGGGTTCGATCCAAGCAGCCAGACCGTCCAGCCGAGCGTGTGTGCGGTGGTGTCCTCGCCCGCGATCAGGATCGTGAGGACGTTGTAGACGATTTCCTCGTCGCTGAATGCGCCGTCCGTCTTCTGGGCGGCGAGCAGCCCGTCGAGCAGGTTCCGGGGGGACTCGCATCGCTCCGGCTCTGCCTCGAGCCGGGACCTGCCGCGTTCGATGAAGTCCTCCACCGCTCCGTATATCTCCGCCGCCGAGCGGTCGAGCGCCCGGTCGGCCGGCAGCTTGAACCAGCGCCAGTAGGCGACGGGGGCGGCAATGCGGCGGCCGATCATCGCCACCATGTGCTGGATGTGGCGCTGCAGCTCGACGTCGCCGCCCTCCAGCGTGTTGAGGTCGTGACCGAGGGCTAGAGCGGAGGTGACGTCAACCGTGAAGGAGCTGAAGAGGTCGGAGATCTCGACGGGGCCTCCATCGTCCGCCACCGCCTCGAGACGGCGATGCAGGCGCGCGGTCGCCGTCCTCACGATGCTGAAGTAGCGGTGCAGGTGGTTGGTGTTGAGGGCGGTCACGACGAGTCGTCGCTGCTTCTTCCATTCCTCTCCCTCGGCCGCGAAGACGCCCCACTGGACGGCGTCGGAGGGATACCCGGGCGCGCTCACCTCACCGAGAACCTCGCGCATCCTCGCCGGGCGGCCGTAACCCTCGGGACGGTCGCGAAGGATCTCGTCGATGGCGTCGCGATCTCCGATGACGACCATCGGTCGGCGGCCGGCCTCGAGGCGAAAGATGGGGCCGTAGCGCCGCGCCCACTCCTCGGCCCGGGTGTGCATGCGATCGACATGCACGAGTTGGTGAGCATTGCCGAGGAGCGGGAGGCGGGGCGGGCCCGGCAGGTCGGCGATCGAGCGAGTCGCAGTCATCTCCAGCGGCGACGCTAGACCGCGCCGGAAGAGCGAACCACCCGGTTCTGGACGTCCGAAGCGTCCAGGTTTGGACGGAGGCGCCGCTCAGCTCGCCCGCGCGGTCAGCGCAGCAGGGTCCAGCACCGTTATCCGACGGCGGCCCGTCTCGATCCAGCCGAGATCTCGCATCGTCCGCAGCGCCTCGGCCACGGAGGCGCGCGAGGACGCGGTCCAGCTGCCGAGGTCTGCCTGGGTGATCGGCAGCTGGATCTCTACGCCGTTCCCCACCTCGCTGCCGTAGCGCTCGCAAAGCTCGACCAGGCGTGCCGCAACCCGCCCCAGAGTGTCGGCGGCTGCGAACTGGACGCGGGCGCGATTCGCGTCCCGGAAACGGCGCCCGAGCACGTCGATCAGCGTCAGCGCGGCCGTCGGGTTGCGCTGCAGGAAGGCACGGAAACGCCGGGTGGCGATTGCCCGTGCCCGCACCGGCTCGATCGCCAGCACATTGCTCGACCGGAGCTCATCGCGGCCCAAGGAGAGCTCGCCCAGTACATCGCCGGGGCCGCGGAAGCTGAGGACGATCTCCCGCCCCTCTCTGTCAACGAACGTTGCCTTGACGTGGCCTTCGAGAAGTACCAGCACCTTTTCGTCGCCCGGCTCGCCCTGGTGCATGAGGTGCTCGCCGCGGAAGTACCTGCGCTCGCCGCCCAGACCCAGCAGCGCTCCCCGATCGGCGTCAGCGAGCAACGCCAAAAAGGTCCCCCGCTCGGGCTTGCTCTCGACAGTCACGACGACCCGATGCTAATCGGGCGAACGCCGCGGCGTACCCCTATGCCGGCGCCGTACGGCCGCGCTCTGCCAGCGATGCGATCCGCCGAGTGGAGCGTTGCGCTCGAACGGATTGGCGGCCGTGCCGCCATTTTGCTATAACAGCATGGTAATGAATATGCTGGCAGAAACGCCAAGCTGCGGGACGCGGCGCCGCGGCATCGGCGGACGTTGATGGCAACGACGACTTCCAAGGGAAAGCGCACCTACCGCATGGTGAAGCGCGCCGCGTCGACCGAGCAGACGCGCCGGCGGATCATCGATGTGGCTTTGAGGCTCTGGCGGGAGCGCTGGTACGACGAGATCACCCTGCGCGAGGTCGCCGCCCAGGCCGGGGTGTCGCTGCGGACCGTCGTCAACCACTTCGGCACGAAGGAGGCGATCTTCGCCGCGGCGCTCGAGTCGCCGGTGGAGGAGAAGCTGATGACGCGACTCGAGGCGAGGCCCGACGACATCGCCGGCGCCATCCGCCTTCTGTCGCAGGACTACGAGAACGTCGGCGATGCCACGATCCGCACCCTGGCTCTGGAGGGTCGCATCGCCGCCCTCGATGCGACGATTGAGCGTGGTCGTGAGCTGCAGCGCGCCTGGGTCGAAGAGGCGTTCCCAGCCGCTCTCTCCGATTTGCGCGGCGGCGCGCGGGAGCGCCAGATCGATCTTCTCGTCTGCGCGACCGGCATCTACACCTGGAAGATCCTGCGGCGCGATCGCGGGCTCAGCCGAGCGCAGACCGAAGCTGCGATCTGCCAGCTCGTGGAGGCACTGCACCGGTGAGGATCGCGCTTGCGGCCTACGGGACCCGTGGCGACGTGCAGCCGCTCGTCTGCCTCGGACGAGGGCTGGCCGAACGGGGACACGAGATCGAGGTGCTCGCCCCGCGAAACGAGGTCGGCATGGTTGAGGCGGCCGGCCTTCGCTCGCGCGCGCTTCCGCTTGACTTCCAGGCGATGCTCCGCGCCGAGCCGGCGCAGCGGATGCTCGCGGACGGTCGCATCAACGCGCTGCTCCGCTGGCTCGCCAGGCAGGAGGAGCGGTACGACTCGGCGCTGCGCCAGACGCTGGTCGCGACCGCCGAGTCGGTCGACCTGATCGTCTGCACCGCCGCCCTCGTCCCCCGGTGCCGGGCGGTGGCAGAGGCGCACGGGATCGCGATGGTCCCGCTGCACTTTGCGCCCCCGCACAGCTCGCGAATGCGACCGGCGTTCGCCTTGAGCACCCGCGACCTCGGACCGCTGAACCGTGCCTCTCATCGCCTGTTCATATACGCGTGGTGGCGGGCGCAGCGTGGCTTCCTGGCGCCGCTTCACTCCGAGCTGGGCCTCCCTCCCCCCGCCTACTCACAACTGTGGCGCGACTACAGCGGACAGCACCCGGCGCTGCTCGGCTACAGCCCGACCCTCCTATCTCCACCCGCAGACTGGCCCGAGCATCTCCATACGGTGGGTTGCCTGGCGCCCGCGCCGGAGCTTCGCGCCGAGATCGCCGAGTCCGGGCTTCCCGTCGAGCTCGAGGACTGGCTGGCGTCCGGGCCGCCACCGGTCTACCTCGGCTTCGGCAGCATGCCGGTGCTGAACGAGGCGGCGATGCTGCGCACGATCCGAGCAGCCCTGGCGAGGCTGGGGGTGCGCGGCATCCTCGCCGCAGGGTGGAGCGAGCTCAGCGGGGGCGGGGACGACAGCCTCTACGTCGTCGACCGAGTGGACCACGAAAGCCTTCTCCCGCGCTGCTCGGCCGCCGTCCACGCCGGCGGGGCGGGCACGACCGCCGCAAGCGCCGCCGCCGGGACGCCGACCCTGATCTGCTCCGTGTGGTGGGACCAGCCCCTCTGGGGGGCTCGCTGCCGTGAGCTCGGCATCGGCGACTCCTTCCCTTTCACGAAGCTGGACACCCGGCGCCTCGTCGAGGGACTGCGCACGGCGCTCCGCCCCGAGGTGGCGCTGCGCGCCAAGGCGGTCGCGCGGCGCATGGCGGACGAGGACGGCGTCACGAGCGCCGTCGCCCGCATAGAGCAGGGGTGCTTCGAGCACCTGGGGCAACACGACCGGAGCGCCCTCGCGTAAGGCAACCCGATGGCCATTCGTTACCTGTTCTGCATCAATGCCGGCCGCTCGGGCTCCGATTACCTCACCGAGCTCCTGGCCCAGGCCGAGAACACGGTCAGCCTCCACGAGGCGCTGCCGATCATGAACGGCGTCCCGATGCAGCGGTTCAACGAAGGCGAGGAGGCGCCCCTGCGCGCCCTGATACCGCTCAAGCTGGCGGAGATCCGCAAGCAGTCCGGCCGCGGCCGGAAGGTCTATTGCGAGACCAACCACTCCTTCATCAAGGGCTGGGGCTACCTCGTCCCCGAGGCCATCCCTCAAGAGGAGATCGGGGTGATCGTCCTGCGCCGCTCGGCGGAGCAGGTCATCCACAGCCACCTGCGGGTGCGCAACGTGCCCGGCACGACGCGCTGGAGCCGGACCTGGGTGCTCACCCCGGGCGCCGAGCACGATCGCTGCCCACCTCCCGACCGCGACGACCGCTACGCCCTCTGCCGCTGGTACGTCGAGGAGGTCGAGCAGCGTGCCCGGGACTACAGGGACCGGTTCCCGGGCATCGCCTACCTGGATTGCGACCTCGAGCAGCTGAACGACCGCCGCTTCGTCGACGAGATGTTCGACCGCTTCGGCCTCGTTCCGTCCCCGCGGCTGGACGACACGGTCGGCAGGCCGCTCAACGCCCGCGCCGAGTGGCCGCCCGCGTCCCTTCAGGAGCTGCTTGCGCCTC
>Ga0299914_10002583_pt1 | contig 12531 bp, 15 predicted proteins | sample RVTome_10_FD_201361 | JGI IMG/M metagenome (GOLD analysis project Ga0299914, IMG submission 201361) | Soil microbial communities from uranium-contaminated site in the Upper Colorado River Basin, Wyoming, United States - RVT153D57 (version 2) ...
CGCCGCGGCCGAAGGCCTCATAGGCGGACCGGGCGGTGTCGACATTCGACATGTCTCTCTCCTTGGTTGGGATCGCTCCCTGCCCGGCACAGACGCTACGCCGATAGCTCCCGCTTCGCAACAGGGGTTGGCCGCCCAAGCCCCCGCCGAGTTCGCACTTGTTCCCGGATACCGGGAACAAGTGCGAACTCGGCGGGGGCGGGGCGTGCTCTATGTGCTCAGGCGAGTTGGCTGCGACGTTGGGCGAGCAGGCGGCGGAGACGGTTGGCCACCGCCTCCGGTTCGCGATCCATGCGGATCCCGGTGATCCTCACGATCTCGATGCCGGCCAGCTTGAGGTCTTCCGCCTTGAGCCGGTCCGACTCGAACGAGGAGTAGCCGCCGTGGTGGTCGTAGGTGTCGAGCTCCACTCCGAAGCGCTCGTCGGGCCAGTAGGCGTCGATCTCAAGCCCGCGACGAAGAAGTTGGTTGACGGCCGTGGCAGACCGGCGTCGCGAACGAGCTTGAGAAAACGGCGCTCCAGTCCGGAGCGGGTGTACCCCGGGAGGCGGTAGATCTCAAGCGCTGTGCGCAGGCGCGCAACGCCGCGTAGCCCGCGGCTGCGGGAGAGCAGCTCTTCGATCGCGATCAGATCGAACAGGCCCAGCCGTTCTGTCCGGTCCAAGATCCAGCCGAGATAGCGGGGCTCGACCGCGGCGAAGTCGAGCAGCGTTCGGGGAACCGCGGTCACCGGAACCTCTTCCACTCCCGTCCGGTCATTCGACGCGAGAGTCTCGGCGCTATGGATGCGGATCGAGTCGCGAGAGACCAGCGGGGTTGCAGCCGTAACCTCGATGGGCAGGTGCCACCGAGTGGCAATTCCCCACAGCCAGGCGGCCGATCGGTGGCTCAGCAGCGCCCCGTCGCCGCAACTGAGCACTGCGGCCAGGCATTGGCCCTGCTTGGAGATGGCCGCATGGCCCAACGCGTAGACGCCGCGATGAAGCGGGTGCAGCCACCCGATCTCGACGCCGCGACCGACGGCACTGGTTGAGAAACCGTAGGCGCGCAGCTGTCGGCTCGACACGACACCGTGCCGGCGCGCTGCCAGTTCCGCCAGGCCCCGCCGAGTTCGCGGTTCTTCCCGCATAGCGGGAATAAGGGCGAAGTCGGCGGGGATTCTCCCCCCGGAACATCTGTTCGGGTGCGTAGAATCGCCTGCGTGGCAGCTTCGGAGAGAATCGTCATCGTCGGCGCCCGCGAGCACAACCTCAAAGGCATCGACGTCGAGCTGCCGCGGGACGCGCTGATCGTGATCACCGGGCTCTCCGGCTCGGGCAAGTCGAGTCTCGCCTTCGACACGATCTACGCCGAGGGGCAGCGGCGCTACGTCGAGTCGCTGTCGGCCTATGCGCGGCAGTTCCTGGGACTGATGGAGAAGCCGGACGTCGACTCGATCGAGGGGCTCTCGCCGGCGATCTCGATCGACCAGAAGACGACCTCGCGCAACCCGCGCTCGACGGTCGGCACGGTGACCGAGATCCACGACTACCTGCGCCTGCTCTGGGCGCGGATCGGCACCCCGCACTGCCCCGAGTGCGGCGCCGAGATCACCGGCCAGACCCAGGAGCAGATCGTCGACCGACTGATGACGCTCGATGAGGGCGTGAAGTTCATGGTGCTGGCCCCGGTGGTGCGTGGACGCAAAGGCGAGTACGGGAGATTGCTGGAGCAAATGCGCCTGGAGGGTTACTCACGGGCGATGATCGACGGCGAGCTGCGCCGCCTGGACGAGGAGATCGCTCTCGACAAGAAGTTCAGACACGACGTCTCGATCGTCGTCGACCGCCTGGTGATGAAGCCGGACCTGCGGCGGCGGCTCTCGGAGTCGGTTGAGGCCGCCGCCGGGATCGCCGGCGGCCTGGTTGAGATCGAGGTCATCGATGGCGAAGCCATGCTTTTCTCGGAGAAGTTCGCCTGCCTCAGATGCGGCACCTCGATCCCGGAGCTGGAGCCGCGGATCTTCTCCTTCAACTCACCGCATGGGGCCTGCGATCGCTGCCACGGGCTCGGCTTCCAGCGGGTGATCGACCCGGAGCTGGTCGTTCCCGACCCGACCCTGTCGCTCGCCGAGGGCGCGCTGCAGCCGTGGAACCGCGGCGTCACCGCCTACTGGCGGCGGCTGATCGCGGCCGTCGCGCAGGAGAACGGCGTCGACATCGAGGTGCCCTGGTCGAAGTTGAAAAGAGGGGAGCGGGAGATCTTCCTCTACGGCACCGGCGGCGAGCGCCACCAAGTCACCTACACCAACCGCTTCGGCCGCCGCCGCTCCTACAGAGTGCGCTTCGAGGGGATCGTCAACCAGCTCCAACGCCGCTATGAGGAGACCGACTCCGAGGCCAATCGGGAGCGGATCGAGAGCTACATGGCCGAACAGCCCTGTCCGGACTGCGAAGGGGCGCGGCTGCGGCCGGAGAGCCTCGCGGTCAAGATCGGCGGCATCTCGATCGCCGACTACAGCGCGATGTCGGCGCGGGCGGCGGCGGAGTGGATCGCCGCGCTGGAACTGACCGAGACCGAGCGGGCGATCGCGCGCCTGATCGTGCGCGAGATCGAAGAGCGGCTCGCCTTCCTCGAGAACGTCGGGATCGGATACCTCTCGCTGGCCCGCTCGGCGCGCTCGCTCTCCGGCGGCGAGGCGCAGCGGATCCGGCTGGCGACACAGATTGGCTCCCACCTGGTCGGCGTCATGTACGTGCTCGACGAGCCCTCGATCGGCTTGCACCAGCGCGACAACGAAAAGCTGATCGCGACGCTCGACCGGCTGCGCGACCTCGGCAACACGGTGATCGTCGTCGAGCACGACGAAGGGACGATGCTCGCCGCCGACCACATCGTCGACCTCGGCCCCGGTGCGGGGGAGCATGGCGGCCACGTGATCGCCGAGGGCCCGCCGGCGAAGGTCGCCGACAACCCGGCCTCGTTGACTGGCCAGTACCTGTCGGGGAAGCGCAGAATCGAAGTGCCCGCCGAGCGCCGCGAGCCGCGTGGCGAGCTGGTCGTGCGCGGCGCCCGCCAGCACAACCTCAAGGAGGTGGACGCGGCCTTCCCGCTGGGCGTCTTCGCCTGCGTCACAGGGGTTTCCGGTTCGGGCAAGTCCACCCTGGTCAACGAGACCCTGCACCACGCGGTCGCCAACCGGCTGCACCGGGCGAAGCTGCGCCCCGGCGCCCACGACGGAATCGACGGGCTGGACCAAATCGACAAGATCATCAACATCGACCAGTCGCCGATCGGCCGCACCCCGCGCTCCAATCCGGCCACCTACACCGGCGTCTTCGACCACATCCGGGGGCTCTTCGCCCAGACCCAGGAGGCGCGGGCGCGCGGCTACAAGCCCGGTCGCTTCAGCTTCAACGTCAAGGGCGGGCGCTGCGAGGTCTGCAGAGGCGACGGCCAGATCAAGATCGAGATGCATTTCCTGCCCGATGTCTACGTCCCCTGCGAGCAGTGCCACGGCAAGCGCTACAACCGCGAGACGCTGGAGGTCCGCTTCAAGGGCAAGAACATCGGCGACGTGCTGGAGATGTCGGTCGAGGAGGCGGTCGGGTTCTTCGAGAACGTGCCGAAGATCGCCCGCCGCCTGCGCACCCTGCACGATGTCGGCCTCGACTACATCCGCCTCGGCCAGCCGGCGACGACGCTCTCCGGGGGTGAGGCGCAGCGAGTGAAGCTGGCGACCGAGCTGGCAAAGGTCGCCACCGGCAGAACCCTCTACATCCTCGACGAGCCGACCACCGGCCTGCACTTCGCCGACGTGCAGCGCCTACTCGACGTGCTGGGGCGGCTGGTCGACTCCGGCAACACGGTGGTCGTGATCGAGCACAACCTCGACGTGATCAAGACCGCGGACCGGCTGATCGATCTCGGCCCGGAGGGCGGGGAGGAGGGCGGCCGCATCGTCGCCACAGGCACTCCCGAGGAGGTCGCCGCGGTCGACTTCTCCCATACCGGTCGCTTCCTCGCCAGCCTGGTCGAGCCGGCGAAACCGAAGCGCAAGGCTTCCGCGGCGCGCAAGCGGCGCGAGCCGGTCGCCGCTTAGCGAGCGAAGAGAAGCGAGGCGCCCACGGCGCCGCCCAGATCGCCCAGCGATGCGACCCGCAGCGCCGATGGCCGCTCGTCGACGAAGAGGTGCTTGTGCATCTCCTTCGTCAGCGGCTCCATGTAGCGGTCGCCCAGGCGCACACCAAGGCCGCCTCCGAGGATGACCGCCTCCGGGTCGAGCAGGTTGACCGCTGAGGCGATCGCCGTGCCGAGCATCTCCACGGCCCGCTCGATCAGTTGCGTGGCGAGGTGGTCGCCGTGGTCGAGGGCGCGCTCCCAGATGCCGCTCGTCAGCCTTGGTTTCTCGTGCTTGCGCATCAGCTTGAAGAGGTCGGTCTTCGCCCCCTCCTCGTGTCGGCGGCGCGCTTCCGCCTCCATCGCCGCGCGGCCGGCATAGGCCTCCAGGCATCCCTTGCGCCCGCAAGGGCACTTGGCGCCGCCCCGCTTGACGACCATGTGGCCGATCTCCCCGGCGGCGCCGCGCCCGAGCCACGGCTTGCCGTCGAGGACGAGCCCGCCGCCGACGCCGGTTCCCCAGAAGACCCCGATCAGGCTGGAGAACTCACGGCCGGCGCCGAGGTGGAACTCGGCCTCCGTCGCCACCTGCACGTCGTTGCCCACTCGGACCTCGGCGCCGAGGTCTCTCTTTAGCGCCTCCGCGAGCGCGAAGCTTCCGTCCCACCCGGGCAGGTTGCGGGCGCCGGAGACGACGCCGGTTCTCTCGTCGACATCGCCGGGCGAGCCGACGCCGACTCCCGCCAGGCCGCTCACCTCGACCCCGGCCCGCTCGGCCGCCTCGCGCAGCGCCGCCGCCATCTCGGCGGCCACGTCTTCCGGCCCGCCTGCGGTCGGCGTCGCGCGTCGCGCCTCTCCCGTCACCTTGCCGCCGGCGTCGACGATCACCGTCTGGATCTTCGTGCCTCCGAGGTCGATGCCGCCGCGTGGCTTCTCCTTGCGCAGGGCCATTCGCGAGCGACCCTACTTCACTGCCTCTGGAATGCTTGGGCGGTGGCCGGGCAGAGAGGATGGAGGACCTGGTGGGCGAAGCGGCGCTGGTACGAGCGCAACCGGCGCCCGCTGCGCCGCCTGCGGCTCGCCCGCCACGCCGCTCGCGGCGGCTTCTACATCCGCCCGCCCGTCGAAGGAGAGGCGCTGGAGGCGCTCGACGAGGAGAGGCTGAAGATCGGCGAGGGAACCCTGCTGGAGCCGGGATGCTGGCTGACCCTGGCGCCCGAAGCCAGGATCGAGATCGGCGAGGGCTGCTTCCTCAACCGCAACACGATGCTCGCCGCCTACGAGCGGATCGAGGTCGGGGACCACGTCATGTTCGCCAACGGTTGCTTCGTCGGTGACGCCGACCACCGCTTCGACGATCCCGAGACCCCGATCACCTGGCAGGGATTCACCTCGAAGGGCCCGGTGAAGATCGGCTCCAACTGCTGGTTCGGCGTCAATTGCGTCGTCACCGGCGGCGTCACGATCGGCGACCGCTGCGTGATCGGCGCGAACTCCGTCGTCACCAGAGACATTCCGCCGGGCACGATCGCCGCCGGCGCCCCTGCGAGTGTGATCAAGCCCATCGAATACCGGGAATGAGTGCCTATACTCCGTGGTCGGCCGTGACCCGAAGGGCATGGACCAAATGGACTCTGCACTCGCGAACCCACCGCACTTCACAGACGGCGGCGTGACGGTCTTCCGCGGCAAGGAAGAGCTGCGCTCGGCCCTGTCCGAAGCGCGCCGCGCCGGGCGCCGCATCGGCCTGGTGCCGACGATGGGCTACCTGCATGAGGGCCATCTCTCGCTGCTGCGCGCCGCCTGGGCCGACTGCGACGTCGTCGTGATGAGCCTCTTCGTCAATCCCTCCCAGTTCGGCCCCGGCGAGGACCTGGATCGCTATCCGCGCGACGAGGAGCGCGATCTGCGGCTCGCCGGCGAGGCCGGCGTGGATCACGTCTATGCGCCGCCGGTAGAGGCCGTCTACCCGGAGGGCTTTTCCACCCACGTCGAGGTGGAGGGAGCTCTCGCCGAGGTCCTCGACGGCGACCCCGCGCGGCGCGGCCCCGGCCACTTTCGCGGCGTCGCCACCGTCGTCGCCAAGCTCTTCAACTCGGTGCAGCCGGACGTCGCCTACTTCGGGCAGAAGGACGCCCAGCAGGCGGCCGTCATCCGCCGCATGGCTCGGGACCTCGACTTCGGGGTGCGGATCGAGGTGCTGCCGACCGTGCGCGAGCCCGACGGGCTGGCGATGAGCTCGCGCAACGCCTACCTGAGCGCGGCGGACCGCGAGCGCGCCGGCGCCCTCTCGCGGGCCCTTCGCGCCGCCGAGGAGGGTGCCCGTGCCGACTCTCTGAGCGCGGGCCTCGATACCGCTCGCGCTGAGCTTGAAGCGGCCGGCATCGAGCCCGAGTACCTGGAGGCGCGCGACGCCGAGGAGCTTACGCCGGTCGCCGAGCTGAACGGTCGGCCGGTCCTGGTCGCGGTCGCCGCCAGAGTCGGCGACGCGCGGCTGATCGACAACATCCTGATAGAGCCCCGAAAAACTTGAGCGACGGCTGGGAGGCCCAATGCAAAGGCAGATGCTGAAGTCGAAGATCCACCGGGCGACGGTCACCGATTGCGACGTCGACTACATCGGCAGCATCACGATCGACACCGAGTTGATGGCGAGCGCGGATCTGATCACCAACGAGCAGGTCCACGTCTGGGACATCGACAATGGCGCTCGCTTCGTAACCTATGCGATCGACGGCGAGGCCGGGTCGGGGGCGATGCAGGTGAACGGGGCGGCGGCCCATCTGACCCGCCCCGGCCACAAGATCATCGTCGCCTCCTTCGGCGCCTACGACGAGGCCGACCTGGAGGCATACTCCCCGGTGGTCGTCCACGTCGACGACGACAACCGGTCCGTCGCGGTCGACAGCCACCCCGAGGTTCTCCTTTCATGAGCTCCGGCGCCCGCTCCCACACCGCGCCGCCGCCCTCGGGCTCCGAGCGAAAGCCGGTCACCCTGCCGCGCCTGGCCGAGATGAAGGCCGCGGGGGAGCCGATCGTGATGGTCACCGCCTACGACTATCCCTCGGCGAAGGTGGCCGAGGAGGCCGGCGTCGACATCGTCCTGGTCGGCGACTCGGCGGCGATGGTCGTGCTCGGCTATCCGGGCACCGAACCGGTCTCGATGGACGAGATGATCATGCTCGGCAAGGCCGTGCGACGTGGGCTGAAGACGCCGCTGATGGTAGGCGACATGCCGATGGGAAGCTATGAAGCGAGCAACGAGCTTGCCGTGCAGAACGCGCAGCGCCTGGTCAAGGAGACCGGCTGCCAGACGGTGAAGCTGGAGGCGGGGGGGACCTCGGTGGAGCGGGCGCGGGCGATCGTCCGCGCCGGGATTCCCGTGATGGGGCACGTCGGCCTCACCCCGCAGACCGCGACCGCGCTGGGCGGCTACAAAGCGCAGGGCAAGACGGCCCAGAGCGCGATCCAGCTCTGCGAGGACGCGCTGGCGCTGCAGTCGGTCGGTTGCTTCGCAATCGTCTTTGAGGCGGTCCCGGCGGCGATCGCCGAGGCGATCGCCGAGAGGTTGGAAGTACCGACCATCGGGATCGGCGCCGGCCCGGCGACCTCGGGACAGGTTCTCGTCTTCCACGACCTGCTCGGCATCACCACCGGCCGCATGGCCAGATTCGTCAAGCGCTACGCCGACGTCCACGAGACGATGGTTGGCGCCGTCAGGCAGTACGCGAGCGAGGTCCGCTCCCGCCACTTCCCCGAGCCCGATCACGTCTACAGCGTCGAGCCGGCTGAGCTGTCCGAGTTCAAGCGATACCTGGACCAGGAGAGCCTGACGTCATCGAAGAGCTGGGACTGGGAGCCGCTGTCCTAGCGACTTAACATGGGCGCCAACATGCCCATCTACGAGTTCGAGTGCGGGGAGTGCGGGGAGCGCTTTGAGGAGCTGGCCTCATCGAGCGAGGCGGGTGGCACCTGTCCGTCGTGCGGATCGCGCGAGGCGCGGCGCCTGTTTTCGCCGGTCTCCCCGCCGGGGCGCCGGCCGCGTGGGGCGAAGGTTCGCTCCGGCGAGGCCCAGCGGCGGGAGCGTGAGGCGGCTCGCGGTGAGCGGCTGGCGGAGACGAAGCGCAAGCGCGCGGAAGGGGAGCTGTGAGCGGCCCCTCCGCCGAGGAGCGTCGAGCCAAGCTCGTGGAGCTGTACGAGCAGGTTCAGGCCTGCGTCAGATGCCCGCTGCACGAGACCCGCACCAGAGCGGTCTTCGGCGCCGGCAACGCCGACGCCGACCTGATGTTCGTCGGTGAGGCGCCCGGGGCCGAGGAGGACCGGCAGGGGCTCCCCTTCGTCGGCCGCGCCGGGCAGCTCCTCAACGAGCTGCTGCAGGGCATCGGGCTCTCGCGCGAGGACGTCTTCATCGCCAACGTGTTGAAGTCCCGACCGCCGGGAAACCGCGATCCTCAGCCGCTGGAGATCGAGGCGTGCGAGCCCTATCTCTTCGAGCAGGTGCGGCTCATCGAGCCGCGCGTCGTCTGCACCTTGGGCAACTTCTCGACCAAGCTGCTCAGCGGCAGCCCGGTCGGCATAACCAAGGTGCGGGGGACGCCACAGGTGCACGAGTTGGGCGGCCGCATCGTCTTCCTCTACCCGCTCTTTCACCCGGCGGCGGCGTTGCGCACCCCTTCGGTGAAGGAGGCGCTGCGCGGCGACTTCGAACGCCTGCCGGAGCTGCTGGCGACCCCCTCGCCCGGGGGGCTGGAGGAAATCGACGAGCCGGCCGAGGAGGAATCCCCGCCGCCGGTCGACCAGATGGATCTCTTTGGCTAGGGAGAGTGTGGCTTCAAGCTCTGCCGCTGAAACGGAGGCCCTCGGCGCCCGCATCGCCGAGACGCTCGGTCCCGGCGACGTCGTCGTCGTCAGCGGCGAAGTGGGCGCCGGCAAGACGACGCTGATCCGCGGCGCCTGCCGTGCGCTGGGAGTGACCGAGCCGGTTACGTCGCCCACCTTCACGATCGGGCAGCGATACGGAGGCGGCCGGTTGCCGGTCTCCCATCTCGACCTCTACCGTCTCGCCGGCATGGAGGGAGAGGACCCCGCCCTGCTCGAGGACTACCTCGATCCCCGCGGAGTCGCTTTCGTCGAGTGGCCCGCTGTGGCGGAGTCGCACCTGGCGGATCGGGCGCTGGAGGTGCGACTCCGGCACACGGGCGGCGACCGCAGGGAGATCGAGATCCGCCGCCGCGCTCAGTAGCCGGAGTCGTCTAGTCCCTTCTTGGCCCGCTCGGCCGCGTCGTCGACCTTGTCCTCGGCCTCGTCCAGCGTCTCGTCCGCCTTGTCGACTTGGTCCTGGGCCTTGCCGGGCACATCGGCCTCGTCCAGCTTCTTCCTGGCCTTGTCGATCGCCTCATTCGCCTGCTTCTGGGCGTCGTCGACGGCATCGCTCGCCTCTCTCTTGAGCTCATCGGCCCGGTTGGTGACGCTTTCGAGCTGGTCGGTGGCGCTGCCGGAGTCGTCGTCGTCCCCGCAGCCCGCCCAGAAGCCCGCCCCGGCGATGGCCAAGACGACAACTATCGGCGCCGAACGGTGTTTGAATCTGCTCACAAGGTCTCCTTTACGAGGGATGTAGCATCACCGTAACCGCGATCGATTTGGGAGGGAAGCGCCGCATGAAGGGACTGAAGACGCTCACCGCAGTGCTGTCCGTAGCCGCGCTGCTGATCGCCGCCGTCCCCGCGATGGCTGACGCCGCCGCCTTCAGGCACTACGTCGGCTGTGGCGTCTCCCAGAAGGCGAAGCCCAAGCACGTCTGCCCGAAGCGCAGCAAGAAGGGCGCCTTCTTCCGCTCCAACCGCGGCGAGGACTGTCTCGATCCCCAGGGGAACAGAGTCCGCTGCGTGTACTACAAGGTCTGCGTCAGGTTCCCCACCGGCAGAAACCTCTGCGCCAGACGCCAGCAGGCGATCAGGGGGACTCTCTACGTCAACAAGATCACTTCGAACATCCCCGGCAAGCACCGGGTGACCTGGTTCGTCAGAGGCAAGCGGATCGGCCTCTTCCTCTTCAGGGTCAAGAGCTAGGGCCGGCTCAAACTGGTCGTAGTCGGCTTCGACACGGCGACGGAGGACACCGCCGTATGCGCCGCGCGCGGCGGTGAGGTCGTCTTCGAGTCGCAGCTCGGGCCGGTTCCCGGCGGGCGGGCGCGGCACACCTCCGGCTTGCTGGATCAGGTCGAGAGAGCGGCGACGGCTGCCGGCGGCTGGGAGGCCGTGGATCGGATCGCCGTCGGCTTGGGGCCGGGCTCCTTCACGGGGCTGCGGATCGGGATCGCCACCGCGCGAGGGTTGGGCGCCAGCCTCGGCCTGCCGGTCGCCGGCGTCTGCACGCTCGACGCGCTGGGGCGCGGAATCCTCGCGCGGGAGGAGGGGCATTCCGCCCTCGCGGTCCTGGACGCTCGCCGCGGCGAGGTCTTCGCGGCGCTCTACTCGCCGCGGGGCGATCGCCTGTGGGAACCGGTGGTGCTCTCTCCAGCCGCGCTCGCGGAGCGCGTCGCGGCCATGGACGAGCCGGCGCCAGCGGCCGGATCGGGGGCGGTACGATTTCGCGATGAGCTGGTCGGATGCGGCGTCGCGGTCCCCGACGACGCCGATCCCGTGCACCGGGTCGCCGCGCGGCACGTATGCGCCCTCGCGGCGGCCTTCGGGAGCGAACCCGACCCCCCGGAACCGATCTATCTGAGGCCCCCAGACGCGGAGCGGTGGCGTGAGCGAGACACTTCCCAAAGAGTCGAGTGAGATAGCCGGGGAGGCAGGGGTGAGGCAGCTCGCCTACAGCGACCTGCCCGCCGTCATCGCCATCGAGCGGCGCTCCTTCCCGACCCCCTGGTCCCTGGCGATGTTCGTGCTGGAGCTGTCGAAGCCGTCCGGGATCTGCCTGGCGGCGAGCTCCGGCGACGAACTGCTCGGCTACCTCGTCTGCTCCCGCTACGACCAGGCCTGGCACCTGATGAACGTGGCCGTGGCGCCGGAGCGACGCCGCGCCGGAGTGGCCGCGGGGTTGATCTCCCACCTCTTCGAGGAAGCCGGCGAGGAGCTTCCCTTCACCCTCGAGGTTCGCGTCTCCAACCGCCAGGCGATCGCGATGTATGAGCGCTTCGGCTTTCGCTCCGCGGGCGTCCGCCCCCGCTACTACCACGACAACGGCGAGGACGCGCTGATCATGTGGCTGGACTGAGTCCTTGATCCTCGCGATCGAAACGTCCTGCGACGACACCTGCGCCGCCGTTCTCGACGGGCCGCGGATGCTCTCCAACGTGATCTCCTCCCAGGCCGATCACGAGCTCTTCGGCGGCGTCGTGCCTGAAGTGGCCTCCCGCCGTCACCTGGAACTGGCGACGCCGGTGATCGACGCCGCCCTGGCGGGGGCCCGGGCCTCGCTCGACGAGGTCGAGGCGGTGGCGGTCACCGCGGGCCCCGGTCTGATCGGGGCGCTTCTGATCGGAGTGACCACGGCGAAGGCGATCGCCGCGCCGCGACGCCTGCCGCTGATCCCGATCGACCACCTGCAGGGTCACGTCGCCGCCAACTTCCTCGAGCCCGAGCCCCTGGAGCCCCCCTTCCTCTGCCTGCTGGCAAGCGGCGGTCACACCCTGCTGGCGGGGGTTCGCGACCACGAGGGCCACGATGTCCTGGGCCAGACCCTCGACGACGCCGCCGGGGAGGCCTTCGACAAGGTGGCGCGGATGCTGGGGCTCGGCTTCCCCGGTGGGCCCGCCTTGCAGCGGCTGGCGGAGGAGGGCGACCCCGAGGCCTTCGAGATGCCGGTGGCGATGACCCGCGATCCCGGCCTCGATTTCAGCTTCAGCGGTCTGAAGACCGCGCTTTCCTACCGCTGTCGCGAACTGGGGCCCGAGGGGGTGGCGGAGCGCCGGGCCGACCTGGCCGCCGGTTTCCAGGCGGCGGCGGTGGGGCAGCTGACCGCGAAGCTGGAACGGGCGGTGGATCGCGGCGAGTGGCCGGCCGTCGCCCTGGGCGGCGGCGTCGCCGCCAACGGGCCCCTGCGCGAGGCGATGGTGGGGATCTGCGAGCGACGGGGCCTGCGATTGAAGCTGGTGCCGCCGGCCCTCTGCACCGACAACGCGGCGATGATCGGCTCCGCCGCCCGCTTCGCTCCGCGCATCCCGTACCCGGACTACCTGTCCTACGACGCCTTCGCCACCGGCGAAGCGGCCGACGGGCCGAAAACGTCGGGGATATCGACGGTTTCGGCCCGTCGGCCGTCTTTATGACTGAGGTCGTCGTCTACTCGCGGCCTGGGTGTCACCTTTGCGAGGAGGCGATTGAGCGGATCGCCGGCCTGCATGGAGAGGGCTACCGCTTCGGCCTGCACGAGGTGGACATCGAGAGCGACGAGCTGCTGCTGCGACGCCACCTGGAGCGCATCCCG
>Ga0299914_10002584_pt1 | contig 12530 bp, 8 predicted proteins | sample RVTome_10_FD_201361 | JGI IMG/M metagenome (GOLD analysis project Ga0299914, IMG submission 201361) | Soil microbial communities from uranium-contaminated site in the Upper Colorado River Basin, Wyoming, United States - RVT153D57 (version 2) ...
CGCAGATCGCCGGGCGCTACGGCGTGCGCGTGGAGGACATCGAGGCCGCGAACGCCTCGGTACGAGCCCGCAGCCTTCCCGTGGGCGCGCGGCTCACGGTACCGGTGGCCCCGAGCGTACGGCCGGCGGTATAGAAGCGTCGGAGGACGGCAACTCACGCGCGCGCGGAGTCCCATGCGGCACGCAACGTCCGTGACGGGAGCGACGATCCCCGGCTGTAACGTTTTCACTCCTCCGGCCCATGTTCGGTCTACATGGTACAGGACGAGCTGAAGGGGAAACCCACCGATCAGGACGAGGGCGACGCGCTCCAGGTGGCCGAAGCGGCCGCCGGCTCACGCGTGGCGCTGGGGCGCCTCTACCACCGGCACAAGGACGCCGTCTACCGCCTCGCCTACCGGATCACGGGAAGCTCCCAGGACGCGGAAGATGTCCTGCAGGACGTGTTCGTGGGGCTCGAGCGCGCCCTGGGACGCTACGACGAGAAGGGCCGGTTCCGGTCCTGGCTGCTGAAGGTGACCGCCCGGACCGCCCAGCTTCGCCTTCGGCACCGCGGAGAAACATCCCTCGACGAGGTCCATCGGGGGCATGGCGGACAGGAGTTCGACTCGTCGCCGAGGTCGCCGGACGCCGTGATCGACCGGATCGTGGTCCAGCATGCGCTTGCCCGAATGCCAGAGCACCACCGGCTCGTGTTCCTGCTCAAGGAGGTCGAGGGCTATCGCCACCGCGAGATCGCCGAGCTGGTCGGCATCAGCGTGGTAGCTTCGCGGGTGCAGCTCCACCGGGCATGGCGCTTCCTCGAGAGCCAGGTGCGGGCCCGATGACGGCGCTCGCGTTCATGCTCGTGCCCCACCTGAGGCGAGGGACCCTGCTCGCGTTCGATGCACACGAGCTCGGCGCCCGCCGCACGCACCGCGCGCGGAGCCACCTGGCGCGTTGCCCCGCCTGCCGCGCCCGCCTGACACGGCTGCGCGAGCTTCGCACCACGGCCGCGGCCGTGACGTCTCCGAACGCTCCCGAGGTGCTCGACCGGATCGAAGCTCGGGTCCGTGCCGGCGAGATCGTGCTCCTGGCGGTTCCGGAGGAACGCCACCCGGGCGCGCCGCCCACTGCCCGGGCCCCCGGAGCCGGGCGCACTCGTACGTCCGTGGCCGCGGCCGCGGTGGCCCTCGTGGTGCTCGCCGGATCGGTGGCTGCCGCGATGACCGTCGCGCCCATCCGGGCGTGGGTTCGTGCCCACGTCCCTGCCATCGGCGGTGCTCCCCCCGCCGGGTCGCTGGAGCCCGTGGCCGGCGTCGCCGTGCCGGTGGGGCCTTCGGGAATGGTGATCGAGCTCCGGGACCCCTCGCCCGATCTGACGATCCGCATCACGCGAGGTGCTTCCGACCTCCTCGACGTGATCGGCAGCGGAGCCGCGGCCGCCGCGGAGTATCGCTCCGCTGAAGACCGTGTCACGGTGGCCGGGCTGTCGGGCGGCGAGCTCCGGGTCGTAATCCCGAGGCACACGGGACCAGTGCGGCTGGTGAGCGGACCCGACACGCTGGTGCTCGCGAGTCCGGCCGGACTCCGCATGGCCGACGGCTCGGTGGTCGAGGAGGTCGAGGTACGGCTCGGCGACCTGCTGCGGGAGCAGCCTTCGGGTGAGGACGAGCCGTGAGGCAGGCGAGCCGTTCGTTCTTGATTGCCTCGACGCTGGGGCTGCTCCACCTGGCGGCCGGAGTACCGGCCCAGGCACAGGGGGTGGTCGCCGGCCAGATCATCTCCACGGTGGAGGGCGCACCGGTTTCCGCCGCGGTCGTGACGATCGACTCGCTCGAGCTGCGCTCGGTTTCCGACGCGGCTGGGCGATACCGCCTCGAAGGTGTGCCAGAAGGCCGCTGGACGGTCGGAGTGGCGGCGGAGGGCTATCTCGGCCGAAGCATCGTGGTTCGGGTCTCCGCCGGTGCCACGGCAAGCGTGGACTTCGAGCTCGGGCGTGCGCCCGCAGACGGTCGAACAGGGCGGATCGTAGGGACGGTGCGCGAGGAGGGCCGCCTCGAGCCGGTTCGGTTCGCCACCGTGGAGGTGGACGGCATGCCCATCCGGGGCCTTTCGGATGAGCACGGGCTCTTCGCGCTCACGCGCGTGCCGGCCGGCGAGTGGTCGATTACTACCCGTGCGCCGGGATACCGAGACACGAAAGCCACCGTCACCGTGGAGCCGTCCGGAACTGTGCGCCTGACCATGGCGTTGCCTCGCAACCCGGTTCTGCTTCCGGAGGTACGCGTGGCGGGACTACGCTCGGCGGGCCTGCCGCACATCGAGGCGCCGGAGGCGGTCGTGCTCGATTCGGCCTTCCTGGACCTCGTGCCCACGGTCGTGGAGCGCGACGTCTTCCGCGCGCTGCAGGCGCTCCCCTCGACGACGCCTTCATCCGACTACTCCGCCGCCCCCTTCGTTCGTGGTGGCACGCCGGATCAGACGCGCATCTTCCTCGACGGGGCGCCCATCTACAACCCCTTCCACATCGGCGGCTTCGCCTCGGCCTTCGCGCCGACGGCTGTCGCGGCCACGGTCCTCCGTCCCGGCGGCCTGCCGGCGTCGGCGCCCTCGGCGCTGTCCGGACTTCTCGAGGTCCAGGCGAGGGACGGCGGACGCGACTCCGTGCGTGTGGCGGGGTCGCTGGGACTGCTTTCGACGCACGCCACCGTCGATGGGCCCGTGCGGGCGGGCCGCGGCGCGTTCCTCCTGTCCGCCCGGCGCACATACGTGGACGTCGCCACCGACGCGGCCTCGGGTCTGGGCCTGATCGAGGAGGGCATCCCGTACGGATTCTACGACCTGCACGGGAAGCTGACGCACGACGTCGGCCACACTGGCTCCGTGAGTCTCACGGGCTACCTGAACCGCGAGTCCTTCGATACCGACTCGTACGATGGCATCGCGGGTTGGGGGAACGACCTCCTGTCGGCCCGCTTCGCCGGGTTCGCGACCGATGGAACGCTGGCGGAGCTCGGAGCCGGCACGAGCGCGTTCGGCGGCTCCCTCATCCGCCCTCTGACGATCGATCAGTTCGGGAATCGGCAGGAGGAGACCACGCTGGAGGCGGGGTTCCGCACCTGGTTCGTCGACGCGCGGCTGACGAGACGCGCCGGCTCCCACACGCTCTGGCTGGGGGGGCGCTGGGAGCGGACCCGATACGATCACGCGTTCGCGCCCGCGCCCTCGGACGACGAGTGGATACCGCCGCTCGACGTCGAAGGAGCGTTCGGCCCACTCGCCGTCTATGCCCGCGACCTGTGGTCCGTCGGCGGGCCCTTCTCGCTCGATTGGGGCGTGCGGCTCGAGCGGCCGCAGGGCCGCGCCTGGTATGTCCTGCCGCGCGGACGGGTCACGGCGATCATCGGCTCGGGCTCCCTTGCGGTTGCCGGCGGCAGGTATGTCCAGGACGTCTGGAGCCTACGCAGCGAGGAGAGCGTGGTGGCCTCCGTGGCCGGCTACGACCTACCCGTCGCAGTTCCGCTCGACCGAGGGCTGCAACGCGGATGGGACGCCGTGATGGAAGCGCGCTGGAACGTGGCGGCCTGGCGGTTCCGTGCGGATCTCTACGTGAAGCGCCTCGAGGGCGTGCCCACCACGCCACCCCTCGCAGACCCGATCGATGCATCGCTGATCGTCCATCCGGACTCGGTCGCCTCCGGGGATCTGGACGTCGAGGGGGTAGAGGTTTCGGCGGCCGGGCGCCTCGCCGGGACCAGCATCTCGCTTGCATACCGGTGGCAGCACGAGACCCGCCGGCTCGCCGCCGCGAGCTTCACGCCGCGGACGAGTCGGCCCCACCGCCTGGTTGCGCTCGCCAGCCGCCGGTTCGGGGAGCGCGAGGCGGCGCTTTCCTTCACCTGGATGAGCGGGCTCCGGTACTCGCCGCCGTTGGCGACCGTGCCGCGCCTGGGAGGCATCGACACGGCAGGCCGTCTTCGGCCCGGCTCCGAATTCACGCAGGGGGTCGTCGTGCTGACCGAGCCCAACTCGGGTGCCCTTCCCTCTTACCTGCGCATCGACCTGGACATGCGCGGCGCGTGGGATTGGACGCTCTTCGGCCGTGAGGGCGTGATCGAGCCATACGTGAGCGTGCTCAACCTGCTCAACAACCGCAACGTGCTCTTCTCCGACGACGAGTTGAGCCACACGGGCACGGGTCTGCGGAGGAGCTACGGCCCTCAGCTGCCGGTACTGCCTACGCTCGGCCTGAGGTGGCGGTTCTGATGCGCGCCGTTCCCGACGGGATCCTGCCGCCGCGGCCGCCGCCCCGTCCCCGAAGGCCGCGCCCCGCGGCCGCGCTCCCCGTCCTGGTGCTCGCGCTCGCCGGCTGCCTCCGGGACCCGATCGAGGTGCTACAGAGGGGAGGCGGCGTGGCCATGGTCGGGATCGTCAGCGCGGACACGGACACGATCTCGGTCCTGCTCGGGGGCGTCGGCTCGCGCGAGCACCCCGAATCCGGCGCGACGCTGATGATCGAAGGGCCGCACGGCCGCGTGGATCTGGCGGAGTCACCCGTCGAGAGCTGCGGCCTCGTCGGCGCCTGGGCCTGCTATCGCGCCGCGTACCCCGCCGCGCCACGCCCCGGCGAGAGGTACCGCATCGAGGGCGAGCTCGTGGACGGCACGCCGCTGTCCGGCGTCACGATCGTGCCGGCGCGCCCGACGCTCGTGCTCAGGGACGGCGCGACGGCGGGTTCGCTGGTAGCCGATACACTGCGCGTCGCCGAGATGCGCTCGCCGTTCATGGAGCTGAAGGATCCGCTATCCGGCGGGTGGGTCTCCATCATCGGGGGGGAACTGCCCGCGGAGGTGTGGACCCCGGGCGGACGTCGATCCTGCGTGACGGTCGTGTTCGAGATCTCTGCGGATCTGCGGTTCTCGAGCTTTGCGATCCCGATCGGGGAACCGCGCTGCGGGCAGGAGCCGCTCGTTTGGGACTCCATGGCCGTCGAGGCGCGCGTGGCCGCGTTCGATAGCTCCTTCACGAGCTACTGGGAGCAGACGAGCGGCGTCACCCAGGCGCTGTTCCCCCACCAGGCCGCCTGGGGCGTGGAAGGGGTGCTCGGCGTGTTCGGCTCGTCGGCACCGCGCCGACTGGTCGTGGTCGTGACGAACCCGAAAGCGGCGGCGCCGAGCGGTTCCGCCGGCGCCCCGGGTTCCTGATGCGCGCGGGCGAAACCCGCCCGGGCGCTTCGGCGCCGGCTACTCCGGCCGTCCCACGACGAGAGCGAAGCGCTTCCTCTCGTCCTCGACCCACCGCTCCACGTGGAGGTCCGCCGCCGCGAACAGCTCCTCCACGCTCTGCCGATCGTACTTCCTGCTGACCTCCGTCCGGATCGACTCCCCACATGCGAGTGCGACCTCGTGGCGACCGGAGCCGTCGGGAAACCGCACGACCTGGTCCCGGTCCGACACGAGGTGCATCTCGATCTGGCGGCCCGCCGGATCCCAGAACGCGCGGTGGCGGAAAGCGGACGCATCGAAGTCGCTTCCCAGCTCGCGATTCAGGACGCGCAGGATATTGCGATTGAACGCCGCGGTGACGCCTCCGGCGTCGTTGTAGGCCGACTCCAGCCGGGACACGCTCTTGTGAGGGCCGGGCACCAGGTCGACGCCGAGGAGGAGACGGTCTCCCGAGCGCATGCACCGCGCGATGCGGCACAGCAGACGCGCCGCCTGCTGGGGCTCGAAGTTGCCGATCGTGCTGCCGAGCAGCGCGAACCATGACGGCTCCGGAACGTCGACCGACAGCTCGAGCGGCCGGGAGATATCGGCGACCTCGGGCTCCACCCTCAGGTCGTCGTACTCCGAGCGTAGCTGCTGCGCCGTCTCGTACAGGAACTCGGCGCTCACGTCCACCGGGACGTAGAGCTCTCCCGAGCCATGCGCGTCCATGGCATCCAGCACGATGCGTGACTTCTCCGCGCTTCCCGCGCCCAGCTCGACGAGTGCCGCGGGCCGCAGCTCCTCGACCCAGGGAGACGCCCAGCGCTCCAGCAGCGCGCGCTCGGTGCGCGTGGGATAGTACTCGTTCAGACGGGTGATCTCCTCGAACAGCTCCGATCCGCGCTGATCGTAGAAGTATTTCGGCGAGAGCTCCTTCTGCGGTCGGCTCAGCCCATCCAGCACGTCGCGGAGCATGACGTCCCGTCCAGCTGGCTCGGCGACGTCGGTGGCCGCCGAGCCAGCGGCTCCCGCCGCGGCCGGACCGTCGCCCTCCGCACTCCCTCCGGGCCCCGAAGCATCACTCATCCCTGGCGCACCTCACTCCGCTGAAGATTTGCCTGCGGATGGGGTAGTCCCAATTGCGGAACGTGTTCCGGACGGCGCCGAAGCGGGTAGCCCACGAGCCTCCCCGCAGGACCTTGTAGTCGTCGCCGAAGAACACCTCGGAGTACTCCGGATAGGGGAACGTCCGGTAGCCCGGATAGCCGACGAAGTCGCTCGAGGTCCACTCCCACACGTTGCCGATCATGTCCCAGCAGCCTATCGGCGACACGCCCGCCGGATGACTGCCGACGCGGGTCGTGCCGAACCAAAGGTGGTCGAGGTTCGCGCGCTCCGCTGTCGGCGCGTCATCTCCCCAAGGATAGGCCCGCTTCGTACCCGCTACCGGGTCCCACGACGCGGCCGCCTCCCACTCCACCTCGGTCGGTAGCCGCTTGCCGGCCCAGCGCGCGTAGGCCTCGGCCTCCCAGTAGCAGACGTGGCCGACCGGACGAAGCGGGTCGAGCGGGGTCGTCCGGTCCATGAAGCGCTCCGTCCACTCCTCGCCGCTGGGGGACCAATACCTGGGGGCGTGAAGCTGCTCCCGCTCCCTCCAGGCCCAGCCGGCATCAGACCACACGCGGCGCTCCCCGTATCCACCGCGCTCGACGAACGCGAGATACTGGCCGTTGGTGACCGGGTGCGCGTCGATCCAGAACGGATCGACACGCACCTCGTGGGCGGGGCGCTCGTTGTCGTACGCGGCGGAACGGTCGTCCGTCCCGAGCACCACTTCGCCTCCCGGAAACCGGACCATGCTGCCCGGCTCCGGCGCGTCCGGGTCCGTCGGCGGCGCGTCGAGCCGACCAGGTGGCGTATACGGCGCGCCCCGCTTGAGCTGCAGCGTCTGAAGGATGGTCTCGTTGTGCTGGTACTCGTGCTGGGCCACCATGCGGAACACGAAGCTGCCCCTCAGGAGTGGCGAGTCGGCGCACAGGTCGAGCCCTGGCAGGCGCTCGAGCACGGCGGCGCGCACGCGCGCGAGGTACGCGCGGCACTCGGGGAGGGAGGGAAGTGGCAGCGCGTCGCGGGTGGCTCGCGGGTTCGTGAACGGGTTGTAGATGCCGCGAAGCCCTTCCCCGGCCACGTCGTCGGTGTCCAGCTTCTCGAGCAGCCACACCTCCTCGAAGTGCCCGATGTGGCCGAGGTCCCAGGCGATGGGGCTCATGAGCGGATCGTGCTGGCGCCTCAGATCCTCCTCCGTGAGGGACGCGACGAGGAGGAGCGTGCGTGCACGGGCCTCATCCAACAGGCCAACGATCTCGGCGGCCGTGAGCGGCCGCGCGACGTGTGCGCTCATGCTCCTAAGATGGAGGAAACCGGCCGGTACGTGTAAGGTAGGTGCGGGAAGCGGCCGTACCAGCGGGGGGAGGGACAGCCGACATGGAGCAAGCGCTCGAAGCACGCGACCTGGTGAAGCGGTACGGCGACGTGCTGGCGCTGGATTCGGTCTCGCTCGCCGTCGCGGCCGGGGAGCGCGTCGCGCTCGTGGGAGAGAGCGGCTCGGGCAAGACCACCCTCCTGCGCTCCTTCAACCGTATGGTGGAGCCGGAGGCCGGTGAGGTGCTGATCGATGGTGCGCCCGTGGCGTCCCGCGATCCCGTGGTGGTGCGGCGCTCGATCGGCTACGTGCAGCAGGAGGGTGGGCTGCTGCCCCACTGGTCGGTCCTGCGCAACGCATCGCTCGTGCCATGGCTGCGTGGCAGCGCGGAGGCCGAGGAGCAGGCGGTGCGCGCGCTGGGCCTCGTCGGCTTGCCCGCCGAGGAGTTCGGGTCGCGTTGGCCGCGCGAGCTGTCGGGAGGCCAACGGCAACGTGTCGCGCTCGCGCGGGCCTTGGCCAGCGAGCCGCGCGTCATCCTGCTGGACGAGCCCTTCGGCGCGCTCGACGCGATCTCGCGGGCGGAGCTCCGGCGGGCGTTCGCCGAGCTCGTGCGGGCGCTGTCGGTGACGGTGCTGCTCGTGACACACGACATCGAGGAGGCGTTCATGCTCGCCGACCGCGTTGCGGTCATGAAGGACGGGCACATCGAGCAGGTCGCCCAACCCGACGCGCTGCGGTCCTCTCCCGACACGCCCTACGTGCGGGATCTTCTGGAGAAGGCGGGCGCCCGGTGAGCAGCAGCAGCCCGGAGCCCCACCCGCACCGGCCCACCCACCCTCCACGCCGCCGCCGGTCAGGCGGATCCATGCTCGGCCCTGCTGTGTGCGCGCTCTCCGCGCTGCTCGTTCCGCTTCCGAGCGTGCCTGGCGTCGCGCACCTCCACGTTTCCGGCGCGGTGGCGCAGACGGCACCCCGGGACCCGGTGGTCGTCGGCACCAAGAACTTCGGCGAGTCCTACCTCCTGGGCGAGATGTTCGCGCAGCTTCTGGAGGCCCGCGGTTACGACGTCGTGCGGCGACCCGGACTCGGCGCGAGCGAGCTCGTGTTCCAGGCCCTGCGCACGCGCTCGATCGACGTCTATCCCGAGTACACCGGCACCGGGCTGCTCGCGATTCTCGGCCGTGCCCCCCCCGAGGACGCGACGGCGGCGTACCGGGAGGTCGCGGATGCGTTCCGGGCGGAGTGGGACCTGCGCTGGCTGCCGCCGCTCGGCTTCCAGAACACCTTCGCGATCACGGTGCGCGCCGAAACGGCGGATTCACTGGGCCTCGAGACGATCTCGGACCTGGCCGCCGTGGCCCCCCAGCTCGTCGCCGGATTCACGCCCGACTTCATCGGACGCGCGGACGGGCTCCTCGGACTGCGCGAGACCTACGGGCTCGATCCCGGCCGGACGCGCTCGCTGATGCAGGCGGTCAAGTATCGGGCGATCGCCGAAGGCGAGGTCGACTTCATCGACGGCTACTCGACCGACGGATTCATCGCCCGCTACGACCTGACGGTGCTGCGCGACGACATGGGCTTCTTCCCGCCCTACGACGCGGCGCCCGTAGTGACCGGTGAGCTCGAGCGCGAGCGCCCCGACGTCGTGGCGGTGCTGACGGAGCTGTCGGGTCGCTTCGACGAGGGGCTCATGCGCACGCTCAATCAGCGCGTGGAGGTCGACGGCGAGCCGCTCGAGAGCGTTGCCGCGGACGCGCTGCGCATCATCGGGCTCGTGGAACGCGGTGAGGCGGGCGGCATGGAGGGCCGCGGCTCGCGGGCGGGGCGACCGAGCTCGGAGGGGTCCCTGCTCGCGTACCTGTGGAACCGACGAGCCGAAACGTTCCGCCTCACCGGCCGCCACTTGTGGCTCGTGCTGCTGTCCCTGTCGGCGGGCATCGCGGTGGCGGTTCCGCTGGGCCTCGGCCTCGAACGCGCTCGCCGATCCGCGGAGACGACCATCCGCGCGATGGGCCTGCTGCAGACCATCCCGAGCATCGCCCTGCTCGCGTTCATGATTCCCTTCCTCGGCATCGGCGTGGCGCCCGCCGTCGTGGCGCTCTTCCTTTACTCGCTCTTTCCCATCGTGCGCAACACGTACACGGGCGTACGCGACGCGGACGCGGCCGCCGTGGAGGCGGCGCGCGCTCTGGGCATGACCGACACGCAGCTCCTCGCGCACGTGAGGCTTCCGCTCGCCGCCCCGGTCATCATGGCGGGTGTGCGCACGGCCGCGGTGATCACGGTGGGCACGGCCACGCTAGCGGCGTTCATCGGAGCCGGAGGTCTCGGCGATCCCATCGTGGCGGGCCTCGCGCTGTCCGACACACGGTTGGTTCTGTCGGGCGCCATCCCTGCGGCGGTGCTGGCTCTGCTCGTGGACGCCGCGCTCGCGCTCGTCGAGCGAGGCGTGGCGCCCAAAGGGCTCGGGGACCCCGCGAGCTGAGGCAGGGCCCGCGCGGCGCTCCGCCCCCCGCGAGGCACTCCGCCCCCGCATCCCGTTCCTCGCCCCCGACTACTTGCCGCCCGCCCCACCGCGTCCCAGCATGATCTGGAAGCGGCCGGCCAGGCTCCCCCCACCTGGCCACGCCGTAGTGCCGATCGATACCAGGAGGGACCATGCGCAATTCATCGTCATTCTCATTCGCCGTCCTTGCCGCGGCGATGCTCACCCCGGCCGCCGTTGTCGCGCAGACCGGGTCGGTGACCGGCCGAGTGCTGGCCGAGGACGGCTCGCCCGTGGCGGGCGCCCAGGTGAGCATTCAGGGCACGGGGCTGGGCGGCCTCACCAACGTGCGGGGCGCCTTCCTGATCCTGAGGGTCCCCGCGGGCTCGCACACGGTCGACGTGCAGAGCATCGGATACGAGACCACCCAGGCGAGCATCGACGTCGTCGCCGGGCAGACCGTGTCCCAGACGTTCCGCATGGGAGAATCCGCCGTGGCCGTCGAGGGCGTTGCGGTCACCGTGGGCTCCCGGGCCGTGCACCGCGCGGCCGACGAGCTGGCCGTTCCGGTGGACGTGTACACCCAGTCGGAGATCACCCGCGCCTCTCCGCAGCTCGAGATGGGCACGATTCTACAGGAGCTGTCACCGGCTATCCACATGCCCAGGGCGCAGATCGCCGATCTCACCTCGGGCGTGCGGCCGTTCCAGCTCCGGGGCCTGAGCCCCGACCATTCGCTCGTGCTGGTGAACGGCAAGCGACGCCACCCCACCGCGGTGGTCCACGTGTTCGGCGCGGGTACGATGGGCTCCGGCTCGAGCGGCGTCGACATGAACGCAATTGCGCCCACTGCCATCGGTGGCATGGAGATCCTTCGTGACGGCGCGGCGGCGCAGTACGGCTCCGACGCGATCGCGGGCGTGATCAACCTCCAGCTACGCGACGACGTGCACCGGCCCGAGCTGTCGATGTCGCTCGGTCAGTACCGCCCGAGCGACTTCGACCCGGACGGGCGCCGCATGGAGCTCGGTGGAAGCTGGGGCTTCGGGCTGGGCGATCGCGGCACGGCGGTGATCGCCGGCATGTACAGCGACCGCGAGCGCACGCACCGCGCCGGCCCGGACCCGCGTGACCAGGTCGTGGACGGTGATGCCGACGTCATCGACGATGTCGACGGAGATGGCGTCGGCGAGGTCGTCACGAAGAACAACGAGGTCGAGCAGCCGAACCACCTCATCGGCGACGGACTGGCCAACAACGGTGGCGCGTTCTGGAACGTGAACTACGACCTCGGCGAGGACCGCCTCCACAGCCTGTACACGTTCGGCGGCTACACCTTCCGCCGCGACGTCCACTCGGGGTTCTTCCGGCGCGGGATCGACAACCGCAACTGGCCGAGCGTCCATCCGCTCGGCTTCCTCCCGAAGTTCCGGGGCGATGCACAGGACTTCATGACCGTGACGGGGCTGCGCGGCTTCGCGGGCGACTGGGGCTACGACGTGAGCGCTCAGTGGGACCGCAACCGGCTGGACACGGACATCTTCGACAGCCACAACGTCTCCCTCGGCCCCTGTCTGGATACGGCGTGCGCGCCCGGCGAGGACGGTGTCATGGGCACGGCGGATGACCCCGGCATTCCCAACAAGACGGACGTTTTCGCGGGCTCGCTGATCCTGAACCAGGCCATCGCACAGGTGGACCTCACGCGCGGCGCGGAGTTGGGCGGACGGCCGCTGCACATGGCGTTCGGGGCGAACTTCCGAGCAGACAACTTCGAGATCATCGCGGGGGAGACAGCATCGTGGATCAACGGCTGGCACCCTGACCGGTCGGGCGGCATCGCGGCGCCGGGCAGCCAGGTCTTCACCGGCTACAGGGACGATCAGGAAGTGAACGAGTGGCGCACGAACGTGGGCGTGTACGCCGACTTCGAGAGCGACCTCACCGACGCGTTCCTCGTGGCGGTCGCCGGCCGCTTCGAGCGCTACAGCGACTTCGGCTCCACGGTCAACGGCAAGCTGGCCATGCGCCTGCAGGCGTCCGAGCAGTTCATCCTTCGCGGCGCGGTGAGCACGGGCTTCCGCGCCCCGGGACTCAACCAGAGCTACTACTCGCACGTATCCACGGGCTTCCGGGATGCTGAGGACGGATCCGGCGACCAGATCGCCTACGAGATCGGTGAGATCCCGGTCGGATCGCCCGAGGCGCAGGCGCTCGGAGCCGAGCCGCTCCGCGAGGAGACGTCCCTGAACTACAGCGCGGGTCTGGCGTTCTCGCCCACCGAGCAAATCACGATCACGGTGGACGGCTATCTCATCGACGTGGACGACCGCATCATCCTCAGCGGCTCGCTCGAGGGTGACGTCGTCGAGGACCTGTTGGCCGCGTACGGCGCACCGACCGTGAAGTTCTTCACGAACTCCATCGACAC
>Ga0299914_10002585_pt1 | contig 12527 bp, 17 predicted proteins | sample RVTome_10_FD_201361 | JGI IMG/M metagenome (GOLD analysis project Ga0299914, IMG submission 201361) | Soil microbial communities from uranium-contaminated site in the Upper Colorado River Basin, Wyoming, United States - RVT153D57 (version 2) ...
CGGCGCGATCCCCCGTCGACCGGTGGCCGCCGCCACCGGTCCCGCGTGCCCGAGCTGGGCGGACACGAGCGCACCCTCGGCGTGCACCCCAGCCGCGAGATCCCGAAGGCCCGGCAACGCCTCGGGTCGCACGACGATCTCGGCGGGCGCGCCCTGGCCCTCGGGCGAGACGGCGAGGTAGGCAAGGGTGGTCATCGCCACACCGCCGGCCGCGACACTGCGGTGGAAGTCGACGAGCGCGTCGGTCACGAGGCCGCGGCGCCCCATGCCCTCGAAGGTCGCAGCCTTGACGAACCGATTGCGCAGCGTTCGCGGCCCGAGTGTCAGCGGGCTGAACGGATCGAACCCCGTGGGATCGGCCACAGTGCTCACCCCTGCGGAGCGGGCGGTTCCTCGGAGAACGAGCCGCGCTCGCTCATCCGATAGAGCAGGAGCAGTGACGGGACGAGGAAGACGGCGCCCACCCCGATGACGATGAGCAGTGCCGAAAGCGTCGCGTTCGGCGCAGCGACGTCTTCGATGGTCACGCTCGGCTCGAGCACGTAGGGGTACTGCGCCGCCGCCCAGCCCCACAGCACCGCGACGACCGCGCCTGCCGCGGCCACTCGCGCCCACACGAACTGACGCGCCCACAACAGGGCGAAGGTGGTGACACCCCCGACGCCCGAGAGGATCACGAGCGGCAGGCCACGTCCGATCAGGCCGTGGAAGAGCTCGGGGGCGTCCTCGCGCAGCACCCCGATGCCGGCGAGCGCGATCAAGCCCGTGGCGACCGCTGCGCCGAGACCGCGGATCCGGAACTGCGCGACGAGCTCGTCGTCGCCACGATGATGGGCCTCGCGCGTGAGGAAGGCGGCCGCGAGGAACGCACAGGTCGACACCGCGAGGACGCCGCCGAGCAGGGACGTCGGGTTGAGCCAGCTCGTGATCGAGTCACCCACGTCGTCACCGAGCGGCACCCGTCCCGAGGCGACCCCACCGGCGACGGTGCCGAGGAAGAACGGCGTGAACACCGAAGACAGCGCGAACGACGCCCCCCAGACTCGCTGGAGCTCCACGGTGGTCGTGACCTTGCGGAACGCGAAGCCCGAGCCGCGCAGGATGATCCCGAACGCGGCGAGTGTGAGCGGGATGTAGAGCGTCGACATGATGGCGCCGAACGCCTCGGGGAACCCGGTCCAGAGCACGACGAGCACGAAGATGATCCAGACGTGGTTGACCTCCCAGACGGGACCGATCACGTCAGTGATCAGGTCGCGCTGACGCCGGCCTCGGCGTGCACCGCCGGCGACGAGGTCCCACAGCCCGGCGCCGAAGTCGGCACCACCGAACACCGCGTACGCGGTGAGGCCTGCCCACATGACCGCGAGGACCACCTCGGCGAGCGTCACGGAACGTTCGCCACGTCGTCGGGAATCGGCATGCGAGCGACGCGCCGCAACACGTAGAGGAGGGCGACCGTGAGCAACGTGTAGATCACCCACAGTCCGAGATACGTGTAGACGATGCCCCCGGCGGTCGTGACCGCGTCCTCGACTCGCATCGTCTCGTAGACGATCCAGGGTTGACGGCCGACCTCGGTGACGACCCATCCCGAGATCAGCGCCACGATCGCACCCGGCCCGGCCAAGAGGGCAGCGCGATAGAACCAGCGCGACTGCGGCATGCGCACGTCGAGTCGCCGCCGCCGCCACCACACGAATGCGAACCAGGCGACGAGCGCGGCGAGGCCCGACCCGATGCCGACCATCGTGTCGAAGGCCCAGTGCACGATGTTGATGTTCGGCGGACGGTCGTCGGCGGGGACCGATTCCAGGCCCTGGACCTCGTGATCGCAGTTGAACGCGATGAGAAACGACAGCCCGCAAGGGATCTGGAGCGCATACCGGAGCTCGTCGTCGACGTAGATGCCGCCGAGCGATTCGGGTGCGTCCGACTCCGTCTCGTAGAGGCCCTCCATCGCGGCGAGCTTCACCGGCTGCTGGCTCGCGACCCACCGTGCGGATGTGTCACCGATGACCAGTTGGACCGGGGTGGCAATCGCCGCGAACGTGAAGGGAATGAGGAAACCGAGCCGGTAGTAGCGCGTGCGCCGGCCCTTCAGCCACGCCCATGCGTAGGGCACCGACGCGGTGAAGCCCGCCACCATGAACGCGGCGAGCAGCATGTGCGTCGACGAGATCGCGGTGCCCGTGTGGAAGAGCGCTGCCCACGGGTCGACGTTGGTGACGGCACCGCTCGAGTCGATGTCGAAGCCGCGTGGATGATTCATCCACGAGTTGACGCTGACCACGAAGACAGTGGCAAGGATCCCGGACACGATGATCGGGATGCCGGTCAGGATGTGCAGCCGACGCGGGACGCGGTCCCAACCGTAGAGGTAGATGCCGATGAAGATGCCCTCGAGGAAGAACGCGAACCCCTCCATCGCGAACGGCACGCCGAACACCTGGCCGAATCGAGCCATGAACTCGGGCCACAGGATCCCGAACTCGAACGAGAGGATGGTGCCCGAGACGGCGCCCACCGCGAAGAGGACGCCGAAGACACGCGACCAGCGCCGCGCGAGCGTGAGCAGCACCGGGTCGTCATCGTGGCGATGGGCTCGCCACTCTGCGAAAACGACCATCGCCGGGAACGCGACCCCGAAGCACGCGATGACGATGTGCCAGCCGAGCGAGAGCGCCATCTGCTGACGGGCAGCGAAGAGCGTGTCCACCGGCGTGTACCCCGCTCAGGCGAGGAGCGAGGCGATCCCCCAGATCATGATGACGAGTCCGACGAGCATGAAGGTGACCGTTCTGGCGATCGGCGCCTTCGTGAGCTGCCCGTCACCCGGGCCTGGCGCGCCTCGGGACTGCTCTCCACGACGGCGGCGGACGAGCGCGAAGCCGTTGGCGACGAAGAGCGCTGCCCCGACGGCGGTGATCAGCTCGCGCAGCACTTGGTCGTAGAGCTCGACGGCGAGGATCACGGGGACGATCGTAGGTCCCGTTGGAGGAGCGCGTCGGCCCAGACCGCGAGCAGCTCGTCGAAGTCCGAGTCGTCGACGTCGAGCGAGTACGCCGTCGCGGTACGGGTGTCGACGGCCCCGCCCTGGTGGCGGACGACGAGCAGCGGGATCGCGTCGTCCGAGTAGCAATACGTCGACTCGGAGCCGAAGGCACGACTCACATGGCCGGGCCGGACGCGGACGACGAAGCACTCGGTGTCCTCGTCGAGCATCGTTCGGTCGGGCGCGCGCGCGACGGTGTAAGAGCCGCTGTTCGGGATCGTGGCCTCCGCGGCGATGTCCGCCGACTGCTCGAAGGTGCGCAGGGGGTCGGGGGCGACACCGGCCTCGCAGAGCTCCGCTTGGTTCTCGATCGGACCGCAGGCGATGATCCGGCCGTCGTAGGTCCCGACGAGGCTGCCGAGCGCGGCGATGAGCTGGTTACCCGTCCCGTCCTGGACCTGGCGCCATTCGGAACCGAGGGTGACCTCGTCGCCCCTGCGGCGCTCCCAGGCCGCGTCGAGGGCCCAGGCTCCCCGCTCGGCGCGCTCGTAGTAGTCGAGGAAGGCCGCTGTCGTCTCGGGGTCGTCGGTCGGCCCGAGGTCGTGGTCGAACGCGCGGTCGACCGAGATCGCCGGTGGAGGACTCGACGCGCCGGCGACGAGCGCGACCGACCCGGCCGCGGCTGCGAGCGCGATGCACACCACGCCGATCGCTCGATCGAGGGCCACCGCTGCACCCTATCGGCGCGCTGGACAGGTGCTGCGCGTACTCGGTACAACGCCGAGGTGCGGATCCTGGTCGCGCGATGCTCGGTGGACTACGACGGCCGGCTCGGCGCGCGCCTTGACCCCGCGCTGCGCCTGATCCTGCTGAAGGCCGACGGCTCCGTCGCTGTGCACTGCGACGCGAAGGCCTACAAGCCGCTCAACTGGATGAGCCCGCCGTGCACCATGCGCGAGGAGCCCTCGATGATCGTTGCAACCAACCCGAAGGGCGAGACCCTGCGCATCACGCTGCACGAGGTGCTCTCCGACACCACAGTCGAGCTCGGTGACGATCCCGGCTTGGAGAAGGACGGTGTCGAGGCGGAGCTCCAAGAGCTGATCGCGGCGCGCGTGGCCGCCCTGCGCGAGAACCTCACGTTGGTGCGCCGCGAGTACCCCACCGACATCGGTCCCGTCGACCTGCTGTGTCGCGACGATGAAGGGCGTGCGGTGGCGATCGAGGTGAAGCGGATCGGCGAGATCGCCGGCGTCGAGCAGCTGCTGCGCTACCAAGCGCGGCTCGACCTCGACTCCCGGCTCGCGCCGACGCGGGGCCTGCTCGTCGCGACCCGGGTCAAACCCCAGGCACGTGCGTTCGCCGAGAGCAAGGGCGTGGAGTGCGTGGAGGTCGATCTCACCGAGCTCCGGGGCGACGCCCCGACCGACCCCCGGCTGTTCTAGAACGATCCGCTCCCTTGGTGTCCCACGAACCGCTCTGGTTGCGATCACCCAAGCCGGCGGATGGCTACGCTCCGACCGACGAGCCCGAACCCCGTGCTCGTCGAGCGCTGGAGCACACATGATCATCCTCTTCCTCATCGTGTGGGGCATGGTCGCCGGGTGGATCGCACAGCTGATCCTCGGCGAGCAGACCAACTGGGGCCGCGCGCTCGTCGCCGGGGTCGCCGGATCCTTCATCGGCGGGCTCGTCATCAGCCTGCTGAGCGGCGACGGGCTCGCCCTGCGCCCCTCGGGGATCATCGGCTCGATCGTCGGCGCGGTGATCTTCCTCGCGATCCTCGGCGCGGTCGAACGACGACGCGCCTGAGGCGCCAGCTGCTCAGTCGCGGGCCATGTTGCCGAAACGAGCCCGGCTCTCGAGGAAGGTGAGCCGCGCGACACCCGTCGGACCGTTCCGGTGCTTGGCGACCTGGATCTCGGCGACGCCCCGCTGGTCGGACTCGGGGTGGTACAGCTCGTCCCGGTAGATGAACGCGACGACATCCGCGTCCTGTTCGATCGACCCACTTTCACGGAGATCGGCGAGCATCGGCCGCTTGTCCTGGCGGTACTCGAGCTGGCGGTTGAGCTGGCTGAGCGCCATCACCGGGCACTCCAGCTCGCGAGCGAGGATCTTGAGGCCACGCGACATGTCCGAGATCTCGACCTGGCGGTTCTCGGCCCGATGGGGCGAGCTCATGAGCTGGAGGTAGTCGACGACGATCAGGCCGAGGTCGCCGTGCGCCGCGCGGGTCCGGCGGGCCTTGGCGCGCATCTCCATCACGGTGCAGTGCGCGTTGTCGTCGATGAACAGAGGCGCGGCCGCAAGGCGCCCGACCGCATTGGAGATCCGGCCCCAGTCGGCCTCGGGGATGTTGCCGGTCCAGAGCTTGCGAGCCTCGACCTTCGCCTCGCCGGCGAGCAGGCGCTTGGTGAGTTCGATGTTGCCCATCTCCATCGAGAAGAACAGCACCGGCCGTTGCGACACCATCGCGACGTTCGCGGCCGCCCCGAGCGCGAACGACGTCTTGCCGGCGCCCGGACGAGCCGCGACCACGACGAGGTTCGAGGGTTGCAATCCGAGCAGCAGCTCGTCGACCTCGGTGTATCCCGTCGGGACACCGGTGATGTCGCCGTCGCGACCGTAGAGGCTCTCGAGCTCGTCGAGCGTGTCCTGGAGCGACTGGCCGATCTCGACCATCGAGTCGGACACGCGTCGCTCCGCGACGTCGAACACCGCAGCCTCGGCGCGGTCGATCATCTCGGTGACGTCGTCGGGCACCTCGTAGGCAGTCTCGGCGATCTCTCCGGCGACGGCGATCAGTCGGCGCAGCAGCGCGAGCTCGGTGACGATCGTCGCGTAGTGCGACGCGTTCGCCGACGCCGGCGTGCCGCCCTGGATGCGCAGCAGCGTCGCCTTGCCGCCGATCGCGTCGAGCAGGTCGGCGCGCCGAAGCGTCTCCGCGACCGTGACGGGGTCGACAGGTTCGCCCTCGCCGTAGAGGGCCATCACCGCTTCGAACACGTGGCCGTACGCGGGCTTGTAGAAGTCGTCGACGCCGACCCGAGCCTCGCTCGACGACGCGATCGCGTCGCGCGAGAGCATCATCGCCCCGAGCAGCGACTCCTCCGCTTCGAGATTGTGTGGTGGGATGCGCCCGCCAACAGGCCGCAGATCCCCGATTGGTTGCGCCACCACTTCCCCTCGCCGAAAGGCCCCGCTTGCACTGTGGCACCAGCGCCCTGTGGACCGATAGAGCGAAAGCCTGTGATTTCCCTGTGGATTGAGCGTCGATTCATCCCCAACCCTGGGGACAACTCTCAGGGTCGCACGCAGGTGTGACAGCTACCCCGAGACCCCGATCGCGCTTCTGCCAGCAGATACCCACACCATGTGTGGCCTGGTGCTTGGGGAAACGAGAGAGAAGGGGTGGCCTACTCCGCGACGACGGAGACCGTGACGGTGGCCTGGACCTCGGGGTGAAGGCGGACGGTGACCTCGGCGTCACCGAGGGCCTTGATGGGCTCGCCGAGCTCGATGATGCGGCGGTCGAGCTCGACGTCGAGCTGCGCGTGGATGGCTCCCGCGATGTCGATGTTCGTCACGGAGCCGAAGAGCTTGCCCTCCTCACCGGCGCGGACCACCACCCGAACGGGATTCGCCACGAGCCGGCCGGCGAGCTCGTTCGCGACCTCCACCTCGCGTGCGTCGCGGATCGAGCGGTTCCGCTGCATCGCCTCGGCCTGCTTCGCGACGCCCTTGGTGGCGCGGATCGCCAGCCCTCGCGGCACGAGGAAGTTGCGCGCGTAGCCGTCGGCGACGCTGACGAGGTCGCCCTTCTTTCCGAGGTTGTCGACGTCGTCACGCAGCAACACCTTCATTCGGTGTCGGCCTCCGGTGTCGCGACGCTCGCCTCAGGCTCGGCCTCGGCTCGGGGTTCGGGAGCGGCCTCGGTGCTCTCGGCGACGCTCGTGTCGGCGTCGGGCTCGCTCGCGACGCTGGTCGGGGGAGGCGGCGGTGTGTCGGAGACCTCCGTCGGACGAGCCTGCTCGGGGCGCGCGTCGCGGTCGCGTCGCCCGCTGCGGCGTGTGGTCACCTGGCGGACCGCGTACGGCAGGAGCGCCATCTCGCGCGCGACTCGGATCGCCCGAGCGACCTGGCGTTGCTGCTGGGCCGAGTTGCCCGTGACGCGTCGAGCGCGGATCTTGGCGCGCTCCGACATGAACCGGCGAAGCAGGTCGACGTCCTTGTAGTCGACGTAGGTGATGCTCTCCGAGTTGAGGATCGACACCTTCTTCTTCTGCGGGCGTCGCTTCTCGGGGGGCGGCGGCTTGCGTCGTGCCATGGGGAGTGCGTTCCTCTTCTCTGGACCTAGAAGGGCTCTTCGCCGAGGTCGTCGTACGCGGGCGCAGGGGCGGCGGGACGACCGCCACCCCCTCCTCCGCCCGTGTCGCCGCCACCGCGACGCTCGTTCTTGACGACCTGGGCGCTCGCCCAGCGCAGGCTCGGGCCGATCTCGTCGGCGACGATCTCGACCACGCTGCGCTTGTCGCCGTTCTCGGTCTCCCACGAGCGCTGCTCGAGCCGACCGGTGACGACGACGCGCGCGCCCTTGGAGAGCGACTCGGCAACGTTGTCTGCCTGCTCGCGCCAGCACACGACGTTGAAGAAGCTCGTTCGCTCCTCCCACTCGTTGGTCTGGCGGTTCATCCAGCGGCGGTTGACCGCGATGCCGAACGTCGCGTTCGACTGGCCGTTGGCCGTGTAGCGGAGCTCCGGGTCCCGGGTGATGTTCCCGACGACTGTGACGGTGTTGTCTGCCATGGTTCCTCTCCTACCCGTCGGCCACGGCGGCGCCAGCGGTGTTCCCGTAGACCTCGTCGGGGATCCGCAGCACCTTGTGGCGCATCACTTCGTCTGTGAGGGAGAGGTTCCGGTGCAGCTCTTCCATCGCCGATGGTTCCGAACGGGCCTGGAAGACCACGTAGTAGCCATCGGCACGATGGTTGATCTCGTAGGCGAGACGCCGCTTTCCCCAGTAGTCGACGGTGCCACGCTCGGCGCCCTTCGACTCGAGTTGGGTGAGCGAACGCTCGACCGCGGACCGGACGTTCTCCTCGTCCAGGTCGGCGTCGAAGATGATCATGACCTCGTACGGCCGCAAGGCTCGTACCTCCTGTGGACCGCGGGTGTGCGGGCTCCCCCCATCGACCGGTCGACCGGAGGACGACTCGGCGGCGGGAGCAGGGCTCGATTGGAGGGTGAGGCTACCAGTCCGGCAACCGACCCCTCCGATGGACATCTCCTTCGTCCGACCTATCGTCGGCGACGCTAGCCGGAGGGTGTGACAGCTACGAGCGTGCGCGGAGCTCCCCATCCGGCATTCCACCCGCGGGCGTCTCGAGCGCGAAACGCCACGCGACCTCCGAGCGGTACGACGGGCACACGACGCCCTCGGCACACGGCGTCATCTCGTGCCCGCCGAGGCGTTCGCCGTCGGCATCGAAGAACGCGAGGTCGAGCGGCTCGTCGACACCGCGCATCGTGAAGCTCGTCGTCGTCTCCCTGTCGGGGACGAAGAGCATGCCGTCGTACGGCTCGGGATCCGTCCGGTCTCGCAGGCCGGCCGAGCGTTCGACCGCCTCGTCGGCCACCACGACCCGGAGTGGATCGCCGCCGACCGTCACGTCGACGGCGGTGAGCCCGTCGAAGGGAGCTCCCGCCGGCTCGGCGGTTTCGAGCGCCCGATCGAGACCGATCGAGTCGGGGGCCTTCTCGACGTCCGACCCACACCCGAGGAGCACCGACGTCGCCACGGCGACCGCCGCGACGACTCGCCGGGTCACGCGTGTGTGGACTCGCCGGAGAGCTCGAGCGCGTCGGCGACCGAGTCGGCCGCGTGGTACGTCTCGTCGCTGGCGGGGAAGGATCCGGCGCGGACGTCGTCGGCGAACTGCGCGACGGCGAGGGTCGCCTGGTCCTTCAGCTCGGCGTAGCGACGGACGAACTTCGGGACCGCCCGTGCCTCGAGGCCGAGCAGGTCGTGGAACACGAGCACCTGCCCGTCGCAGTGCCGTCCCGCACCGATGCCGATCGTGGGCACGGGGACCGTGTCGGTGACGAGTCGGGCGACGGCGTCGGGGACGCACTCGAGCACGATGGCGAAGCATCCGGCGTCTGCGAGCGCGATCGCGTCGTCGACGATGGCCCGTGCCGCCTCGAGATCCTTGCCCTGGACGCGATATCCGCCGACGGCGTGGACCGATTGCGGCGTGAGACCGAGATGACCCATCACGGGGATCTCGGCGTCGAGGATTGCCGCGACCGCGTCCAGCCGCTTCCGACCACCCTCGAGCTTCACCGCTCCCGCCCCGGCGCGCACGAGCGCCGCCGCGTTCCGGACAGTGTCCTCGCGGGAGACGTGGTAGCTCATCCAGGGCAGGTCGCCCACGACCAACGCCCTCGGTCGGGCTCGGGCGACGGCACCCACGTGGTGCGCCATGTCCTCGATCGTGACCTCCAGGGTCGTGTCGTACCCCAGCACCACGTTTGCGACGGAGTCGCCGACGAGGATGATGTCGACGCCGGCATCGTCGGCGATGCGCGCGCCGGGCGCGTCGTACGCGGTGATCATGACCAGGGGGGTGTCACCCTTGCGGTCGTGGACCATCGGCACCGTGACCGTCGGATCGCTCGGCGTTCCGGCTCCGCTCATGGCTCTCGCCTCCACCGTCCAGGGCTCGGGTGGCTCCCGGCGGCACCGCCGATCGTAGCCCCCGGCCGCAGAGGCCGCGGTCGGTCGGTGAGGTGCGACCGGCCTGCGGAGAGGTTGCGATCACGGCTTCGGGGACCGCTACGGCCTGGTGTGGAGCGCGCTGCCGCCCGATCAGCACCAACTGCTGGGCCCCTCTGACGGCCCTACTCCTCCACGGGTTCGTGGGGATACTGGCTCCGGCAGCTCGCACACCACAGCTCGGGGTCGTCGAGCGTCTGGACCGCCGCGGGTGTGTCCCACGACTCCGGCGTGACGTAGACGCGATACACGAAGGCGAGCTCCTCGTCGGGATGGGCGCAGTTCTCGCAGACCCGGTCCATCGCGCGATCCGCCGTCAGCCGGCGGCGTACCGGCGTCCGTGGAGCTCGCGCTGATGGAGGTGGTTCCAGCGGCAGTCGATGCAGACCTCGACGACGTAGCGAGCGAACTCGTCGTAGCGGTCGCCGAAGCGGGCGAGCTCGTCGGGTGAGGAGATGCAGGTGCCGTTCACCCGCTTGAGCCCGTCGCCGTAGACGTACGAGACGTAGCGGACCTCGCTGCCACCGCAGACCGGGCACGGATGGTCCGCGTCGTCGCCCACGTAGCGGCCGGCGCGCACGAGCTCGGGATGCGCGTCGCACACGTCGTTGACCGTGCGCGTCCCGGCACGGAGCTCTCGCAGCACGGCCCGGCGGGCCAGCGCATAGTCGACGCGGTGGCGCACGGGCGGAGTGTACCGACGGGTCCCGGGCCGCACGCCCGGTTCCGCCGGTGTCCACGCGACGAGCACCGGGCGCTCACGGGTGCCGGGGCCGTGCACGCCCGGGCACCGGCGCCGGCGGACCCCGCATGAACACAAGGGAAACGGCCAATGACTTGACCGATATATCGGATCGATATATCGTCTCGACCCATGTTGGAACTGGCCATCCTCGGGCTCCTCAAGGAGCAGCCGCTCCACGGCTACGAGCTGAAGAAGCGCCTGGCAGACACGCTCGGCCTCTTCTGGGGCGTCTCGTTCGGCTCGCTCTACCCGGCGCTTCGCCGGCTCGAGCGCTCGGGCGCCATCGAGGCCGTGACGGGTGACGCGGTGCAGTCGGTACCGATCCCGGCAACGGGGTCCATCGGTGGCGAGACCGCTGCTGCCCGCCTGCGCCAGAGGATCACGGCGAAGACCGGCCGGCGCACCAAGAAGTCGTACCGGATCACACCGACAGGGGACGAGGTGTTCACCGAGCTCATGACGACGCCCGACGGCGCCGACGACGAGCGCTCGTTCGCCCTGAAGCTCGCGTTCTGCGATCACCTCGGCGCCGAAGCGCGTCTGGCCTTTCTCGAGCGCCGGCGCACCGAGCTTCTCGAACACCTCAACCGAACTCGCACGTCAAGCGTGCGCGGCAACCGCTACACGCGCTCCCTCGTGGAGCACCGAAACCGAACGACCGAGCGCGACCTCGAGTGGGTCGACGAGCTGATCACGACGGAGCGAGAGGAATCCGCTCCGCAACAACAAGGAGTGCCCGCATGAGCGAGCGTGAAGCGGGCCGGGTATCCCGGCCCGGAGCGAGCGGGGCCCGAGCGGCCCGCCCCGAAGGGGCAAGAGCGGAAGACATGAGCGAGCGTGAAGCGGGCCGGGTATCCCGGCCCGGAGCGAGCGGAGCCCGAGTTCGAGTGGCCGTGGCCGGCGTGGGCAACTGCGCGTCGAGCCTGGTCCAGGGCATCGAGTACTACCGCGACGCGGAGCAAGGCGAAGAGGTGCCAGGGCTCATGCACGTCGTGCTCGGCGACTACCACGTGCGCGACATCACGTTCGTCGCCGCCTTCGACGTCGACGCCGACAAGGTCGGTCTCGACCTCGGCAAGGCCATCTCCGCCGGGCAGAACAACACGGTCAAGTTCGCCAACGTCGGCGAGCTCGGCGTCATGGTCCAGCGGGGCCCGACCTACGACGGGCTCGGCAAGTACTACCGCGAGACCGTGGTCGAGTCTCCGCTCGAGCCGGTCGACGTGGCACAGGCGTTGCGCGACTCGCGCGCCGACGTGCTCGTGAGCTACCTGCCCGTCGGCTCCGAGCAGGCCCAGAAGCACTACGCACAGGCCTGCCTCGACGCGGGTGTGGCGTTCGTGAACGCCATCCCGGTGTTCATCGCGAGCGACCCGGTGTGGGCGGCCAAGTTCGAGGCAGCCGGCGTCCCGATCGTGGGCGACGACATCAAGAGCCAGGTGGGAGCGACGATCGTGCACCGCATCCTCGCCCGCCTGTTCGAGGACCGGGGCATGGTGCTGGATCGCACCTACCAGCTCAACGTCGGCGGCAACATGGACTTCAAGAACATGCTCGAGCGAGAGCGCCTCGAGTCGAAGAAGATCTCGAAGACCCAGGCCGTCACCAGCCAGATCGACCACGGCATCAAGGCCGACGACGTGCACATCGGGCCCTCCGACCACGTCCCCTGGCTCGACGATCGCAAGTGGGCGTACATCCGCCTGGAGGGCCGCAACTTCGGCGACGTGCCGCTCAACATCGAGCTCAAGCTCGAGGTGTGGGACTCGCCGAACTCGGCCGGCGTGATCATCGACGCGCTGCGCTGCGCCAAGATCGCGCAGGACCGCGGCATCGGCGGACCGCTGCTCGGGCCGTCGGCGTACTTCATGAAGTCGCCACCCGTGCAGTACCGCGACGAGCAGGCGCACGCGATGGTCGAGGAGTTCGCCGCAGGCGACTGACGTCACACCACGGACAACCGACCTCCCGCGGGTAGGATGCACGCGATGGTCGCCGGAGCAACGGGC
>Ga0299914_10002587_pt1 | contig 12522 bp, 19 predicted proteins | sample RVTome_10_FD_201361 | JGI IMG/M metagenome (GOLD analysis project Ga0299914, IMG submission 201361) | Soil microbial communities from uranium-contaminated site in the Upper Colorado River Basin, Wyoming, United States - RVT153D57 (version 2) ...
AACGCTGACCTTCGGCCGACATGATCGGAGGTTGCGTCGCGGGACGGTCCCTCGCGTTGCACGGACGCCCGGGTGGCCCTCGCGCCGTGCAAGTACGAGTACAGCAGGGCTCGAGGGCGCCCAATCCCGCTTGACGATCGCGGCATGCGCGACTGGTGCGACGGCCGCTAGCCTGGCGTCGTGCCGCGCACCGATCGTAAGCCACGAGTGCCGCAGCGTTTGTCTCTTTCGGCGAGGCGCTGGGCGTGCACGTTGTGATCGCTTACCCACGGTCGCGCCGCCAAGTTCTTGGAAGCCCTGCCACGGCGAGCTCGCGGATCAGGCCCGGGTCGTGAACCAGATAGTCGGCGCCGAGGTCACGCCGGCGTCGTGCATCGCCGCCTTGAGCTCCGGGCTGCCGGCGAAGGCCCTGGCCGCCTCCAGCGTGGCGAACTCATGCGTGACCGTGACGTCATTCGCGTTGTCAGCAGCCTGGTAGACAGCCTTGTCGGTCACGCCCATCGCCTCCTGGGTGGGGGCGAAGTCGTCGAAGATGCGGCGCCAGGCGGCGTAGTCGGCGACCGTGTGTCGAACGAACATGGTGGCCATCGGATATCTCCCGGATCATCCAGGCCGCAGCGGGTATTTCTCGCCGGTTGGTCGAATGATCGTGCTCTGACCGTATCTGCATAAGCAGAGACTGTCAATACAGTAGTTGTGAATGCAGGGTAGCTGGCGTACGCTGCCTCCATGCAACCGAACGACGAGCCTCGGGCGGCCGACGAGACCTGGTTCCACTCATGGCGCGGTGTGCTGTTCGCGAGCGCCCGGGTCCTCAGGATCGCAGACCTCGACATGCTGGAGCACGATGGATTCCCGTTGACGTGGTTCGACGTCCTCTCGCGGCTCGCCGATGCGGACACGGCCGGCCTCCGCATGCAGGGGCTGGAGGAGGTCGCGCTGTTCACCCGCGGCGGGCTCACCCGGCTGGTCGACCGGATTGAGGCCGCCGGCCTGGTCCGGCGCGAGCCGGTACCCGGCGACCGTCGCGGCGTCCGGGTGGTGCTCACCGCCGACGGCCGGCAACGCTATACCGCGGCAATCGCCCGACACCGGGAAGTCATCGAGCGCGAGTTCGGGGGGCGGCTGACGCCCGCCGAGCACCGGGCGGTCGCCGACGCGCTCTGGCCCTGGTGGCACGACGCCGACCTGGCGGACCTCCCGGACGCCGGCTAGTAGCGGCACCGGTCCTCGACGCAGGGTCGTAGGAGGAAGCCGCCCACCGGCTCGGCCGTCAGGCCGAGGGCATCGGTGGGGTTGTCGTCGATCATGCATCGCGTTTGGAGGCGTCCTCGGCGAGCTCGCCTCGGCGACCTGGTCGCAGAGCAATGACAGCGACTCCGGTCGCACCGATTTGGGGCGACGAGCTGGTGATCCTAATGAAGCGCACGCTGGTGCAAGCGATCTGCAATGGAGCCCGAGCATCCACGACGTGGCGCGACTGCGGCAGATGGTACGGTTGTCGCGTCGGCGGTTGGCGCCTCATGGCAGATCCACGCCCAGCTTAGTCGCCGCGTTGCGTGGATCGGAGGCGCCCTGTGAACGAGTCCCGACCTGTTGTCATCCATCCCGGTGACGCGAACGTTGGGCCCACGACGCCCTGCATGGAGCTGCGCCACCACCTCGATCCTGACGGCCGCTGGGTGGGCTGGAGTGGCTGGATCCGGAACGAGGCGGGTGACGTCAGCGACTGGCATCACCATGCCGCGAACGACACGTCCGTCTACGTCATCCGCGGATCGGTGACGATCGAATTCGGCCCGAGCGGAAACGACCGCGTCGAGGCGCGCGCCGGCGACCTGTTCCTAGTCCCGCCCCGGGCCATCCACCGCGAGCTGACCGGCTCGGATGAGGACCTCGAGGCCTTCATCGTGCGCGTCGGCGGCGAGCCGGAGCAGGTTGACGTGGACGGCCCGGAAGGAGCGCAGAGATGACGTCCCGGCTTCGCGTTCTCGTCGAACAGCCCACGAGAGGGAAGCGGTGGGTCGCCGTGGCGGCGGACTGGCCCGGTCTCGAACGTGGCGGCAAGACGGAGGACGAGGCGGTCGAGAAGCTTGCCCGTTACGTGCCCCGCTACCTCCCGGTCGCGAAACGGGTTCGGCTCGGCTCGGAGCTCGCGGGGCAAACGGACGTCGACGTCATCGGCCGCTATCCGGGCACTGGCTCGACCGACTTCTGGGGCATCTCGTTCGCGCCGTCGCCGCTCGACCGCGAGACCTTCGACGCACCCACCTTCGACCGCCAGGTGCGGCTGCTGCGCGCGGCGTGGGCCGAGTTCGACGAGACTGCCGGCCGCGTCTCCGCGGCGCTCCGGCCAGGTTCCCGGGGTGGCGGTCGCTCCCGCGACGAGGTCGTTCGCCACGTCCTGGCCACGGAGGGAGAGGGCTTCTCGAAGCGCGTGAAGGCGAAGTCCGAGCTGGAGGACCTGCTGACGCCGGACGGTCTCGCGGAGCACCGCGACCGCTTCGTCGAGGCGATGCGCGCCTGGTACAAGGAGGGCAAGCCGCTCGGCAACTGGACGGTCCCGTACCTGCTCCGCCACACGGCATACCACGTGCTCGATCACGCCTGGGAGATGCAGGATCGTGACTTGACGAAAGGTCCGTCCCCGGCATGACGGCCACGACCGGCACGTGCCGAACGCAAGGCGACGACCCCTGCGGGCCGTGTGACCGAGCCCGGACGCAGGCGATCGAGGGCGCGCGCGCCGGGGAGGGCGTGGCCTAACGTCACCGGCCCGCGACGGCCACGGTCGAGATCCGCCTCGCGGGCTCTACGTGCGAATCATCTGGAGCTCGACGCCGAGCGCCTCGTACACGGGTCGCGCGCGCGCGTCGGCTGACACGAGCGGTCGCTGATGCTGGCGCGCAGCCGCGCCAACGAGTGCGTCGTAGACGGCGCCGCCCGAGACGCCCAGGTCGGCGATCTCCGGGCCAAGGGTCTGCGAGACGTCTGCAGCAAGGAACGCCGACGCAGGGAAGTTGTGGGCCAGCAGGCGGAGCGCATCTGCCGGTGAGCGACGGAGGGCGCCGGGGAGCCGGGTCAGGACCGAGTACGTCTCGAACCAGGCGTGGCCCGATAGCCCCAGACGACGGCCCCGGACGACCTCCAACGCAGCGACGTGCGCGTCGTGGTCCTCGACCATCAAGGCGATCGCGACGCTCGTGTCGAGGAGAGCGGTCCGGCGGTCAGCGTCCGTATCGGTCGGCATCGATTAACTCGCGTACGAGGTCGCTGGTGAGTGGCGCGCCGGTCGTCGGAATGACGAGCAGCCCGGCCACATCCTTGAGGTCGTTGCCGCTGACCGGCTGGATCCTCACCGCGGCACCGTCGAGCTCGAGCTCCACCTCACCGCCGCCCGCGAGGCCGATTCGATCTCTCAACGCTCGCGGGATGACCAGGCGTCCGGCCCTGTCGATGGTAGTCCTCATGGCATCGAACATACCACACGTCTGGGAATCGCCTGGCCGGTCGGCAACACTCCACGGGCAACTTCAGATCACAGGGATCGATGTCCCTTGGTTACTCGATCCCCAGCGACCTCGCCAGCGCGCCTTCGATCGGCAGCGACCCGGAGGTCCCGGTAGTCGATGACGGCCAGTCGCGTGACCTGGGCCAGTTCGGCCAGGTCGCCGTGTGCGAGGAGCAGAATGTCGTCGAGCACGCCGGGCGGGATCTCCAATTCGCGGGGGCCGTAGCAGTCGTGCCATGCCATATCGGCCAGGTGCAGCAGATCGAGTGCCGCGTCGACATGGCTTGCGGGGAACGCCGCCTCGATGCGTGGTCGCCGCTCGTTGCGTCGCTGCTCACTTCCGATCGCCAAATTGGTCTCCTGCCCGTCCTGCGCTGAATGAGAGGCGAACCCCAGCTCGCCGGCGTTCGCCGTCGCCGATGCTAGCCCATGCCCCGAACGGGACCTCGTGATCGCCGAGGACAACGTCCGGTCGGACATCTGGTTCGCGGGCAAGGACGTCGACGGCGACGGGCCGCCGACGCGGTGCACCTGTTCGCATCGCTGAGCGATCCCGGGGCAGAAAGGAACCGGGATCTACTTTGGCAAGGATCCCAAGACGTTGTTTGCGAACATCCAGCACTCGGCCACGCCGGACGGCCATGGCACGTGGGCCATCACCAAGCGCACGTGACCCGGCTTCTCCGCATGCGTCGAGCGTCCGGAGCCCCTCCCGAGCCGCGAGTTCGTCGGCTATCGCGGTTGTCGGATCATCCCTGTCAGCGTGGCGATGGCCATCACCGAGTCCGTAATTCGGATCCCGGTCGAAGGGGCAGAGGACACAGGTGAGGCGACCGCGTGATAGCGCCTGGTCCCGAACAAGGGCGACGAACTCCGGCGCAGAGCGTGCGAGCGGGTCGAGGACCTGCTCGACCGTGAGCGGCGGCCGACGCGTGGCATCGCCCATCTCAGCAAGGACCTCGTCGACGCCATGTGGATCCAGCCACCATTGATGGACCAGGAACCATCGGCCGTCTGTACGAGCAGCCCTGACTCTGCAAGGCGGTCGGGCGCGAAGTGGCGGGCATTGTTGGTGACGATCACGTCGGCGCGAGCCGCGAGGGCTGCCGCGACGACGTGGCGGTCACCTTCGTGGACCTCATCCGGAACAACCGACGCGAACCGCTCCGGTCGTGGGGTCATCGCCTCGGCGAAGGCGGCCTCCATCTGCTCGCGACGTCGCCGAAACCGCTCGGCATGCTCGGGCCTTCGCTCGGTCAGGCTATTGACGACCTCGTCGAGGATCTCGGCACTCCAAGCAGGTCGATAGAGACCGCGCTCGGCCAGCCGCAAGAGCAGGTCGCAGACAACCCACGGGTGGAGAACGCTCGCGTCGAGCAGCCCGACATACGCCACGAGTTGCTACTCGTCGTAGATGCCAAGCTCCTGAGCCTCGGCCGCCATGTCAGCGAGCATCGCCTTTCGCTCCTCACTCCGGCGCCGTCTGTAGGCCAGGACATCGTCGAGTCGAATGCGCCGGTGCGTTCCCACCCGGTGGTAGGGGATCTGGCCGGCCTCGAGGAGGCGAATCAGGAACGGCCGCGACACGTTCACGAGGTCAGCCGCCTGCTGCGTGGTCAGCTCCAGACCGACGGGGAGGATGGAGACACCTCGACCACGCCGAAGCTCGTGGGCCGCGCGAACGAGGACCGCGTACAGCGACTCGGGCAGCTCAGTCCGCGTCCCGTCCGGGCCGACGATCTCCGCCCGCTGATCGGCAGCAGGACGCAGCGCACGCTCGATCGCGTCGAGCGCTCCACGCTCGGCTTCGTCCGCGACGATCGGTTCGCGTTCTGCGACAGCCGTTGTCATTCCTGCACCTCCTGCCGGTAGGCTAGGCTCTAATCGAAATAAACGCAACTAGCCCGAAGGTCACCTCACCTCAAGGCAGTCGACGGAGGTGCAACTCGGTGGACGTGCGCGGGAACCGGCTCGGCCGACTTCCCAGAGGAGGCACCGGGGCTGTCATCCGCCATCTCTGTTGCCCTTCCCCTTGACTGGCCTGCTCCTTGGCGTGCCGTCTGGGTCGGTTAGCTCGCGAAAGACCCTCACGATCCTCGGGTTGGCGGTGTCCTGGTTGACCTGGACGAAGTAAGCGTGACCATCGGCGAGCACGCTCGTCGCGTACATGATGTCGACCTTACCGAGGAAGGGGCTCCCGGCAGAGATGACTTCGTACTTGAGCTTCCACAGCTTCTGCTGATGCAGCCACTCACACGTGATCACCCTGATTGAGAGGCGCTGGCCCAGCATTCGCACGCTGCCGATGGCGACAGACTCGGCAGTCCACTTCTTGCGGACACTGACCACGCAGAGCGCCGGTCTCAGAGCGGATTTCGCCGAGCCCTTCGCCATCTTGTCCACGGCTCGGTTATGAAGATCTTTCGAGTGCCCCTGAACCCGCTCGAAATCGACTCGGCGGCCCGCGTTCTTGATCGCCCTGACCAGTCGCTTCCACAGGCCCGCGTTGAGCACTGGAGTGCCCGCGCGGGTGGCCCACCGCTGCTTTGGCCACGTGAAGATTGCCTGTTTCACGTTCTCCGCGACGTACTGGGAATGTGACCGAGGACGGACGTCCCAGGCCGCGCCGACGGTCTTGGTCGGCCGGGTCAGTCAACGGCCCGCGCTTACCCCAGCAACTAGAATCTGAAAGGCGATCGCTTGGTACTACGCGTGAACCAGCTGAAGGAGAGGCCACATGAGTACCCAGCGCACGCACTACGTGACCACCAGCGACGGCGTCACCATCGGTGGGACCGTGCACGGCCAGGGGCCTCCGCTGGTGTTCCTCCACGGGTCGCAGGGCGACGGCGACACCGATTGGCGGGCCGTCCTGCCACACCTGACTCGCCGGTTCACCTGCTTCCTGCCGAGCAGGCGGGGCCGCGGGCTCAGCGGTGATCACGCCGATCACAGCATCGGGCGGATGGTCGACGACATCATCGCCTACGTCGACAGCACCGAGCGACCGACAGGGCTGGTGGGCTGGTCCGCCGGCGCCACCTTGGCGCTCGCCGTGACGGAGGCGCAGCCCACGGCGGTGACCAAAGTGGCCGTGCATGAGCCCCCGCTGGGAGGCTTGATGGACGAGCAGCAGCGCGCGGCTCGCCGCTATGCCGTCGCCCGAATGGGTGAGCAGGCAGCCGAAGGCAGATTGGCGGATGCGGCTCGCACGTGGGCCGGGTTCGTCTTCCACGACGAGGAGGTCGCGTCGCTCGAGTCCGCCGGCTACCTCGAGGTCGCAGGCGGCTACGTGCGGGTCCTGCTCAACGACCTCCAGCAGGCCATGCATGGACCCGACCCGGGTGATGTAGAGCTCCTCGACCGGATCTCGGCGCCGATGCTGGTGCTGCACGGACCACAGACCCAGCCCTTCTTCACCGCTGCGGCACGGCACGTGGCCGACCACGTCCCCAACGCACGAATACGGGAGATTCCCGGCGCCGGCCACGCCGCCCCGCTGACCCATCCCCTGGCGATCGCCGAGGCGCTCACCCTGTTCTTCTCGCCAGCGCGGTAGCCAGCCCGATCTGCCCGACTGCGCGATGGACGCACACCTCGCTCCGGGCTTCACCGCCGTCAACATCGGTGACCTATCCCGAGCCGTCGCCCGAGAACCCTACCGCCAGCTCGGACCCGCGACGGGCCGAGAGTTCAATGTCGAAATCAGTTGGTCGCGGCGGGAGGCGTAGCCCCAGCGACCACCGGCGTGTGCACGCGGCCGGGTTTCCAGCAGCGGGATGCGGTCACCGAACGGACTGCCGCGGGACTACCTGCCGAGCGCGCGGTCGAGTGGCTCCGCGCCCTCGGCGAGTCGCTCCAAGCCCCTGAGAAGTCGAAGGAGAAGGCAGACGTGATGCACGCCAACTACGACCGAATCACGGTCGCCGGCCCCGAGATCGTTGGTGTCCGGCTGACCCAGGCGCCCTACGCGCACGGATTGGCGCTCGCGCTGCCCCAAGAGGTTGCAGTGGCGCGCCCGACAGGATTTGAACGCGCAGATGCCATAAATATCCGGATCCCGATCGAGGCTGCAGATGGCGACTTGGTGGCCGTGGGCGCCTGAACCGGAGTCAGGCGCGTGGCCGCACGATGGTGCGGCCCGGTACGTTACCGGGCCGCACCGAGCGCCAACCGTACTCCCCGGATCTGTGCGGGTTAGTAGAGGCAGGCTATGGGCACGTGAGCTCGGGGTTCCAGTCCACGAACATCCCTGCCGGGTTGTGACTCCAGACCCAGACGTGCTGGATGTAGAAGCCCACCGCCGGGACGAGGATGTGCATCGGCCTTCCGAAGATCGTCGGTGGCTCGGAGACACCGGGCGGGTTCGAGCCGGCACCCGGGACGACGTACTCGACCGCCACCAGCTTGAGCTGCCCTTCCGGCCCCGACGTGTAGACGAGCCCCTCGGGCTGCTGCTCGTCGACGACGAGATCGTCGATCAGCTGCTTGTTGAAGTAGTGGTAGCCCATGACCCCTGCAGTCGGGTGCGCGATGCACCCTGTGATGATCCGGTTACCAGCACCATTCACGTAACCGAGCTCGTAGCCGGCGGCCTTGGCCGCGTCCACGTCGTGGAACCGGGCCGTGACCTGCCGGACGATGGCGATGTCACTGTCGCCTCCCGCCGCCGCCAGGACGCTGCCACCGAGACTGACGAGTCCGACGATCGCGATGAGGAGCGCGAATCTGATATGCGTGCGCATTGGTGGACTCCTTGTGTTGATGAAGCGGGTGTCAGTCGGCGAGGCGCTGCGTCGAGCAGACCCCCATCGACATTTCGCCTGGCGCCGGGATCTCGGCGATCGCCGACCCGTCAAGCGGGATCAGGAGCATGGTTCGCTGGGCCGGGTCGTCATACGTGGCGAAGGAGCGGATGAACCGGTCGTCTGGCGACCAGCATTGGGCGTTGAACCGGGGCGTGGCGTTGGAAACCCGTCGGATGTTCGATCCGTCGGCGTCGGCCACCATCAACTGGTGTTGCTCGGGGTTGCTGCCTTCGACCAAGCGAATGAACGAGAACTGCGTGCCCGAGTTCGACCAGGACGGGTGGTAGTCCCACGTCGGTCCCTTCACGATGGACCGGTGAGTCCACCCGCCGGCGGCGTCTCGCTGGGCGATCGAGATTTCAGTGTCGTCCCCGTCGAAGGCTCCCCCCGTGTGCACGAGGAGTGACCGCCCGTCGGGCGACCAGCTGGGGTTGACGTTGGCGATCTCCCACCTGCCTTCGGCCGGGATGACCTCCAGGTCGCCGGTTCCGTCGGGCGCGATCACCCAACTGGAAGTCTGGTCGTACGGATCGCCCAGCGGCTGGCCCGTGTAGGCGATAAGCGTGCCGTCGGGCGACCAGACAGGACCATAGCGCTGGTGGTAGGGCTCCCCGATCGGCTGCACGTCCGTCCCGTCCACGTTCACGACGTACAGGTCGCCGTCGGAGGAGACCGCGAGCCGCTGATCATCGGGCGACCAGCTCAAGGCCGGGAGGGCGTCGGGAACGGAGAACCTCTGCTCGCCGGTCAACAGCCGAGCGTTCGATCCGTCCGCGTCAGCCACGAAGAGCGACGCGGGATCCCCGAGATTCGGCGCCGACCAGTAGGCGATCCGGTCTCCACGTCGCGAGAAGGTCGGGCTCCACTGGGCGCCTGGAGTGGTGACCAGCGGCCGCCGGCCGCTGCCGTCGGCATTGGCAACCAGGATGTCGCCCCCGGATTCGAACGTGACGAGGCCCGTGGCCGCAAGGCCAAACGGAGCAGGCAGTCGCCTCTGCCCACCTGCCACGGCCAGCGCGATGATCAGACCGATGAGCAGGAGCGCCAGGAGCACGAGATACGGGGCGGCGCGCGGCACGACCACGCGCGGAAGGGTCATCTGCACGGGGAGCCACCTCCCGGGGCTCGCCCAGACCGGCCGCTGGCGGACCCGGTCGAGCGCACTGAGCGTCTCGTCGAGATAGTCGACGTGACCCTCGGGAGCGATCTCGGCCAACCAGAGCGAGATCACGCGGTCGGTATCGTGTCGGGCGGTCATGCCGGCTGCCCTCCCACGATCTCGACCCCATCCCGCGCATCGGCCTCGAGGGCGGCGCGCAGCGTCTCCCGAGCCCGGGAAAGCCGCGACTTCGCGGTCCCCACGGGCAACGAGAGCGCCTCGGCCACCTCCGCCAGCGGCAGGTCCAGGTAGTAGTACATGACGATGAGCGATCGCTGGACTGGGTCGAGCCGGCGGAATGCATGCTCGAGCGCGTCGCGATCGGCAAGGGCCAACGACGAGTCGGTGACCCTCGGATGGTGAAGGTCGGTCAGCTCCACCTCGATGACCCGACTCCGGGCACGTCGGAGCTCGTCGATGCATGTGCGGACGAGCAGGCGGCGGAGCCAAGCGTCGAATCGATCGGGGTCGCGGAGTGTGGGCAGGTCGCGCCAGGCGCGCGCGAGCGACTCCTGGACGGCGTCCTTCGCCCGCTCGGGATCGCGGGTGATCATGCGGGCGACGGCATCGAGGCGCGTGACCGCGGCGGCCGCCAGGCGCGCGAAGGCGTCGCGATCGCCTCCCCTTGCCCTGACCACGAGATCCCGATTCATCGCCAACTCGGCTAGCGGCGCGGCATCTGTCGCGCTCACACACTATGGCGGCCGGCCAGCAGACCCGGTTCCGGAATAGCTGGCGGACGTGGGCGATGGTCGGCGCTGGATCGGCGTGTTCGCGCACCGGGCTCGCCTGGAGCATGCAGCGCCGAGCCCGGGCTCACGGTCGCTCGTCGATCGCGAGCCCGAGGCGGGTCGTCAGCCGGTCGGCGTCGTCGACGGCGATCGACTCGCCGAGGCGGGCGTCGCCGAGTTCTTCGGCCAACTCTTCAATGCGGCGTCGAGCAGCCGCGGGCGCAGTTCACGACGGCGCGGAGCAGTCGAGCGCGTCGTCGGTCTGTTGAGCAGCTGACGCGCGTGCGCGTCGACTCGGCTTGACTCATCCGGCAGGCTGCGGCAGCCAAATAGAGCATCTGTACTGGCGCGCCCGACAGGATTCGAACGTTCGCGTACCCACGTCGGATTCCGGTTGATCCCCGTCGAGGAATCGGACACATGGGAGGTCGCGACGTCGGGAACCGCCTGACGGAGGTGGGGCGTTCACGGCGGCAGGTCGCCAATTCCGTTCGGCCCGCTCGGTGTCGGCCCTGCGTCTACAGCGGGGTGAGCGGGATCTCCAGTGCGATCGCCGCGTCACCGAGGCGGCGATCGTATGTCGCCAGGCCAGGACGCTGACCGATGGCGCGCAGGAACTCGATCGAGGCGAGATGCAGCGAGTCGAGCCCCCGGATCGGGGTCGGGAACGGCTCGAGCGCGCGGGCAAGGACCGGTGGCGCGAGCTCGAGCAGGGCCAGTCGACCGAGCAGCGAGCGAACGTCGTCGCCGTGGCCGCCGGCCAGCCCTCGGCTGTGGATTCGATTCCAGACCCAGCTCGGGCTCACGGGCTTGCGCGGCGCGTACGAGATCTCCTTTGACGTCCTGCGACTCACGCTCGGTCAGCAACCGGTCACTGGCAGCCTGACGGTTCGGCAGGCCTACCTCGTCGTGGACGCTGTGCTGCTCCTGATCAGTGGCCTCCTGGTCGTCGAGGCGCTGCGCCTGCGCGGATGGCACGGTCGCATCGTTCAAGCCCGTCGTCGATGCGTTGCACTGGTTGCGAACATCGTGGTTGACATCGGGGTGCCGCTGTCGATCCTCATCGTGCTGCCCCTGTTCGTCAGCACGGGCACGACGCCGCGGTTCGACGTGATTTCGACCTGGGCGGCGGCGCTCTGGACATTGCCCGACATCGCAGGCTCGCTGTTGGCGGTGTCGGCGGGGCTGCTCATCGTGGGTCTGTGCAAGGCTTGGCTGATGTGGTCGCCTCGAGGCCGCGACGCCGCACGCGCTACGGCACCGGCGAGGACGCCAGGCGCCTCGACGGCGGCGCGGACGTGAGCGGAATCGGCAAGTCGATCAGACCGGGGAGGCTCGATCGCTTGGTCTGACATTCGCTCCGCGCGACCGCCTATCGTCTGGCCAAGAGGCGCACCCACACAGCCGTCGCGAGCAGCGCCCCGCCGGCGATGAAGCCGCTGGCATGGAACGCCGCATCGGCCCCGGCCGTGACGACGACGGCGAACGGGCCGAGTGCCGCCACGATCGCGAGCCCGATGTAGGCCCGGGTGCCGTGCAGCCAAGAGTACGGCAGAAAGTGGCCTCCGTTCGTCGCCGCGAAGACGACCGGCACGAGCCGCGGGTCGAGGTTGAAGACGATGATCGAGGCGGGAAGCGCGAGACCCTGGGCGACGGCGACGAGCACGAACAGCGACACGAGCGAGTTTTCGTTTGTTGACAGCGTCCGATAGCCGAGGGCGCGTTCGACGATGAGCGAGGCGGGGAACGCGACGAGACCCTGGAAGAGGTACACGAGGGCCGCCGTATCGCGTGGCAGGACGAAGCTGAGGATCCCCGCGCCGACCCAGGTGATGCCGTGGACGAGCAGGAAGGAGAAACCGCCGCCGTTAGCGGTCCGCGCCTCGACACGCTCGACGTCGGTGGGACGCGCACCGGCCGCCGGGCCTCCTCCCCCGGGCCGCACAGACTCGATCGTCACACAGCGAGTCTAGCGGAGCAGGACGGGCGTCGTAGGGGGCTGGGACGCAGCGGCGGGAGCAGCCCACGAGCACTGAACTGCGCGAGCCGGTTCACGGAGTCGAGGGGCATCTCAGTGCCGAGCCGGAGCTGATCTAGCTGTGATCCCCAGAGACGTTGTTGACAGCATCGAAGGATGACCGCCCCGCCGAGCGCCGTGTGGGGTCGGCCTCGATTGTAGAACTCGACGAAGACGGGAAGAGCGGCCTGGCGTTCCTCGTTCGTCGTGTACGGCTGATCGTATGCCCACTCGTCGAGGAGGGTCTTGATGAACCGCTCGGCCTTGCCGTTGGTTTGCGGGCCACCCGCGGCGCG
>Ga0299914_10002588_pt1 | contig 12522 bp, 8 predicted proteins | sample RVTome_10_FD_201361 | JGI IMG/M metagenome (GOLD analysis project Ga0299914, IMG submission 201361) | Soil microbial communities from uranium-contaminated site in the Upper Colorado River Basin, Wyoming, United States - RVT153D57 (version 2) ...
TGCAGCTCCCACGCCCACGCGTATCCCCCCACGCAGGAACGCCGCTGCCAGGGCACCCGTTCCATTTTGTGGACCCGCGATCTGGTAGGAATGACCCGTATGCAGGTCGCCCGAAGAAAGCCCGCCAGCCAGCGGCACCGATCCACTGGAGAGGGCGTTACACAACTGGTCTGCATCCCCGTTGAAGCCGTCGGCAAAGAAGAAGACTGCCCGCGTATCGGTCTGGTCGGCAATCTGCTTCGAGAGCTGCGCACCGGTTTCGCGGCCGCTCTGGGCATAGCCGGGCATCCAGCGCGTCTCCGCCTGGAAATCGCCAGACAGCAATCCAACCAGAATCGAATTGGGATGCAGCCCATCCCCCGCCAGACAGACCGGAGTGCTGAAGCCGATCACCGGAGTATCACCGAGCAGGCTGGATACGCCGCTGACCACTTCGCGCGCTTGATATTGATGCGATGCCAGCACAAACCCGAAGCCGGGCGTCCCGGATCCGAGCTTGTTCAGCGCCTGATGCGTTGCCTGCAAACCCGCTTCGCGGCCGTTCAGCGCCTGTGCATATCCAATGGAAGCCGTAAGAGCCATATTGTTATCCTTCCGCGACCGGAATAGTAAAGTGGAAGGTCGTGCCCTTCCGGAATTCACTATCAAACCAGATGCGACCGCCCTGCATTTCCACCAGGCTCTTAGTGATGTTGAGTCCCAGCCCCGTGCCCGGCACTTCGCGTGCCTTCGAGTCGTCGGAGCGGAAGAATTTCTGGAAGACCTTTGTCTGGTCTTCCACGCCGATGCCGATTCCGTTATCACGTACCCAGAGATGCACAACCCGCTTGGCTCCTTCGGGGTCCCACTGGTTGTTGGTGGCTTCGGCGCCGACGAGGAGCTCCCCGCCCTCAGGTGTGTATTTATGCGCGTTGCTGATCAGGTTGGTAAGCACCTGTCCCACCCGCAGTCGGTCTGCCCAGACCGCAGGCAGGTTGGGCGCAAGCTGAAGATTCACGGTCTGGCGTTTATCATCTACCTGCCGTTTCGTAGATCGCAACACCTCGTCTACGATCTCACCCACCTCCACCGGCTTGAAGTCCAGGCGCAGGCGGTTGGCTTCGATCTTGGCGTTATCGTTCAAGTCGGAGACCAGGGCAGACATGCGCTCGACGTTCGAACGGATGGTGCTCAGGAAGTTGGATTGCATTTCGTTGATCTGACCCACCGACCCTGCGGCAAGCAGTTCAGTGTAGCCCTTGATGGAAGTCATCGGGTTCTTCAATTCGTGCGCGACGAACGAAACGAAATCGCTCTTCGCCAGGTTGGCGCGCTGGACTTCGTCATACAGCTGCGCGTTCGCAATGGCAATCGCGGCGCTGTCGCTCAACTGGTTGAGGAACCCCAGGTTGCCCTGTGAGTCGCTGGTGCTCTCGAGCAGTATTAAACCAATTACCTGTGCTTCGCGGCGGATGGGGACAATGATCTGTGTATGCGCGATCGGCAGGATCCCCTTGGCGCCATTGTTCACGAGGGAGATCTGGCTGGGTTGCCCGCTCTCGATCGCGGCCCGAAGCGCAGGCGATTCGATGGGCATACCCATCTCGGGCTCCTGATTCAGGATCTCGTCGTATCCCTGGTGCGCCATCAGGCGCAGGCGATCACCTTCGATCATGCCGATCAATCCCGCTTCGGCGTTCGAGCGGCGCATCGCCCACTCGAGCGTCGTCCGCATGGCACGCGCCACTTCCAGGCTGGCATTCAGCTCACGGACGATGCGACCCATCACCTGCAGTTCTTCAACCCTTTCGGCAAGCTCCTGATCTGTGAGCGCCAGCAGACGGGCATTTTCTACGGCGACGGCTGCCTGACCGGCAAAGGCGGTGAGCAGATTCTGGTCATCCTCCACAAAGGGCAGGCCGTCCTTGCGGTTGATCACCTCGATCACGCCGAGGACACGGTCCTTGATCTGCATTGGGACTGCCAGAAGCGAACGTGAGACAAATCCCGTTTGTTTGTCGAGGGCTTCGTAGCGTGTCACGGAGCGTTGACCATCGTTCTCAATGACCGGCGCACGCAGCTGCACGGCGCGCCCCACGATGCCTGTCCCCGCCGGCAGGCGCTGCCCCAGGAGGTTGCCGGCGACCGGTCCCGCCGTAACACGGAAGACAAGCTCCCCGGTCGGTTCATCCATCATGAACAGCGTGCCCGCCTCGCAGTTAAGAATGTTGACAGCATTTTCCAGGATGTTCCGCAGGAGAGGACCCTGCTCCAGCGTGGAGGTAAGCTGGCGTGTGATTTCATTGAGCGTTGAAAGCTGATGGGCGCGCTGCTGTGACTCCTGTAGAAGACGAGCCTTCACGATCGCGCCCACGGTCTGGTCTGCGATGGCTTGCAGGAGATCCAGCTGGGCAGTGGTATAGGTCACGGTGGCGTCGCGGCTGCCGACACTTAACGAGCCGATGGTCTCCGCGCCGGAATTCAAGGGGACACCCATCCAGGCGTACACACCCTGCACGGATGGGGTAATGTTTCTTGCCTGGCACTCGCGCCGATAATCCTGCGTCAGGATCGGGCGCCCGCGGCGGATGATCTCCTGACCCAGACCCAGGCTGGGGGGCAGCGGCTGGTTTTCAAGATTCGTGATCCGTTCGTTATCATCCACACGGAAGCCGTAATAGAAATAGTTGGCAGCCTTGCTGTAGAGCGTCATGTGGAAGAGCGAGGAGGGGATGATCTGCGAGGTCTGTGCGAAGATCAACTCGAGGACATCATCGAAGGTGAGCGTGACGTTCACACCCTGTGAAACGCGCGTCAGTGCGTTCATCTCCTGGACGCGGCGCTCGAGGTCTACCACAGTCTGCACACGCGAGATCGCAACCGAGGACTGGTCCGAGAGGCTGTCGAGAAAGTCGAGATCCTTCGGCGTGTACAGGTTACCCGAGAGCGGCGTTCCGAGGGCAAGCCAGCCGACGGGTTTCTCTTCGCCCGGCAGCCGCACAAAGAGGCGTGCTCCCAGCAGGGACAGCCGGGCTTCATCGCCGCGGATCGCCATCGGCGGGTTGATCGTATCGAGGTAAAGGGGGATGTTTTCCTTTTGGAAATATTGAACGAGCGAACTGTTGGAGGAGAAGCGGATATCGCTCGTCGGGCGTCCATCCCCGTTTGCCAGCGCTATATACTGGTCGTTCAACGAGTCGTACGTGTAAATGTGAAGCCGGTCCGGCACCAGGCTGCTGGAAATCTGCTCGCGCAAGACCTGCCCAATCGTGTTCAGATCGAGGGCATTGGTCAGCTCGTGACTGAAGACACGCAGTCGCTCTTCATAGGCACGCTGACCGCGAAAGAAGGTGCTATCCACCAGCACTTGCAGGCGCGTCCTCAGGGGCTCCAGCAGCACCGCAATGACAAAGACCAGCCCGCCAATGAGATAGGGGTTATCCAGCGGCATGCTCACCGAGAAAATAAAGGCGATGCCGGTCACGAGCAATCCATACGCAGTCACCACGAAGATCGTCAACAGGGAATACACCAGTCCCTGGCGCATCCAGTAATCGGTGCGCAGCAGCCGGAAGCGCTGGATCACATATCCATTCGCTAATGGAAAGAGGACAAAGGGAATAAAGAAGTACGGGTTGAACGGAATGGGGTCGTCAAAGATCATTCTCCTGAAGGAGGAGTACAACAGCCAGAAGACCATCGGTCCGAACGCGAACAACACGCCGAAGAGGATCGTTCTTGCCTGACTCTTGACAACCGGGGAATGAGAGAAGAAGGTATGGAAGCCCAGTGCCCCAAAATAGAACAACGCCGAAACGCCGCCGAAGATATAAATGTTCCGCCAGGCATCGAAGTAGGCAGTCGGGTTCTGAAAGTCATACAACCTGGAATAAGCGCTGACCGCCAGGGCGATGCCGATGGCGTACCCAAACCAGCGCAGGTACGGACGGCGGAGCAGCAGACGCGCCTCCTGGGGAAAACAAAGAGCCAGATCGATGAGGGCGCCGCCCGCCAGCGCTGCTGCGAGAGTCCAGACGTACGTGAAAAAGTGGGATGTATACAAGTCGAACAGAGCGCCGATCACGATCGCTAGCGAGGTAGACATCATCGAGAAGGCCCGCCCCGCTGATTCGCTCCGGCGCAGCCCAAAGATCCAAAGGCTCGTGCCCAGGAATACCAGACTCAGGATCATCGGTATGATGAAGTAATAGAGCCGGTCAAACGCCGGGAAGCTTGTGAGCGTCACATCCACCGTGCGGAGTTCCCCCTCTGCTGTGCGCATCTCCACCGGCACCGTCTGCCCTATCTGCAGCGAGTTCAGCACACGGTCGAGATCACGAGCGTTAGAAACCGGACGCCCATCGATGGAGACGAGCTGGTCGCCAAGCCCAAATCCATGCTCGTATAGCGCCCACTGCCCGCCCGCCTGACCCGTGTCCGAACCGTTCAGCACCATCGTCTGTTCGAAGAACCCGCCAATGAACGGGTTTCTCATCCAGTCAATGCCGATGAATACTGCCGCGCCAAAGATCAACACAGCAATCGCCTGATAGAGCAAGACGATCCACTGTGTGATTTTGCCTAGGACATCGTTGACACGATAGGATTCGTTCATAAATGCACGGAAAGACCGAAACTCGAAAGAATTTTACACCAGCCCCCCGAGCCCAACTATGGTACTTTCATATCAAAGAAGTAGGGAAGGGCAGCCTGCGGAGCGCCCTGATGAGGGTGTCCTTCCCTACATGATGCAGAACGTCCCGGAGGTTCCTTGCGAAAACCTCCGGGACGCTGGTCTATCAGACTAAATATCCAGGTTTCGGACTGCCTTGGCATGGGTCTGGATGAACTTGCGCCGCGGATCCACCGCGTCACCCATGAGCATGTCGAAGGTCCGGTCGGACGCCGCCGCGTCCTCGATCGTGACGATAAGCAGGGTCCGGTTCTGGGGGTTCATGGTGGTCTCCCACAGTTGAGTCGGGTTCATCTCGCCCAGACCCTTATAGCGCTGAAGGCCTGCCTTCTCACCGACCTCCTTGAGGATCTTATCCTTTTCCTTTTCTGTATAGGCATACTTGACCTGATTCTTGTAAGCGATGCGATACAGCGGAGGCTGTGCAATATACAGATGACCATCTTCGATCAACTTCGGCATATAACGGAAGAAGAACGTCAGCAACAGCGTGCGGATGTGACTGCCATCCACGTCTGCATCGGTCATAATGATGATGCGACCATAGCGCAGCCCTTCTACATCAAAGTTATCGCCAATTCCAGTGCCCAGAGCAGAGATAAGCGCGCGCACTTCGTTGTTACCTAGTATTTTGTCAAGACGGGCTCGCTCAGTATTGAGGATCTTGCCGCGCAGTGGCAGGATCGCCTGGAAATGACGGTCACGTCCCTGCTTGGCAGAGCCGCCTGCCGAATCACCTTCCACGATGTAAAGCTCGGTCTTGGAGGGATCTCGTTCGGAGCAATCTGCCAGTTTCCCGGGCAGTGTTAGCGACTCGAGTGCCGATTTGCGAATGACGAGATCGCGTGCCTTTTTCGCTGCATCACGCGCCCGGGCGGAAGTGAGACACTTCGCGATGATGGCTTTTGCTGCCTGCGGGTTTTCCTCCAGGAAAGTGCCGAATGCCTCGCCCACCACCTGGGTGACGTAGGTCTGCACTTCGGGGTTCATCAGCTTCACTTTGGTCTGCGATTCAAACTGCGGATCGGGGTGCTTGACCGAGACAATCGCCGTGAGGCCTTCGCGTGTGTCATCACCCGAGAAGTTGGGATCGGCATCCTTGAGCAAGCCATTCTTGCGGGCATAGTCGTTGATCACGCGCGTAATCGCAGAGCGCAAGCCGGTCAGGTGCGTACCACCATCCATGGTGTTGATCGTGTTCGCGAACGAATAAACCGATTCCGTATACGCATCCGTGTACTGAATGGCGGCTTCGATCCCGATCGCATCGATATCCTTTTCTACGTGCACGACGGGATGCAGGTTTTCACGATTGCGATTCAGATAGCGGACAAAGGATGTGATGCCGCCTTCGAAGTAGAACGTCATCTCACGGTCACTACGTTCGTCCAAGAACCGGATCGTGACGGCCTTCGTTACAAACGCCATCTCGCGGAAGCGCTGGACCAGTGTATCGAAGCGGTAATCGATATTGTCTTCCTTGAAGATCTGCGGGTCGAACTTGAATGTGACCTTGGTGCCCGTATCATCTGGCTTGGTCTTGCCAATGACTTTGACCGGCGCCTTGGGATAACCGCGCTCATAGCGCTGGAAGTGGATCTGCCCGCCGAGGCGAACTTCCACTTCACACCACTCAGAGAGCGCGTTCACAGCGCTGACACCCACGCCGTGCAAACCACCTGAAACCTTGTATCCGCCTCCGCCGAACTTACCGCCGGCGTGCAGGGTCGTCATGACCACCTCCAGCGCAGACTTCTTCATCTGGGGGTGCATCCCCACCGGAATGCCGCGTCCGTTATCCTGTACAGATACGCTCGAGTCGGGATGAATGGTGATGTCGATCTGATCACAGGCTCCCGCAAGAGCCTCGTCAACTGCGTTATCCACGACCTCATTGACCAGATGGTGCAAAGCCTTGACATCCGTACCACCCACATACATACCCGGGCGCTTACGGACGGCTTCCAGACCTTCCAGGACTTGAATACTACTTGCATCGTAATTTGTATTGTTGTTTGCCACAAAAGCCTCCAAACTAGTAGATAAACTTATGCTCGTTGTGCAGGTATGCTTTGTTTCTGTTTTAACTTTTCAAATACAGTTTGCAGCCAGACGTTCATATCGCGGTAATAGACAAAACTTGCCGCCAGCAGCGCCGTGCGGATGAAGGCATGTCCTGCAATGCCCACTATCAGCATCCACGAATCATCGGGCGGAACGCTCCACAGATAGTTCAAGCCGGTCGAGAGCAGAAAAACCGCCAGGATGAACAAGCCGCTGGTCGGGAGTGTGAAGCGCGCCATCTTCAGGCTGGTGAACACGGAATAAAAAGCGTTCTGCCCGCGCACAAAAATTCCATGGGGTGTAAAAAACAACGGCACGATCAGCCAGAAGGAAAAGATCAGCATCAGCAGCAGCGCGCCGCTCGCCAGGATCGGGCTGAGCAGGGTCAGAACGGTCAGAATGAGCATGGTCGGGATGATGACCACCAGTAGACCGATCACCCACAGCACGGAGAGGATCAACGATTGGATGACTGCCCAGGATAAGCTGATCTTCGCTCCTGGTTGTGCATCGCCCAGGGCGATCCTCGAGACCCCGCGAAAGTACAGGGCGCCAACAGCCCAGCCGAAGATGACAAACAGGAACGCCAGCCCGGCCACTGCCGGAAAGGATGATAAATGGATGACATTTCCGCCGCCGAACGGTGTCCCGGCGGGCATGGTCTGCGATAGAAGACTCGATACACCGATTGGAAACAGTTGCAGCTTGCCAAACAGGCTTAGCAGGTTAAAACGCTCTATCAGATCACCGAACGCAGCCTGATACTCGGCAAATCTCTGCAGGTCCGCTGCAGAGGTCAGGGTCAGGCGTGCCTGGTTGAATATGACCTCGAAAAACGGCTTGACCATCCCATCCACGCTCAAGCGCGGACCCAGCCACAGGAATGCGTCCAGAAGGAGCGGCAGAAGAATGAGCCATACATGGCTGGAGACTACGTCAAAACCCGCCCGCAACGCTCCCATTACGCCCGGAGGCGGAGGGAGCTCTCCAAGATTCTGCCTGTTCATAACCAGTTGATTCTACCATATTGACCCTGCCTTGGCACCCAACTATGAGGCAGGTACAATGCACTTTATGAATGAGCAGCGCTATTTGCCGGACGCCGATCGGATCGGCATGCTGACGTCCACGGTCTTGCTGGCGTTTGCCCTGACACACCTGATCCAAGCCCCGGAGTTCAACATCGCGATCCAGCTTCCGGGCTTCTTCCTCCTGCTGCCGTTGAATTTAACAACCGCTATGAGCGTGCTGACCGCCGGGCTGACCGCCACCGGTATGGACTGGCTGCTACGCGGCCACCCCTCCCTGAACGGGCGCCCGACCTACCAGTGGTGGCTGCTCCCGACATTAACCACCTTCGTCATCGGCGTTCCGCTTTCCGTCCTGCCGCCCGGAGCCGCCTGGGTCACAGGCTTGATCTTGGCAGGCATCTTCCTTTTTTTTGTCTTCATCGCTGAGTATATTGTCGTGGACCCGGGCGCACCCTACTACGCTGTCTCCATGGCCGGTTTGACTGCCATTTCCTACACCCTGTTCTTCATTTTGGTGGTCGCGCTGCGATATGGAACGGTCCGTCTCTTCATTCTTGTCCCGGCGTTGTTCCTCGCCGCAGCGCTTGCCAGCCTGCGGATCCTGCACCTGCGCCTCAGCGGCCGCTGGGAATATGCCTGGTCGCTGGGGATTGCCTTCGTGTGCATCCAGATCGCCGCGGGCTTGCACTACTGGCCCCTCTCCCCGATCCAGTTCGGGCTGATGCTGGTTGGGTCACTGTACGGGTTGACGAGCCTGGCGGTCAACCTCGGCGAGGATCAGCCCGCTCGCCGTGCCATGCTTGAGCCTGCTATTGTCATCGGGATGTGCTGGGGGTTGGCTGTCTTCATCCAATAGCTTGAACATAAAGATGAAACAGTATATCTATATAGGCAAAAAGCATTGGCAGGAGATGCAAGATCACGTCGAACGGTACGCTCCGATGGAAGCCTGTGGTTTGCTGGCTGGCAAACACGACCACGTGGAGAAAGTGCTCCTCGTGCGGAACCAGGCGCAAAGCCCGGTGCGATTCGTGATGGATCCGCGTGAGCAACTGCGGGCTTTCGACTGGATCGAATCCAGCGGGCTGGACTTGCTGGGAATCTTCCACTCCCATCCCGCGGGACCCGCAACTGCATCCATTACCGATATTGCAGAGGCGGCATATGAGGTTGTACATATCATATGGTCACGCAACGACGAGGGTCACTGGCGGGCGCGCGGCTTCTGGATCGAGAAGGGCAGGGCGACCGAAGTAGAATTACAAATCATCGAGTAGAGAAACCATCTTGCCTGTATTGTGTTTCAGTTAATACACCATCTCGGAGGATCAAACGTTATGCAGGTGCTGCTCGGCATAGTAGCTGTTTTAATCGGTTATATTCTGGGTTCCATTCCCTTTGGCTTGTTAATCGTAAAGATGAAAACCGGGAAGGATATCCGCACCGTGGAAAGCGGGCGAACGGGTGGAACCAATGCCGTGCGGGCTGCGGGGCTGGGGGCGGGCCTGCTGACTGCCCTCTTCGATGTCTTAAAGGGCACGGTCTCTGTCTGGGTCGCGCAAACATTGCTGCCGGGGAATCAATTAATTCACATCCTGGCGCCGCTGGCAGCGATCCTTGGGCATAATTATTCCCTCTTTCTGATCAGGCGAGATGAAGATGGTAAATTGCGTTTTCACGGAGGAGCGGGCGGCGCGCCGGCTCTGGGCGGCGCGATGGGCTTGTGGCTGCCGATCTTCCCGATCGTGCTGGTGGCGGGCGCGCTGATATGGTTCACACTGGGCATTGCTTCGATTACCACCATGGCAATCGGCCTGGTTGTGACAGTCGTCTTCGCCATATATTCCTGGCAGGGATCGTTGGAGCCTGTCAACATCTGGTATGGCGTGGTCGCCGAACTGTTCTTGATCTGGGCATTGCGGCCCAACATCAAAAAGCTGCTGGCTGGCAAAGAGCGGGTGGTGAAATTCAGTTTGAATGGCTGGCTGCGGGCGCGCAAGGAAGCCCGGGCGGAGTCACATAAATAAAAACGACAGTCGTTCTGACCGTCGCTCTATTTCGCATACTGCTGGAGCAAAGCTCGCAAATTTCTCTGGTGCAGGGTCTGCGCCAGTCCGCCGAGATACACACGGCTTTTCCCACAATCCTCGATAGTAATGTCATCCAAAAGGTCTATCGCACTCTTGCGGCGCGAGACTGCCCGCACGGCTTTCTTGATCGCGGCAAGGTAGTTCAGGTTCTCCCTGACCGCCGCCTCGATCTCCCCGCGCAGGATGATATCGCCGTGTCCCTGCACGATATTTTCAAGCCCCATGCGTCCGATGCGTTTGATCGACGCCATGATCTCATCGATATCCCCGTCGACTACGTAGGGAATCGGCATAAAGGAATCGCCCGCAAACAGGATGCGGTCCTCCTCCACGAGAACGGCGATCCCGTCCTGGCTGTGACCCAGGGCAGGTGAAATGATCAAATTCTTCTTACCTACCCGCACAGTTATTTCGCCATCTACAAACGTCATTTGCGGCAAAACGATCTTTACTTGCCGCAGGGCAGGGTTCTGCCTCTGCGCGGCCTCCAGAGATGGGATGCCCCGCTCGACCAGCAGCTCGCGGCAGCGCTCGTGCGCGATGACCGTCGCGCCCGGGAAGAAACAATTGCCCCAGGCGTGGTCGGCATGGTAGTGTGTGTTGATCACGTACCGCACCGGCACATTCAATTCGTGTTCGATAAACTCTCGGATACTGAGTGTCTCGTCTGGCAATGCCAGCGTGTCTATGACGACCGCCCATTGAGGTCCTGCCACTACCCCTGCTGTTACCTGAGCATATACTTCACTCTGGAACCAAAAAACATTTTCTGAAACTCGTTCGCGATGCATTCAAATTCCTTGTGAATTTTTTCTATTGATAGCACAAACAGGAATGAAAATCAAGTTGATTAGACAAATTTAAGGATTTCCTTACAGTCTCGTAAGGTAAATTCGGGTGTTTGCTTGCCTATGAACTTCTGACGTGTTACACTTTACGAAGTATGACCAAAAGCCTGCTGATCATAAGTGCAGATACAAAGTTCGCGCAGGTACTGCAGCACGGGCTGGAGCAGGAAGGCTATCGCGTTCAGATCACAAAAGGAAAAGGCGAATCGGTCGTCCGCGCCGACGAGGAAAGCTCCTCGCTCGCCTTCCTCGATATGGATCTGGGCTACAGAGCCGTTCTGGAGATTGGGCAGGCGCTGCGGATGCTTAACCCGGCGATCAGGCTGGTGGTCTTCTCAAGGGAAGATGTGACGCCCACGCTGGATGAGCTTCAGCCCTGGATGTTATCGCCCAAGCCCTACTACTTACCGGATGTCTTAAATATGCTAAACGATCGTTCCACACCATCGAAGTACACCACCACGCGGGACGCGGCGAGCAGAACCCCCACCCTGCCCTGGCTGCAGGATGTGACCCGCGCCGCCCAGCACCTGACCCGGCTGACGCTCGAGTCCTCCGCACAGGCGGCATTGATCACGCGTGGCGACAACCTGTGGGCGTACGCGGGGCAACTGTCACAGGGCGCGGCGAAAGAGCTGGCAGTCACCGTGACCCGTCACTGGGATGGGCAGAAAGGAAGTGATCTGCTGCGCTTCGTCCGTCTGGAGGCGACCAAAGCGGAGCACATGCTCTATGCCACCCGTCTGGCAGATGATGTGGTGCTGGCGCTGGTCTTCGACGCGGAGACGCCATTTAGCACCATCCGTACCCAGGCTGGGCAACTCGTCAATCGCCTCTCCACGCACAGCCCTGAAGTGGCAGAACCGCCGGTCGGGCAGAAATCTCTGCCAGCTTCCTATGATGTACCGACCGAGCATCTGGAAGATGAAAGCACACCGGATCTGGATATCCCCAGCATCGCAGACATCCTTTCCGATGTTCCGCCTCCCAGACCCGAGCCTGGGATCAGAAGTTTTGAAGAAGAGCAGGAAATGCTTCCGCGAACCTCGCGCTCGAACCAATACAGCCGGGAAAGCTCGCCGGCTGTGCGCGCAGATGAGGTCCTGTTATCCAATCAGGATAATGAACAGACTGTGGAACACGCGGTCGAGGATTTCGATGCGACAATGCCTTCGAAGTCACGCAGGCGCCCTGAGACGCCGATTCGCAGACCCATGCCCGGCGAACTGGATGAGACCCGCCCTCACTCGATCACAGAGGTGGCAGGACGCGTGATGCTCGAACCGATCTCTCCTGGACTCTATAACCTGACCTATGCCTGTTTGCTCGTGCCGCGTTTTAGCTCGCATTATCTTACCGGCGACATGGCAGACCGGCTCTCCGAGTGGCTGCCGCAAATCTGCATCGCCTTCGGCTGGCGTCTGGAGTATCTGGCTGTCCGCCCTGAATATGTGCAGTGGGTTCTGAACGTTCCGCCAGCCACTTCACCCGGTTACCTAATGCGCATTGTCCGCCAGCAGACCTCCGAAAAAATATTCACTGAATTTTCAAAACTGAAGAAGGAAAACCCTTCAGGTGATTTCTGGGCGCCGGGATACCTGATCATGGGCGGTACACAGCCGCATCCGCCACAGCTTGTCAAGGACTACATCAAACAAACCCGCACACGCCAGGGATATTCACAGCCGAGAAGATAGCCTCGCGCTGAGTGCTTCGCAATCGAAGCGTAAATTTCCAGTCTGCTTCCCATTGCAGGAAAAGATTGCTTCGCCAAAACGGCTCGCAATGACATCACGTAATGAGCGCGGAGTATAATA
>Ga0299914_10002589_pt1 | contig 12518 bp, 15 predicted proteins | sample RVTome_10_FD_201361 | JGI IMG/M metagenome (GOLD analysis project Ga0299914, IMG submission 201361) | Soil microbial communities from uranium-contaminated site in the Upper Colorado River Basin, Wyoming, United States - RVT153D57 (version 2) ...
GCCGCCTCCCGACTCCTGGGCTTCCCGGCCCGACACCGACTTCGCCATTTGGCTGATTCGTTTGGCGGCAGGGGCATCATTCGATCTGCCGCCGGCGGAAACGGGAACCAACCGCACCCTCTATTGCTTTGCTGGGGACGACCTCTCCATCGAAGGAACGGCCATCTCGACCAACGTCGGCGCCCGTCTCGATCCCACATCTTCGGTGACGCTCCAGAACAAGGGCGCGCCCGGCGAGTTCCTCATGCTGCAGGGTCGTCCCATCGGAGCGCCGGTGTTCCAGATGGGGCCCTTCGTCATGAACAGCGCCGAGGAGTTGAGACAGGCGGTGGACGACTATCGCCGCACCCAGTTCGGGGGCTGGCCCTGGTCGGGGCCTGACCCGGTCCATGACCGGCAAGAGGGTCGATTCGCCCTCCATGCCGACGGCGAAGTGGAGCATCGCGACCGACAGCACGTCTGAGCCGATGATCCACCAACTCCGTGTCTACGAGGTCTTCGAGCACAACAAGCAGGCATTCCACGACCGCTTCCGTGACCACGCCGTGCGGATCATGGAGAGCCACGGGTTTCGCATCTTGGCGATGTGGGAGGCGAAGACCGGCGATCGCACCGAGTTCGTCTATCTCCTGGAATGGCCCGACGAGACCGCGATGACCTCGGCGTGGGAGGGATTCATGGCCGATCAGGAGTGGAAGGACATCAAGAGAGTCACCGCTGCGGAGCACGGTGATCTCGTCGGTGACATCGAGCAAAAGGTCCTGATCCCGACCAACTACTCACCGCATTCCTGACTCAGCCATGGGATAGACGTGACCGCGCCCATCGCCGACATCGAGGCACTCCTCCGCTCCCGCAGACACGAGCTTGCCGCTGAGTTGGCCAGGCTCACGGAGCCGCCTGCGGAAGGCGCCTCGGTCGCGTTCGGCAAACGCGTGGGTGACGGGACCACGGAGGCTGTGGAGCGTCTCGCGACTACAGCGACGGCGCGCTCGATAGCCGCGTCGATCGCCGACGTCGACCGCGCGCTGCAGAAGGTCCAGGATGACACCTACGGGATCTGTGACCGATGTGGCAACGTCATCCCCAAAGCGCGTCTGGAGGCATTGCCGGCGACTGCCGTCTGTGTGGGCTGCGCCTCTCTCTGACAGGCTTCGGCCCCTTCGCCTGGCAGAATCGCAACCATCGGTTTCCTGACACGAGCCCGGGCGATGGCCGAGGCGACGCCGGCGTCACGCAATCGCGTCGTCGACTTGATCCGCGTCCTGTCGATTCTCGTCGTGGTCTTCGGGCATTGGCTGATGGCCGCGATCGTCTTCGAGGACGGAGAGATCGTCCCCGGTCATCTGCTCGAGCTCGCCGACTGGACCCATCCGCTCACCTGGGTCTTTCAGGTCATGCCGCTCTTCTTCTTCGTGGGCGGCTACTCGAACGCCCTCTCGTGGCGCTCGGCTCGTCGCACCGGGGAGAGCTATGGGGCGTGGTTACGTGCCCGGCTGCGCCGCCTCGCCCTGCCCGTAGTGCCGCTGCTGTTGGTGTGGACCATCGGAGGTTGGATCGGGCTGCGTCTGGGCCTCGACTGGGAGATCCTCCAGCTCGCCTCGAGGGTCGCTCTGGTCCCCACCTGGTTCCTGGCCGCCTATGTCGTGATCGTCACCATCGCCCCCCCGGCTCTCGCCCTGTGGGAGCGCGCTGGTTGGTGGTCGATCGTGGGAGGGGTCGTCCTGGCGGCGTTGGCCGACGTGCTCTCGATCGGTGTCGGGATCGTCCCGGCAGGTTTTCTCAACTACATCTTCGTCTGGGGCACGGTCCACCAACTCGGCTACGCCTGGGTGGACGGTGGTCTCGAAGGGGTGCCGAGACGTCTGCTCCTGCTCGCCGTCGGCTTTGGCGTGACGCTCGCCCTCGTGTGGATCGGTCCCTACCCCGTGGCGATGGTGGGGCTCGATACCGCCCAGGTGACGAACTCCTACCCACCCAGGGTCACGCTGACCTTCCTCGGTCTGTTCCAGGCCGGGCTAGTCCTCATCTTCGAGCCGGCGTTAGAACGATGGATGAGCCGTCTCGGGGCATGGACCGCCGTGGTGGTCGTCAGCGCCCGGATAATGACCCTGTACCTCTGGCATCTGACCGCCATGGTGATCCTCATCGGGCTCGGTCTCGTCCTCGACGGCTGGGGGTTCGGGATCGAACCTCTGAGTGGCGAGTGGTGGCTGAGCCGGCCGCTGTGGTTCGCCTTCCTCCTCGTGCCCACGATGGCGCTTGTCGCGGTCTTCGGCAGGTTCGAGCGGCCGGATCACGACCTCAGACCTGCTCCAGCATCGTGGCGACCCATCCTGGCGGTGGGTCTCATCTGTGCGGGGCTCGGGTTCCTGGCAGCGATCGGCATCGCGGACGAGCAGGGGCTCAACGGGCTCGTTCTCAGTCTGCCTGTGCTCGGTGTGGTCGTCGGCGGAGTCTCCCGTCTCCCCTGGGAGAAGACCCTGGCGACTTGACCCGAGCGATCAGGTGGCGCTGGCGGTGCCGCCTTCGTCGGGCAGGATGGCTCCGATGATCCAGCCGACGATCGAGACCACGATCGAGGCGAGGAATGTCTCCCAGAAGAAGCCCTCCGAGGTCAGCCCGAGATCGAAGACGCCCGACAGCCACACCGCGAACTGAAGCACCAGTGCGTTCACCACGATCAGGAAGAGCCCGAGCGTCAAGAGGATCAAGGGCAGGCTGAACAGCCTCAGGATCGGCTTGACGATCGCATTGGCCAGACCCACGATCGCGGCGGCGATGAGAAACTGCCACCACTCGCCCTCGAACTCGAACCCGTCGATCAACAACACGGCGACCCAGAGCGCCGCCGCGGTCCCGATGAAGCTGAAGAGAAAGCCCATGGGGCCAATCTATCCGAACGAGGTGGCTCGATGCGGCCAAACCGGCGTTGTTCAGCCGGGCACCATCGCGATGGCCTGGAGCTCGAGCACGAGACGGGGGTCCGTCGCCAGCCTGACGACCTCCACCGAGGTGCTCGCCGGGCGATGGTCACCCAGGTGAGTGCCCATCACACGGTTGATGGCGTCTTGGTTCCGGTCCTGGTCGACCATGAAGCGGATCAGCTGGACGATGTCTCCCAATCCGGCCCCGGCGGACTCGAGAACCGTCTTCAGGTTCGTCATCGTCAGCTCGGTCTGGGTGGCGGCATCGTCGGGGATGTCTGCGAACTCGGCAGGCACGTGGGGGTGGGAGTGGTAGACGGGCGCCGCCGTGACACCGGACACGTAGACGGTGGACCCTCCGGTCACTTTGATCGCCGGGGTGTAGGGCATGTTCCACTTCGGGTCGTTTCCCGGGATGTGGATGTGCTCGACCTGCATCGGGACCGTCTCCTTGATTGCTCCGGGGCCAAGTTAATCCCCTGGCCGGTCAGCCCTCGTCCCCTCGTTGGCGGCTCCGCGTCCATCTCGGCCAGATCCGGCAAAGAGTTCATAAGTGGGACTACGCGTGTCGGCTGTTCCGTGTAGTGTCGCTGAACAGTCCGGCATGCATCCTGTGCGAGGAGGAGGAAACGATGAGACGTCAGCGGAGATGGAGATATCTCACGGTCCTGGCCGTACTGGCCCTGGTCGCGGCAGCCTGTGACGGTGGCGAGAGCACCGACACCACGGCTCCGGGAGACACCGAGGCCCCCGGCAGCACCGAGGCCCCCGAAGGGACCGATGCTCCCACGGAGACGACTGCTGCAGGTGAGGAAGCCGATGGAGACCCGATTCGGATCGGCGGCACGCTCGCCCTCACCGGATTCCTGGCCGCCACCGGGGTCATCCACCAGGCGGTCGGAGAGGTCTTCGTCGACCGCATCAACGAACAGGGCGGACTCCTCGGCCGCGAGGTGGAATGGGTCCTCCTCGACGACGAGTCACTCCCGGAGAACGCAGCCGCGGCCTACGAGCGGCTGATCACCGAGGACGAGGTCGATCTCGTTATCGGCCCCTACGGAACCGGGAACATCACCGCGGCGATGGCGGTGGCCGAGCGGTACGGATATGTCTTCCCGCACCACACCGCGAGCTTGACCTACGCCTACAACTACGCCTGCCACTTCAGCTCGTGGTCCACCGGTCTGCATCCCAACATCACCAACCCGAACTTGGTCTACGACGCCATCGAGAGCTCCGGCAACACGCCGGAGACGATCGGCTTCGTCATCAACGAGTTCCCTGGCACGATGTTCATCGCGTATGGGCAGGAGGGCACCGACGAGGGCGGCGCAGTCGCCGAGGCGGAGAAACGAGGCTATGAGGTGGTGCTCGACATCACCTTCCCGACTGCCATCACCGATTGGGCGCCGGTGGCAGCACAGGTCGCCGACGCCGACCCCGACTTCCTCTACATAGGCGGTCTCGGTGTCAACGCCTCCCAGTTGATCACGGCGATGCAGGCGATCGACTACACCCCGCGTGGGATGTTCACTCAGTGGCCCGCCCCGGGACCGCTCCTCGACACAGAGGGTGCGGACGGGATCATGTCGGTCACCATCTTCGAGGAGCATCCGCCATTCACCGACGACCCCGAGGCCGTAGAGGTGGCCGGGCTGATCAACGAGGCCCTGGCCGACGCCGGCGTCCCATACACAAAGGTCGAGACTCAGGCGGCGGCGTCGTGGACCGCCTGGGAGTACCTGCAACAGGCGGCTGAGGGGGCTGGGAGCCTCGACCAGCAGGCGATGTGCGACTGGCTGTTGGAGAACGGAGCCGACACTCTGTTCCACGGTGACATCGAGTTCTATCCCGAGGAGCAGAACTACTTCGTCGATCTGTCCAAGGTGAAGCAGATCCAGGACGGCGAGTGGTACGTGGTCTATCCCGAGGAGTACGCCGCTCCCGATCGGTCCGTCGTCTACAACCCCTGATCGTCGATTGAACCCGAATTCGGGCCGACCGCCTCGTTGCGGTCGGCCCGGGTAGGGTCCGAGCCCCCCGAAACGAGGTATAGGAGAGCGTGGATCTACTCGCCCAGGGACTCGTCACGGGTGTCCTGATCGGTGGTCTCTATGCGTTGATGAGCCTCGGTGTCTCCCTTTCCTGGGGGGCACTCAAGATCATCAACCTGGCTCATTTCTCCTTCATCCTGCTCAGCGCTTACCTCGTCTATCAGCTCACCGTCAGCTTCGAGGTCGACCCCTTGCTGACCATGGTGGTGGTGCTCCCTCTGTTCTTCGTCGTCGGTTCCCTGATGCAGATCTTCTTCCACATCGTGAACATCGACGAGTTCAAGTCGCTCATCGTGACGTTCGGGATCTTCATCATCCTCCAGAGCCTCATGCAGACCATTTGGAGCGCCGACTTCCGCAGGATCGGGTCCGGTCTCAACTCGTATGAGAGCGGATCGATCTTCATCGGGGGCATCGCCCTGCCGCTCCCTTCGATGATGGCTTTCATCGCAGCGCTCATCATCGCCATAGGGATGTCTCTGCTCCTCAGCCGGAGCTACTTCGGCAAAGCGGTGCGCGCCGTCGCCCAGGACGAGGAGATGGCCCGCGCCTTCGGCGTCGACACCAACCGCGTGGCGGTGATCCTGTCCGGGTTGTCGGCGGCGTTCTCCGCACTCGCCGGAGTGTTCATCGCTGTCGGCCAGACAATATTTCCCGGGCTCGCGGTGAGCTGGTTCGGCGTCGTGTTCTCAGTCGTGATACTCGGTGGGCTGGGCCACACGGTCGGTGCCCTCACCGCGGGGGTGATCGTCGGTTCCGCTGCGGGTGCCGCGGCGGTCCTGTGGGGACCTCTCGCCGCTCCACTCGTCACGTTCCTGATCCTCATCGCGGCACTCCTGTTCCGCCCCCAAGGGCTGCTCACATCACGGAGCGTGGCATGAGCTCTCGAGCTCGAGCCCTCCTGGGGTTCCTCGTCGCCGGGTTGCTCCTCGCCTTCATCCCCGAGCTCACCGAGGCGATCGACCTTCCTCGGTTCTACGTCATCTTCTTGTTCACTGTGTTCTTCTGGGTGGCACAGGCATCGAGTTGGAATGTGCTGACGGGCTACTCCGGGTACTTCAGCTTCGGGCAGGGAGCCTGGTACGGGATCGGCGTCTACACGGTGGCTGTGCTGACCGGCAAGCACGGCTGGTCGTTCGTCACCGCTCTCCCCGTGGCCGGGCTCTTCGCCCTGGTGGCCGGTTTGCTCCTCGGGGTCGTGGTATTCCGTCTTCGTCGGCTCACGGGTGAGATCTTCGCCCTCACGACACTGGCCATCGCCTTCGTGCTCGCTTCCCTGGCAAGGATCTCGCCTGCTATCGACGGGGGCACGGGCACCTTCATGACCGGCACACCGTTGCCGTCGTTTCTCGGCGAGTTCACGACCGCGATGTACCGGCTGACCCTGGTTGTCATGCTGCTCACCGTCCTGGCGTCATACCTCACCCATGACTCCAGGCTGGGTTGGGGGCTGTTCTCGATCCGCGACGACGAGCCGGTCGCGGGGGGTCTCGGGGTGCCCGTGTTCCGGTACAAGATGGTGGCGCTGGGGATCAACGCCTTCTTCGCCGGTCTCATGGGAGGGGTATGGGCGCTCCAACTCGGCTTCGTAACGATCGACGACGTGTTCAACATCCGCGTTCCCTTGTTCGTCATCTTGATGACCGTTCTCGGCGGGCTGGGGCACTGGATGGGCCCGGTCGTCGGCGCCGTGATCATCTACACCCTCTCCGACCGTCTCAACAGCGCCGGGCTCACCGACGTGAATCAGATCATCATCGGGTCACTGCTGGTAGTCCTGGCGCTCGCGGTCAAAGAAGGTCTCTACGTGCGGCTGCGTGACCGCTGGGTGACGACGTTGGTGACCTTCGTCGGTGTGATGGCCATCACCACCGTGTTCGACATCACTAGATCCCTCATCAGCGACTTTGCGATCTCGATGGTGGCAACGGTGCTGATGATGCTCATCCCGAAAGGCGTCTGGGACAGGGTGCGGGGTCGCGACCGGCCCGACGGCGGCGAGGGCCCGCCAGTGGGCATGGAGACCATGGCCGAGGCAGGGAAGTGAGTCTTCTCGAGATCCGCGGGGTGACCAAGCGATTCGGCGGCGTGGTCGCGCTGGATGGGGTCGACATCGAGATCGAAGAGGGGGAGATCCTCGGCCTGGTCGGCCCCAACGGATCGGGCAAGTCGACCCTCATCAATGTTCTCAGCGGCTTCTATCCCGCGGACCGGGGAAGGATCTTCTTCGCCGGCGAGGAGGCCACGGAAGCGCCGGCACATCATCTCGCCGCCCTCGGTATCGCCCGGACTTTCCAGATCCCACGCCCGTTCGACACCATGACCCCTCGGGAGAACATCGCCGTCAGCTACATGTTCGGCCACAGCCGACACAGTCTCGCCGGGGCCAGGGACGCGGCTCAGGAGTGGCTCGACTTCACCGGTCTGGGCGGAGTGGCCGACGTCGGCATCGGGGAGTTGACGCTGCATCAGCTCAAATTCCTCGAGTTGGCCAGGGCCCTCGCCACCCAACCGAGTCTTCTGCTGCTGGACGAGGTGCTGGCAGGGCTCAATCCCTCCGAAATCAACGAGTCGGTGGAGATGATCCGGAGAATCCACTCCCAGGGAGTGACCATCCTCATCGTGGAGCACGTCGTCCGCGTCGTCATGGCTCTCTCCGATCGTGTCGTCGTGCTGGACCAGGGGGCGGTCATATCCCAGGGCGAGCCCGAGCAGGTGATGTCAGACCCGGCAGTGGTCACCGCCTATCTCGGAGATCGGGGTCGCAGTGCTTGAGGTGAGCGGGCTGCGCGCCGGCTACGGGAAGGCGACCGCGCTGCACGACGTCTCGCTGCGGGTCGACTCCGGCGAGATCGTCGCCATCCTCGGCCCCAACGGAGCCGGCAAGACGACTCTGGTGAACGCGATCGCCGGCGTCCTCCGCCCGACGGCGGGCTCGGTGGTTCTCGAGGGCAACGACCTCCTGGCCGCCGCACCGCATGAGATGAGCGTCCGTGGTGTGGCGCTCGTCCCGGAGGGCCGTCGCATCTTCCCGCGGATGACAGTGGGGGAGAATCTCGACATCGGCGCCTACGCCAGGGATGCGCGGCCCGACCGCGACGCCAACCTGGCGTGGGTTCACCAGATCTTCCCCCGACTGGCCGAGCGGAGTGACCAGGAGGCGGGGACGCTCAGTGGCGGAGAGCAGCAGATGGTGGCGATCGGGCGCGCACTCATGTCCAAGCCCAGACTTCTCCTCCTCGACGAGCCCTCATTGGGTCTGGCTCCGATAATCGTTCACGGGATCTTCGAGGTCCTCCGCCAGGTCAACGAAGCCGGTGTGTCGATCCTGCTCGTCGAGCAGAACGCGGTTGAGGCCCTCGATCTCGCCGGAAGGGGCTATGTCTTGGAGGAGGGCCGGATAGTGGGCGAGGACCGGTCCGACGCGCTGCTCGACGACGAGAGGCTGCGCAAGGCCTACCTGGGCATGTAGCCGTCGGTACCAGAGTGTCAGTCGTCGACGAAGGCGACTCCGTCGATCTCGACCATGAGCCCCGGAGCAGCGAGAGTGTCGACACCGAGCAGGGTGCTCGCAGGTGGTGTCATACCGGCAAACAGCTCGTCGCGAACCACTCTGATCACGCCCAGCTTGGCCTCATCGTGGTCGACCACATAGATCCCGATCCTCACGAGATCCGACAGGGTGGCGCCCGCCGCGCCCAGGGCGGCTTGGAGATTGGCGAAGACCTGCCGGGTCTGTGCCTCGAAGTCGCCGGCCCCGACGAGCCGGTTGTCGGAATCCCAGGCCACCTGCCCGGCGATGTGGATCGTGGTCCCCCCGGACACGCGGACTACCTGGGAGTAGCCGGGTGGTGTCGGTAGGGAGGGCGGATTCAGGGCTTCTCTCATGAGCTCATCCTCTCGTGTCGATGTTGGAATGGATTATCTCGCCACCGACGATCGTCATCACCGATTCGACCGAGGGCAGCGAGTCGGGGCTCGAGGTCAGCGGATCGGTGGAGAGCACCGCCAGGTCGGCATGGCTCCCGGGTTGGAGATTGCCTCTCGTGTCGGCCTCGAACGAGAACCACGCACTACCACCGGTGTACAGCCTCAGGGCCTCCGAGACATCGACCAGCTGCTCGTCGTCGCGGCGGGCCGACCCATCGACCGTCTTGCCGGTGACCAGCCAGCTGATGCATGTCCACGGGTTGTAGGAAGCTGCCACGGTGCCGTCGCTTCCCGCCCCGACCGGGATGCCGAGGTCGAGCATCGTTCGCGGCCGCGGGGCCTGCTCGAGCTGGGCCACGGCCCATGTGGCGGCACTGTCGAGGCCCCGGAAGGCCATACCTCCCTGCAGCGTGATCCCCACTCCCAGGTCGGCGATCCTCCTCAGGTTCTCCTCGCCCACTTGATCGGCGTGACAGATGGCGTAGCGCAGCTCGGCGGGCCGTCCCCGCGGTTCGAGTGTCTCCCAGGCGTCGAGGATCGCCCCCACGGATGAGTCGAGAATGCCGTGGACGTGCACGGGCCATCCCCGGTCGGCGAGATCCTGGGAGATGGCGGCGATCTCGGCCGTCGCCGGGGAGACGTCTCTGGGCGAGAGCCCTTCCATGTCGTGTGCCGCGTAGGTCACGAGCTCACCCGCGCCCAGGTAGCGGACGAAGTCGTCACCCGAGCCGGGGGCCACGGTCTCGACCCAACGACCGAAGTCGGCCCTCTCCTCTCCCGGGGTCGCCGCACCGACCAGGAGCCGGGTGCGGAAACCCCGCTCTGCCCCGTCGAATAGGGCGAAGAAGGGGACGTAGGACTCTGCGTTCATGCCGAAACCGGCCGCGTCGATCGCCCCGGTCAGCCCGAGGCGGTTCAGCTCCCGCACCATCTCCCTGGTGCTGTCCACCATCGCCGCCTCGTCGTTGGTGATCGCGGCTCGCAAGACGGCGAGGGACGCCGGGTCGACCACTCGACCGTCAGGATGCGCGTCGGTCCAACCCATCGCATCCAGGGCGCGGCTGTTGAGGAAGGCCTCGACGTAGTTGCGCTGGACGAAGACCGGGTGCCCGGGTGCGGCCCGATCGAGCTCGGCTCTCGTCGGCGGGCGCCGCTCCTCGAACTGGCCGGGATGCCAGCCTCCGATCACACCGGTCCACGACCCGGTGGGGAGGTGCTCGACGTGATCGGCTATGTCCGCCAATCCCCGCTCCAGGGTGGTGACCCCTTCCCAGCGAACCTCCGCCGCCCAGGTGCGGCCCGCGCGGACCAGATGGATGTGGGAGTCGATCAAGCCGGGGATGACCCGACGCCCTTCGACGTCGATCAGGCGGGTCTCACCAGATCGGAGCTGCATGATGTCCCGATTGCTTCCCCGTGCCTGGACCATGCCCGCGCCGATCGCGATGGCCTCGGCATCGAGGGGGGAACCGTCCCACAGACGCGCCGAGGTGATGATGAGATCGGCTCGTGTCGACATGGGCCATCCTCTCTCGTCTGTCCTGGAAACCGTTCTGTGAAGGTTTTCTGACCCACCAGGGCTGCAAACCTTCACAGAACGGTGAGATGATGCCGGGTCGGAGACGTTACCCATGCTGAGCGCGCCATGAACTCAGTCGGTTTAGCCTTGCCGGCGCCGAGGAGGGACATGGACATCATCGACCGGCACTTCGCCGCGGAGAACGCACACGACGTCCAGGCGACGCTGGACACCTACACGGACGACATCGTCTGGGACGATGTGACCCACCCCGACGCGCCTTTCCGGGGCAAAGAAGAGGTTGGGAGGGTCTATTCGTCGATCATCGACGCCATCCCGGATGTGAAGCTGGAGACCGTGAAGCGTTTCACGGGCGAGGGGGGACGCTTCGTCGTCGACGAGTCGATCATCTCCGGGCACGTGGAGGGGGAGTGGGCCGGGATGAGCGGTTACGGCGCACCCGTGGAGGTGAGGATCCTCCACGTCTTCGAGGTCCGTGACGGTCTGATCTGTTACGAGAACGCGTGGTTCGACGCCGCCAACGTGCAACGCCAGATCATGGCATGGAAGACGTCTTCGGGCTGATCGGGGCCGCTATCGAGAGAACGCTGGGTTCGTGGATGGAACAGTGCTCAGTCGGGCTGAACTCGCTCGTCGGCGTCTCTCCCCACGACGAACCAGATGGCGTGCACCGGCTCGTCACATTTGTTGAACAGCCGATGGGGCAGAGTCGAGTCGAAGGCGATCGAGTCTCCCGGGCCCAGTTCGTACTCCTTGAACCCGATCTGGATCCCGAGCGTCCCGCTCATCACATAGCCGTACTCCCGCCCATGGTGACGCATGAGGGAGTTGTCCGGCGTCGAGGCCCCACCCACCTCATACGTGGCATGGAGGAAGTCGACCCCCGCTTCCGAGGACGCTGACAGCTCCTCCCACCTGACTCCGGAGGCGAGCTCGATCACCTGCCTGTCCTCGGGGTGGACGAGAGGGCTGACGGTCTCGTCGAGCGTGGCGACGGGCGGGGTGTCTGCGAACTCCTCACCGCGTATCACGCGGTCGAGCGAGAGATTCAGCTCGGTCACGATCGCATAGAGAGTTCCCACCGAGGGCTTGGAGAGGCCGCTCTCCAGCTGGGAGATCATCGAGGCGGACAGCCCGAGACGACGCGCCAGCTCGCGTTGGCTTATTCCGGCCCGAACCCGCTCTTCCCGAAGTCTGTCCCCAATACCGTCGAGAGTCTCATCGATCTCCGTGACCCTGTGGACATCACTCACATCAGTATCCAACCACCGTCGACGTAGAGGTTGACCCCGTTGACTGCGGGGTTCTCCAGCAAGAACACGGTAGCGTCGACGATGTCCGCCATGGTTGCCAACCGGCCTGTGGGCGTCCGCGACACGAACCCTGCGAGGTCTTTGCCTTCCCAGTAGGGGCTGTCGGCGACGATCCCGGGGTGGAGGGCGTTGAACCTGATCGGGGCGAGCTCTATGACCAGGTCGTTGATCATCGTGGATATGCCACCGTTGACGGTCGCCACCGTTATGGCCCCGGGGTATGGGCGCTCCTTGGCGAGACCTCCGAACAGAACGACTGAGGCGTCGTCGGTGAAGCTGGGGATCAATGCGTGGATGGTCTCGGTGTACCCGACCATTTTCATGGTCACCAGATCGAGGGCGGTGGCGGTGTTGTACTCCCTGATCGGGTTGTTGTCTCTCAGGATGGCAGATATGACGAGCCGGGAGACCGGGCCCACATCTGCCAGAGCGGGAGCGATCGTCTCTGGCCTGGCCAGGTCGAATCCCAGGCCCCGGGCTCCCTGACCGAGCTCCGCGGCAACGGCACTCGCACCGCTAGCATCGCGCCCGGTGACGATCACCTGATCGCCCTGCTTCAGGTAGTGGGCCGCGATCTCACGCCCCAAACCGCTGGTGCCACCCACAATCAACACAGACTCGTCGGCCATTGGACTCGCTCCTTCGTAGAACCACGGCGAGGATATACCTCTGGAGGACACGGTGTGCAGTGAGGCTAATCACAATGACGCAGTCACAGGAATGAGACGGTGAGCTCGTCGGGCACTTTCGACGT
>Ga0299914_10002590_pt1 | contig 12517 bp, 11 predicted proteins | sample RVTome_10_FD_201361 | JGI IMG/M metagenome (GOLD analysis project Ga0299914, IMG submission 201361) | Soil microbial communities from uranium-contaminated site in the Upper Colorado River Basin, Wyoming, United States - RVT153D57 (version 2) ...
AGAAACAAGTATGTCCCCACGGGAATCCGTGTCGGAACAGATATCCTGAGCCTTGCAAAATCCAGGTACCAGGATAACTTCCAGGGATGGGAAGTGCATGGGGAAATGGATTTTCACCGGTATTACCTGGCACTGGAGTATGGAACATGGAGCCGGAATCTGAATTCAGACTCCGCTGCTTATATCAATGACGGAAAATTCTGGCGTGTCGGGGTGGATGTCAACTTCCTTACAAAAGATCCCGACCGGAATGTGTTTTTCCTGGGAGCAAGGTACGGCCGATCTGTTTTTGCAGAATCCTTGAGCGTCACCCGTTTTGATCCCACCTGGGGCCTGATGGCCGACAATTTTTACCACTCGGATGTCAGCGCGTGGTGGATAGAGCTCACCAGCGGCTTGCGCGTGAAGATCTGGAAGATCTTCTGGCTTGGATACACCGGTCGCTTCAAGTTTGCTCTTTCAACAAAGGGTACTGACGAAATGATTCCCTACGATGTGCCGGGCTTTGGCAGTACGAGCAAAGAAACCACCTGGGGTTTTAATTACTATGTTATGTTGCGCATTCCAATCCGGAAAGCACCGCCCCCACCGGTTACCCGATAGTCAATCATTTTTAAACAGAGAATCCACGAATTCGACCTGGTCAAAAATCTGCAGGTCGTCCACTTTTTCGCCCACGCCAATATATTTAACGGGTATTTTAAATTCATCCGATATTCCGATTACAACACCGCCCTTGGCAGTGCCATCCAGTTTCGTAATACAAAGCGCCGTCACATCTGTGGCCTTGGTAAACTCGCGCGCCTGGATCGTGGCATTCTGCCCGGTGCTGCCGTCGAGCACCAACAGTACTTCATGGGGTGCGTCGGTCACCACCTTCTGCATGACGCGCTTGATCTTGGTGAGCTCATTCATAAGGTTGACCTTGGTGTGCAACCTTCCGGCTGTATCAATTATAACGACGTCGGCATTTTTGTCGACGCCCGCCTGGATGGCATCGTAGGCTACGGCGGATGGATCGGTGTTCATCCCTTTGGATACGACAGGAACGCCTACTCGTTCGCCCCAAAGTTTGAGCTGATCCACAGCAGCGGCTCTGAAAGTGTCCGCCGCACCGAGTATAACGCTCTTTCCATTTTTCTTGAACTGAGCTGACAGTTTCCCGATGGTTGTGGTTTTTCCTACACCGTTTACGCCTACGACCATGATAACATAAGGCTTTTTGTCGGCTGGCGTATCGAAATCCTTTGTTGTAAGCGCATTGTCGGTAGACAACAAGGCGATCACTTCCTCTTTCAGAATACGGTTCAGGTCCGCCGTATTCATGTATTTATCCCGCGCCACCCGTTCCTGGATCCGCTCAATGATCTTTAGCGTGGTTTCTACGCCCACGTCGGAAGTAACCAGTATCTCTTCAAGGCTGTCCAGTACTTCATCGTCAACCGTGCTTTTCCCGACAATGACTTTGCCAAGTTTTGAAAAAAAGCTGTCTTTGGTCTTTTCCAGACCTTTGTCCAGAGACTCCTTTTTATCTTTTGTGAAAAATCCGAACATAAATCAGTTTTGTTATGACGACCCAAGACCTGCGAACGGGTGTAAAACTTTAAGCCAAGGACGTTTGAAAACACAAAAAGTCCCCGGGTGAGGACTTTCTTAATCTTTTTTATTTGGGTAATTACTTTTTTGCAAGCGTTTCCTTTACCAGCTCTGCGGGAACGATTTCCTCCCTGAAGGTATAGGCTCCGGTTTTTTCAGATTTTACGGCTTTGATAACTTTTGCAAAGCTCTTCCCATCTACTTTCTTCAATGACGCAACAACTTTCTTTGCCATGATTACTTGATTTCTTTGTGGACTGTATATTTTTTCAATACCGGGTTATACTTCTTCAGTTCCAATCTCTCGGTGGTGTTTTTGCGGTTTTTGGTGGTGATATACCGGCTCATGCCCGCTTGACCTGTGGTTTTATGCTCGGTGCATTCTAAGATCACCTGAACCCTGTTGCCTTTCTTTGCCATGTTCGTTCAAATTTTTAATTACAGCACAAGGTATCCGTTAGCCCTGGCTTCTTTCAAAACAGCAGAAATACCATTCTTGTTGATGGTCTTGATCGCTTTTGCAGACAACTTCAAAGTTATCCATTTATCCTCCTCAGGGATGAAAAAACGCTTTTTCTGAAGATTTGGGTAAAATCTCCGCTTGGTCTTATTATTTGCGTGGGAAACATTGTTTCCAACCTGAGGCCTCTTTCCAGTTATTTGACAAACTCTTGCCATAATTCAGCTCTTTAATTTAATCCCCCTTCCGAAAAGGGACTGCAAATATCGGCAAAATGCGTAATTATCCAAAACTGATTTTCAAATTCTGTTGGCTTTGACACTCCGACTGGCTGGGTGAGGGGTCCTGCGGGGGTGTTTTCGTCACGCAACATCGCTAAAGGCTAAACAACCTCGAAATCAGGTGTTTGGGTTCCAGACCGACAAAGTTTTCGATGACCAGGTCGGTTCCCTGCAACTCCTCACGGGTGTGCGTGGTGGTGAGGCCCACAACTTTGCAACCCGCATTTTTTGCCGCTTCCACGCCCGCCAGGGAGTCTTCAAAAACTACGCAATTTGAAGGTTGGAATTTGAGGGCGTCGGCTGTTTTCAAGTAAACTTCAGGATCCGGTTTTCCCTTGTTAACAAAGGAGTCATCCAGGATTGTGTCAAAATATTTTCCGGTTTTGGTTTTCTCCAGGGTGAAATCCACGTTGCTGCGCGGAGCAGAGGTCGCAATTGCCCGGGGGATACGCAGCTCCTGAAGTTTTCTTAAAAAGGAGGGTAGACCGTCCACCGGTTCAATATCTCCTTCATAGACTTCCCTGAAGAGCGCCTCTTTTTCATCCGCATATGCTTTCATCTTGTCCGGGTCAAGGCGTCCGAAGATATTTGTCAGCCAATCCTGGTTGCGCCGGCCGTATATCTTTTCGCGCAACTCATCTTCGGTGAGATCTTTGCCGTATTTTTTACAAAATTGTTTGAGGGCGATTTTGTGGAACGGATTGCTGTCGACAATCACTCCGTCCATATCGAAAATAAAGGCAATCTTTGAATCCAAGATTTGAAAATTTTAAGGTTAAATCAGCCCGGTCGCTGCAGGCTGCGAAAAGGTATGCAAGAATAAAGGAAGTATTACAGAAATCCAGGCTTCTTGCCAAATTCAACGAAGGATGAACGGCTTATTTGATGACAAACCGCCGGATGTGAGATTTGTTGTTGGCGGTGAATTTCAGCAGGTACAATCCCGCAGCAAGGGGAGGCAGGGTGTAACGATGTATCTGATTTGCTTTAATTGCAACGGGCGGGCTAAGCTGTTGACCCAGCACAGAAATGATTTCCATGGTTCCATACCGGTCTGCCTGGAGATTCAGAACATCGTATTTTGATACCGGATTAGGATAAACTTTTACTTCGGGTTCTTCTGGCAGGGAAGCGCCCTCATCATGCCGCAGAACGTGGATCCCTCCGAGCACGTTGCCTACGACGATGGCTGGTTTATTGGCGTTGAAGAGGTTTACCACCGTAGGCCAGATCCTTCCACCAAGATTCTTCTCGCTGTAGGTTTCAAGGGCGGGGTTGAAAACGAGGTTCCGGTCTGGCTGGGGTTCGCCTGTGCCAGTATTTCTAAAATCATTGATCACGCCAAGCCTCCCGGTCTGATCGCCTATGGCAAGGTCAATGTTTCCATCGCCATCGAGGTCGGCAGCGGCACAAGTAAGGTTCTGACGAACGGTCGACCTGTTCAAGCCGAGGAAATTTTCTTCTTCGAGTACGAACATGGGTGAACCTTCAATGCCATCGTTTCTCCAGTACTCCAGATTGCCTTCACTTCGTCCGGCGAGGATATCAGGAAGTCCATCGCCGTCTATATCAGTGATGTAAATGTTCTCGCTGCTGGTCAGTTCAAAGTCGACTGTTTGTAGAAGCGCTCCGTCAAAATTCAGCGCCGTCTGGCTGTTATTGCTCAGGTAATATAATCTTGTGGCATTGTTGTCGAAGCTTTGCGCCGAGAACACCAGATCTAAACTCTGATCGCCGGTCATGTCGGCAAATTGCATCTTCAAGTTGAAGAGCCTCGAAGCCGAGAAACCGAGATAGTCATCGGAACTCAGTTTGAAAACCGGGGAGACCGGAGTGCCGGTGTTTTCGTAGTAATATATTACGGAAGCGTATTCCCGCGAGGAATGCGTACTGACGAACATGTCAAAGTCTCCATCCGCGTCAACATCGGCGAAAGCGGGAACGGCATTGTCGCCGACATCTATCATATGGCGCTGGAGGAAATTGTGTTCAACAAATGAAAAGACAGGGTTGGTAGTCGTCCCGGTATTTTTATAGAACCACGTAGAGCGTTGCAGGTCTGTGTTCAGGTATTCCCGCGTAAAAATATTGGGGGAGGCGATGAGGTCTTTTTTTCCGTCAAAGTCAACATCTTCATGGAACGCGGCAGGGAAAAGAACAAAGTTGACGGAATTATTTGCTGGAAAGGGAGAAAAAGTGCTGATGACCGGATCCACAGATGTGCCCTCGTTGTGAAGTACAAACAGCTGGCTGCAGGTTGCTTCGGAGAATAGAAGTTCCATTTGCTGATCCCCGTTTACGTCCAGGGCAAGCAGACTTTTTCCGCCTGCGTGCTCGGTTCTTCCCCCGCTATTGGGTGGACACGCCGCACCGCTGAAGGCAAACTCGCCGCATTGGCATTCGCGGAAATCGCCCCATGACCGCGTGACGCGCCTGAATTCAAGAGAGTCGCACGGAAGGTTATTTTCGACACTGAGATTCTGATGAAATTCAACTGTGTGACCTGCGTACTGAATATTCAGGATGTCAAGGTCACCGTCACCGTCCAGATCGGTTATGGAAGGAAGGTCGTCGAATTGAAGTTGTAAATTCACTTTGTTGCTGGCGCCCTGCGTTAATAGGACACTGCTTTTGGAATTAAAGCCGGTGCTAAACAAGTGGTGTTCCCATTCAAGGTTGCCACCGGTGGCGGTGACGTTTCGATACACCCTGATGCCTAAGACGTCGCCCGTGAAAATGTCTTTTCTTCCATCGCAGTTGTAATCGCGCAACAGAAGCCAGTTGGATATCTCCCCGGGAAAGAGGTTCTCGTATTCAGGCGCGGGCACATACTGATTATCTTCATTAAGGAATGTTATCACTTTGCCAGCCATCCGGTCAAAGAGTACCAGATCATCCGTGCCATCGCCGTTCAGGTCCATGGAATTAAATTGTGCGGCATTCAGGCCACCTGCCCAGGCAAGGGGTTGGTTGTCGCCATGCAGGTCCTGAACGGGAATGCTGTGGTCCAGAAAATAGGTGAATTGTGCCTGCGAAACCAGGGGAAGTACGAAAGCAAAAAAATATAAAAGACGGATCATGAAAATATTTCTTCTTTACATAACGCAGTCGCCTGCTCAGCTGTTATCTTGCCTGGCAAATTAGTTGCGCCGTATGGCCGGGGCATCAAATTACGAAGTTTACCAAGCCAATGATTACAGGGATTGAAAATTTATACACGCGGTACACGGCAAGCGGAGTGGTTTCAACGGATACCCGGAAAATTACCCCGGGTTCGGTATTCTTTGCATTGAAGGGGGATAAATTTAATGCCAATGAATTTGCGGCGGAAGCTTTGGAGAGAGGCGCCAGTTGGGCGGTCATTGATGAGGAAAAATACAAAAAAGATGACCGCTGCATTCTGGTGGAAAATACGCTGGAGACGTTGCAGCTACTGGCGCGCTACCATCGCAGCCAGATGAAGATCCCGATTATTGCCCTTACAGGTTCCAACGGAAAAACAACTACCAAGGAACTTATCCAGGCGGTGCTGCGCGAAGGATTCAAAACACGCTCTACGCTGGGCAACCTGAACAACCACATCGGCGTGCCGCTTACACTGCTTTCGCTCGACTCTTCCGTGGAAGTCGCCGTGGTGGAGATGGGTGCGAATCACCCGGAGGAAATTGCTTCCCTCTGCCAGATAGCCAATCCGACACATGGCTTGATCACCAACATTGGCAAAGCGCACATCGGCACTTTTGGGGGTTATGAAAATATCGTGCGAGCCAAATCCGAACTCTATCACTACCTGCTAAAAAACAAGGGAATTGTTTTCGTCAATTCCTCAAATGCGCTTCTGACGGAACTTGCCAGGCCTTTCGATAGTCCTGTGTTCTATCCTGGAAAAGACGACTTTTACCGTGCTGAACTTGTTAGCGCTGATCCCCTGGTCAGGATCCGGGCGGATAACGGGGAAGAGGTGCAGACTCAAATGATAGGCGCTTATAACTTTGAAAACATTGCCTGCGCACTTTGCGTGGGAAAGTTCTTCGGGGTGGATTCCCGCCTGGCGAACCAGGCCGTGGCCCACTATCTTCCTGGCGACATGCGCTCGCAGGTGATCACGAATGCAACCAATACAATTATCCTGGACGCCTATAACGCCAACCCCAGCTCCATGCAGGCCGCCATCGAGAACATGGCGGCTATGAAGGCGGACAACAAAGTTCTGATCCTCGGCGATATGTTTGAGCTGGAAGGCGAGGCGCACACAGAACACCAGGCAGTTGGCCGGCTTATACGCGAAAAGGGTTTTGAAAATGTTTATCTCTGTGGCCCTCTGTTTAAAGCTGCCCTGCATGAGATCCCCAACGCGAAATATTTTATGAGAAAAGACGAACTCATCCGGGAGCTTAAGCTATATCCTGTACGCCACGCGACTGTGCTGGTGAAGGCTTCACGCGGTATCGGCCTGGTAACGATTGTCGGGTTCTTGTAGGCTCGGCATCAAAACGATGGATTATGAAAACTGAATTCATTTTGAAATTTCTGAAAGACCTGGCACGGCACAATGACCGCGAATGGTTTGGGAAAAACAAGGGACGGTACCTGGAAGCCAAGCTCGCCTTTGAAGCGCTGGTGGGTACACTCCTGGTAGAATTGGTAAAATTCGATGACGGGCTCGCAGCATTGGATCCAAAAAACCTTCCTTTCAGGATCTACCGTGACGTCAGGTTCAGCAAAGACAAAAGACCGTATAAAACGAATATGGGCGCCGGCTTTTCGCCGAATGGCAAACTGGTTCAGGAACCGGGGTACTACCTGCATATTGAACCCGGCAACAAAAGTTTTGTCGCCGGAGGCATTTACATGCCAGATGCCGCCAACCTGGCCAAGATCCGCCAGGAGATCGATTACCACCCGGAAGGTTTGGATAAGATCATGAAAACAAAAAAATTCCACAGCCTCTTTGCGGGCTTTGATGAGTTTGATAAACTCAAAACTGCTCCGAAAGGTTATCCGAAGGACCATCCTCAGATCGAATGGCTTAAACTTAAAAGTTTCATTGTAACCGGATCGTTTACTGACAAGGAGGCAACTGACAAAAAATTTATCAGCAGGGCGGCAACCGTGTGTAAGGAGATAAAACCGTTAAATGATTTTATTCGCGAGGCAATTGCATAAAAAAGAATTCGCCAGGTCCCTACCAGTCAAAATACTCTTCCTTGCTAAGTTCTATTTCTTTGTCTTTTTTCTTGCCTTTTGATTTAAAGGCATCTTTGAGTTCCCGGACTTCCTCCTTCAGGTCGCTGACGATCTTTTGCTTGACCGCGTCTGTATCGTAGGCGATGCGGTAGTCGTCGGTGGTTCCGGTAATTTTCAGGAACAATCTGCTATGGCCTTGGGCATTCTCTTCGAAGGCGCCCTCCGCTTCGACATCGGATATTCGTTTTCTCCGCAACGGTGTGATGAGGCGGTAATCGATGAGTTGTTGAAACGTATGGGTTCCGCTGATCCTGATGTCGGTCACATTGTTTCTTACTTCCATTTGCGGAAGATAGATGTGCTTGTTTTCTATGTGGATGTCGTTCTTGAGTTCCGAGAAGCGGAGCTTGTCAAGCCCCTCATCACCGAGATAGCGCTCGAGCTTTTTAAGTGGTTCAAAATTATTCAGTTCACCCTGAGCAATGGAGATACCAATGTCGGCGATGAGGGTCTCCTGAAATAATCTCAGGTTTTGATTGAGGGTCATTTCGAGGTTGACATCCGCGGTGGCTCTGCCTTTTAGATGCCTGTCCTGTATGAAAGTCTGGTTGAAGTTTTCGAACACGTAGAAGACACTGTCGAGATTTATGCCCTGGAGCTTCAGGGTGCTCACCACATCAATGGCTTTGTTGTTTTTGGCGTCGACTATGCCGGAGAGGCTGAGATTTCCTCCCATGGTCTTCAGGGAAAGGTTGCGTGAGACGGCCATTTGATTTTTTACCAGCAGGTCGCCGCGTATGGCCTGTCCGTGAAACCGCTTGTAGCGCAGGGATTTGATGTTACAATTGAAATTGAGGTTTACATTTTTGGACAGGTTAAAAGTATATTCATCCGAGGGACTGGTTTCGCCCTTGCTGCCGCCGAATCCCAACGCGAATAACTGATTGAGGTCAATGAAACCGGCTTTCAGGTCCGTTTCTATGCCAATCGGCTGGTTTTCGAAAAGCAGGAATGTAATGATGTTCTTGAAAAAACCGTTCAGCAAGAAATCCGAATCTCCCAGTTTTCCCGTCACGTTGCTCAGCGCGAGGTCATTGTTGTTGAATTGAAGATTGCCCTGCAGATTTTCAAGGGGGATGTTGTTTTTTCCGTAGAGCAGGTTCACGCCTTTCATGTCTACTGTACCCAACGTAGATACGCGCTGCGCCGTGTTCTTATTTTTCAGCAGATTGACCTTTCCGTTAAAAGCGATATCGACCAGCAATGAACCGGAAACGTATTTAATGTCCTCGACGGGATAAAAGTCGAGCACGGAGGGCGCGTCTATCTTTCCCTTGAAGTCCAGAATAACCTCGGGATCGCTGAAATTGCGGAGCACAAAATTAGCATGGAAGTTTTCCTTGTTGAGCGCTCCCGTAATATTCTTTAAGGAAAGTGTGGCGGTCATCAGGTCATTTACATTTCGTGTGCTAAAGGATCCTTTCAGGTTGGCGTTTTCAATCCGGGTCTTGTAATCAGGATGAAAGAGCGTTGCATCATGGAAACCAAAATCTATTGAGATGGCCGGGCTGTGGGAAGCGGATATCTCTCCGTTCAGGTGCGCCTTGAAGTATACATTTCCCTTACTTCTGTACTTGTCGAATTTTTTTCCCTTCGATTCCGGCAGAAGAGACAGCAGCGTTTGAATATCAGTGTCCGTTCCCGTTGTCGTTAGATCAATGATGCTCTTCTCCTTCCACCCATACGTCCCGCTCACGGAAAAAGATGAGCTTTTCATGCCGAGGTCGGAAGGGTGAATCGTCAGATGCTTTTTGTCATCGTCATATATCAGGTGGCTTTCGACTTCGAACGACTTTCCTCCAAGGTAGTTGTGATTTCCGATCATCATTTTTTCGGATGTCAATTGACCTTTGGCAACGATGTCATAGATATCCTTTGATGAATGAATAGAGGCTATCAGGTTCTTACTTGTGAACGTAAAGTCCTGAGGGATCCTCAGATCGACATAATGTGCCGTGGTGTTGTAAAGGGAAACATTCGATAGGGCAAAACCGATGGCACCTTGCGAACCCTTGGAGCCGGTTTGCTTCTTGATGATCGTGTAATTGTTCCCACCATTCTCGTCGATCTTAAGGTTAGCCTCACCATGGTGGATCTTCATGCCTTTGATGGTGTAATTTCCACCCCAAACCTCCAGTGGGTTGAGTTGGAAGGAGACCTTTTTGGCGGTAAGCAGCGGATATTGACCGGGATGGCTGTCTTCCACATAAACATCGTGAAATACGATCGAAAGTTGCGGGAACTGCTGAAAGACTGATACGTCCATCCTTTTAATGGAGATCGGAGTGTTCAATTGCTTGTTCGCTTGACGGATAAACTGGTTGATGATCCGGTCCTTATATAAAAAGACTGACACCGTTAGAGCGATCACCACGACCCCTATGAAGAGGGTTAAGTAAAAAAGTACCCTGCGGAGTAATTTCAAGATTAAAAAATATTTTTACAAAAGTACAAGGCAAAAATGAAACCATACTGTCAAAAAGAGAGGAATGTGCCAATAAATCTGTGTCCTCCCGTGAGATTTCTGCCCCTGAAATCAACGAACTACGATGATTTACCGTATCCACTGGCGGTGAAAGTTTCACGAAAAGGTCTCTTTTTGTGACTTCGGACCACTTTTTTAAGCAAGCTTACCTTTTTCAAGCGATTTATTTTTCGTAACTTAATAAGATGGGGTGTTTTTTCCCTTTATAACTTTTGAATCCCAACGGTGGGTCCATTCCAACTCCATATCGACATTTGACAACGTTTAAGTTTTGCCGGGCAGGCAACCCTTCACTGTAAAATCATGTATGGGTAGTTAAAAGCGGCTCCTTGGAAGAACAGGAAGATAACATAAGGCCAGTATTGGAGGGATGCCTTCGCGGACATCGGGTGAGCCAGAAAGCGCTCTATCAGGAGTACTATGGCTATGGGATGAGCATTTCGCTCAGATACGCAAGCAACCGTGATGAGGCTTCCGAGATTTTAAATGATGCATTTATGAAAATATTCACCAACCTGAAAAAATTTGACTTGCAGAAACCTTTCAAACCCTGGCTTCGGAAAATTCTTGTCAATACCGCCATCAACCATTACCACAAGAAGCAGCGGGAGATTCAAGTCGAAGAGATGAAGAACGCGAAGAACGAGTCAGATGCAGAAAAGATCCTTTCTGGAATTTCTTACCAGGAGGTGATCGCGTTGCTGCAAAAACTACCTCCTGCCTACCGGACGGTATTCAATCTATATGTGATTGAAGGATACTCCCATGAGGAAATTTCTGGTATGTTGAACATTGCAACGGGCACCTCGAAGTCCAATCTGTTCAAAGCTAAGGAGCAGCTGAAATTGATATTAAGAGATTTTTTTGAAGCGGACTATGCCGGAACACGATAACGATAGATTGGAGCAATTCTTTCGGAAGGCTGCCAGCAAGCCCGATGTTTCTTTCAACGAGGATGATTGGAAGAAACTTGAGGCCCGGCTGGAAGCGGAAGCGGATGGTATGCCCGTCGCGGAAAGAGCCGTAAGTAAAATTGCAACTGTCGTAGTCTTATGTGTGGTCCTTTTGTTTTCAGGTGGCATTTGGGTGAACTCACAGTACGGACTTGTATCATTTTCCGAACCTGAGGAAATTTCGAGGCTGCCAGGCACCGAAGACGGGAGAGCGGTAACGCTGGATAGGCAAACAGAAGTACCTGAAAACAGGGAAGGCCCGGGTGACAGCGAATCCGTCAGTGCTGACTCCGAACCGGTGGAGGGATCTGGCGATGGGACACAAACTGTTTCCGGCGAAGACCAATCGCCGTTGCTGCCTCCGGATAGATCTGCGCAAATCGCACTGACCGAAAGTAATACGCGGGCCGGCCGCAGCAATATCGATATATTTTCCGACGAAGATAATGTGCGCTCAAACGACGTTTCTTCGATGAAGCCCCTTTATGGTGTGGATGATCGTAGAGACGCAGTGCTATCACGGGACTTGATTCAGATATCATCTGCGCTGGCAGAAAGAAATAAGCAGAAGGCCGTTGTTGAACTTCCAGGTGCGGAGGAAGGGGAAACAGGCGAGGTGGAGGCCGTGGTTCCGGGGGCGCAAGCTTCCGATCGAGAACCTGTGGCTACGCCGAGGCTGAGCCTTCTGCTTTCTTTTGCTCCTGACTTTAGCAGTACTTCCATCAACCGGTATTCTGCTCCAGGCAGGGCCTTCGGCGCAATGGTCCAGTACCACATAAACACCCGATGGACGGTATCAACCGGCGTAATAAAAAACAAAAAGCAATACACCGGCGCCGGGGAGGACTATACACCTCCTGTGGGCTACTGGGAATATTACACCAATGGCAAAATTCCAAATAGCATTGATGGGTCTTGTAGTATCCTGGAGTTTCCTGTTATGGTCCAGTATACGCTCTTCCAAAATGGAAGAAACAGGTGGTCGGCAGGGGGAGGGGTTTCCAGCTACCTGATGCTGAATGAATCCTACCGGTACTTTTTCGATGAACCTAATCCAGGCGCAAAGGAGGGATGGGAATCGAGGAACCGTTCGCGCTTTCTTTTCAATATGGTCAATTTAGCCGTAGGTTATGAACACCGGATTGTGCCCGGCTTGATGATCGGAATAGAACCCTACGTTAAAATTCCGGTTGAAGAAATCGGATGGACGAACATCAAACTCTTCAGTACCGGCGCTTTCCTGACCCTTCGGTTTGTGGTCGCCCAAAAGAGAGATCTGTCTGTCCCCAGCCGAAGCCGAGGCCCTGACTAAAAAATTCCTTTGTTTCTTATTGCCGCTTAAAAAAATTACCGAACAAGTTCAGGTGTGGGACATCTATGTCAAATTTTAACCCAAAAATCATGATACAACTTTTCAAAACCTTTCTTACGTACAGCCTTGTTGCAACCTCGCTGGTTTTCCTGTCTGGTTGTGACGATGACGAAGATCCGGGTC
>Ga0299914_10002591_pt1 | contig 12514 bp, 21 predicted proteins | sample RVTome_10_FD_201361 | JGI IMG/M metagenome (GOLD analysis project Ga0299914, IMG submission 201361) | Soil microbial communities from uranium-contaminated site in the Upper Colorado River Basin, Wyoming, United States - RVT153D57 (version 2) ...
AGCGCAGAGCGCCCGTCTGGCCACGTCAGAGCGTCCGTGGAAACGATCCTCGCGCCCGTCGCGAGGTGGTCTCTTGCTGAGGTGCCCGGCTCGGGGATCCATTGGCTATCGCGAGCCGGGTCCTGCGCTGCCGCCGGAGCGGCCGTCAGCATGATCAGAGCTAGAACGACGAGCTGAACCATTTCTTTCCCCGCCAAAAAACAGGCGAGGCACCAGCCCCGCCCGCTCGTCAGATCGTGGTGATGGTGATCTGAGGTCGGCGCCGTCCAATAGCACCGTTCGTCGCCGGCGTCGCCGTGAGATAGCCTGTCCTATTGGAGTACTGCTCCAGCATCTCGCGTCTGTCGTGCAGGATCCGCTCGCTTGTCGCCTCGCAGGGCAGGGAGGAGGCGCCTCGGCTGCGAGTGGGCGGCTTCGGTTTTTCCTGGTCACCACGGGTGTGGATAGCGATCGGGCGCCTCGATCAGGAAGGCGCCCGATCGCCGCAGCTTTGAGGTTGAGCACGCCGGCCCGCCGCCAGCGCCGGACGCTCGACTCCCGACACCCGGGGCGCGGCCGTGCCCTCATGCACGAAGGGAACCTAGCTCTACCTGGGGTGGTTATCTGCTGTGGACGACGGCTTCTGGCCTTCTGCGGAGAGCCGCATGCCTGAGCTTCCAATGCCCGCTGGCCTTCGGGTGCTCGTGGTCGAAGACGAGTGGCTGTGTGCGTACGAGGTAGAACGCTTGGTCCATAAGCTCGATTGCGTCGTCCTGGGGCCGGCGGCCTCGGTGAATGGGGCGCTCGATCTCGTTGCGGATGACCCCCCTGATCTCGCGCTCCTCGACGTGCATTTGAACGGTACTCTCGTGACGCCCCTGGTCGAGACCCTGAGAGCGCGGGAGGTCCCGTACGTGCTGATTACCAGCTACTCCCCACAGGACCTAGCCGAGGCCGGCCTCGCGGCCGCGCCGGTGGTGCGCAAGCCGCCGCGCGAAGCACGGCTCACGCAGGCCATTGCGCAGGCGCTACAGGCGAACTGAGCGCCGGCTTGGCATTGCAAAAAAAGCCCCGCTCACGCGGGGCCGAAGGGAGGAAACGCTTTCTCCACCGCAAAACGCAATCCAGCGATGGTTGGTTCCATCGGAGCGCGCAGAATCAGAAACGGGCGGCCCGCAGACCGCCCGCTCGTCAGGTGTGGCGCCCGGTCAGGCGGTCAACCAGAGTACGGCGGCGGCAGCTACAATTGCCGCAAGCCAGCCGAACCACCTCGCGTCGGTCTCGGCGCGGCGGGCGCTCTCGGCGTCGTGCTCGCGCTGCGCCTTGCTCATATTTCCGATCTCCTTGCCCCAATATAACGGAAACGGGCTGAGCCCCGGAGCCCCGCCCGTCCCGGACGGCTTACTAGAGTATGTTCGGCGTTACGCGGCCGACGCCTCGCCGTCGTCATCGTCGGGCTCAGGCTCGCCGAAGATCGCCCGATCCAGTGCCTGGATGTGATCCTGCAGACGGTCGAAAGCAGAACGGGCGAGGCCACCACCCCGCCCGTCCCGGCGCTCTGTATGCAGCAGTCGCGAAGGCTGCTGGATCAGTGAAGTCAATGCCCTTGGGCAGCGACAGGTTCCCGGCGGAGAAAAGAAAACGGTCATTCCGCCCGGAACAAAGAGGGCGGCCGGAGCCGCCCGAAGTGGGCGCTAAGTTTAATCCAATGTTAGCCCGTCTTTGCACCGAGAGGTATTGGCCTTTTCCGATCCAGACGCATCGGGCGGTTCAACCAGCGGTGCGGCGCCCCAGCGCGGCCTCTCGACCGCCCGCTCGTCTCAGGTGCCGTAATTACGACACCTACGCGGCCAGCGCTTCGTCCTGGACGTGGGCAGCGCGTTGGCGGCATGGTAGGGGGAACCTCAGATTGGAGGGGAAACGATGCCGTCACAAATGCACAATGCGAATACATCCTCAGAACAAGAGCAAGCCTTAGCGGTATTCAACCATGCAGCCGAAGAAATCCGCTTCTTCAAAGGCCAACAGTGGCAGGTGACCAACTATGCTCTCCTAACTTTTGCCGCCCTTGCGGCCATTCCGTTGTGGTGGGGACCTGCTAGATGGGCATTGTTTGGAAAAAACGGGATCTGCGCCGGCGTGGCGATTGTTGCAGCCGCGTGGGCCTTCCAAATCCTGCGCAGCTTGGACAGGGCAATTGACAAAGAACGCGACCGGATGAACAAGGCGCGTTCTAAGCTGCCGCTGATCCAGGAATTTCATGCCGAGCCTGGACCGCGGGATCGCAAGGTCAGTTCGATCCTACATGCGGCAGTATTTGCTGGTGCTTTCTTCGCATTCGTCATCAATGTCTTGCGCATCCCACGCGTTCTCGCCTGGTTCACCGCGGGGCCATGAAAAACAAAACGGGCGGCCCGCAGACCGCCCGCCCCGTCCCATCTCATCAGCCCGTCAGGCTGACGCAGACTACATCATCGGCGGCGCCACGTCACGCGTGCGGCCTCGCCGGAAGCTCAATCCCGGCCAGCGCCACGAGGCGCTGCGCGAGACCGCGCACCATCACCTCGTCGCGTTCGGAGATGCCGATCTCGAGGCAGTACGTGAGCCATTCCGACTGTACGGCGATCCCGCCAACGTCGGTCGGGCGAGCTTCGTCGATCTGCGCTTCGATCCGGTCGCAGCGGTCGCGATCGACCTCGGTCGCTACGCCAACGTTGATCCGCTTCACCAGCTCCACATGCTCCTTCCACAGCGCCAGCAACGGCGTCTCGGCGCCCGCGAGCCGATCGCACCGCACCACGAGTCGCTCCAGCTCATGCAGGGCATCGTCCTTGTCGCGGTAGGCTCCGTCGAGACTTTCCCGCAGGCATCGGATCTGGATGCCAATGTCGGAGACCGATCGCGGCTCGGCTGCGAGGATCTGGTCCTCGACTATGCGCACCTCGGCGCACGCAGTCGCCACCTCGCCGTCGCCCCATTCGGGGTGCCGCTCGATCACGTCGGACAGAGCGTTGCGCTGCCGGTACAACTCGGCGAGGTCAACGGGCTGACGGGAGGCGGAATCCTCCCTATCTTGGCTGTTAGCCATGGCTGTTAGTCCCAGCTGTGGTTAGGGCGGCGGCGGTGGTCTCAACACTGCCGTCGCCTGCCCGTCCTGTACGGGCACCCCGACGTTGCGCCTGCCCGGCGCCGTCGTCAATCGCCGATTTCAGAAGATGCCTCTAAGAGCCCATACAGCCCCGTGGGCGAGGGCGGCCGTTCCCGCTTAATCGTTTTCAGGCCGCCCCGTCCTCGCGCGTCCTGAGCCGCTGTGGGCGGTCGGCTCAGCCGGCGACGCGCGTCGAGCGGACGGCATAAGACCGCGGCGCCCATCCGCCCTCGTCGGTCCTGCTCTCATTTCTGTCCAGATCAATGATCTCGCCACGCGGCTCGCTGGCGGCCTGGTCATCGGGCTCGCTCGGATCATCGGCGGCCAGATCGTCGAGCCCGAGCTCACGTCGCTTTCGAGTTCGTCCGCGGCGAGGGCGCCCTCGAGGTCGGCGCGAATGTCGTAGCTGTCATCGTGCGGCATCGTCGTTCAGAGCCTCGCTTTGATCCGGCGCGCGTGCGCCATGAGCTGGGCAGCATCGCCCCGGATCGGCGGCACCGCGAGCAGGCGGTCGGCCGGCATGTCGAGCAGGAGGGCGACCGCCTCGATCAGATCGCGGATGTCCGCTTCACGCTGCCTGTGGTGCTCCTCCATGCTCTCGATCGCGGGCTGGAGCCTCGCTTGACGGCTGATCTCGGCATCATCGGCTACCGGCCCCTGCATCCCGGCGCGGCGGCTCGCGCGGATCGTGTCCTGGTCGATCCGGGCCGCCATTAGAAGCGCCCCCCAGTTGCTTCGCCGAAGGCCGCCCGAAGATCATCCGCAAACGACCCTCGCGGTTGATCGACTTCGGCGACCGATGCGCTCGCAGTTCGTGGCGTGGCCGCCCGCTTGGCCTTCGCGATCGCCTGTTGACGATTCTCAGCCGCGGCCCGGGCGCGCTGCTGCGGCAAATCTCTGAGCGTTCGGGCATCGGCGAATGCGCTCGCTATATCCTTGCCAGTCGCAGCCATGATTGCCGCAGCTTGGAACCTCAGCTCCTCGAAATCGGGCGCGGTGCGAGCGAAATCGGCGATCTTCTGGTGAGCCTGGTGGACGACCGCGCGATGCTGCTGCGCCTGCGCGGCCCGCTCGCGAGCCGCGATCGCCTGATCTACGCGGGAGTCCACGTTCAGAGACGCGGCGAGGCGTGGGTCGATCCCATCGGCGCCCAGAGCCCTCGCCACCCGGGCGATCGCCTCCTGACGTAGGCCCGGCGTCTGGCCGTGCACGGCGGCGAGCTGCTCGACGAACTTCCCGAGGAAACCGAGCGGGTCGGTTTTCATGAACTGGTCGACGTTCCGGGAACGACGGAGAGCCTCAACGTCGCTGACACCATGGCTCTTGGCCCATGCCCGATGCTCGGCCTTCTCCGCTGCCCATTCCTCGGCGCGCTGCTCGGCCCCCTCGGCACGCTCGACAGCGGACCGCATGTCGTCGACAAAATCGAGCGGCTCTTCCTCGGCCGGCTCGGCCGCCTGCTCGGCGACGGGCTCGGCGTCGGAGTCGTCGAGCTCGGCCAAGCCGTCCTCAACCTCGCCAATCGCAATATCGGCCGAGGCCTCGGCCATCATGTCGCGCCGGAAATCGTCGCCGCGGTCAGTCATCACTCTGCCCCTTGCAGCCCGCCGAAACGGCGCGACGTAGATTTGCGACATACTCCCGGGCCGCCTTCAGCCGAGCAGGGTCTTTCAAGATCGACCGCGCCTCGAGCAGCGCCCTCGCATCACATTCGGCCTGGTGATCGTCGCCCTCGCCCTCAGCCTCGGCGAGCAGATCCTCCTTGAAGTCATGCATCGCCGGAGGTCCCCGCCTCGCCCAAGAGGGCAGCCAGCCCGCGAGCAAGCGCCGCCGGGTCGTCGATGCTCTGTGTCTCGATCGCGTGAACCTGCTTCGCCAACCGCTCGCACTCGCAGTAGAGTCGGTGCATCGTCGCCGCCACGTCCCTGCTCATGACGGGCTGCTCGGCGCCGGGCGGCAGCAACGCGGCGATGATCGCCTGCTCGAGCTCGGCCGAGCGGCGCTCCACTGGCAAAGCCCGGGTCGCCTGATAGGTCGAATCGTCCACCCGCAGGCTAAGGACCCGGCTGCGGCGTCGCCTTCTGCTCATCGTCCGTCGCTCCTGTTGTTGGGCCGGTGCTAGCAGATTTGTATGCGCCGTGTCTACAGATTTAATAGCTGGTCGTCTCATCCCGGGACTAAATTAAATGCCCGGAAAGCCGGGGGGCGCCGAATTCCGCCTATCGCGGGTGCCGGCCTGGGGGGAAATGCCTTTCGTAGGAGCATCATCCCTTCGACCACCAATGCCGGGGGTCTCGAGGATTTCCTTCGGCATCGCAGCCCCGGATCGTGATCGGCCGAGGCTTCCGGCCTGCAGCCTTGGCGCGATCGTCTGCGCTCTTTTGCTGGTGGCACGGGAAGCGAGCGAGGCCTTGCCAGTTGCTCTGATCGAAGAACCGTGGATCGCCGCTGGCTTGCACCGGCTCGACGTGATCCACGATGTTGGCCTTCCTGCCGCAGCCGCAGGCGCAGAGCGGGTTGCGCTCGAGGTAAGCCTTGCTCTCCGACTTCCACCTCGCGCTGTCGTAGTCGCCCCGCGCACCGCTCGCCTTGGCTGTGCGCCTCGGCCGGTTCGTGGTGTCGTAGGGCTGCCGTGGTGCTGCGCCGCCTACGCCCACCGGCGGCGGGATCTCGGCGACCGGCTGGCGGGTGCCTCTCGCGCGCTCACGGCGGGCTTGCGCCTCGAGGCGCAGGCGGTCTGACCGCTTCATCATTGCTGCAGCTCCGCGAGCAGCCGCTCGACTTCGCCGCGGACCTGGAGCAGGGCGTCTCGGTAGTGGCCCTCGCACCGGCCGGCGGGCAGGAGGTCCAGCCCCGCGGCCACGAGACACAAGCCGGCATCCTTGGCCGGTAGCGGCTCGATCGCAGCGAACAGCTGGTCGGCCACCTGATCGAGCTCCTGTTCCATCCCGAGCGGGATAGGACGATCCTCTGTCCGGTAGGTCATATGTCCTTCCTTGTGCTAGAGCGATGCCAGCTCATCACCAGACAGGAACCACCGATGCGTATCTACAGCGCGCGCCGGATGGACAATCGCGGGCGAGACTTCACGCCCCAGGAGCTCGAGGCGATCGAGGCTTGGCTGCACGATCATCGCCCGACACGATGCACCGGCCCGTTCCCAGACCCGCGGCGAGACGAGCTGCGCCCCGGGCTCGACTTCCTCATGCGGAGCGTCCATCGGGCGGTAGAGGTGCGCCGTCGAGCGGCTGAGGGCAGGCGCGCGGCGTAGGATCATCGGGCGCCGTCCTCGAGCTCGGGCGCATCGGGCGAGGGTCCGGCAGGCTCGGGCGCACAGAGCAGACAGACGAAGCCGAACCGGCGCTTGGCGAGCTTGAGCAACTGGGCGAGCAGGCGCGGACCATCGGCGCCAGCCGGGCAGCGCAAGGTCAGTGTGAATTGCCTCGGCGAGGGCTCAGTCATCGGCGCGGCCATGTCGTCTCGGGCGAGGCGCCGGGCTCGGGGCGCGCATCGGCGGCAGCTTCCCGGGCTGCCTTGGTGAGCTTGGGCGAGGTCCGGCCGATCCAGCGGCCTTCGTCTGGTAGCCAAACGACGTCATCGGCGCCGAGGTACTGCCAGCGCTCACGCATCGGGACAACGCCAGTGGATGAACTGCATGGTGAGCGTGCGGAAGCCCTCGAGCTCACCGCGCCACGTCACAGGCGATCCGCATTTCCAGCAGATGCCTTTGACCGGCGCGCCAGATGGCAGGAGCGGATGCGTCAGTAGCTCGAGCAGCTCGCCCTTGTGCTCGCGCAGCGCGTTGACCAGGCCGGGCGCCAGAGCACCGTTCGGGGCGTCATAGGCCAGCTTGCCGTGGTTCGCCTCGAGCCGGACGCCAGCCACGAGCGCCCGGTTGAGCGTGCCGGCGGCGCTCACAGCTCACCTCGCACGCGCCCATCTTCGTCGGGCTCTGGCCAGTCGTGGGGATACCCGGGGACACCTTGGACACCTTTTCGGGCGTCTGTAATATTCATATACCCCCCCTCAATTTCCACGTCGCGAGCGTCACAGGTATCCCCCGTGTCCTCAGCGTGGCCATTTGCGCGGGCTTCGGCGGGGACACCTTCCGGAAATGAGGCATCCCCCGCCGGGTCCGAGGTGTCCCCCGGCTTCCACACAATGCGACCGTGCGCCTTGTGCTTCTTCCAACCGAGAAGCTTGAGGATCTTGCCAACAGCCATGAGGTCGGCAGTGGTCTGTCGCTCGACTGGCTTGGCGATGGCGTGCTCTAGGAGTTGCGCAGTGGTGACCTGGCCGTCGAGCTCGAGCGGCAAGCGGGTGCCGTCGCGGTCGGCGGCCTTGGTCGGGTTGTCGAGCCAATCGGCGATGACGGGTTCCCACGGGTGGCGGATGCGCCGGGCTTCCTGCTCCTCGGCGGCCATGCGCTTGAGCTCGTGATCCTCGAGCCACCAGCGTTCGCCTGCGTGGTAGGCCGCGACTGCCTCGGCCCATAGCTGTTCGCGGTCGCGGCCGATGCCCTCGAGGTCGATCTGGCCGCACGCCACCGGCCAGAAGCGTCGCCCGCCTGTGGCGTCGCTCAGGTACTCCTCGGCGTTGGTGCTGCCGGCGAACACGCATTGCCTCGGCACGTCGCCGGAGCGCCGGCCGTAGCTCGGCCGATAGTGGTCGATCTGCCGTGAAACGTAGGCTTTGACGCGCTCGACCTCGGCGGAACGCCGCATGGCGTCGAGCTCTGAAATCTCGATCAGCCACTTACCGCGCAGATCCTGGCAGCTGTCCTTCGTGCCGAGGTCGGCGACCTGGTCGGTGAACCAATCGTCAGCCCCTACGAGCGTCCGTAGCGCCGTGCTCTTGAGGATGCCTTGCGGGCCCTCGAGGACGGGCATGTGGTCGACCTTGCATCCGGGCTTCTGGATGCGTGCGACGGCCGAGATCAGGAACGCGCGGCCGATGGCGGCCGATAGCGGCGTAGGCTGTACGCCAAGGTAGGTCGTGAGCCACCCGTCGAGCCGATCTGTGCCGTCCCATTCGAGGCCTTCGAGCCACTCCAAGACGGGATGGAACCTGTTGTCGTAGGCGACGCGCTCAACCGCCTCGCGGGCGACTGCAGAACTGACGCCGATGGCGTCGGGCGCCGGCAGCCCTTGCAGCCATTCCGTCGCGGCGAGGTCGTCATGCTGGTTCCAGGCTCGGTGGGCGCGGTCATCCCAGGGCAGCGGCCCGCGGACATAGGTGCACCCGGCGAACTCGTCATAGGCGATCCGGCCCTTGACGTCGGGGTGCGCCCGGAGCGCGATGCAGGCGTTGCGGAAGCTCTTGAGCGCCGCGCCCGAGCCGGTCCGGTCGAGGTCGATCGACCAGCTCGAGTAGGCGGCGTCGAAATCGAAATCTTCGGCCATCAGGCAGCCCTCCGCCCGATCCACGACCACACGCCGCGGGTCGATCCGCGTTCGCGCTTTCGTGCTTCGTCGGGGGTGAGAGTTGAAAGGTAGGCTTTCTCAAGCAGCTCGCGGGGTCGCTCGATCGGGATGACCCAGAATTCACAGAGGGCGTTGATCCGAGCGGAAGCGCGTAAGTACGTCGGGTGGCGTGCGCCGTCGCCGGCCGCCCTTACCGTCTGGATCTCGGCTTTGATCTTCGCAACGGCCGCCATGCGCTTGGCGGGCAGATGGTCCCCGTAGCGCTCCTCAAGGGCTTTCAGATTGCCGCCGCCCTCGAGCGACAGTTCGCCCTCATGCTGTGGTGGCAGCACCAGCGCGCCATCGGGAACCGTCACCCGGTCGCGCTCGCCGCGGATGATGCCCCAGCGTTGCGGGCACGGGTCCGGGCTGTTGCCGGCGATGCGCACGGCGAGAAAGTGCGGGATGACCTCGTTACGCAAGGTGACCGGGTCGAGCCATCTGGCTTCGATTCCCGGCTTGTTCCATGCCGCGATCTGGCTGCCGAGCATCGGGCGATCGAGCAAAAACCACAGGCGCAGCCGGAGCTCGTCGGGCCGCTTGCCCGCGCTCGCGGTGACCTGCCACACGGCGGTCGCCGCATGGTGCGCCGGGTCCAGACAGCGGCGGGATTGGGCAACGGCCCGCTCCGGCTCGCACAGAGGGTCGATACCCTTGGCCGGGACTTTCTCGAGGTCGTAGCCTACCCAGGACCGCGGCACGACTCGCAGCCCTGCAGGGCCGTGCTCGGCGTCATTGTAGATCGCCCGGCGGCCGATCTCGGCGAGCGGGTCGGCGCGCACAACGCATGGCGCCGGGTCGAGCTCGGCGGCGCTGGCGAGCACCTCGAGCAGATCGTCTGGGGTGTCGACTTCAACCGTCTCGAACGTCAGCACCCGCGGCCAGCGTGGATCTTCGGTGCGGGTCACCACGCCGTCGACCACCACGGTTCGCTTTGCGAGGCAGACGCCGGCCGAGGCGAGGGTAAGGGCGTTCGGGCTGGTCATCGCCTGCCGCTCCGGCCGATGGCGCCCCGGGCCGCCTCGATGATCTCCTGCTCGATCTGCTCGCGCTGGTGCGGCGGGGGTGAGACGATCGCCCACTTGGCGCCGGCCTTGCCGTCGCGCATGGGCCAGTCGACGCGGGCGCCGTCATCGTCCAGCCGGACGGCGATTCCGGTGACGGACCAGCCGTCGACCACGATGGAGGCGTAGGCGAAGCCCTCGTTGCACGGCCGGACGCGGATCTGCGTTGCCAGGCGCCCGGTCATCTGTCGCTCTCGGCCATGGCGGCAGCGATCTGGGCGAGCACGCGCTCGAGCACAGAGGAGAGCGGCTGCCAGGTGTCGGAATCGGGCGGATCTTGCGGCGCGGTGAGGTCGCGGCTATCCTGCCGGCCTCCTACCGCCCCGCCGGGTCCATCGGCGGGGTTTTCCATTTCAGGCGGCCTTCGGGCTGGCGCCGGTGAACTCGCGCAGAACGCTCAGCCGATAGAACCAGCGCTGCCCTACGCGCATGGCCTGAGGCCCGGAGCCCTCGCGCCGCCAGCGCTCCAGCGTGACCGGATGCTTTCGCAGGTATGCCGCGGCCTCAGGCGTCGTGAACAGCACGTCGCGGTCGTCAAAGACGGCCGGCGCGTTTGCAGGCGCGGCGCGTGTTGCCAGGCGCAGCGCATTCTCGCTGAGTTGCTTCTGTGAAGGCATCGGATACTTGCCTCAGTTGGTTAGTGTACTGAGGCTTACGATGTTGCTCTTACTGGCTCCTGTATAATGGGCTAATTACGCGTTTTCAGACGCTCACTTTGTCCCCCTACATTGGCGCAATCGGCGCCGGTTTTCCTTTATCAGCTCTCCAAGAGCTTGGTTCGACAAGCGGCGGACGCCCAGCGGCTCGACGGCGGCCACCACCACCTCAAAGAACGCTCCGCTAAACGGGTCTTGCAGAGTACCGCTCTTGGTGGTCGGTCGGCCTCTTCGGTGGTGGTTGTTCGTGATGGTTGCCTCCCGACCTGTGAAATCCTCGTATTTCCAGCTGAGCGCATAGATGAAATCGGCCAGCGGCTTGTTTCTCTTTGGCCCTGCTTTTACCGGTGGCATGGCCGCCGCCGCGCGTACCGCCTTGACACACTTCCCCAGATAGTCGAGCGGCAGACCATGTTCATGCGCAGCAAACTCGAGGTATAGGCCGGCGCCGAAATCGAGCTCATCGCTCGCGCGCTCGATCGCCTCGGCTAAGGCAATGAGCTGGTCGCGCCACTTCCGTTCGCTCGTGGTGTCCTCTCTCTTGATCATGAAGTCGCGCGCGTCTTGGTTGTACTGGTCGAGCAGCTCGGCGCAGTCGCGACCGGGCAGGCACTCGCCTATCTTCTCGGCGATCCGGGCGCGCTCGGGTGGCAAGTAGCCGCTCCAGGGCCGCGGCCTCGGAGCGAGCAGCTCCTCCAGATCGGGCGGTAGCGCGGCCATCAGCCTGCCCTCGCCCGCATGGGAACCACGGCGCCGCCGCCGCCCTCGACGAGGCCCAGGACGTGGGTTGCCCAGCGGCTCGACGCCTCGACACGCTGCGGCCAGTATTCATGTCGATCGTAAATCTTGGAGAGCTCATCGCTCACAGCGTGGTCGAGCAGAAGCTCAGCGGTGACCCGTTCGACGCCGAGGGCGCTGAGCCCTGAGCGCATCGTTCTCCGCAAATCGTGCGGCGCCCAGGCCGCCATGCCAGCCGCCGCCGTGGCCTTGTAGACGGGCGGCAGGCGCTTGCTCCATCCCGACATTGGGCGGTTGCGCCGGCCGGGGAACACGAGGTCGGTTCCGGCGAGGCGCGGTAGCCCCTTCAGGATCTCGACGGCTTGGCGAGGGATCGGGATCTTGTGAGGGCGGCCGCTCTTGGTGATTGCCGGCGGCACGATCCAGACGCCTTCCGCGAGGTCCAGGTCGCGCCAGCGCATCATCGCGGTTTCGGTCCGCCGCTGGCCGAGCAAGAGCAGTATCTTGAGGTACGGGTTGAACGGCCAGTCGGCGCCGCTGGCGGCATTCCAGAAGATCGGCAGTTCCCAATCAGCCAGTGCCCGGCCCGGCCTCTCGATGCGCTCGGCTCGGGTCGCGCGCTTCAGGCGCCAGCCCGCCAGAGGATTCGCGTTGATCAGCCCCTCGTCGGTGGCCCAGCCGAGGAACACGTTCGCGCGCACCTTGAGCTCACGTGCAGCACCGGGCCGCCCGGAGCGCTTCACCTCGGTTATGCGCTTCGCAAGGGTCGCGCGGTCCAGGGTCTCGAGCTCGACGTTCCCGATCGGGGCAAGCAGCTCGCGGCGCAAGAGGCTGAGCACGTCCCGGCGCTTGACGACCCGGCGATGCTCGAGGTCCGCTTCGTAGCCGTCCAGGGCTGCCCCCAGACGCTGGCGCGAGCGCTTCTGCTCAGCCTTGCGGTCGCCTACCGGGTCGCCACCCTTGGCTACTGCGCCCATGATCTCGCGGGCGGCCTGCCTGGCATCCCTCAGAGCGATCTTGTCGGCGCGGCCAATGCGAGGCCATCGCTGCTCGGCCTTCCGGCCGGTCCCGACGCGGTAGAAGGCGAGGAACACCTTCCGGCCGGTCGGATAGACGCGCAGCACGAGCCCCGGCTGATCGGCGTCCCATAGGTCGTGTTGAGCTTTGCCATCCGGGCAGGTCGCCCGCTCGATGATCCGCGTTGTGAGCTTGACGCGCTGGCCGGCCATGAGCACACCCCCTTTTGCCAGTAAGCACCCCGTAAGCACCGGGGTGCTGGCTCGCGCTGGCGAGCACACCCCTTATGCTGGCTAAGACTGGCTTATGTCAAGGGATTGTGTTTGCTTACGCTGGCTCACGCTGGCGTTCGCTGGCTTTCTGCACGCCCTTGGTAAGGGCGGGGTCGAGTGTTCAATTCACTCCGGCGGCACCATCATCTGGCCAAACCAATTCTCACATAGGCAGCTA
>Ga0299914_10002592_pt1 | contig 12512 bp, 5 predicted proteins | sample RVTome_10_FD_201361 | JGI IMG/M metagenome (GOLD analysis project Ga0299914, IMG submission 201361) | Soil microbial communities from uranium-contaminated site in the Upper Colorado River Basin, Wyoming, United States - RVT153D57 (version 2) ...
GGCCGGCAATGGCGATCGTTTCCAAAATCCGACGCGCGAGTCGAAGCTCCTGCAGCACGTTCTCGGCCGGCCGTTGATCATCCGCACGATCGAGAGCGCCCGCGCCGCCGGCATTACCGCGTTCGAAATCGTGCTCGGATACCAGGCGGGCCGGGTGCGTGCCGTGATCGAGCGCGAGGCGCCGGCGGAGATCGCGATTCACTTCAGCCACAACCGGGATTGGCACCTGCAGAATGGGGTTTCGGTGCTCGCCGCGCGCGGCCGGTTCCGATCCCGCTTCGCGCTGCTGATGGGCGACCATCTGTTCGAACCGCGTGCGCTCCGGAAGTTGCTGCGGACGCGACTGGGCCAAGCCGAGTCCCTCCTGGGTGTGGACTCACGTCCGAGCACTCCGGAGATTGCCGCTGAAGCCACCAAGGTGCGTCTCCGCGGTTCCCGCATTGTCGCCATCGGCAAGGCCTTGACGGACTATGACGCGCTCGACACGGGTCTGTTCGTGTGCGCGCCATCACTGTTCGAAGCGCTCGAGTCGGCACTCGCCGACGGCGACACGACGCTCAGCGGCGGCATCAGGGTCTTGGCGGCCCGCGGGCTGATGCGTGCGTTCGATATCGGCGACGCGACCTGGTGCGACATCGACACGATCGAGGATCTGCACAGCGCCGAGTCGCTGCTCGACGGCGGCGGCGAGCTGGGCGCACTGGCCGCGGCGGTACTGGTATGACTGGCGTGCACGACAGCGTGCTCACCGCCACGGTGCTGGAGCGTCAGGCCGCCATCTTCGTCAGCCTCGGCGGTCAGCCCTGATGCCTCCCACGTCAATACAGCCCGAATGCCTCGATCGATGGACGTGACTTCCTGGCTGACCGGCGTCTTGAGCGAATCGCCGATTCTCACTGTCTTTGTCGTGATCGGACTGGGATTCCTGCTCGGAGAGGTCAGCTTCTTCGGGTTGCGACTCGGCGTTGCCGGCGTGCTCTTCGCCGGACTCGCGGTGGGCTCGCTGAGTCCTCTCGTCACAGTGCCAGAGGCTGTCTCGACTCTCGGCCTCGTGCTGTTCGTGTACGCGATGGGCGTGAGTTCCGGGCGCGCGTTCTTCGACGCGTTCCGACGAGGCCATCGTGAGAACGCTCTCGCGGCGGGTGTCTTGATCCTGGGAGGGCTGCTGACATTCGCTCTCGCCCGCATGCTTGGCTTGAGTGCGCCGGTTGCCTCAGGGCTTTACTGCGGCGCGCTCACCAACACCCCGGCGCTGGCGGCCGTGCAGGAACGGATCCGAGAGCGCGCGGCGGAGGCAGGGCTTCCGCCTCAGGACGTCAAGGCCCTCTCGGACCTGCCGGTGCTGGCGTACAGCGTCGCCTATCCCGTGGGCGTCGTCGGAGCACTCATCTGCTTCCACCTTGTGCGGCGGGCCTGGCGCGTCACGCTCGACCCGCCGCCCGAAGCACCGGAGCTGTCGGTGTCCGACTTCGTCGTGAGAAACCCGGCAGTGATCGGACGCACGATCAGCGAAGTCATGGATCGGCAGGGTGATTCGGCTTTCGTGATCAGCCGCATACGAACGGGAGGGACGGTGGATATCCCCCGATCGGACACGCGGCTTGCGGAAGGAGACGTCGTTGCGGTGGTCGGCGACGAGCGGGCGCTCCGGCACGCCGCGGACATGTTCGGAAACCCCAGCCCCACCCAGATAGCACGCGGTCGTTCCGAGCTCGACTACCGCCGCATGTTCGTCTCGCGACGCGAGGTGGTGGGAAAGCGGATTCGGGAGCTCGACCTTCCGGATCGCCTGTCCGCCGTCATCACTCGTCTGCGGCGCGGCGACGTCGACGTCGTCCCCGACCACGAGACCCGGCTCGAGTACGGTGACCGAGTCCGGGTGCTGACACGACGCGCGAACTTCCCTGCAGTCGCCGCGTACTTCGGTGACTCGGTCCGCGGCGAGGCCGAGATGCACATCGGCTCCCTGGCGATCGGCATCGTGCTGGGTGTGATCGTGGGCATGATGCCGATCCCGCTCGGCGCCGGCCGGACGGTGCGTTTCGGTCTCGCTGGCGGCTCGCTGCTCGTCGCCTTGGTGCTCGGCCGGCTCGAGCGGAGCGGCGGGATCAGCTGGGTGATGCCGCTGCCTGCCAACCTGACCATACGGCAGATCGGATTGCTTCTGTTCCTCGCGGGTGTTGGCACCCGTGCCGGGTATGCCTTCCTCGACACGGTGCGCCATGAGGGGCCGCAACTCCTGCTCACTGCGGCGGTCGTGACCTTTGCCGTCACGCTCGCAACGCTCGTCGCCGGGCGGCAGTTCCTCGGCGTTCGCTTTGACGCTCTGCTGGGCCTGGCCTCGGGCGTGCAAACGCAGCCGGCATGCCTGGCCTATGCCGACGGACTGACCCGCTCGGATGTGCCCAGCGCGGCGTACGCTGCCGTTTATCCGACCGCCATGATTGTGAAGATTCTGGTGGCGCAACTGTTGGTGCAATGAAGACCGTGCGCAATCATCGGCCACGCCGTTCGTGCCACTCCTGGCGTGTGCTGCTGTCGCTTTCGCTGAGCACTGCCGTGGCCTGCCTTGCGGCGCATGGACGGGCCGCGATGGGCAGCGTTGATGGCCGGCTACGCGGGAAGGACTCCGCTCAGTCCGGTTGGCCCAAACGGTTTACGTTCGCGGGCGGAACGGGGTCGTTCGTGCCGATCGCGGCCCGAGAGGCGCGGCGCGCACCCTGCGGCCGCCTGAGGGTGCATACGCAACAGCCGCGGGAATGCTCAACTCGATCTCCGTCCCGACACCCGGCTTGCTCCACACCTCGAGGCTGGCCCCGATCTTCTCGGCGCGCTCGCGCATCCCCTTCAAACCAAAATGGCCGGCCGGTGGGTCTCGCCGGACGGACTGCACGTCGAACCCCGTGCCGTCATCGAGCACGCGGACCCGGAACCGCCGGTCGTCGTAGCGAATCTCGGCGCGGATGTGCTGTGCAGCGGCGTGTCGCAGAGCATTGCGCAGCGCCTCCCCCGTGATGCGATAGACCTCGTCGCCCACGACCGGCTTCAATCGTCGCGGCGTACCCTGTGCCGCCACGCGAATCACAGATGCGGAGTCGCCGTGTTCTCTCGTGAGTTCCGCGACGATGTTCAAGAGGGATCCGCTGGGATCGGTCGTTTCGATGCTCGAGGCTCGCAACCCTTGCACGGCATGCCGGGCCTCCGTCGTCGCCGCACTGGCCTGTTCGAGCGCGCGCTCGAGCCGTCGCCTCGCTTCCACCGGCCGGTCCGGCAACAGGTTCACCGCGGCTTGGAACATCAGCAAAATTCCCTGAAAACTCTGCAGCAGCGTGTCGTGCAGTTCGCGCGCGATGCGTGTGCGCTCGTCCACGCGCGCCTCCACTGTCCGATTCAGCTGCTGTACCAGGCGTCGCACGTGGCGCCGGTGAGCAGTCCAGACCAGCGCCACGAGGGCGGCGGCGCACGCCGCCTGGAACGACCATCTTTCGTAATACGCCGGTGCGATCGCGAACTGCAGGCTCGCGCCCTCCTCGTTCCAGACGCCGCTGTTGTTACTCGCAAGAACGCGAAAGCGGTATTGGCCGGGCGGCAGGTTGGAATAGTGGGCCCGCCGATAGTTGACGACCTCTTTCCACTCGGGATCCTGGCCCTCGAGGATATAGCGAAACCGGATCTTCTCGGGCGCGACGAAACTCAGCGCCGTGAAATCGATCGAGACGTCGCGCACGTCCCGTGGTAGCCGCAGCTCGGGAGCCGGGGCGTACACCTGCCGGTCGGCCGTGATTTGTTCAACGTGCACCGGCGGCGGAAGAGTGTTGAGACGCAGACGGCCGGGGTCGAGCACGCTGACGCCATCCCAGGGAAGGAACCAGATGCGTCCATCGCGGGACTTGCCGACTTGCGGGGTGTAATTGCCGGACATCGCATGGACCCTGACGCCGTCGGATTGGTCCAGCACCGTGGCCTGAACGCCGCGGGTCGCCGCCCCCTCCTTCTCGACATCGAGCGCCCACGCGTCCACACTCGATCGTGCGACTCGCGCCAGTCCGCAGGCGGTGTACAGCCAGAACGCGGGGGTATCGTCCTCGATCGCCCAGTGCACGGCATCGCACGGAAGTCCGTCCTGCGCCCTCAACGTGTGAACACGGCCGTTCTCGATCCGGCTGAGGCCGTCCTCCGTAGAAACCCACAGGATTCCGTGCCTATCGAGGTGCAGACCGCCTACCACCCCCCGGCCCAACCCATTGGCCGCGTTGTACGAGACGACGACGCGGCCCCCCTTCACGTACGCCAGGCCGGTCCCGTCGCGGAATCCGAGCCACAGTCCGCCGCCAACCTGATCGCAGAGCATGGCGCCGGCCGGCACGCGCGACCCCAGGCGCGCCCACGGAATCCGCTCGACGACTCGCTGATCGATGACGTGCGTCAGCGTCGCGTCTTCGCTGATCCAGACGTTGCCCGCGGCATCTCCGGCGAACGCCTGCACACCGCTGGAAAGTTCGGCGATCGGGCTGAAGCGGCCGCGGTCGAACACGACGACGCCCCGGTGCGTCGACACCCAGATTCGCTGGCGGTAGTCCTCGAAGAGCGATTGGATCAGATCGTGCGGCAACCCGGCGTTGGTGATCACGCGCCGGTCCGGTCCGGCAGGGTCTTGCGCGACGCGGCGGCCGTCCCTTTTGTACAGGGTAATCCGTCCGTCCTTCAAGCGGTTCAATCCGGTGACGGTGCCCACCCACACGCTGCCATCGCTGGCCGGCAGCACCGACCAGGGCGTGCCTGCCGACAACCCGTGGTTCGCCGAAATCGTCGTCACCGTCGTGTGGCGGAAACGGTCGAGCCCGTTGTCGGTGGCAATCCAGATGTTGCCTTCTCGATCCTCGAAGAGCCCCCTGACGTAGTTGCTCGAGAGGCCGTCAACCTGCGAAAACAGGTCGACCTGGTCCCGATGGACGCGAATGAGCCCACGGTCGAGGGTGCCGATCCACAGGCCGCCGTCGGAGTCTCGGAGCATGTGCGCGAACTGGGTGTACAAGCGGTTGATCCGGGGATGGTACTCAACGAGCTTCTCGCCAACGAGCTGCCTGAGCCTGTCTCGCTCGGCGATGACGAGCGCTCCCTGGTCCGTCTCGACAATGCCGTGCGAGCTCTCGAAATTAACCAGGGGATACCGTTTGGACGGACCGGGGCTCCACCGCCATAATGCGCTCTCCGACCCGACCCACAGGTTGCCGGCGCGGTCCTCGTATACCGAGCTGGCCCGGGCACCGAACTCCCCCTTCTCGCCGTAGCACTGCACGGCTCCCTTACGGAAGGCACACAACTTCCCCGGCGGAGAGTACCGCGTGCCGGCCCAAACCGTGCCGTTGCGATCCTCGAGCATCGAACCGACCGGTCCCGTCACCTCCGGGTGCAGCGTCAGCGTGCCGTCCTTCCAGCTTGCCAGCCCTAGCTGTGTGCCGATCCACAGACGGCCGTCGCTTGCGGCAAACACGCTTCGGATATTGATGCTGGGGAGGCGCTGACCTGCCGGCGGCTGCCACAGCACGTGTCTGACGCCGTCGAACCGAAGCAGACCGAACTGCGTGCCGAGCCACAAATACCCGTCGGGCGTCTGCGCGATCGAGCTGATGGGATCCTTGAAGTGACCGTCGCGCACCGTCCATGCCGTGTGCGCGTACTGGCTGATCCGCAGCGACGGATCGAGCGCGAGCACGGGGGTGCCTGATCGGAGCAGCAGCAGGGCCGCCACCCCGATCCCGATCAGAACACGCATCGCAGACCCACCTGGATGTTTCGAGGCAGGTTCACCTGGCTCGTGACGCGTCCGAAGTTCGAACTGGTCGGGTCGAGGTTGGGCTCGCCGAACAGCGGCGTGTTCGTGGCGTTCAGGAACTCGACGCGCAGCTGTAGCCGCGCCCCTCCTGCCAAGGCGACGTTCTTGATTACCGAGAGATCGAGCTGGTTGATCGCTTGCGAGCGAAACTGCGGCAGTGTCGAGGGGAACGTCCGGATGTTGTTGCGGAGGCGGATGTCGATTCCCGGCGAGAAGAACGGCGTCGTGTCGAACGCCACGCGGCTCGGGTCCCCTACCGTACTGACGGTGCTGCTGCCGATGTTCGTCCGCAGTGCGTCGGGATCGCCGAAAAAGGCCACGTTCCCCCAGGCCAGAGGACGCCCGCTCTGGTACTGGTAAATGCCCTGGACCTGCCATCCTCCAACCAGCGCGTCGAGCAGTCCACGGGCGTCGGCCAGGAAGCGACGACTTCGTCCCACCGGCACCTCGTAGATGCCGCTGATCACGAGGCGATGAGGGAAGTCGTCGCGGGACCTACGAGATTCCAGCCCGCTGTCTGTCGGGTTGAGGAGAGAGACCGCTTCGGTGAGCCGGGAGAAGGTGTAGCTGCCGTTCACCGTGTATCCGTGGGAGAAACGGCGTTCGAGCCGCAGCTGCAGCGAGTTGTAGGTCGCCTCGCCGTCGTAGCGCTCGGACAGGAGGCTGGTGAAATGCGGGAACGGCCGCAGCAGTTGCTGCCGCTCTACCGTCGCGCCATCGAGGCCGGTGCCGGGCAGCAGACCGCGGAAGGGATTCGGGACCTGCGCGGACAGGAAACTGTCGACGGTTGGATCGCGTTGGTTCAGTGTGGTCAGGTACTCGCGCGGCACGGCGTTCAGCTCGACGTTGGCGACCCGGACGTCGACGTTCTCGTTGCGCACGAACGCGACCTCGGCCACCGCGCGGCCCGGGAGCTCACGTTGCAGGCTGACGGCATAGCGCCGGGCGCGGGCGTTCCGGCGCTCGATGGGTACAGCGTTCACCGTCTGGCCGAGGGACGTCGCCAGCCCCAACGACGCCCCGGGGGGCTCGAGCACGCCGCCTGGGAAGGGGTTCGCGAGATTGGCGTTGAAGCTCAGGCCGGCATTCAGGGTCGGAACGAGCAGCGTTGACTGCGAGAAGCCGACCTGATTCACCGCGTCGATGTAGAACGGGACCGAGAAGAGCGCAAACCCGCCGCGCACCACCGTTTTCGGATCGAGCTCGTACGCCACCCCGATCCGCGGCTGGAAGTTGTTGGTGTCGGGCTCGTAGAAGCCGCGATTGTTCTCGTCGACGAACACCAGGCCCCCCTTGACCCTGAACGCATCGACGGGGACCTGCGGGGTCGGGTTCGCCGCGTACGCCGCGCGCGCGGCCGCTTCGATCGGGCTGGCGGACACGAAATCGAACCCACGTGTGTTGCGATCGTGTCGCTCGGTCGGCGCTGTTTCCATGTCCCAGCGCAGCCCCAGATTGAGGGTCAACCGACTGGAGACCTTCCAGTCGTCCTGAAGGAACAACGCGTGATAGGTCAGCTGATTGTTGCGCGTCGTGTTGCGCTCGACTCGTCCGCCCGACGGCAGGCCGAGCAGGAGGGCCGCCAGCTCCTGCCCCATCGCGGCCGCGGGAGAATCGCTGAACTGCCGCGTGGCTACCTGGCGGGCATCGAACTCGTACAAGCCCGCAGCGTGGGTCGCTGGGATCTCTTCGGCGCGATAGACGCGGACGTCGTAGCCGGCGTGGAACCGGTGCCCCCCGCGAAAGCTGGTGACGGTTGGCTGGAACGAGTAGACGTCGAACACCTGTCTGCCCGAGAGCGGGCCGCCGACGGTGCCGCCGCCAGTGTTCGGATTGAAGTTGGTGATGTTGAACTGGGGAAAGTAGCCGGTTTCATCGAAGAGTTCCGTCGTGGCCGGCGAGAACCCAAGCGTCGCGAGGTCGAAGACGCCTTCAGCTGCACGCGAGCTCTTGCTCTCGAAGCGCGTCAGCCCTCCGCGCACATTCAGCATCCAGCCCGGCGAGGCGGTGTAGACGTGATCAATCGCGAGTGAATCGTTGATCCGGAACGAGTCGGAGGTCGTGGGATCTACGCCGTCGATGACACCCGACCAGCCTTCGGTGTGCTGCTTGCGCCGGTTGCGGCTGAAACGGCCGAACACCCGGTGATTCTGGTTGAGCGCGGCGTCCGCGCGAATCGAGACGGAGTAGAAGTGATCGGTGCGCGGGACCGCCGCAATCAGATTGTTCCGGCATTGCGCGTCGCTGCAGGGCAGGTTCGGCAGGGGCCAGTACGACACGTAGTTCCTGCTGATGGCATCGATACGATCCGGCGGGATGATGTTGCCCGCGAAGGGCAGCCGTTCCACACGCCCGTCCGCTCTCACGAACGCAGTTGCCGGATCGTAGATGCGGGTGCCAGGCAGCAGAGCGGAGAAATCGCCGTTGCGCAACGCCTCGGTGGGCACCGTGAACGTGTTGGTGGCGGGTGTCGTCTGGCGCAGCCCTTCGTAGGCGACGAAGAAGAACAAGCGGTCCTTGCCGCTCCAGACACCGCTCGGGCTCGGCAGCATCACCGGACCGCCGAACGTCGCGCCCCAGCGGTTGTAGCGCAAGGGACTCTTCCGGCAGTCGCCATCGGCGTCCCGTTCGCAGTTCGGGTTCGCATTGACGAAGAACTCGTTGGCCGCGAGCGCCTCGTTACGGTTGAACCAGTACGCCGAACCGGCCGGGTGGTTGGTACCGCTGCGCGTGACGACGTCGACGTGGGCCCCGGCCGAATGGCCTTGCTGGGCGTCTAAGCTCGAGGTGACGACCTTGAACTCGTGGACTGCTTCCGCAGGGGGCACGTACGCGATCTGACGGCCGAACGCCGCGTTGTCCGGCAGGCCGTCGAGCGTGAACTCACTCGCTTGCGATCCCACACCGTTGGCGGAGATGCTCGACGTTCCGCCGTTGTCGAACGCCCGTGTGAACCGCAGGTTGTTCACGTCGGTGAACGCGATGCCGGGCGCGACGCGGGCGAGAATGAACGGATTGCCATCGGCCAGAGGAAGCTCCTCGATCCGACGGCGATCGACGACTTGCCCCAGGGAGGCCGATCCGGTCTGCAGCAGGGGGGTCGCGTCGCCAGCTACTACAATCGTCGACTCGAGGCGTCCAATTTCGAGCCGCTGGTCCAGGGTCACACGATCGCCGACGCGGATCTCGACGTGTGCGACTGTCACGGGTTGGAAGCCGGCGGCGGCGATTTGCAGGCGGTACCGCCCGGGGGGGATGTACTGGAGGACGTAGAAGCCCTCGCTGTTCGTCTCCGTTGCCAGGCTCGCGTTCGTCTCGAGCTCGATCAGCGTGACCTTTGCTCCACGCACCAGCGCTCCTGACGGGTCCGAGACCGTCCCCACGAGCGTGCCCCGGAACTGCTGGCCGGCGGCAATCGCCGGAGCACAGAGTCCCAACGACATCCCCAGGAGTAGCGCTCGGACCAGAGCCCTGTTGCGCGGGGTATGCGCTTCGGCACGTGCCTGCGTTCGGATCATGTGCTCCTCCGCGGCCATGACTGCCAGTTGTGACGACCCGGCCGTGGGTAACGCGCGGCCTGAATCGATGCGCCCGGGTGCTCACGCATGGACGCGTGGTCGTCGACGATAGCGACGCAGCCGGCATCGCACGGGTTGGGCATGCACAGTATGGTCAGCGGCTCGCCGCCCGGCCAGTCATCTCTTGGTATGACACGGCGGCTTGAAGGAGTGAACGCGGCACCCGAAAGGGTCGCCGCGGCGCCCGTGTGAGCGGATCACCGGACTCCATAGAGGGTTGTTCGCTCGGCCGAGCAGGCCGACAATCACTCAATCAGCGGAGGATTACATGCTCAGAGCCGTAGAACCGATCGCAGGCACCCGCGAATCGCTCGCCGCCTATTGCGACATTTCCCGCGCGCTGCTTTGTACCATCGCGAACGTACTCGACATCCGGTCGGTGCTTCCTCGGATATCCGAAATTGTGAACAGGATGCTTCAGCACGATGCTGTCGCGGTCGCGGCGCTCGAGCCGGATGGGCAGGTCGGCTTCGAGGCGGCGACGGGGGATCTTCCATCGGTGCAGCTGCTGCTGTTCCGGCCGCCGGTCGCCGACGACTTCATCATCGGCGATCTCACCAGCGAGCCGCTGCCCGCAGTCCGCGGGATCGATCCGACGCCTCGCCTTGTTGCGTGCGGATACCGATCAGTGCTTGGCATCTCGATACGAGTCGGACATGACCTTGTGATCCTCGCGTTCTGGTCGAAGCGGCGCCACGCCTACCACTCGTGCGACGTGCCGATCGCCCGCCGGATCGCCGACCACATCGCGGTCGCGATCTCGCACGAGCGATTGTCCAAGGCGGGGAGCAACGCTGCCAGTCGACCATCGGGTGGCGGCGGCCTCGGCGACACCGTCCGGACTGTGTGCAGCGAGATCAATCGCAAATCGCGCACGCTCATCGTCGGACAATCGGCTGAGTGGCAGGCCGTGCTCAAGAAGGCGGCGCAGGTGGCCGCCACCGATACGACCGTTCTGGTCAGCGGCGAATCCGGCACGGGCAAGGAGGTCGTCGCCCGCTTCATCCACCAGGCCTCCGCGCGCAAGAGCGGCCCGTTCGTCGCATTGAACTGCGCGGCGCTTCCCGAGCAGCTGCTCGAGGCCGAGCTCTTCGGCTACGAGCGCGGCGCCTTCACGGGCGCGCAGCAGGCCAAGCCGGGCCAGATCGAGCTGGCCGCCGGCGGCGTGCTGTTCCTCGACGAGGTCAGCGAGATGAGCCTGACGGCGCAGGCCAAGTTCCTGCGCGTCCTGCAGGAGCGCGAATTCCAGCGGCTCGGCGGCACCCGGTTGATCAAGGCGAACATCCGCGTCGTGGCCGCGACCAATCGCGATCTGCGGGCGGCGGTGGAGCGTGGCGACTTTCGCGAGGATCTGTTCTATCGGCTGCAGGTCTTCGACATCCACATCCCGCCGCTCCGCGCACGTCGCGCCGATATCGTGCCGTTGAGCGACGTGTTCCTGCAGGAACTCGGCGGCTCCCTCCCCACGCCACCTGCCGGGCTGGCCCCCGAGGCGCGCGAGACGCTCGTGCAGTACGACTGGCCGGGCAACGTCCGCGAATTGCGCAACGCCCTCGAGCGTGCGGCGATCCTGTCTCAGGGCGGGCTCATCACCCCCCAGCATCTCCGGCTCGAACTCCCCGTCGCGATGCCGCACAGGGACACGACGGACCTCGGGACCGTCGAGCGGACCACGATCGCCAAGGTGCTGCAGGACTGCCGGTGGAACAAGTCGGACGCGGCCAGGCGCCTCGGCCTGTCACGGACCCAGCTGTACGTCCGCATGCGACGGTATCACCTCGAAGAGGCGGCAACGGCCTGAGGCCCCGGCCTCGGGCACCCATTACACCCCGGCGGTCACATGCCCCGGCCGACGCCGACCAGCGTGATGTCGTCGGCCGACTCGAGTCCGGCGCTCCAGGTGTCCACCGCCCCCAGAATGCGCGGCAACAGCTGCGCGACCTCACCGCGCGCGGCCGTGCATAGGTCGATCAGCCGCGGAAGTCCGAATTCTTCGTCGTGGCGATCGCGCGCCTCGATCACCCCGTCGGTGTATATGAGCAGCGTGCCGTCAGCGGGCACGGTCACCGTGCCGACTTCGTAGGTGGCCTCCTCGAACAGGCCGACGGGGGGACCGCCTGCGCTCAGAAGCTCGACGGCTGACCCCGGCGCCAGCAGCAGCGGCGGATTGTGTCCCGCGTTGACGTAATGCACGGCGCCATTCCGCCCATCGATCTCGGCGAAGAAGAGCGTGGCGTAACGGCCCGGCAGCCGCATGTTTCGGCACGCAGTCGTGTTCAACTGTCTCACGACCTGCAACGGCAACGAGCCGAGCGATTTGAACACGTCCACCGACACCGACGCGGATTCCAGCGCGGTGCGGACGACGGAGACGGCCTGTACCATCGCGCGGAAGTATGACTGCACTTGCGCGGCGAGCAGCGCGGCCGGGAATCCCTTCCCGCTCACATCGGCGCAGATGACCACCAGGCGATGGGCGTCCACCCTGATGATGTCATAGAGGTCGCCGCTCACGATTCTCGCTGGCTGGTTCACGGCGGCCACACGGATGCCCGGCAACGCCGGGATCTCGGCAGGAAACAGCGACTCCTGTACCTCGCGGGCCAGATCGAGCTCGCGCTCCAGCATCTCGGCGGAGACCAGGCAGGCGCGAGCATGCGACGAGACGTCGCTTTTCCTCCCCTTACGCCGCGTATGAACTTTCATGGCCGTCGGTCCACACCGCAACAGCGGTGCCACATCGGTCTGTCATTACCGGATCCGGATAACTGCACGCCCAGCGAAGCGCTTCGCCCCTGCACCGGGCGCCCTGCGTGGCGGTTCGATGTGCGCAAACGCGCAGAGCGCTCGCGGCTGTGCAGCGGCTCGAGAGAATCGATTCGTGGTTCGCGGCGGCAGACGCCAGCGGGGCGGCGATCGATTCGCGCCTGCCGGAAGGAAACGTGCTCACGCGATCCGCTCGTGCGCCGCGTCCGAATCCAGCCGAGGCCAGCACCGGCGTCGTTCGGGTCCAGATCCGGGCTTGCCGGCTGTTGCACCGCCGATGGACTCGGAATGCTCATTCAGCCGGTGGCGGTTCCACCACGCATGTGCCGCGT
>Ga0299914_10002593_pt1 | contig 12509 bp, 9 predicted proteins | sample RVTome_10_FD_201361 | JGI IMG/M metagenome (GOLD analysis project Ga0299914, IMG submission 201361) | Soil microbial communities from uranium-contaminated site in the Upper Colorado River Basin, Wyoming, United States - RVT153D57 (version 2) ...
ATGAAGAGCAGGAAGGCGGCGATCAGGACGAGCCGGGGGGAAGTGGGCACGGCGCGAAACCTTAGTGCTCCCCGCCGCAATTACCGCCGCACCTGTGCGGCGGTAACGGTGAGCACTTAGTTGGCGCCGGAAGCGAGGGTACGATGTAGACTGGTTGACTGACCAGTCAATCGCCCAGGCGACCACCGTGTTCAGGCGGCCGGCGGCCGCGCACGAAGGGGGAACGACTCAGATGGATTTCAGGCTCACCGACGAGCAGCAGGAGTTCAGGGAGCTGTGTCGCCGCTTCGCGTCGGAGGTGATCCGCCCCGCGGCGCCGACGCACGACGCGGACGAGAGCGTGCCGCGGGAGGTCATGAAGGAGGCTCGAAGATGGGGTCTGCACGGCGTCGAGCACGTGCAGCGCCTCGGCGCCGACCCGGACGGCCAGCTGAGCTGCATCTACGCCGAGGAGCTCCACTGGGGCTGCGCGGGCATCGCGCTCGCGCTCTCTGCGTCCACGCTCGCGGCGGCAGGGCTCGCGTCCAGCGGCACCCCCGAGCAGATCGCGAAGTGGGTTCCGGAGTGCTTCGGGTCGGGTGAGGAGGTCAAGCTCGGCGCCTACGCCGTCACCGAGCCCCAGGCGGGGTCCGACGTGAAGAGCCTGCGCACGACGGCGAAGCTCGACGGCGACGAGTGGGTCCTCAACGGGACCAAGGTCTTCATCAGCAACGGCGGGATCGCCGACGTGCACGTCGTCGTCGCGACCGTCGATCCCGAGCTCGGCCATCGCGGCCAGGCGTCGTTCGTGGTCCCCAAGGGCACGCCGGGGCTGCGCCAGGGGAAGAAGGAGTCGAAGCTCGGGATCCGAGCCTCGCACACCGCCGAGGTCGTGCTCGAGGACTGCCGCATCCCGGTCGAGTACCTGCTCGGCGGGATGGAGAAGCTGGAGCGCAAGCTCGAGCGCGCTCGCTCGGGCCAGTCCTCGGGACGCTCGTCCGGGGCGCTGGCGACCTTCGAGCTCACCCGCCCCGTGGTCGGCGCCTCGGCGCTCGGGATCGCGCAGGCGGCGTACGAGTGGACCCTCGAGTACCTGGACGACGGCGGCGCGGTCGACCCGATCGGGTTCGCGCTCGACGAGAGCTCGACCGCCGGCCGCCCGCCGCTCGAGCGCCAGGAGGTGCAGCAGGTGCTGGCCGACGTGGCGACCGAGATCGAGGCCGCGCGGCTGCTCGTGCAGCGCGCCTCCTGGATGGGGCGCTCCGGTGTCCCGCTCACCGGCGGCCAGGGCTCGATGTCGAAGCTGAAGGCCGGCGACGTGACGATGTGGGCGACCCGGGCGCTGATGGATCTCGTCGGCCCGGCCGCGTGGTCGACCGAGTACCCGCTGGAGAAGTGGTTCCGCGACGCGAAGATCTACCAGCTCTTCGAGGGCACCGCCGAGATCCAGCGCCTCGTGATCTCTCGCCTCCAGGCCGAGGAGTACCGAAGCCGCCTCGCGGAGGGGGCCGAGATCGCCGCCGGCGCCGTCGGCGGCACCGTCGCGGCGACGACGGCCGCGGCCGCGGAGGCCAACGGCGATCGCGGGTCGGCCGACGGCGGCCCCGCGCGCGCCGCGGAGACGATCGCATCCGGCAACGGCGCCGGCGAGCAGAGCAAGACGACGGCGTAGGCACTCGCCTCCGCGGGCACTAAGCTCGCCGGGATGGCTCACGCACACGCGCCCGGCGGGGCGGCGCACGCCGACGCGCTCGATGCCCGACGGGCGGACAGCCGCCGCCGCATGTGGCTTGCGCTCGGGATCAACGTCGGGTTGCTGGCCGCGACGATCGTGGGCGGACTGGTCACGGGCTCGCTCGCCCTGCTCGCCGACGCCGGGCACATGCTCTCGGACGTCGGCGCGATCGGGCTCGGCCTCCTGGCGGGCGGGCTGGCGTTGCGGCCGCCGAGCCCCCGGCGCACCTTCGGATACCAGCGGACCGAGGTGCTCGCGGCGCTCGCGAACGGGATCGCCCTCGTGGTCATCGCCGTGCTGGTCGCCGTGGCCGCCGTGGACCGGCTCGGCGACCCGCCCGAGGTGGACGGGACAGGGGTGCTCGCGTTCGGGCTCGTCGGGGTGGCCGGCAACCTCGCGGCCACCTGGATCCTCGTGCGCGGCCAGCGCGAGGACATCAACCTCGAGGGCGTGCTGCGCCACTCCGTCGCCGACACGCTCGGCTCGCTCGCCGTGATCGTCTCCGGAGCCGTGATCCTGGCCACCGGATGGGAGCCGATCGATCCCGTGGCGAGCTTCGCGATCGCGGCGCTGATCCTCGCGTCCTCGCTGCGGCTGATCAGCGAGCCGTTCGACGTGCTGATGGAGGCGGCGCCCGCGGGGATCGACGTGGAGCGGGTCGGCGGCGAGATGTGCGAGATCGAGCACGTGCGGGCGGTGCACGAGCTGCACGTGTGGACCGTGACCGCGGGCTTCGACGCCTTCGCGGCGCATGTGGTGGTGGAGGGCGGCGTCGACCGGGATCTCGTCAGACGTCGCCTCGAGGTGATGCTGCGCGAGCGCCACGGCATCGAGCACACCACCCTGCAGATGGAGGAGGACGCTCCGCCTGAACTCCTCGACGTCGAGGGCGCCTGAACCGCGCCGCCCCGGAGGCGGGAGCGAGCGAGCGTGGCTGCCGGTGATGTGAGCGCGGGCGAGCGGGAGCCGAGGACGCGGCGCACTTGTTCAGGCGTGCAAGGGCGGTTGCACGCCCGGCCGATCTATTAGCGAACGCTTGCAAACCCCGGCAACGTTGCTACGCTCGGCGGCGCTTTTCGCCGAGTCCGCGTGGGGCACTCCAAGCGGAGCGGGGGAACCGAGCATCAACCGGCAGGCGCGCAAGCGAACTTGCCGGTGGTGATGGGGCGAATCGGACCGGGTGGTCCGTAGTGCAAGCTCTTTCGGCACGAGCCCGTCAGCTAACCCCGTAGGCCAACGGAAGAGATGGAGACCGAAGCACAGCCAGCGAGGACGGACCATCGGCGCAGGGCCGGGGTCGCGCTCACCCTGCTGCTGCTCGTCGCGGCGATCTCGCTCGCGATCGGGTCCGTGGCTCCCGCCCAGGATCCGCAGTCAGAGCTCGACGCCAAGCAGTCCGAGCTCGACCAGGCGCAGTCGAAGCGCGGGGTGCTGAGCACCGAGATCGAGCGTTACTCGAGCGAGATCGCGCAGCTCGAGGGCGAGGTCGCGGCGCTTCGCAACCGCGAGGCCCTCGTCCAGGCGGAGCTCGACCAAAAGCAGGCCGAGCTCGACCAGGAGCGCGAGCACCTCGAGGTGCTGCGGGCCCGGCTGAAACGCTCCGTCGACCTCCTCGAGGAACGTCTGGTCGCGATCTACAAGTCGGATACGCCCGACGTCCTCACGGTGGTGCTCGAGGCCGATGGATTCACGGACGTGCTCGAGCGGTACGAGTACCTGAACCGGATCGAGGAGCAGGACTCGGACATCATCAACCGGGTCCGCGAGCTGCGCAACGCGACCAAGAACGCCGTTGCGCGGATCCGCGCCGCGCGCAACGAGATCGCCGCGAAGAAGCGCGAGCTGACCCGCACCCGGGTCGCGCTGGAGGCCCGGGAGGCGGATCTGGAGTCCGCGCGCGCGAGCAGGCAGAACACGCTCTCGGACATCGACTCCAACATCGAGCGTCTCGAGGGGGACATCGGCGACCTGGAGGGCCAGATCCAGCAGCAGCTCCAGTCAAGCGCCGCGCCCACCCTCCCCGCCGGTCCGATCCGCGGCGGCTCGGGCGAGATGATCTGGCCGGTCGACGGCCCCGTCACCTCCCCGTTCGGAATGCGCTGGGGGCGCCTCCACGCGGGCATCGACATCGCCGTTCCCTCCGGCACTCCGATCCGCGCCGCGCAGTCCGGGTCGATCGTGCTCGCCGCGCCCACCGGCGGGTACGGGAACTACACCTGCATCGAGCACGGCGGCGGGCTCTCGACCTGCTACGCGCATCAGTCGAGATTCGGCCAGACCTCGGGGAGCGTGAGCCAGGGCGAGGTGATCGGCTACGTCGGTTGCACCGGCTCGTGCTTCGGCGACCACCTCCACTTCGAGGTGCGGGTGAACGGCCAGCCGACCGATCCGCTCGGCTACCTGTAGCGAATCCGCCCCGCCCCCGGGAACCGCGCGATTGATTCAGTCCAGCGCGCGCTCCAGCCAGCGCAGCGCGATCCCGTGGAGCTCGGCGTCGTGTTGAGCGGAGCGGTGGTGTCCCCCCGGGAGCACGATCAGCTTGCGCGGCTCGCCGGCGCGCCGGTAAAGCTCCTCCGAGTGGGTGTAGGGGATCTGCTCGTCCCCCCGGGCGTGGACCAGGAGCAGCGGCTTCGGGCCCATCAGCTCCACGGCGTCCCCGATCTCGTGCTCCTGGAGCCACGCCTTGAGCGCGGGGGCATCGGCGCGCATGTCGAGCTCCCCGCGGCGCAGCCCGCGCAGGAGGTCCCCCTCCCCGGCCGGACAGATCGTGATCGCTCCCGCGATCGCGTCCGAGACCGCCGCGGCGTGGATCGCCATGAACCCGCCCATGCTCGAGCCGCGCACGCAGACCCGGCGGGCATCGACCCCCTCGGTCTCCGCGAGCAGGCGGGCCATCCGGCTCACGTCGCCGAGCGCGGCCGGGGCCATCTCGTCCTCGGACGAGCCATGTCCGCGCTGGTCGAAGCTCAGCGCCGCCCACCCGTACCCGGTCGCGGCGCGGGAGAAGTCGGCGTGGTTCTCCTTTCGCGATCCAGCGCCGTGGAGGATCACGATGCCCGGCCACGGGGGCGGCGTCTCCGGAAGCCACAGCTCGTAGGCGCGCTCCTCGTGCACGCCGCGCCGCGTCGCGGTCCTGGGCGAGGGAAGCCTCATTGCAGGGGCGACGCTACCCGCTCGCGGCGCAGTTGTCCCGTCACAATGCCGTGACCATGGCGGACCCGAACGAGAATCCCGCCGCGAGCGGTGTCGCCGCCGTGCCGCGCGCGAACCTGGTCGAGGGCTCGCCCGTGTACCCGCTGGGCAGCCGGGTGAACGAGCACGGCCACCTCGAGGTGGGCGGGTGCGACGTGGTCGAGCTTGCCGCGCAGTTCGGCACCCCCGCCTACGTCTACGCCGAGGACGACATCCGCTCCCGCGCTCGCGCGTACGTGGAGGCCTTCCGCGCCAGGACCGAGAACTTCGAGGTCCTGTACGCGAGCAAGGCGGCGCCGATCACCGCCCTGAATCGAGTCATCGCAGAGGAGGGGCTGTCCGTCGATGTCGCCTCCGGCGGCGAGCTGAACGTCGCCCTGCGCGGAGGCTTCGATCCGGCCCGGGTCCACCTCCATGGCAACAACAAGTCGGAGCGCGAGCTGCGCGAGGCGTTCGAGGCCGGGATCGGGTATCTGATCCTCGACTCCTTCGACGAGATCCGGCGCGCCGACGCGCTGCTGAACCGGCCGCAGGACGTGCTGATCAGGGTCACCCCGGGGGTGGAGCCCTCCACGCACGGCTACGTCCAGACCGGCCAGATCGACTCCAAGTTCGGCTTCGGGCTCGGGGACGGCCTCGCGCGCCGGGCGATCGACGCGGTCCGCGGGAGCGAGCATCTGCGGCTCGTCGGGCTTCATGCGCACATCGGCTCGCAGATCTTCGAGCTCGAGCCCTACGTGAAGACGATCGAGGCGCTCGCCGAGCTCGCGGAACCGGGAATCGAGCTGCTTAACGTCGGCGGCGGGCTCGGGATCGCCTATTTAAGCGAGGACGAGCCGCCGTCGATCGAGGACTACGTGGACGTCAAGGTGCGCGGGATCGAGCGGCTGTTCGATCCGATGCCGCGGATCCTGATCGAGCCGGGCCGCTCCCTGGTCGGGAACGCCGGCATCACCGCGTACTCGGTGGGAACGGTGAAGGAGATCCCCGACGTGCGTACCTATGTGGCGGTGGACGGCGGGATGTCGGACAACCTGCGCCCGATGATCTACGGCGCGCGATACGAGGCGCTGATCGCGAACCGGGCCGCCGAGGCGCCGGACACGCTCGCGACCGTGGCCGGGATGCACTGCGAGTCGGGCGACATCCTGGTCCGGGACACGACGCTGGCGGCGCCCGCGGTCGGGGACGTCCTCGTCACCCCCGCGACCGGGGCGTACGGCTACGCGATCGCGAACAACTACAACGCGGTGCTCCGCCCGCCGGTCGTGTTCTGCAGGGACGGCGATGCGCGCCTCGTCGTGCGGCGCGACACGTACGACGACCTCGTGGCTCGCGACGTCTAGTGGGCCTTCCCCGTGACGGTCGCCGGGAAATGACGAGACCCAGGCGCCGCCAAGCAAGGACGCAGGGAGCCCGCATAGCAGCGCTTTGCGGGCGACTGAGGACGCAGCATGGCGGCGATCTGGGGCCGTCATTCTCGGCGCAGCGTCGCGGGAAGGTCCACTAGTGAGGGGGGTCCAGCGGTGAGCGAAGCCGTACGGATCGGGCTGCTCGGCCGCGGGACGGTCGGCGCGGCGTTCTTCGAGCTCGTCGGCGAGCGAGCCGACGCCGTCGAGGCCGCGACCGGCCGCCGCCCCGAGGTCGCGGGGGTCCTGCGCCGCTCCGAGGGGGACTTCGACGAGATCCTCGCCGGCTCCGACGTCGTCGTGGAGCTGATCGGGGGGACCGATCCCGCGCGCGAGTACGTCCTCCGGGCGCTGCGGGACGGAAAGCACGTCGTGTCGGCCAACAAGCAGCTGATCGCCCAGCACGGAGACGAGCTGTTCGAGGCCGCCCGGGACGCCGGGGTCCAGTTCCGCTTCGAGGCAGCGGTCGCCGGCGTGATTCCCGTGATCCGTGTGATCCAGGAGAGCCTCGCCGCGACCGAGGTGAGCAAGGTGTTCGGGATTGTCAACGGGACGACGAACTTCATCCTCACCGAGATGGCGAAGACCGGCGCCTCGTACTCCGACGCGCTCGGCCGCGCGCAGGAGCTCGGCTACGCCGAGGCCGACCCAAGCGACGACGTCGGGGGCGCCGACGCCGCGGCGAAGATGGCGATCCTCGCTCGGCTCGCCTTCCACACGCCGGTGAGCCTCGACGACGTCACCTTCGAGGGGATCGAGAACGTGCAGCCCGACGATCTCGCCTACGCGAAGGAGTTCGGCCTCTCGCTGAAGCTGCTCGGCGTCGCGGAGCGCCACGCCGGCGGGATCAGCGTCCGCGTCTTTCCCTGCTTCCTGTACCGGGGGCATCCTCTCGCCCCGGTCGAGGGCCCGTTCAATGCGGTCATGGTCGAGGCGCCCTCGATCACCGAGATCACGATGTCCGGGCCGGGCGCGGGCGGGATCGAGACCGCGTCCGCGGTGCTCGGGGACGTGGTCTCGATCGTCGCCGGGCGCTCGCCCGTGCACGCGGTCCGCGAGCGGCTCGAGGTGGTCCGCGACGTCGACTCCGCCTTCTACCTCCACCTCGAGGTGGCGGACCGCCCGGGCGTGCTCGCCGGGATCACCGCCGTGCTGGGGGAAAACGAGGTATCGGTCAAGAGCGTCGTCCAGTGGGGCCTGGGCGACGACGCCCGTCTGGTGATGGTCATGCACGAGGGGGCCGAGCGTCGGTTCGAGGCCGCGCTGGAGGCGATCGCGACGCTCGACTTCCTCCGCTCGCCGCCGCGCGCGATCCGCGTGATCGAGGAAGAGTTCGTCTGAGGACGATGCCGCCCGCTCTCATCGAGCGCTACAGGGACCGGCTGCCGATCGAGCCGGACGACCCCGTCGTGACGCTGAACGAGGGGTCGACGCCGCTGGTCGAGGCGCCGTCCCTGTCGGAGCGGCTCGGCGTGGACGTCTATTTGAAGCTCGAGGGTGCGAACCCGACCGGGAGCTTCAAGGACCGCGGGATGACGCTCGCTGTGTCGCGCGCCGCCGGCCAGGGGGCGGAGGCGATCATCTGCGCCTCGACCGGCAACACGGCGGCGAGCGCCGCCGCGTACGCGGCCCGGGCGGGTCTTCGCGGCGCGGTGATCGTCCCCGAGGGTCAAATCGCGATCGGCAAGCTGGCGCAGGCGCTGATTCACGGCGCCCGCGTGATCGCGCTGCGAGGGAACTTCGACCAGGCCCTGGAGATCGTGCGCAAGCTCGCGCAGTCGCACCCGATCGAGCTCGTCAACTCGGTCAATCCCTACCGGATCGAGGGCCAGAAGACGGCCGCGTTCGAGGTCTGCGACGAGCTCGGCGAGGCGCCCGAGGCGCTCGCGATCCCGATCGGCAACGCGGGGAACATCACGGCCTGGTGGCGCGGCTTCGAGGAGTACGGCGCCGGGCCCGTGCTGTACGGCTTCCAGGCCGAGGGCGCCGCGCCGCTCGTCCACGGATCGCCGGTCGAGAGCCCGGAGACCGTCGCCTCGGCGATCCGGATCGGCAATCCGGCCCGCTGGGAGGAGGCGATGGCGGCACTGACCGCATCCCGGGGCCGGGTCGCGGCGGTCAGCGACGATCAGATCCTCGACGCCTACCGTCTGCTCGCCGCCCGCGAGGGCGTGTTCTGCGAGCCCGCCTCCGCCGCCGCGGTCGCCGGATTGCTCGCCCACCGGCTCCCGGCGCCGGAGGGGGGAGCGCCCCCGCGCAACGTGGTCTGCGTGCTCACCGGGCACGGCCTCAAGGACCCGGACACCGCGCTCGGAAAGGCGCCCTCGGTGATCGGCTGCGACGCCGAGCTGGAGCAGGTCGAGCGCGCGATCTTCGAGTAGGAGGACTGGTCCGACCACCGTGGCGATCCGAACCGGGGATTGGCTGGGTAAAGCGGGTGAATCCGGGTCGGTAACGCCACAGTCGACGACGATCCGGGCGTGTGTGTGGCGCTGACGTCGATATGCGACGTCAACGCCACACGGAGCGGCGGTGGGGCACGGCGTGTGGTGTTACCGACCTGATCCCGAGGGATCCCCACCGCCTCCCTCTACCCAGCCCCCTCTTCGACCACGTGGAGCGGTTCCGCGCGACATCGCGCACTCCGCGGGCGCCACGCGTGACGTTTCGCACGCAATCCTGCTCTTCGATGCAAGACCGGCGGTCGATCGCCACGGCCCCCTCCTTCATCGCCAGCCTGCTTGCCCCACCCCTGTGCGGCGCCTGCGGCGAGCGATGTCCGTGGCGCGCCCCGCTGTGCGCGGGCTGCGAGGCGGAGATCGCCACGGCGCGGGGGGTCGAGGTCGCGGCGCCCGGGCTCGACGCGGTGTGGTGCGCGGCGCCCTACGAGGGCGTCGTGCGTGAGCTGATCGTCGCGCTCAAGTTCCGGCGCCGGCTGCCGCTCGCACGGCGGGCCGCGGCGGCGATCGCCGCGAAGGCGCCGTCGGGCCTTCTCGAGGGCTCGATCGTCCCCGTCCCGCCCGCGCCGTGGCGCCTGCGACGCCGTGGCCACGACCCGGCCGAGGAGATCGCGTTCGCGCTCGCGGGGGCGGCCGGCCTGCGGTTTCGCCCCTGCCTCGCGCGCGCGAACGGGCCCCGTCAGGTCGGGCGCCGGCGCGCGACGCGGCTCGCCGATCCCCCCGCTGTCCGGCTCACCCGACGCCCGCCCTCGCGGGCCGTCCTCGTCGACGACGTGATGACGACCGGGGCCACGCTCGGGGCGTGCGCCCGAGCGCTTCGCGACGGTGGCGCGGAGCGAGTCGTTGCGGCGGCGTTCGCGCGGGCGTAGCATGGGAGGAGCGGACAACAGGAGGCCACCATGCGTATCGAGATCAGGGGTAGGAATGTGGAGGTCACCGGGGAGCTGCGCCGTCACGTCGAGAAGCGCTTCGCCCGGATCGGGCGCCAGGTCGCGGACATGGCGACGCTGCACGTGTATCTGAGCGAGGAGCGCAACCCGGCGATCTCCGACCGTGAGGTCGCCGAGGCGACGCTTCAGCTCAAGGGCGTGACGCTTCGCGCTCGCGAAAGCTCGCCCGACATGCTGCACTCGATCAAGACCCTCGCCGAGGACATGCGCCGCCAGGTGAAGCGCCACCGCGAGAAGCGGCGCAAGCGCAGCCTAACGCGGCGCATGGTCGGCCGCTTCCGCGACCGCACGGCGTAGCGGTCTCTGAACACCCCGGCCGTGGGTGCGTGACTCGCTACGCTGATTGGCGATGGCCAGGGGCCTGATAGACCGCGCCCTGCGGATGGGCGAGGCGCGCCAGTTCAAGGACTACGAGAAGCGCGTCGAGTCGATCAACCGCGTCGAGCCCGAGATGGAGCTGCTCGACGACTCCGAGCTGCGCCAGGAGGCCGACAAGCTGCGCGAGCGGGCGCGCAATGGCGAGTCCCTCGACGACCTGCTCGGCGAGGCCTTCGCTCTCGGCCGTGAGGCGGCGCGCCGCACGATCGGCCAGCGCCACTTCGACGTCCAGCTGATCGGCGCGATGGTCCTCCACGACGGGACGATCGCGGAGATGAAGACCGGCGAGGGAAAGACGCTCACCGCGACGCTCCCGATCTTCCTCAACTCGCTCGCCGGGACCAGCGTCCACCTGGTGACGGTCAACGACTATCTCGCCCGCCGCGACGCGGAGTGGATGGGGCCGATCTACGAGGCGCTCGGGGTCTCGGTCGGGGTGATCCAGGAGTCCGACGACCCCGAGGACAGGCGCAGAGCCTACGCGTGCGACGTCGTGTACGGGACCAACTCCGAGTTCGGGTTCGACTACCTGCGCGACAACATGGCCGGATCGCTCGAGAACACCGTGCAGCGCGGACACCAGTTCGCGATCGTCGACGAGGTCGACAACATCCTCATCGACGAGGCCCGCACGCCGCTGATCATCTCCGGCGCCCCCGAGCAGGCGGCGGACACCTACTACACCTTCGCCCGCCTGGCCAAGCAGCTGAACGGCGAGCCGTCGAAGGACAAGCTGAAGTCGCTCGGGGAGACGAAGGACACCTCCGAGGTCGACTACGACTACGAGTACGACGAGAAGCACAAGACCGTCGCGCCGACCGAGAAGGGGGTAAATCGGGCGGAGCAGTTCCTGGGGGTGGAGAACCTCTACGTCTCCGAGCACGGGACGCTCGTCAACCACCTGATCCAGTCGCTGAAGGCGGAGTCGCTTTACAAGCGCGACAAGGAGTACGCCGTGATCGACGGCCAGGTGATGATCATCGACGAGTTCACCGGCCGCATCCTCGAGGGCCGGCGATGGTCGGAGGGCCTGCACCAGGCGATCGAGGCCAAGGAGGGGGTCGCGATCCGGGAGGAGAACCAGACCCTCGCCACGATCACGCTCCAGAACTACTTCCGCCTCTACGACAAGCTCTCCGGCATGACCGGCACCGCCCTCACCGAGGCGACCGAGTTCATGAAGATCTACAAGGTCTCGACGATCGACATCCCCACCCACCGCCCGATGATCCGGGACGACCAGAACGACCAGATCTACAAGACGAGGGACGGGAAGTGGAAGGCGGTGCTCGGCGAGATCAAGGGGCGCCACGAGCGCGGACAGCCGATCCTCGTCGGCACGGTCTCGGTCGAGATCTCGGAGATGCTCTCCGACCAGCTGAAGCGAAGCGGCGTCGAGCACGTCGTCCTCAACGCGAAGCCCGAGCACGCCCAGCGCGAGGGCGAGACGATCGCCCAGGCGGGGCGGATCGGCGCGGTGACCATCGCCACCAACATGGCGGGGCGCGGCGTGGACATCAAGCTGGGCGGGACCCCCGAGGGCATGGCGAGGGCCGAGCTGCGGAAGCTCGGCGTCTCCCCGGGTGACGAGAGCTACGAGGAGGAGCTCGAGGCGCTGCTCCCAAAGCTCGAGCAGCGCTGCAAGGAGGAGGGCGAGGGGGTGATCGAGCGCGGCGGGCTGTTCATCTGCGGCACCGAGCGCCACGAGTCGCGGCGGATCGACAACCAGCTCCGCGGCCGGTCGGGCCGCCAGGGCGATCCGGGCGAGTCGCGCTTCTTCCTCTCGGCCGAGGACGACCTGATCCGGCTGTTCGCCGGCGACCGGATCTACAAGATCCTCGATCGCCTCGGCCCGGTGGATGAGCACGGCGAGGAGTTCCCGCTGGAGGCGAAGATGCTCACCCGCACGGTCGAGAACGCGCAGAAGAAGGTCGAGCAGCAGAACTTCCTGATCCGCAAGCGCGTGCTCGAATACGACGACGTGATGAACGAGCAGCGCCGGGTGATTTACAAGTACCGGCGCGAGATCCTCGAGGGGCGCGACATGTCGGAGGCGGCCCGCGAGGAGCTCGTCGGCGTCGTGGAGCGCAACCTCGGCGCCTACACCCCGGGCGAGGTGTTCGAGGATTGGGACCTGGCGGGCCTCCAGCTCCAGCTCCAGCAGCTATGGCCCCTGAACGTGGACATGGGCCAGCTCGACGCCGCCCGCACCGGTGACCGCGAGGCGCTGGTCGCCGCCCTCACCGAGGACGCGCTCGGCGCCTACGAGCGCCGGGAGGGCGAGTTCGGCGCCGAGCTGATGCGCTACCTGGAGCGCCAGATCCTGCTCCAGGTGATCGACCATCGCTGGAAGGAGCACCTGTACGAGATGGACTACCTGCGCGAGGGGATCCACCTGCGCGGGTTC
>Ga0299914_10002594_pt1 | contig 12508 bp, 11 predicted proteins | sample RVTome_10_FD_201361 | JGI IMG/M metagenome (GOLD analysis project Ga0299914, IMG submission 201361) | Soil microbial communities from uranium-contaminated site in the Upper Colorado River Basin, Wyoming, United States - RVT153D57 (version 2) ...
CCCCAAACTGAGAACGCTTGACGATAGCCCTGACGACAACGACGACGACAACCGCACAGCACGCGCACCTCTCCGAAACGGTGAAGGTCGAGGAGCACGACGTCATTGCGCCCGTGCTCGTTGCTGGCAGTGTGGAGGCACCACGGCGTGCCCTACACGGCGGTCAACGTAGGCCGTTCCATGCATATCCCGGCAAGATGTAAGCTCAGGTCAGGCGCAGTTTCCATGCAGTTCAGATTGGTTCCCAAGCTGAGAACAGGAGCGCTTCTGCGCCGGCGCGGTCACGACGGCCTGGCCTACGTGACCGTAAGCGAGTAGAGATCCGACACGATCGTGACAGGCGCGTAGCGCGCGAACCGGTCCTGCTTCGTAGGCTTGTTGGCGTAGGCGATGATCTCGACGTTGGCGACTTGTGCCGCCTGGATGTCGGCGAATGAGTCGCCGATCATGACGCACCGCTCGGGACGCACGCCGAGCTGCTCGAAAGCTTGGTGTAGCAGGTATGGGCCCGGTTTGAGCCGAGTTGGGTCCGCATCGGTGCGCGCAGATACCTCGTTCACAAGCCCCGCGAGACCGTGGTTTTCGAGGTAGGCGCGGACGGCGGCTACCGAGTTGTTGCTGACGATGGCCATGCGATGCCCTCGACCGGCGAGGCAGCGCAGAAGCTCGGCCGCACCAGGGGTGGGGGTCGCGGTTGCAACTGCCTCGACTTCGAGTTTGGTGAGTTCGCGCTCGGCCTCGATTGCTTCGCGCTGGCCTTCGGCTGCGGCGTAGCGGAGGATTTCGAAGGGGTCGCGTACCTCAGCACTGTGCTGCTCACTGAGGCCAAGTCGGTCGCGTAGCTGACGCGCGGCCGTGTCGGCGCCGACACCACCGAAGACCGAGCAGATCGGGCCGTCGAAGTCGAGCAGGACGTTGGGCTTGCTCGCGACTAGCTCCGCGGCCGCGTTCGTCACGGTGCGAGTTCCCGAGCGACACTGTTCCAGATGCTGTCGAACCACATGAGCGACTGGCTGACGAACTGCGTGCCGGTCGACTCCGTGTCTCCGTCAGCGGCCTGGTGGAACAGGGTCGCGTCCTTGCCCATCAGATCCCAGATCGGTGTTGGCCCCTCGTCCAGCTCGACGACGTGGTGTTGGACCGGGTAGTAGCCGTAGAAGACCTCGTCGCGGTTGAAGATGTAGAGCTTGAACAGCGGCACAGCTGGATAGCTACGCACTTCCGCGCTGGAGTCTGGCACGATGCCAAGCTCGCCGAGTTCGTTCACGGAATCCACGATCGCCTGCGTGTTGCGTCGCATGATCCCGGTTGCTCGCTTGCGGAATGCTGGGCTGTCGGAGAGGTCATCGGCCCGCGCGGGTAGCGACCACGGGTGCTCGGTGTCCGGCACGAGCAGCCGCACCCGCAGTGACTCCGGGCGGAGCCGTCCGGCGCGGATCTTGTCGAGCGGCTCGCCGATAGCGCCGTGCAGGGTCTCGCCGGAGAAGCCGGCGAAGTCGACCGAGACGTGCGGTTCTTCGAAGGCGTTCTCGAGGTGCGGACGGAGCCCGACCGGACGCGCGGTGCGCTCGCGCACGTAGACGCCGCTGCCCTGTCGTGACACGACGAGGCCCTCGTCGCGCAGCAGCCGGATGGCCTGCTGCACCGTCATTCGCGCCACGCCGAACCGTTCGGCCAGCTCAGGGCCTGATGGCAGCTTCTCGCCTGGCTCGAACTTTCGCGTGAGGATCGATGCGCGCAGGACGTTCGCCACCTGCTGGTATGGCGGCCGCGGGTCATCCGGGTCGATCTCCATGTTCACAGCCTAAACGTTGCGTGCTGTGCACGCTAGCCAGCCTAGGCAAGTCCTTGACATGTCTAGCCAACCTGATACGCTTCCAACATGGCTAGGCAAGCTAGCAAGGTTAGGCAAGCCGATTCGTCGGCAAGAAAAGGGCCCGAGCAGAGGTGGAGCTCTGCCCGGGCCTGCATCGGAGATTGGGAGCCCCGAATGCAGGACCAAGCTACGACAGACGCGGTCCCGGAGGAACTGGCGGGCGAGCATGACCGCCCGCAGCACCGCGAAGTGCTCCGGAACCTGGCGTTGAAGAACGCGCTGCGGAAGCGAGCCGACGGCGTACCGAGCTACAAGGTGCCCGAGGCCGCAGCGCTGTTGAGCATCTCGCAGGAATACCTGTACCGCCTGATCCAGGCGGACGGCTTTCCCGCGATCCGCATGGGACGGGGCGGCAAGCCGAGGTACGTCGTACCGGCGAAAGCCGTCGATCTCATCCTTGAGCACGCCGCCTCGGCCGGGAACTGCGTCGACATCGCCGACCTCGTTGCCGAATGGCACACCCTCGTCAAGGGCGGTGCGGCATGAGGGCCGGGGAAGCGCAGAACGTGGTGCTGGGGTCCGGTGGGCTCGGCGTGTTCGGGTGGCTGTTGCAGTTCGCTCCGCCCGGGTTGCCGTTGACGCGGTGGTGGCCGTGGTTCGTCGTGGCCGGGGCGGCGGTGCTGCTGGCAGCGGTGATCGTGGCGATCCGGCGTCACCCGCTAATTCGGCTGTGGCTGTTCGGCGCTGGTGTGGTCGGTGTCGGGGTGTGGCTGGCGTCCGGCCCGGTGCCGTCGATGACGCCGGGGCAGGAGTACTGGCCGTTCATCACTGCCGCTGGTGGTGTGGTGGTGCTGGGCGCGACCGGGTTCAGTGCGCACCGGCTCTCCGGGTCGGCCGGCACGGTGACGCGCTGGTCGAACCGATCGCGCCGCAATCGAGGTGTGGCGTCGGTGTTTCAGATCTGGCGCACCTCGTCGCCGCAAGCGGTGCGGAAGAAGGCGGCGCAGCTGCGGCCGAGCTACCGGGAGCTGTCGTGGTGGCAGCGCCTTCGGGTGTCAACGAGGGAGTTCGCGACCCCGCTGGCCCAGGTCGGGTTGCAGCGGATCTGGTCGCCGATCGAGGACGTCACCGTGCGCATCGGTGGTCCGCGCACCGGCAAGACCGGGGAGCTGGCGTGCCGGATCGTGGACGCGCCCGGCGCGGTGATCGCGACCAGCACCCGCACGGACCTGATCGAGCTGACCGGCCCGGTACGCAAGGACAAGGGTCTGTTGCACGTGTTCAACCCGTCCGGGGTCGGCGAGCTGGACTCGACGATCACGTTCGACCCGCTGTCCGGCTGCACCGATCCCAAGGTGGCCACCACCCGCGCGGCCGACCTGCTCTCGGCCTGCTCGGCACCCGGCCGTGATGGTGACCGGGAGTTCTGGGAGGGCCAGGCCCGCCGGGCGTTGGCTGCGTTGATGCATGCGGCCGCGCTCGGTGAGCGCAGCATGCGCGACGTGCTCGGCTGGGTGGCCGACCCGGAGCATGCGGCGAAGGATGTGTCGAAGTTCATCCGCCGCTCGCCGGAACCGGCGTTGGAGTCCGACGCGAGCCAGTTCCTGACCATGACTGAGCGCACCCGGTCGTCAATCTGTTCCACGATCATGCCCGCGCTCGGCTGGCTGTCGGATGCCACCGCCGCCGCAGCCGCCAAGCAGGGCTCGTTCGACGTCGCCCAGCTGCTCGACGAGCGCGGCACCGTGTACATGCTGGGGGCTGAGGACGCCCAGACTGCGCCGCTGGTGACCGCGTTGACCGGGCACATCGCCCGCGAGGCACGGCGCATCGCCGGACGGCAGCCGTCGGGGCGGTTGGACCCGCCGTTGACGCTGGCGCTCGACGAGGCCGCGTTGATCTGTCCGATCCCGCTGGACAACTGGACCGCCGACATGGGTGGCCGCAACGTGACCATCCACATCGCGGCGCAATCCCGGGCGCAGCTGCGGCAGCGGTGGGGCGACACCGGCGCGGCCGCGATCATGAATAACGCCGCCACGCTGATGGTGTTCGGTGGCTCCCGTGACCCGGAGGACTTGCAGGCGTATTCGACGCTGACCGGCGAGCGGGACGAAGACGTGCCCACGTTGTCCGACGACGGCCGGGTGACCCAGCGGTCGGTGCGCCGGGTGCCGGTGCTCTCGCCCGCGCAGATCGCTCAGCTCAAGGCAGGCCGGGCGGTCATCATCCGCCGCGGCATGCCCCCGGTGGTCGGCCGGGTGCAGATGGCGTGGAAACGCCGCGAGGTCAAGGCCGCCCATCGCGCCGAGCGCTGGGTGCCTCGCATCGAACGCTGGGAACAGGCCGTCGATGCCGCGCTCACCCGGATCGTGGAGAGGCTCGACGCCGCCGACCAACGCTACGAGCAGCGTCGCGTCGAGCGCGCCCGTCGCAAGGCCCGTCGGCAAGCCCGGCATGCCGACGACACCTCGGGTGGTGGTCGGTGATGAACACCCTCACCGCGATCACCCTCGCCGTCAGCGCCGTGACCGGGCCGGGCTCCGTGCTGGCCGTCCATCGGGCGCGCCAGCTGTCCCGCAGGCTGCATACCGACCGGCTGACCGGGCTGGCCAACCGCGATCAGCTCACGCGCACCTTCCGGGCGGCGTGCCGCCGTGGCCCGGCGGTCGGGGTGTTGCTCGTGGACCTCGACCGGTTCAAGCAGATCAACGACACCCACGGCCACGACGCCGGCAACCGCGTACTGCGCCACGTCGCCACCCAGCTCCACCGCGCCTGCCAGGCAGGTGAGCTGGCGGTCCGGCTGCACGGCGACGAGTTCGCCGTCCTGCTCGGCCATCTTCCCAGCGGGGCCGAGGCGCAGCGGGTGGCTGAGCGCCGCGCTGCCGAGTTCGCCGCCGTCATCAGCCAGCCGGTGTGGGTCGGCGAGCACGTGCTCACGGTGACGCCGTCCATCGGCGCGGCCATGGCCGCCGCGTGGCACGCCGACCAGTCCGCCCTGCTGCGCGCCGCCGACCAACGCATGTACGCCGCCAAACGCGGCGCCGTGCTCGTGGGGCGGTGGTCGCGATGAGCAGGCAAGTACGGGTGCTGGTGCCCGACCCGCACACCATCGGGCTCGGCGGCCCGGAGTGGCGGTGGAGCGGGCCGTTCGGCGACGAACTGCGCGTGTGCGGCGTCCCCAAAGGCGAGGACGCCCCGGCCAGCGTGGCGCTGTACGTGGTCGAGGACGTCGAGCCGTTCCTCGACGTCGACGCGTACTTCGCTCCTGCGGTCGCACGCCAGATCGCCGGAGCACTGATCGCGGCCGCCGAGCACGCCGAACGGCGGTGGTCGCGATGAGCGCCCGCATGCGGACCCGTCGCACGCAGACGGTGGCGTGGAGCGAGTACCCGATCGTGACCTGCGGCCAGGTCGAGGGGCTGCCCGCGATCCCGTGGGGCTGGGCCGACCGGAACGTGCTGGCCACCCGCCGCCAACTGCGCGGCATGGGGCTACGCCCCGGTGGCCAATCGCCGGTCGCGGTGCTGACCTTCCAGCACACCACCCCCGGCCGCAGCGTCGAGCACGCCGACCTGTACCTGATCGCTCACGCGGTGCCGAAGCGCACCGCCACCCCCGCGCAACAGGCCGCCATCGACAAGGCGCTGACCGCGCGGCGCACCTGCCAGCTCTGCGGGCAAGAACAGGACCACTACCTGTCCACCATCTCCCGGCTCTGCGTGCGCTGCGAGGACATCACCGACTTCTGGCCCGCCAGGGCCGCCGAACACGGATGGAGCTGGGCCGCATGAGCAAGCACGATCACGACGCCTGTGCATCGGCCGGGTCGGTGGCCGGGCTCGCCCGCGAGGTCGAGCAGCTATCGCGCAAGCTCGACGGGCTCGGTGACCTGCCGGGCCGGGTCAAGCAACTGGCGCGCACGGTCTCACAGCTCGCCGGTGAGGTCGCGCAATCGCAGTCGGCCGGCGGCGGCCCGGACGGTGCGGTGTCGTGGCTGAACCTGCCCGACGACGAAGACTACGCGCGGCAGCAGCTCGATGACCTCGCCTGGTGGCTGAACCACATCTATCTGCGCTACGCCGACGCGGCCTCGCTGCCGAACTGCTGGCTCTGGCACCCCGACGTGGTCGAGGAACTGTTGTGGCTCAAGCAATCCTGGGAGGCCGCCTACCGCGATGACGACGCCACCGTGGCGATGGCCGCCGACTGGCACGACCGCTACCGGCCCGGTGTGGTGCGTCGCATCGAGAAGCTCGCTCGGAACTGCTCGCTCGAACAGCACCTCCATGACAGGCGCACTCCGCCCAGTGGAGTGCCCGCCCTGTCGGCGGTCCCGGCGATCGCGCAGTGGTGGGGCGACGGCAGACAACATTGCGGCATCCCGCCCGAGCCCACTGACGAGCAGCTCGCCGAAGACGCCCCCGATGGCCACCGGGGTGGTGGTCGCCGATGACCGCCGACGACAGGGACTCGGCCACACAGCCGTGCCCGACGTGCCGGGGCTCGGGCTGCGACCCGGACGACTTCGACCAGTCCGACCCGGTGCTCGGCCGCTTGCGGCCGTGCCCGGACTGCCATGGACGAGGGGAGACCAACCGATGACCACGACCCCGAGCACCGATCAGCAGCGCGGCCGGGTGCCGTGGGCGTTCTGGCTGCCCGGCCTGTTCGTCGCGGTGGGCGCTGGGGTGGCCACCGCGCACGGGCTCTACGAGGTAGCGCTCGCGTCGAGCGTCCCGGCCGGGATCGCTTGGCTCTACCCGCTGATCACCGATGGGCTGGCGCTTGTCGCGTACGTGTCAACCGTGCGGCTGGCCGATGGTGGCCGCGCCTACGCCTGGGCCGTGGTCGTGCTCTCGGCCGGGCTCTCCGGTGTGGCGCAGGCGAGTTTCCTCGCCGATGGCGTCGGCACCGCGCCCCCGGCGTTGCGGTTCGGGGTCGGGGCGTGGCCCGCGATCGCGGCCGCGATCGTCGCTCACCTGCTATTCCTGCTCGTCTCCCACCGAGGCGACCATGTCCAACCGTCCGAGCCCGGTGAGACCGACGCCGTACAACCCGAGCGTGTGGACGCCGCCGTACACGCGAGCGTCCAGCCGTCCATCGAGCAGCGTTCAGCGCTCCCGGCGTCCATCACGGCCGACGAGGCCGTTCAACAGAGCCCTGCTTCGCAGCAGGCTCCTGAGCCGAGTGCAAGGCCCGGGTCTCCGGCGCGGGACCGAGCCCGCGCCGCCGCCCGTCGTCACGCCAGCCTGCACGGCAGCCTGCCGACCGTCTCGCAGTTGATGAGCCTCGCCGACGTCGCCCGAGGCACCGCAGGCAATGCGCTCAAGGAGCTACGCGATCAGCCGACCCAGCTCCATGTCGTCAACGAGTCCACGGATCTAGCGAGCGACCAATGACACCCGACAGGCAACCGATCAGCACGACCTCAGCGATCACTCAAGGCAGCCAGTCATACGTCACCAAGGACCCCAGCAGTACCGCAATGAAGAGAACACACCTAGGCATCACGATCCGATGGTCAGTTCAGCGCCTGCCGATGGCGGCGCGACCGCGCCTGACCTCGGTCTCCACAGCGTCACTGTTGATCTTGGTTGGTGGTGCGTGATGCTGACGATTTCCTCGGGCCATGCGGCCGATTACCTGCTTGGTGCGGTGGCGACCGGCCGGGAGAACTACTACACCGGTGCGGTCGCCGCCGGGGAGCCGCCCGGCCGCTGGTACGGGCGTGGCGCGGAGGCGCTCGGGCTGTCCGGGCTGGTGGATCACCAGGACATGACCGCGCTCTACGAGCACTTCATCGACCCGCGCGACGAGGCGTTCACCGACCCGTCCAGATGGGAGTCGGCGTCCACGCTCGGCCATCGTGGACGCCGCTATCAGACCGAGGACGAGCTGTACGCGGCCGCGCGCGAGCGCGAGCCGGACGCCAGCCCTGAACGCCGCGCTGAACTCCGATTGGACGCGGGCAAACGCGCCCGCAAGAACGTGGCCTTCTTGGACGCGACGTACAGCGTGCCCAAGTCGATCACGGTGCTGCACACCGCGTTCGAGGCGAAGCAAGTGGCCGCCCGCCGTGCCGCCGACGCCGCGGCCACCGAGTCCGAGCGGCATGCGGCCCAGGAGCGCGCTGCGGCGTGGGACATCCACCGTCAGGCGGTCGAGGACGCGATCTGGGCGGGCAACCGTGCCGCGCTGGACTACCTCGCCGACAAGGCCGGCTACTCCCGCGTCGGTCACCACGGCGGCGCGGCGGGCCGGTTCATCGACGCCCACGACTGGATCGTGGCGTCGTTCTTCCAGCACGACTCCCGCGACCACGACCCTCAGCTGCACATCCACAACGCGATTCTGAACCGCGTCCAAGGCGCGGACGGTGAATGGCGGACGCTGGATTCTCGCGCCATTCACAAATTCCGGGGTGCGTCCGCCGCGGTGGGGGAGCGCACCACCGAGGAACATCTCGCCCGCGCGCTCGGCGTGCGGTTCGCGACACGGCCGGACGGCAAGGCCCGCGAGATCGTCGGCGTCCCGGCCGAGGTGATGGAGCTGTTCAGTTCACGACGGCGGGCGATCACCGCCCACACCCGCGAACTCGTCGAGGCGTTCGAGGCGAAGTTCGGCCGCGAACCGAACTCGCTGGAGCTGGACCGGCTCCAGCGGCAGGCCACGTTCGCCACTCGCCACGCCAAGTCCCACGACGGCGAGTCCGTCGAGGCGCGGCTTGAGCGGTGGGACCGGCAGCTGCGCGCCGAGGTCGCCGGGGGACTGGCGGACGTGGCCCAGGGCGTGCTCGACCTCGGCCGCCAAGCGCCCGAGCCGCAGCCGTGGTCGCGCGAGGCCGTCATCGAGACCGCACTCGCCGACGTGCAAGCGAAGAAGTCCGCCTGGACCGCCCCTGATTTGACGCGGGCGATCTCCGACGCCCTGCCCGATCGGCTCGGCGATCTCGACGGCGACCGGATCACCCGCCTGCTGGACGGGCTCACCCGCGAGGCCCTGCGGCTGGCGGTGCCGCTGGACGCGCAGCGTCCCGGTGACGAGGCGCTCCCGGCCGAGTTGCGCCGCGACAACGGCGAGTCCGTTTACCAAGCCCCCGGCGCGCAGCTTTACGCCACGCCGGAGCATGTGCACACCGAGCGTCATCTCGCCGACGCCGCCAGCCAGCGCGGCGCACCCGCGCTGGCTAGGACGGACGCCGACCGGTTCGTCACTGGGCTGGCGGAGCAGGGCATCGAGCTCGGCGCCGACCAGGCCGCCGCCGTGCGCGGTGTTCTCACCTCGGGCGCGCGCACCGAGTCACTGGTCGGTCCGGCCGGGACCGGGAAGTCGTTCGTCGTCGGTGCGCTGGCGAAGGCGTGGCAAGACCCCGCCCTGTGGGACGGGCAGCAGCGCCGGGTGATCGGGTTGGCGTCCAGCCAGATCGCGGCCGAGGTGCTGGCTGGGGAAGGGCTCGACGCCCGCAACATCGCCCGCTGGCTCGCCACCCAGCAGCGTCTGGGCGACGGCAGCACCGCCGTCGAGGACGAGCGGCTCCGGCTGCGCGCGGGCGACCTGGTCGTGGTCGACGAGTCCGCGATGGCCGACACTGCCGACCTCGCCGCGATCCACCGTCACGTCGCCGACGCTGGGGCGAAGATGCTGCTCTCCGGTGATCACCGCCAACTCGCTGCCGTGGGTGCTGCTGGCGGGATGGAGCTGGTCGCCGACAACGGCGCGGCCTACGAGCTGGCCGAGGCCCGCCGGTTCAGCGAGGAATGGGAGCGCGACGCGTCGCTGCGGCTGCGCGCCGGGGACGAGACCGTGCTCGGCGAGTACCACAAGCACGGCCGCCTGCGCGACGGCGGCGCGCTCGAACAGACCGAGGCGGCCGCCGCGAAGGCGTGGCTCGCCGACACTCTCGACGGCAAGCGGTCCCTGCTCATTGTGGACAGCAACGAGCAGGCCGCCCGGCTGTCGGCCGAGCTGCGCGCCGACCTGGTGCGGCTCGGCCGCGTCGACGAGCACGGGGCGCCGCTCGGGCTGCAGGGCACCTACGCCGGTGCGGGCGACCTGGTGCAGGCGCGGTTGAACGGCTGGCACCTCGCCGGATACGAGGGCAACCGCCGGGTGCCGATCAACCGCGAGCAGTACCGCGTGCTCGCCGCGCGCGAGGACGGTGGCCTCGTCGTCGCCCCCGTGCTCGGGCGTACCGGCGACGGGGAGCAGCTCGGCGAACGGATGACCTTGCCCGCCGACTACGTCACCGAGCACGTCGCGCTCGCCTACGCCTCCACCGTGCACGCCGCCCAAGGTCTGACCGTCGACACCAGTCATGCCGTCGTCACTAGCGCCACCGGACCGGAGGCGCTCTACGTCGGCATGAGCCGCGGCCGGGAGGCCAACACCGCGCACGTCGCCACCGTCGCCGTCCCGGAGGACGCCCCGAGTGGGGAGACGATGGAGGCGATCCACCGCTCACCCGCAGCGGTGCTGGCCACCACGCTCGAAGACGCCCACCCGGAGCGCTCCGCGCTGGCCACCGCAGTCGAGTCCGCCGCCGAGAACGAGAACGTGCGCACCCCGGCCGAGCTGCTCGCCGACGCCGTCGAGCTGGCCACCGCCGGACGCACCGCCGGATGGCTTGACCAGCTTGTCGACGACGGGCACCTCACCCCCGGCCAGCGCAGCCGCATCGCCGCCGAGGACGGCGCCAGCAGCCTCAACCGCATCCTGCGCCGGGCCGAACTCGCCGGGCACGACCCACAGCAAGTTCTCGCTGCCTCCGTCGCGAACCGACCCCTCGACGGCGCACGCCAGTTGACGAACGTGATCCACCACCGCATCACCAGCGAGACCTCGCTCGACCCCAACGGCGCAACGTGGGCCGACTGGACCCCTCGCGTAGACGACCCCGAATGGCGCGCCTACCTCGATCAGCTCGCCACCGCAGCCGATACCCGCCGCCGCGATCTTGGCGCACAGCTCGCCGACCAGCCACCACAGTGGGCCGTCGAGTCGCTTGGCCCGGCGCCGACTGTCGGCGCGGAGCGGGACGCCTGGGTTGAGCTGGCTGCGACCGTCGCCGCCCACCGCGAGCTGACCGGCCACGACGATGCGGCGACCGCGCTCGGCCCCGCCCCGAAACCCGGCCAGGTGGAGGCCTACGCCGCCTGGCGGGCCGCCTGGCGCGCACTCGGCCGCCCCGAGGCCGACCGCGACGAGCTGGAACTGAGCGACGGCCAACTGCGCGTCCGCATCCGCGCCTACCAGCGCGAACAGGCGTGGGCACCCGGCTACGTTGCCGACGAACTCGCCGGAACTCGCCAGTCCGCCGACGCACGGCGGCAGGACAGCGCTCGGCTGCGCGCCGAAGCCGACGCCGCCACCGACGAGCAAGAACGGGCGCACCTGCAACGTGACGCCGCCGATGCCGACGCGCTCGCCGACACGCTGGAGCAACGGGCTGAGCAGCTGAGTGCGGTCGACGAGGCGCGGGCGAACTGGCTCGCCCATACCGCCGGCACCCGTGCCGCCGCTGAACGAGCCACCGCCGAGCTGCAATCACGCCGCGTCGACGACAACCGTGAAGAAGAGTTCGTCACCGCCGAGGAATGGCTCGCCGCCCGCGAGGAACACGAGCGGGCCGAGGACCCGCACCGCGAGATCACGGACGAGGCCGACCTCGCCGACGTCGCCGAACAGCGTGACGACGACACCCGTCAGGCCGAGCCGGAGCCGCACATCGACACGGCTGAGACCGCAGTTCCAGACGTGCGCGAGGTTGCCCCCGACGAACCCGTGCGTGAGCAGAACGACGAAGTACGTGTTCCGTCGGCCGACGAGACGGCCGAGTCCGTCGAGCAGGCCCAACGCGCCCTCGCCGAAATGCAGGCTCGCCGGGGACTCGACCAGCGGAGGGCCGAGGACGAGGCCCGAGCGGAACGCATCGAGCGCTGGCACACGGAAGAAGCGCACGAACGCGATGTCGCCCACGAGGCCGAGCATGCACCCGCGCTGGAAATCGCGGGCACCGATGGCTGAACCGCTATCGCGCCAGCACCTGGCGCGGAAGGTCGATGGGTGGCCGGCCGTTGTGCCGCCAGGCCCAGCCGAGTGTGGCGAGGATGCCCTCGACCCAGCCCGGACGGCGCTGCAACCAGTCGGGCACGGGGCGGCGCATCGCCAGTTTCTCGGCTTGCACGCACTCGTTCGCGATCAACTCTTCGTACGCTCGCGCGGGCCTGCGGGTGACCGGCGACGGAGCCAGATACCACCCGCCGTCCGGTGTGTGCACGTCGGTGGTGGCAAGCCAGCGGCAGGTTACACATACGGCAGCGGCGTACCAGTCGGTCTCGCCCCGCGCCCCCAGCGTTTCGTCGCGGTGCTCGGCGGCGCACCACACGGCCGCGAACTGGTCCCGCGGCACGTGGATGTTGCGCGCGGGAATCCTCGCGATGTCGGTTGCCGAGACCTCCATAACCGTGATGGTCACACGGGGCACCGACAATTTCCGGCCGCGCTCACACCATCGAGACCCGCGCTGCGCGCGGAAGAAGAACCCGACCTGGCGGTCGGGAACCGGGGCCTCCCTGCGGTCGGCGCAGTGTCCGACCGCTTCGCGGCCCGGCTTAGCACGACCCCCTTCTCACGGGCAAGAAACCCGGTGCACAGCCGTGGGGGGGGGGGGAGACACGCCGCGCACCC
>Ga0299914_10002595_pt1 | contig 12507 bp, 11 predicted proteins | sample RVTome_10_FD_201361 | JGI IMG/M metagenome (GOLD analysis project Ga0299914, IMG submission 201361) | Soil microbial communities from uranium-contaminated site in the Upper Colorado River Basin, Wyoming, United States - RVT153D57 (version 2) ...
CCAAGGGTGAGGGGGGGAACCTTGTAGATCCGCCGCACGAGGACGTCGAACTCGTCGTCGCTCACTGCGCTGCGGTTACGGAAGGCCGGATCACGGTTGGACTCGCGGACACTGACCATCTTGCCGTCCCGCGCTACCAGGTCCGGCCCGATGATGACGCCTGACCAGTCGTACTCAAACCCCTGGGCCGTGTACACGCAGCCGACCTGATCGAAGCCAGCCGGATCGGTGGCCCAGAACGACCGTCCGGGCGCTCCTCCGACCGCTCGCTCACTCTTGGCGTTCCACGGCCGTGCCCACACCTGGTCAATTTGGACGTCGGGCACCAACGTGCCGTCGTCCCGCGGGTCGCTCCACTGCCAGCAGAAGCCCGCCGCCATTCGGGCGCTGAAGCCTTCCTCGTGCTTCAGCCGGAGAATGGCCTCCATCTCCATCGGGCTGTCGGCCACCAGGACCTCGAACCTGTCGTCACCCTTCCAAGGCTGCGGCCCTCCGCCGTCCAGGCCGAGCAATTGGAGCACCCACTCCTCGTACGCCGCACTGCCACCGCACCGGAACTGGCCCTCCAACGAGATCGTGTGGATGCGCAGCCCGCGGGCGGACGCCGCCGCCTCGATCGCCTCCACCGTCCCGATCTCGCCTGGACGCACTACCTGGTGCTCATCGAGCAAGAACACAGGAACGCGAGCTACCGAGATCAGCTCGTCGACCTGCATCCGTCCGGTGCGCTTCGCCGCCGGCGTGAAGCGGTTGCCTGACGTCTGCCGGATCCGGTGCGCCTCATCACAGATCAGAACGTCGATGCTGTTCGGCTCGGCCACGATGAAACTGTTGAAGTACTTGAACAGCGCCTTCAAGCGCGACGACCCCTTGCCGGCGTGGATCTTCACCGTCTCGGTGAACGCTCGAGAACCCGTCGCGTGCAGCGCCGTACGTCCCTGTCTGGAGAGCTCGCCGAGCAGCGAGAGTGCGATGACACTCTTGCCGCTGCCTGGGCCGCCAGTAACGATCACGACCTCCTTGCCGTCCGACCGGTTGGCCTTCTCGACGGCGTGCAGAACCAGCTCGTAGGCCAGCCTCTGCTCGGCCAGCAAGACGAACTGCTGCCGATTCTTCAGCTCTTCAGCGGCGACTGCGAGCAGTTGCCGGCTCGGCCGGACGGCGCTACGCAGGAACCGGTCGGCGGCCGGTGCTCCCGACTCGGGTGCGAGGTGGTGCCGGAGGTAGTCGATGAACTCGCCGCGACGCTCACCGGTGAACATCCGACCGCGCTCGTCCTGCCGGAGCGCCCGAAGATCGCTGATGCCGTGTTCTGTGGCGTTGTGGAGGTACGCCGCGCCCTTGATCGCTCCCTCGTCGCCTTCCAGAACCCCCAGGAAGTCGGCCAGGTACTCGCAGTAGCCGCGAACCTGAAGGACAGGGTGAAGCAGCGGGCGTCGAGTCATGCCGTCCACCGCCACCAGCTGATCGTCGCCCTCCCAGCTTTCGGCGGCGCCCCACTGCTTCAGCTCGACCACGACGTAGGAGTCGCCTCCCGTGCGCGGGTCAACGCCAGCGAGAACTGCGTCGATCCGCTTGCTCGTCAGCGGCAGCCGGTGCTCGACGATCATCTCCACGGAGCCGAGTCCGGCGTCGATCAGGTCGTTGGCCAAGATGGGCAGACTGCGATCCCACGAACGGACCTCGGACGGGCCCGCGCCCCCGCCCGACGTTGACCGGACATGCTCGGCGACGCGCGTACCGAGACTCCCCTCACGAGCCAGCGCGGCCAGACCGACCGCGGAGTGGCGGAACGTCGACAACGGTGGTGTCCCCCAGCAGCACGAGATGACTCGTGCGGGTTGGGGGCATATCCACCAGCCGATGGAAGCCCGTCGGGCCGCAACTTCTGAGCCGACACCTTAACCGATCATCCGGACGATTCACCGCCGGGACGCACCACCTGGGACGCTGGCCGCCATGTCCGACCTCGCCGCACTCGCCCGCCGACTCGAACAGTTCGCCGATGCCCGCGACTGGGCACAGTTCCACAACCCGAAGAACCTGGCCATGGCTTTGGCGGGTGAGGTGGGCGAGCTGGTGGCCGAGTTCCAGTGGCTCACACCCGAACAGGCCACCACCGTCATGACGGACGACGCCGAGGCCGCCGCGCAGATCCGAGCCGAACTCGGCGACGTGACGAACTACCTCGTCCGGCTGGCCGACATCCTCGGCCTCGACCTGGTCCAAGCGGCCAATGCCAAGATCGACGCCAACGACAAGCGCTACCCGGCCGACACGGTTCGCGCTTCAGCGCGCAAAACACCCATCGACCATTGGTCTCCCCTACAGGCCGATTCGTGGCTACCGCCTCTCCCAAGCCGTCAGATGGCTATGCTTGCCGAACCACCTGGGCATCTCTACCGTAGATAGTGAGGATGCTATGGACAGCCCTACCGAGTTCTTACGTGATGCGGCAGCGAAGGCACCAGAAGAACGCGTGCGGATCTCCGTACGCGACTTCATCGCCAAGTGGGGAGCGAAGAGGCGCGGGTACTGGATTGTCGACAAGATTGAACGTGATCTGGAGAAGTTCGGTCTAATGACGCAGCCGTCGTTTACTGATGGATGGATCGACAATAAAATTTCGATAGTCCCCGTGGTAGATAAGACCGAACAAAACTTCCAATCGCAGGTGGCCACACCCGACACAGGGGAGCTATCTGAACTTGAACAACTCGATATCACATTGTGCATTGGTAGCCTCGAGTCAGCCAATCTCGGTGTTATGAGTGTCAAGCCTGAGGATACTCTTGAAAAAGCACAGTCCTTGATGCTAAGACATGATTATTCGCAACTGGCAGTAATGTCAGGATCGCGAGACCTCAGAGGCGCCATAAGTTGGGAATCGATCGCTCAGGCCAAGATACGGAATCCGGACTCCACCCTTAGGGATGCAGTGACGACGGTCGACGTAGTGCGGACTGATGACGATCTTCTCTCAAAGATCCCACGCATAGTGGATGCGGGCTTTGTGTTCGTTCAAGCACGTGATAATACTATATCCGGAATCGTGACCACGGCCGACTTGAGTGAACAATTTGCAAACCTTGCGGCGCCGTTCTTCTTACTTGCGGAAATTGAACGGCGAATTCGCCGCATCATTGATCGCGGATTTACCGTTTCTGAGTTGCAGGATGTGGCCAATCCTTCGAATCACGATCGTGTTGTCGAGTCCGTGGATGACTTGACATTCGGCGAGTACTGCAGGCTCGTAGAATCTCCCACAAATTGGAGTCGCTTGGGGTGGAACCTTGACCGTAAAGAATTCGTCGCCGCCCTCCACGAGATTCGGCAAATCCGCAACGATGTAATGCACTTTAGTCCCGATCCACTCGGCGAGGAAGAGGTCCAGAAGCTCAAATATTTCCTCAAGTGGCTGCGTAGATTGGACGCTGACTAAGCATCAGCGAGGTCGACGAAAGCCACGGCCGAAACGGTAAGCGTGCCCAGAGTCCGTAGCTGATGATCGGAAAGTCCCACTAAGTCTCTGGACAAAATGAAGCCGGTGGCGCGCTGCGCGTCACTCCGATCTTGCGAGCGAGACTCTCAACTTGCTCGACCAACCTATCCATCGGGCCTGTGAGGTCGATGCTGATCGTATGCAACTTGCGATCAGCGTTTCGAACCTCGACGGTTGACCCGACCGGGTCACCAGGAAACCGGGCGTAGATAAGCCACGCGTCGGCGAGGTCGTATGCCGTGGCGTACGCAAGGGCCTGGTAGTAGTCCGGGTTGTTGCCCTCGCCATCTCGCATCAGCTTGTACTTACAGTCGGCCACGGCAACCACTCGTCGATCTCGCCAGAACGTGATGTCGGGCTCCATCGGAATCTCGCGGCCAGTGCCGAGAGTCGTTTTGTGCTGAGCGATGACCGCGACGTCGTGGGAAGCCTCCGCCAGGCGCCGAGTCACCCACTTCTCGAAGAGGTCGTTCATGTTGAGCAGGAATGTCTTCGTAGACACATCGCCAGCGGCGTCGCGAACCGAGGCATGCCTCAGCAGGAGATGACCAAGCCCCACAGCGGCTTCATAGTGGCGCTCCATCGGGCCGGGTTGCCACGTTGAGACCCACGTGAAGTCGTTCATCGGGCTGACCGCGTCCGCGAGCTCGACGAGTTGGGCACGGAGGCGGTGCTTCCACACAGGAGCGAGTGAGGGTATTCGCCGTGCCCGCTCGACGGCGGCACGAAGGAGCCGGTTGATCGGGATATCCGCGGTGTGCTCGTCGAAACGGCACGGAACCGGGATCGGGAGTCCGGGACGGCGAGCGATCTGTGCGACGTTGATGCGCCCCCGTGGGGCGACGAGCAGTTCCTCGCTCGCCACGTACGAACGGCGAAGGCCCCGCATTGTGACGTCCTCGCACGTGACGCAGAACAGCCGCGCCATCACCGCGAGGAGGTCGGGATCGGTTTGTAAGGCGACGACCTCGCGACGCCACGTCTCAGACGGGATAGCGATGTCCATCATCGCCAGCAGGTTCTGTAGCCGGGCTTTGGGTCGAATCAGGAACGAGTCACCACCAGCGCGGATCGACCCCACGTAGTGCTTGGCCGTCACCAGCCAGCGGCCGCTGTCGGGGAGGGGAGCGAGACCGAGGTGCTGGGAGTGACGGCTCGCCAGGATCTCGACGACGTCTGGCTCGAGCCGAAGTTCTCGCGACTCGTACTCAGAGAGGACGTGGACGGTCATTCGGCCTCGGCCGCGTCCTCGCCGAACTCATCCCACACCGACTCGAAGTGGAATGCCTTGGCCCGGTTGTCACCAAAGAACAGGTCATCAACGAGCGGCTCGATCCGATAGCGCCAGATCAACGCGAGGCTGTTGCGGTCGAGTCCCTTCTGCATGAAATAGCTCGGGCCCAACAGCAGGTGATCGCCGCCCAACTCCTTCCGGAGCCGCTGGTTCACACCATCAACGAGATCACCGACCCACGGCGGCTCGTCGTTCTCGTCGAGCCATCTACCGAGTAGTCCGCTGATCGGGTTGTCGAGGCGGTCATCCGGAATGAAGGGGACGAAGTGGAACCGCCGTCGTAGTGCAGCGTCGACAATCGCGATCGAACGGTCGGCCGTGTTCATCGTGCCGATGATCCATAGGTTCGCCGGCAGGGTGAACGTTTCGCTCGGCCGGTAGAGGGGGTGGATTTCATGATCCCGGTACTCAAGCAGGTACAACAGCTCGCCGAGAACTTTGGCAAGGTTGGCACGATTGATCTCGTCGATCACCAAGATGTGAGGTCGTCCGGTGAGGTCTGAAGCGGCGCGCTCAGCCATGATGCGCAGTGGCCCGGGTACCAGCTTGTACACCATCTGATCGTCACCGGTCGCGAGTGGCCGGTACCCCTCGAAGAAATCCTCGTAGCTCGTGGAAGGGTGAAACTGGATCAGCATGCGGTGGTCATCGATCGGAGCGATCGCTTCTGCGAGTCGTTGGGCGACGTAGGTCTTGCCGGTTCCAGGCGGTCCGTAAAAGACGACCTGCTTGTGCCGCTCGAGTAGACCGTGGATTTCATCGAGGAAGTTACGCGCCAGCAGCAACTCCTCGGCCGCCACGTCGAGTAGATCTTCATCGGCTTCAACCGTGAGATCGTCCAGTGTGAGTCCGCTTTCTTCGGCTCGCGACATCAACCAGTACAGGAAGCGGCTCTGTGCCCATGTGTCGTCCTGGAACAGTGGGCCGACGATCGACATCAGGACGTTGTTAGCTCTGACCTGCCTCTGACCAACCGACGCGCTCATCGGAGGGACCTCCTGGCCAAGCGCTTCAAGCATCGCCGCCTTACCCATGCTGCCGGTGAACGGATACACGGCGAGGAACTCGCCGGGGCGAGCTACCGCGAGGAACTTCATGATCGCCCCCTCCTTGAAGCCACGAAGTCCCAGGTCGTCCTCGTCCATCACACGGTCGATTCGTTCCTCGACTGGCGCCTCGTCCCAAAGCAAGTGTTCGATGGCGGCGCGGAACCTGTCGACGACCAAAGGGTCTTCGTCGGCAAGCGTCGTGTGCAGGATGGTTTGTTGGCCGGGGCTGCCGTACGTGTTGCCACCGTAGATTCGTCGCAGTTCAACGAGCGGAACCGTCGCCAGGCTTCCCGGCTTGAGCAGTCGCTGCCATTCGCGCTGCGCTTGCTGGTGCCGACGATCGTTGTCGTCTGGATACCCTTCCTCCACCTTGAACTGCTCGGCCAACGACCGCAATGAGTCATCGCCAGTTTCAGCGGGCGGCATAGGCCGGGACGCCAGTTCGGAGTCCGCTGCTTCGGCTTCCCACACGAGTTGAAATGCCGGCAGCAGCGTCTTAGCCATGTCGACAAGACGATCAATCGCCGCGGTGTGGGTCTGGAACGCGTCGATGCTGAAGCGAAGCCCGAGCAGCGCCGTGCTGGGACGTTCTGAAGCCGGCTTGTCATCGAACCCGGCGAATTGCATCCATTCGGCGACGTCCTCAAGTCCCTCGTGCGCCAGCAGTTCGTAGGCCCGGCGCGCGAATCCCTTCCGGCCGGACGGCATCGAGGAAGCGTGCAACCCGATCTGAACCTGCTCACCGTCTGCTACCAGAAAGAGAGAAGGCGTCGCGACGGTGCATTCAGGTGTCCAGGAGAGCGACAAGTTGCCCCGGAGGCGGTCGTTGGCCCGGTCCCAGTAGATCGAGGGCTGCCGAAAGTCCACGGCAGCGTCGAACACGGAGCGGAGAGCCACTGCGCCGGCCTTTCCGAACGGCTTGGCCATCTCACGCAGGAGTTCGAGACTTCTCCGGCTCGCCGCATAGGCGTCGGGGTCTGCCTCGGGGGTTCGAGCTCTAGCGACCAGGGCAAGACGATCGCACGTGGTGATGTCGAGCCCATATTCGTCGGTTTCATCGACCACAAAGCAAACAGCCGAGACTTCGGTGGCTAGACCGAACCGGCGAATGTGCTCGCGGAAAGTCGCGTAGTACTCCCACGGCGTTGTCCATCCTCGCTGGAAACCGGTTCTGCCGAGGAACCTCCAGATCGACGCCCATAACATCGGCCAGCTGTCAGGATCAGCGACCCACCAGAACCACGACAGCAACGGTGCCACGCGGCCCAGTTGAGCGGAGCTCCCTTCGGATCGAAGCGTCTCGACGTGTTCCTGAAGCTCGACCATCAGCGCCTTCGCGTCCCCATCGGACGGCGGAGGATCGATCGCCCGACGGAGGAAGTTGGTGATCGTCGACGTGTCACTGTCGTTGACGAGCTGGTTGAGGAACATGGCACCATTCGGTCCGCCGAAGCCCCAGTGTGGCGCGCCCCGGCTCCACCTATCGAGCCCAGACCGGAGATCCTCGACGGACCTGCCACTTCGGAACTCGTCAATGATCTGTTCGACCTCTGCGCGGCCGGCCTCGCGCTCGACCCGGCTGCGCTCCATTCTCTCGTCCAGCACGTCCGCGACCTGCGCTCGCAGCTGCTGGTATCGACGGACTCGAAACTCCCACTCGACTTCTGAGATCTCGGTCATATCGTCCTCGCGCACGCTCGTCGTCCGCAGATAGCCGCAATCAGCCCCGCACTTGAAGTCTTTCTACCGGCAACCCCGGATGATTGCCAGGGTCGGGAATGCACCATCCGCCCTCCGACGTGCACGCCGAGCAGATCTTGTTTCTCGGGCCGCGAGCATTTGCCGGCTCGGCCGGACGGCGCTGCGTAGGAACCGGTCGGCCGCGGGTGCTCCCGACCCGGGCGCGAGGTGATGGCGGACGTAGTCGATGACTCGCCGCGACGCTCAGCGATGAACATCGGTCCGCGCTCGTTTTGCCGGATCGCGCGGAGATCGCTGATGCCATATTTGGTGGCGTTGTGGAGGGACGTCGCACCCTTGATCGCTCCCTCGTGGTCGTCGAGGACACCGAGGAAGTCAGCCAGGGGGCAGCTCCAACGGCGTCATCGACTAGGACGATGCACACGACTGGGTAGAGCGCATGCGGCGAGGCGAAGTCCGGCCTGGCGGGATTCGACCTCCCAGTCGAACACGGGCGGCTGGCATACGCCCCCAACCACAGCAGCGGACCCATCGGCGTTTGGAGTTCTGGTCTGCAGGCCGTGAAAGCCTCTACCAGTCATCAGTCGCGTGGGAACACATGTGCATGATCATCCGCAATACTCGTCACGTGTCGCGGGCGTCGCTATGATCCAACCGCTAACTGAACGAGAGGCAGGCGGGTGTGCTCTGGGCGTTTGTTGCCATGACACGCTGGCGCGTGCTCGCGTCCCGCCTGGACCCCGGTCGAACAGATGAGTAGAGCTGCAATCCGGGAGGGACTGGCGTACCCGATCGTCGACGTCACGGAGTGGCGGGCAAGCCACGAGGAGGCCATGGGGAGCAAAGCCAAGATGTGGCTCCGATCGCCGAACGACGAACTGTGGTTATTCAAGAGCGTGCGCGGAGACGCCGAGCGCGCCGAGGACTGGCCCGAGAAGGCCGCGTCTGAGTTGGCGGCCGCGTTCGTCATTCCCGCAGCCAGAGTTGAGCTGGCGGTCAGGGACGGCGAGCGCGGCGTGATCTCGCTTAGTGTTACTCGTGGACTTGATCTCGTCCACGGCAATGAACTCCTATTCGCACAAGATCCGCAGTACGAGAAAGACCAGCCGCGTCCAGCTGAGGGTTACAGCCTTGCAGCCGTCCGCGCGGCCCTCGCCGATTGTGCTCCGCCCCCCGGTTGGCCTGAGTCGGATTGGGCCGCCGAGGATGTGTTCACAGGCTATCTGATCTTCGACGCATTAATTGCCAACCAAGACCGACATCACGAGAACTGGGCAGCGCTAGTCGACGTGGTCAAGGGGACGCGTGCGCTCTCCCCCTCCTTCGATCACGCGAGCAGCCTGGGCTTCATGTTGACCGACGAGGATCGTCTGACCAGGTTGACCACGTCTGATCGGGGACGCACTGTTCAGCGGTGGGCCGAACGCGGGCGGAGCTTATTCGAAGGCCGACCGAGTCTTGTTGATCTTGCCTACGACGCTTTGACCGCGTGTTCCGCCACGGCAAGGGACCATTGGGTCGGGCGGATCCGTATGCTCGAACCAAGCGCCTGGGAATCGATACTGGCGCGGCTTCCCAGATCCAGAGTGTCGGAGGCGGCCTGTAACTTCGCTGCTGAGGTGATGTCGGTCAATCGAGGGAGGTTGCTTGATGCCTGCAGTCGTCTCGACTCCTAGTGCGCATCCCCAGCAGGACGACCCACCCGGTGCTGCGCGTCGTCTGTGGGTGACCTGGCAGCATCCCGAGACGCGTCGCATGCACGTTATCGGTTGCCTTGCCGCCATGCCCGATGGCTCGTGGTCATTCTGGTACGTCAGAAGTGCTCTCCAAACACCGGATTTTCGTCCACTCGCACACTTCCCTCTGCTTGACCGGGAATATCAGTCTTCGGAGATCTTCCCAATCTTTGCGAACCGACTGATGTCACCCCGTCGTCCCGACTACGGAGAGTTCCTGGCGACCCTTGACCTCGGCCGCGATGCGACCCCGTTTGACATCCTGGCGCGCTCGACCGGTGATCGCGCGACCGACTCGATCCGGCTTCACCCCGAACCAGACATTGATCCGAACACCGGGCTCACTACCTGCCGATTCCTAGCCCACGGCATCCGACATATCGACGGCGCCGCTGAACGTGTAGAGCAGTTGGCCTCGGGCGATCGGTTAACCCTGCGTCCAGAGCCTGACAATCCAGTAAACGCTCGCGCCTTGCTTCTTGACGCTGAGCACGGCAAACCGGTCGGTTACGTTCCGGATCTGCTGCTTGGGTACGTCCATCGCATGCTCAAGTACCGCTACGTTGACGTCCGAGTCGACCGGGTAAACCCGCCACCGGCCCCCGTAAGCCTCCGTCTCTTGTGCCACTTAGAAGGCTTCTGGCCGAGTGGTCCGGCGCCATTCACCGGCCCCGACTTCGAACCGATCCACCCAAGCGACCTTAAGTGACCGATCGTTGGGCCTGCACAGCCGGCGGAGCCCGTACGGCTGCAGCCGTCGGGTAAGAGGCTCATACCTGACGGGTACGGGTAAGGCATGAGGCACATCCCGGGCAGTGGTAGTTCCCTGCCTGCCTACCGAACGCTGTCGCCCAGTGTTTGCGCGCCTACGGGCGTGCCCTCCTACTGCCCCTGCAACGTCCGTACGGCGATGCCGGTCTGATGGGTCTGGACTTAGGTCGAACATAGGTATAGCCTCTCCTATCAATAGATATGCCCATCGACTACTTCTCGCCAAGGAGGCAACATGCCCGATGTCACTGTTCCCGTTCCAGACGACCGTGTTCCTGAGTTCTACCAGTTCTTTGGCGCCTGGTTGGCAGGTGCGCAGCCGCCGATCACCGCAGACAGCCAGCAGGAAAGCAACCCTCATACAGGGACTCAACCATGGGTCGACACCGATGAGGACCTAGTTCTAGCCCAGGGTGTCTGGGAACGGTTGTCTAAGCGAGCCCGGGCAATGATGAACCTCCTGATGGAATCCCCTGGCGCGAAGCTCTCTGGTGAAGTGATCGCCCAGAAGGTCGGCATCCCAAACGGCAAGTACGGCGTCGCCGGAGTCTTGGCGTGGCCCGGGAGGCACTGCTTGGCAGTGGGTCGCAAATTGCCGATTCGCTACGAAGAGGGGCCAGTCGGGGAGAGTGCCAACTATTGGATCGAGTCCCATGTGGCCGCGCTCTTCACTAAGGCCAAGAATCAGATCCGTATGTAGAACCGTTGAGCACGGCAGCGCCGACTCAACAGACAATTGGAGCGCGGGCGCGCCGCCTCGTGATTGGACCCATGTCCGCTATAGATCACCGATCAGCATTACCTGCCCTCCTCAAGGGTTCGAACGCGGACCGCTAGGCCCGCGATCGCTTCCTGAGCCGTAGCGAGCGCGGCCTCGAGTGCGCTGATGCGGTCTTCATCGGATCGCTTCGGTGTCAGTTCTTCGCTCGTCGATGAGATCAAGTCCGCAAAGCTGCCAGGTAGTCTCTCCGTGGAACGGCAGACGAAGCCCAACTTGTTGAGCACTCGCTGAGCCTCCATCGTGGTGAATGACTGACGCTCCCAGCCAGTGACGTGTGCAAGGACTTGCTTGGGAGGGTATGCCGTACCGTTCACCTTAACGAAGTACTTCTGAATCGACTCCGGCGTCTGGCCGCGCATCGCCAGTTCTACTTCGCGCTTGGACTTGTTGAAGTCCCGTCCGCCAACCTTCATGCTGCCGTCCTTCCTCGTAGGAACTTCTAGTAGTTCCTGTGCGTACAGGATGTATCTGTAAGTGCCTGCGTGTCAAGTGCTGCGCTCCGTCGGCCGTGGGCAAGTCAGCGGCGGTGACCGACCACCGGCTTGCCGGCGTTGTCGGCCAGCAGGACGAACTGCTCACGGTTCTTCAGCTCGTCGGCCACGACCGCGAGCAGTTGCCGGCTCGGCCGCACGGCGCTGCGCAGGAACCGGTCGGCGGCGGGGGCACCCGACTCGGGCGCGAGGTGGTGCCGGAGGTAGTCGATGAACTCGCCGCGACGCTCACCGGTGAACATCCGACCGCGCTCGTCCTGCCGGAGCGCGCGCAGATCGCTGATGCCGTGTTCGGTGGCGTTGTGCAGGTACGCCGCGCCCTTGATCGCGCCCTCGTCGCCTTCCAGAACTCCTAGGAAATCGGCCAGGTATTCGCAGTAGCCGCGGACCTGAATGACCGGGTGAAGCAGCGGGCGTCGAACCATGCCGTCCACCGCCACCAGCTGGTCGTCGCTCTCCCAGCTCTCAGCAGCGCCCCACTGCTTCAGCTCGACGACGACGTATGAGTCGCCACCGGTGCGCGGGTCAACGCCGGCCAGGACTGCGTCGATCCGCTTGCTCGTCAGCGGCAGCCGGTGCTCGACGATCATCTCGACTGAGCCGAGTCCGGCGTCGATCAGGTCATTCGCCAAGACCGGGAGGCTGCGATCCCACGAACGGATCTCGGACGGGCCGCCGCCTCCGCCGGACGTCGATTGGACATGCTCGGCGACGCGCGTACCGAGACTCCTCTCACGAGCGATCGCAGCCAGACCGACCGCGGAGTGGCGGAACGTCGACAACGGTGGTGTCCCCCAGCAGCACGAGATGGCTCGTGCGGGTTGGGGGCATATCCACCTGCCGATGGAAGCCCGTCGGGCGGCAACTTCTGAGCCGACACCTTAACCGATCACCCGGACGATTCACCGCCGGGACGCCCGATCTGGGACGCTGGCCGCCATGTCCGACCTCGACGCACTCGCCCGCCGGCTCGAACAGTTCGCCGACGCCCGCGACTGGGCACAGTTCCACACCCCGAAGAACCTGGCCATGGCGCTGGCCGGCGAGGTCGGCGAACTCGTGGCCGAGTTCCAGTGGCTCACACCCGAACAGGCGGCCAGCGTCATGGATGAGGACGCTGAGGCTGCCGCGCGGATCCGGGCGGAGCTCGGCGACGTGACGAACTACCTCGTCCGGCTGGCT
>Ga0299914_10002596_pt1 | contig 12501 bp, 22 predicted proteins | sample RVTome_10_FD_201361 | JGI IMG/M metagenome (GOLD analysis project Ga0299914, IMG submission 201361) | Soil microbial communities from uranium-contaminated site in the Upper Colorado River Basin, Wyoming, United States - RVT153D57 (version 2) ...
ACGCGGCCGCGCTGCTCCTGATGCTCACCACCATCCCAACGGGGGACAACCGATGAACGACAAGCCCATGAGCCTGATCGAGGTAGCTCAAATCTCCTATGAGGAGTACCTCGCTTCCACTCAGGACGAGATCGACGAGCAGCACCAGAAGAACGTAGAGGAGTTCTTGACCGCCGCGCGGAAGACCGCGCACGTGCGGCTCGGCTCCTCCGCCGACGAGCTGGACTGGATGTACACCTCGCCCGACGACCTGCCGGACGACGTGGAGGAAGCCACCGCCCTCCTGGCCAAGGGCCGGATGGACTGGCTGCGGTTCCGCGTCGCGGACGAAGGCGACCGCGTCTCGTTCGAACTGGTCCACCAGTGCAGCGAGTGCGGCCACGAGCGAGCTCACGAGGTCGACGGCCTCGTCAAGCTCGGCGAGCTGCTCGCTTCGAAGGGCGGCGCCCGATGAACGAGTCGTCGAAGCCGCAGCAGTCGTTCCACCTCGGCACCAACCACCTCCACGGCGTCCTCCGCGAAGACGGGATCCGTACGGACACCCTCGTCTCCCTCGTCGCCAAGTGGGGTGACCCCGACACCCGCGACCAAGTCCTCGACGCGCTCGACGCGCTGGCCGCTGTCGTGAACAGCGCCCGTCGTGAGGGCGAGTTGGACGCGGCGCTGGAAGAGGTCGAGGACGTCGCCGGGATGGAGGCGGCGCAGGTTGAGGTGCCGATCCCGGACGTACGCCGCCTGCTGGCCGAACTCACGGAGGTGGAGCGGGTGTTGTCCCGCTTCAACCCGCAGCGGTCGCAGGGCGCGTCGCTGATCAAGCACCCGTCGCACGCGGCGACCCGCCGCCACCTCGCCGCGAACCCGCTCCCGGAGCAGGACGGGAGGCGGACGGCTTGAGCGCCCGTGCCCGGATCCACGCCATGGTCACCCTCGACGAGCACGCCGAGACGGAACTCGACCAGCGACTCGACGACTTCGCGGCCTGGCTGCTCCACGGCGCCGCCGAATCCGCCGAGGCCATCCACCAACACTGCCACCGCAACCCGGGCGTGTGCGCCGGGTGCCAGGTCCGTGCGGACATCCTCGACGTGCTGCGCAGCGTCGCCGACGTGATCGGGGAGAAGAACGCCGCTGAGGCGCCGACGGCCACTCCCACCGACACCAACCGACGAGCCCGCCTCCTCCACGAGATGGCCTACGACGGCGGCCGCTGGAAGTCCGGCGATGTCGCCGCCTGGTACCAGAGCCAAGGCCTCACCGAGCTCGGCGTCCGCACTGCACGCCACGACCTCGCGATCCTCCGCGACTCCGGCGCCATCACCCAGCACGACGAAAAGGGCGTGCGGTTCTACACGCTCAACTCCCGAAAGGACGGCAGCAAGTGAACGCCGAAATCACCAAGGCCGGGGGCACCCTCGCCATCCGCCCCGACCAAACCAACTGGACCCCAGACCAACAGGCCGTCCTCCAGCAGTCCGGCATCGACAACCAGGTGGCCCCCGCGGAACTGTCCGCGTTCCTCCACCTGTGCCAGCGCACCCGCCTCGACCCGTTCTCCCGGCAGATCTACCTCATCGGCCGCTTCGACGGCCGTCAGCAGCGGAAGGTGTACACGCCGCAGACCAGCATCGACGGCTACCGCGTCATCGCCCACCGCGCCGCCGCAGAGGCGGGGCAGTCCCTCGGGTACGAGGACACCCTGTGGTGCGACAAGGACGGCCGGTGGCGGGACGTGTGGCTGCCGGACGCTCCGCCGGCCGCCGCGAAGGTGACCGTCATCCGCAACGGTATGCGGTTCTCCGCGGTCGCCCGCTACTCGGAGTACGTGCAGACCAAGAAGGGCGGGGACCCGTCGGGGCTGTGGGGCAAGATGCCCGCGACCATGACGGCGAAGTGCGCGGAGGCGCTCGCACTCAGGATGGCGTTCCCGCACGACTTGGCCGGGGTGTACACGGCTGAGGAGATGGCGCAGGCCGACAACCCTGCCCCGGTCGCGGCTCCTGAGCGGCACCTACGCCAGGTGCAGCAGGGCGAGACCGACCCGTGGGCGACGCCCGCGCCGGAGCCACAGACAGCAGCGCAGGGCCGGGACTACCTGCACGAGGCGCACGAGGCGCCGGACGCCGACTCGGTCCGCCGGATCTACCGCGAGGCGGCCAACGACGGAGCGGTGCCGGAGTACCTGGCGCAGATCGTCGAGGTCGGCAAGCAGAAGGCCGCCGCCGAACAGGCCACCGCTCCCGCCGAGAACGACGGCGACGTGGTGGAGGGCGAAGTCGTCGAGACCACAGAGGCCGACACCGCCGAGACCGAGCTCCGCACGGCCGCCGCGAAGGCCGGACTCCCCAACCTCGACGAGGAGTTTGAGCGGAGCTACGGCCTGCCCATCGCGCAGGCCGGCGCGCAGCAGATGCGCGAGATGACCGGTCTGCTGACCGGCTCTGCCGCCTGACCCACCACCAGCACGGGGCCCTGCCCGTCCGAAGCAGGCAGGGCCCCGCACCGCAAGGAGACCACAGCACATGAGTCTGAAGGACATCGCCGCCCGCGCCGCGATCCTCGACACCCTCCACAAGGCCATCGGCGACGAGCTGAAAGCCGCCAAGCGCGAGTTGGAGGACGGACTACGCACCGCGAAGGCGGAGACCGGCACCCAGAAGGTTGCGATCAGTCTCGACGAGCAGGACATCGGCACCGCAAGCCTTGTGCAGCCGGCAGCCGCAGCCGTCGTCGCCGACGTCGAGAAGTTCAAGGCGTGGGTGATGGACCACTACGCGAGCGAGATCGAGCGGAAGTTCGTCACCGAAGTTCGCGCCTCGTTCACCGCCCGTCTGCTGAAGGAGATGACCGCCGCCGGGGTCGCGAAGTGGGTTGACCCGGGCACGGGTGAGATCCACGAAGTGCCGGGCGTGGCGATGCAGGGCCGGGCGGCGTACACGCGGATGACCGTGCCGGATGCGGGCAAGCAGGCGATCGCGCAGGCGTGGCAGTCGGGCGCGCTCGGGCACTTGGTGCTGCCGCAGATCACTGCGGGCGGTGAGTCGTGAAGCTCACCGACTTCCGACGCTTGGCGTGGGATACCGAGACCTCGGGCGTGAACGTGCACGAGGACCGCATCGTCACCGCGGCGATCGTCGTACGCGGCGGCAGCCTCCCTGACCGCACGTTCTCGTACCTCATCAACCCGCAGGTGCCGATTCCTCCGGCCGCGAGCGCCGTGCACGGAATCACCGACGAGAGGGCACAAGCCGAGGGCGCCGACCCGAAGACCACGCTCGACGAGATCGCAGGCCACCTTGCCGCAGCCCTGGCGTACGGCATGCCGGTCATCGCCTTCAACCACAGCTACGACTGGTCCGTCCTGCACTACGACCTCGTACGGCACGGGCTACCGACGATGGCCGAGCGTCTCGACGGCGAGCCGCTCACGCTGCTGGACCCGCACGTCATCGACAAGCAGTGCGTACAGCGCCTGCGCGGCAAGGGTCTCCGCAAGCTGAAGCCGACCTGCGAACGGTACGGCGTCGCCCTGGACAACTGGCACACCGCGGAGGCTGATGCGCTCGCCGCGCTGCTCCTCACCGACGCCCAGTTCGACTACCACCCGCAGCTCGCAGCGATGGGCCCGAAGCAACTGTTCGCGGCGCAGAAGGCTTGGCGTGCCGAGCAGCAGGCCGGCCTCCAGGAGTTCCTGCGCAAGTCGGAGCCGTCGGCGTACTGCGCGCCGGAATGGCCGCTTGTGCCGGCGCCGCGCGATGGGGGTGCCGAATGAGGTGGCCGTTCGTTCTGCGCAGCCGCTACGACGACCTCAGCGGCCGCCGCGAGTGCCTCGGCTACAAGCTCGACGCCGCCGAACTCTCCCGCGACGAAGCGATCTCCGTCGCCGCCCGCATCGCCTACCGCTACGACCGGCTCGGCCGGATCGTCGCCGAACACATCGTCGCCGCCGAACATGCCGGGCTGGCGGAACTACCCGCCGATCTCCGCAAGGTCCTCGACGTGGCTGGCATTGACCTGTCGATCGAGTTCGCCCGCATTGAGGGCAGAGAGGGAGTCCCGTCGTGACCAGTGCGATGCGTGTCCTGCGGCGTCCTGCCCGTGTCCTGCGGCAGATCGTCGCCCCCAACGGCAAGCACCGGCCGCGCCGCCGCACGGTCGGACTCGATGAACTCCTCGGCGCCCCGGCCCGGTTCCCCGTCCCGCCCACTGGTGGCGTGTTCGTGCAGGCGTGGGACGACTGCCAGCCGTGCGGCAAGGCCACGGCGGGCGTGCTGCACAAGGACGGCTGGACGTGCGGCGAATGCCTGCACGTCACGGACGCGGAGGCCGACCTGTGACCACCCTTTTCGACCTCACCCCCGAGGTACCGGCCGCCACCCCGGCCGCCGGACCCGGGCCCTTCGTCATCACACTGCCCGCCGGGCTACGCCTCCTGAACGCCAACCAGCGGCTGCACTACAAGCGGAAAGGCGAGTACACGGCCAAGCTGCGATCCGCCGCGATGGAGGCCGTCAGCGAATGCCCCGCCCTCATGGCAGCCCTCGCCGCCGCCAAGCCAGACCCGCTCTTCCAACGCGCGCACATCCTCGGCGTCCTACACCCACGCACCGACGGCCGCCGCGACCCCGCGAACTGGTACCCCAGCTTCAAGGCGGCCGTGGACGGGCTGGTCGACGCGGGCGTCCTGGAGGACGACGACCACACGCGTCTGCTCGGCCCAGACATGCGGCTCGGGGAGAAGCGCAAGCGCGGCCAACTCGTCCTCGTCGTCCGCGGGCTGGAGCCGGGTGAGGACCCGCTCGGGTACGAGGCGGTGGCGCGATGAAGCTCGTCAACGCCCACCCCGACACCCTCGAAACCGCAGGCCAGTGGATCAAACAAGCCGCCTGCCGCACCAAAGGCGTCGAACCGGAAACCTTCTTCCCCGACAACAACGCCGACGGCATCGAACAAGCCCGCTCCATCTGCCGGGCCTGCCCGGTACGCCTCCTCTGCCTGGAGGACTGCCTCCGCGCCGAGGGCGGGAAAGGCGCGCACGCCCGGCATGGCGTGTTCGCAGGGCTCACCCCACGCCAGCGCGTCCGGGAAGCCGAACGGCGCCGAGACCGCGCGAAGAAGTCGACGCCCCCGCAGTCCAAGCCTGAGCCCAACAAGCCCGCACCGAAGGAGCGAGAGCCCGTCAAGTGCGGCACCCGCGGCGGCTACCGGCTGCACCGCAAGAACGGTGAGGACGCGTGCGACGCCTGCCGTCAGGCGAACACGGACGCGGACAACCGGCTACGCCGCACCGGCACCACCAAGGCCGCGGCATGAGCGGCCGCAAGCGGCGCCGCGCCCCACCCAAAAACGAGTACGTGCCCGGCACGCTCCTCAACTGGAACGACTCCCAGCACTGGGACTACACGGGCCCCCGCCCCTGCCGATGGTGCGGGATTCCCACCCAGCTCCGCGACTCCCAACGCAAGCCCGCACACAAGGTCTGCGCGGAGGAGGCGCTGGCACGGCAGTCCGCAGAGGCAGCGGAAGCGTACGAAGCCGAGCACATCAAATGACCACCCGAACCGGCGGCCGGCCCGAACCCCCACGCGCCGACCGCCACCCGGGAGCCCGCCACCTCCCCGGCGGGCTCCCGGCCTTAAGCCCAACACCCGAGAAAGGCACAGCACATGCCCAAGCTCAGCCCAGCCGACGTCCCCGAGGTGAAGCTCGACAGCGCCGCCGCAGCCGTCGAAGCCTCCATGACCCGCGACCAGCGCCGCGGCCTCTTCGAGAAGCCCGGCACCGTCGTGTACGCGATCGTCGAGCTCACCTCGAAGAGCTACACCGGCCACGCTGAAGGCGAGGAGAAGCCCCCACAGGTCAAGGTCCGCGTCACCGGCTGCGAAGTCGCCCGCACCGACGAGGACGCAAAGTCCCTGGTCGAGGCACGCCGTGCCATGTACCGGGGCCGGCAGATCGACGGGACGTTCGACGAGGTCGGCCAAGGCCCGATGCGCCCGGACGCCTCCCTCGCCGACCTGATGGCGAGCAAGCCGTCCGAGGACGAACTCCGCGAGTACAAGCGGCGCCGCGAGCAGGAGCGGCAGGACGAATACGTCCGCTGACACCCCGGCAGCACAAAGCCCCGCACCACACGGTGCGGGGCCCAGGAGAAGAGGAGGAGAAGGCGGTGTCAGGACTCGGCCGGCTCGGCCTTCGGTCGGCGAACAGCCGTCACCTTCGGCGTGCCGATGTACCACAGCACGAACTGGCGGAGCACGGACGAGCGGTCTGTTCCTTCCGACTTGGTCATTTCGCCGAAGCGCTGCCAGGGCTCGGTGTCCAGCCGGAATCGCTGGATGGGGGTCTTCGGGGCGTTGGGCATTGGGGACTCCTGGGCAGCGGCGTGGGTGGCTACACCAGCATAGTAGCGAACTTGATCGGTGTGGCTACACCTGGCATAGTTGGTGTAGCCACACCGGAGCGCCTCAGAGGCGTACGGCAGGCCGTTCAGCCGTCGCGGAAAGCGACCAAGGAGAACCCTCAATGACCGACATCCTGACCGCCTCCGAGAGCACAGCCCTCGCCGAGCACGAGGCCGTCATCGAGCGCGGCATCCAGACCTTCTACGAGGTCGGTATCGCGCTCGCCGACATCCGCGACCGGAAGCTCTACCGCGCCGACTACGGCACCTTCGAGGAGTACGCCGAGAAGCGCTGGCAGATGAGCCGCCCGCGCGCATACCAACTGATCGAGGCGGCTGCGGTCGTGTCTACCACGGTAGACACAGGCCTCCCCGCGCCAGAGAACGAACGGCAGGCCCGCGAGCTCGGCCGCGTCCCCGAGCCGGAGCGCGCGGAGGTGTGGGCGAAGACCGTTGAGCGTACCGATGGCAGGCCCACCGCCGCTGCTGTACGCGAGACGTACGAGCAGTGCCAGCAGTCGACGGACGCCGGGCTCCTCGACGGTGACGACTGGTCCCAACCCGACGGCCCTGGCTTCGAGGACGCCACCACCCCGCCGCCCGCCGCACCGAAGGCGAAGCGCCGCCCCCTGCCTGAGGCGTTCGCCGACGCCGGCCGCGACCTCACGAAGGCCGCCGAGCGGCTGGCACGCCTCACCGAAGACGACCGGTTCACCAAGAACCGGGAGACCACCCACCACCAGCTCCCCGAACTCCTCGGCGCGCTGGACCACACCGCCCACCTCGTCCAGGCCATGCGCCTCGACCAGGCCCAGGCAAGCGAAGAGGCCCGCCGCTGGTGGGCGACGAGCCTCAACAAGATCAGCGACGCCCTGCGCGACGTCGCCAACTCCCTCGAACAGGAGAAGTGATGAACAACCCCATCGTACCCGTCACGACCCAGGCAGGCCCGGTTTACACCGTCGTCGACATCACTCCCGACCTTGCGAAGAAGTGGCTCGCCCAGAACACCCACAACCGCAACCTCCGCGAGCGCGTCGTCAACGGATACGCCGCCGACATGCGAAACGGCGACTGGGTTGAGGACGGACAGAGCATCAAGTTCGCCAAGGGCGACGTCGTCCTCCTCGACAACCCGCCCATCCACGGTGGCGCCCTCCTCGATGGGCAGCACCGCCTCAGCGCCATCGTGACCGCCGAGACCACCGTGCGCATGCTCGTCGTCTCCAACCTGGCCGACAGCACGCAGGAAGTCATGGACACCGGCGCCAAGCGGGTCCTCGGCGACGTCCTCAAGCTCCGCGGCGAGCCGTACGCCGTGAGCCTCGCAGCCACCTGCATGCGCGTCTACCAGTGGAAGCAGGGCTACCGGAAGAACCTCAAGAGCGCCGGAAATGCGCGCCCCACCCACCGGCAGCTCCTGGAAGTGCTGAGCCAGCATCCCGAGTTGAGGCGCTCGGTCGAGATCGCCGACCGCGTACGGAAGACCGGACGACTTTCCGCCAGCACAGCGGCCCTGTGCCACTGGCTGTTCAACCAGATCGACGTCGACGACTGCGCGTTCTTCTTCGCCCGACTCAACGACGGCGCCGGCCTCATGACCGAGGACCCGGTGTACGCCCTGCGCCGCGTGCTGGAGAACTTCGCCGCCGACCGCGGACGCCCGGACGAGGCCCTCGTCACCGCCCTCGTCATCAAGGCCTGGAACGCCTACCGCGACGGCCGCTCCGTAGGCGTCATCGCCTACCGGCCCGGGGGCGCCCGCCCGGAGCCGTACCCCGAGCCCAAGTAGCTGCACCCGCGGGGCCGCTGGCGCGCGGCGGCCCCGCCCTTTCCCGACCAGCACGACCGAGAGAAGGACCGTTGAGCCTGGAAGCCACAGTGTGGGCGCTCAAGTACGCCCCACCCATGCCGCCGCAACTCCTCGGCACCCTGTTCGGTCTGGCCGACCACGCCGACAAGCACGGCCGTGGCGCCTACCCCTCCGTACGCACCCTCGCGGCGTACACCTGCAAGTCAGAACGGTCCGTACAGCGCGACCTCAAGGAGCTGGCCAAGCTCGGGCTGATCCGCGACGGCGACCAGAACGCCGCCGCCCACATCCCGCTGGAACGGCGCCCGTGCGTCTACGACCTGGCCATAGACATCACCGTTCCCGGCGGCCGGGCGGGCGATGACGAGGTGACGCGGACGTCACGGGTGACGCTGGCGTCATCCCGCGCACGCGGTGGACGCAAAGCCGCAGCTCAACGCGAGATAGGGGTGACGCCCACGTCACCGGTGACGCCCACGTCACCCCCCGACGCCCACGTCACCTCCGGGGTGACGCCCACGTCCGAGTGGGGTGACGCCCACGTCGCGACCGGGGTGACGCCCACGTCACCCAAACCGTCCTTTGAACCACCCACTAACCGTCAGATGAACCAAGAGAGGGCTGAGGCCGTCAGCAATCCCACCCACCCCACGGGCAACGGCCAACGGCCTGACGGCCGCCCCCCTCTCACCGAGATCCCCGACGACTTCACCCTCACCGACACGATGCGCAGCTGGGCCCGCAACACCTACCCCCGCGTCGACGTCGACCACGAGACCCGCAAGTTCATCTCCCACCACCGCGGCGAACAGACCCGCAAGCGCAACTGGTACGAGGCCTGGAAACGGTGGATTGCCGACGGCAACCAGCACTTGATCAAGCACGGCGCCCCCGCCCTGCCGGTCGCAGCCGGAGCCGAGAACGTCGTGCCCTTCGCTGGCCGCCGCCCCTCCACCACCGACCTTCGCGTCCAAGCCGCCCTCGACCTCGGCCGGCAGATGCAAGCCGAAGCCGACGCCGCCCAAGCCGCCGCCCACAAGGAGGCCCGATGATCACCTACGAAGACGTCTCAACACTCCTCGGCCTCGCCGCCGCCCGCGACCAGCGCACCGTCGGCCGGGCCGACGTCCTCGCCTGGCACGCCGACCTCTCCGCTGCCGGCCTCACCCGCGCCGACGCCGAGGCGGCGCTGACGGTCTTCTACCAGGAGATGGCCCGCCGTCAGCCGCAGGACCGCTACCGGGCAACCGCCGTCGATTTGATCGACATCGCCAAGCGGGCCCGCCGTGAACGCGTAGCCAACCTCCGCTACGACGGCGACCCCGACGAAACCCCGCAGCAGTACCTCAACCGGCTCCGCGCCCGTACCGCCGCCCTCGCTGACGGCCGTATCGGACCGGACACCGGACTTCGCGCCCTCGGCCCCGGCACCCCTGATCCGCGGCTGCTCCGTGAACTTGCCGCCGTCGGCCACGACGTACCCGACGACACCACGAGCGGTCGCCGGCCGGTACGTGTCGGCCCGCTCACCGTCGAGTGCCCCGCCTGCCTCGCACCCCTCGGCAGACACTGCCGCAGCAACGGCCACCCGCGGACCGTCCCGCATGCCGTCCGCCGCCGTGCGGCACGCGACGCCCACGACCTGCCCCGCGAAGACACCGACCAGATCGCCGCCCGCAAGGAAGCCGCAGCCGCCTACCTCGACCAGCTTCCTCCCGAGGAACGCGCCCAGCTGGAGGAGTTCCAGCGCGAACTCCGCTCGTCATGACCGAGCCCGAGTGGGCGATTCGCTGCCCCTGGTGCAACGCCCCACCCGGCAACCGCTGCACCAGCCCCCGCGGCCGAAAACTCGCCATCGCCAGCCACGACGCACGCATCACCGCACACCAGCAGACCGCCACCAAGGAGCCCAAGCCGTGAAGACATCCCTCTGCAAGCACAGCTTCCCCTGCCAGCCCCCGCACGGATCGATCTTCCGGCCCGGCGACTGCACCGGCTGCGGCATCACCTACAGCCAGCACGAGGCCGAACTGCGCCGCCAGGAAGAGGCGCTGATCGTCGGAAGCGCCCGCGACGGACAGTGCCCCGACTGCGACCGCACCCGCCGCCTCTTCCGCTTCGAGCCGCCCGCCCAGCCCTGGCACGAGCCCGGCACCGAACTGCCCGTCACATTCCTGTGCACCGACTGCTTCAACACCGCCGTCGACGCACACAACGCCACGGTCAACGCCCTCTTCGAGGAGGCAGCCCGATGACCCGCTACTGCCGAATCACCAACTGCACCAACCCGCCCCGGGCCGGCCGCCGCATCTGCCACAAGCACCGAGCCCGCCTCACACGCCACCACGACCCGCACTACACCGAATGGACGGTGGCCGACGACTACGACGTCCAACTGATCATCGCCGAGCAGCGTCCCGCCCAAGGACTGACTCGCCTCGAACGCGTCCTCGTCGCCCAAGGCCTCACCCAGCTCGGCCTCCACGCCGAGGAGATCGCCCGCATCCTCGCCGTCACCCCACGCACCGTCTACCGCTGGCGAGCACGAGCCGCCGCCTAGTGATCAGCAACGCGCGCGCGACCCCGCCGGCCGCGCCCACCCACCACATCGCCACGAAGGAACCGCCATGACCGACACCGACCCCCGCGCCCGACGACTTGCCGAAGCCCGCTACCGCAACGGATACGGCGCCACCGCAGCCGACGCCTGGGACCAGCTCGACGCGAGCCTCCGCCAGCACCTCATCAGCGAAGCCGCTGCCTGGCTCCGCGCCGCCGTCGAGGCCGGGCTCATGCCGCTCGCCGAGCGTCCGTCCGACAAGCACGACGCCGTATGGCTCGACGACTACGGGCAGCTCTGGGGCGAGTACCAGACCAGCCCGCCATCCCACGGCGACGCGATCCTGCCGCTCCGCTGGGACTCCGTGGAGTGCTGCTCGAAGCGCGAGCTGGAAGACCAGGGCGTCGAGTTCCGGCTCATCGGCTGGAGCGAGTAGCCACGAGTGGATCTCTACCGCGCGGAGTTGACACCGCGTCCACCCCCGCCTGACGTCCGGTTCCGTCCGGCCCGCACACACCCAGGAGCAGCACATGACCGGCACGCCCATCCGCCCGCCCGTCCCGTACTTCGGATCGAAGCAGCGTCTCGCCGCCCGCATCGCCGCTCTGCTGCCCGCTCACGGCCACTACGTCGAACCGTTCGCCGGCGGCTTGTCCGTCCTGCTGGCCAAGACCCCGTCCAAGCTGGAGACCGTCAACGACCTCGACGGCGAGCTGGTCACGTTCTGGCGAGTCCTGCGGGACCGGCCCACCGAGTTGATCCGGGCCTGCGCCCTCACCCCGCACAGCCGGGCCGGACACGACGAGGCCTACGAGCCGGCCGCCGACGACCTGGAGACCGCGCGCCGCGTGTGGGTGCGCCTGACCCAGGGCCGCGGCGGCACCCTGCGCAAGACCGGCTTCCGGCAGTACATCGACCCGGCCGGGACGGCGACGTCGCTGCCGGGCTGCCTAGACGGCTACGTCGACCGGCTCGCGGCCGCGGCCGAACGCCTGCACTCGGTGTCGCTGGAGGCGCTGCCCGCGCTGGAGCTGATCGCCCGGTACGGGCGGCACGAGGGTGTGCTGCTGTACGTCGACCCGCCGTACCTCGGCACGACGCGTTCGTTCGCGAACTACCGGCACGAGATGCGCAGCGAGGAGCAGCACCGGGAGCTTGCGGCCGCACTCGCCGACTGCCGGGCCGCGGTCGTTCTCTCCGGCTACCCCGCACCTCTGTACGGCGAGCTGTACGACGGCTGGCATCGGGTCGAGGCGGCTGCCCGGGCGGACAACGCGACGGGGTCGCGGGAGCGCGTCGAGGTGCTGTGGGCGAACCGGCCGTTCGAGGAGCGGTCCGAGGGCCGGTTCGATCTGTTCGCCGCGGCTTCGCCCAACCCGTGACCACGCATGAGACCGGCAGCCCCGCGTTCGAGCCGCGGGGCGGCCGGCCCAACCGAATCCCATCACGAACCCAGGAGCCACACCGTGACCGAGACACCCGACCGCACGTCCGCCATCTACGACGCCATCGCCGCATTCCAGCGCACGCACCGCCTGCCGGGTTTGCAGCACGCGCAGATCCGTGGGCTGCTCGCCGACCACCTGGCCCGCACGCTGCCTGCCTCGTCTGCCGTGCCTGCGCCTGCCACAGACCGGGCCGCCAAGGCTGACGCGCTGCTGCTCCACTTCGCCGCCGAAGCCCACCGCCGTAAGTGGGCCTACGACCGGGGCCTCGACGACGACGGCG
>Ga0299914_10002597_pt1 | contig 12498 bp, 11 predicted proteins | sample RVTome_10_FD_201361 | JGI IMG/M metagenome (GOLD analysis project Ga0299914, IMG submission 201361) | Soil microbial communities from uranium-contaminated site in the Upper Colorado River Basin, Wyoming, United States - RVT153D57 (version 2) ...
CCGTGTTCCTGCTCGCGTTCGCCGGTGGCCTTGCCGGCTTGTGGAGTCTGCAGCCGGCCCTGGTCACCACCGAGGGAATCCGCGAACGCATGACCCGTCTGTATGTCGGCGCGTGGGTCATGGCCGCCACCGCGTGGGCCACCGTGATCACCGGGACCTGGGTCGTGTATCCCTGGTACCGCGCCCAGCTGGCTGCCGTGGGTGGCGATGAGTTCGCAGGCTGCGCGGGCGTCATCAAGCCCGGCGCCGAGTGCTCGCCGCGCGACTTCCTCCTGTCCAACGTCTCGGGCACGACCGAGGCCTGGCACACCTTCGGCATGGAATGGAAAGAGCACGTCGCGTGGGCCGCGCCCATCCTCGCGACGGCGGCGGCGTTTCTGATCACCTACTACGGACCCCGACTGGTCGCTCGGCCGTGGCTTCGTGCGGTGGTGATCGTGATGTTCGTCGCGGGTTTCGCCGCAGCCGTCGTCGGCGGCGCCTTCGGTGCCTTCCTCAATAAGGTCGCCCCGATCGTGTGACATTCGCGCCCACCACCAGACGCACAGAAGAGTCAGCCCATGGCCACCAAGCACACCGCCAGCAGCCGGAGCGAACACGCGCTCCACGACGAAGCGGTTGCCCCACAACTTGCCGAGCTGCAGCTTGCCGACAGGGTCGACGGCCCCGCAGCCGCTGCGATGGTCGCTGCCGGCGTCGGCATCTTCGCACTCGGATTCTTCACGACGATGGCCGCGGCCTTCGAAGGCTTCTCGGACTTCCTCGGGGGGTTCGACTTCATTGACGGTGTCGGCCCGCTTGCCGGCAAGTCCATCCTTGCGGTTCTCGTGTGGGCCGTGGCGTGGGTGATTCTCGGCGTGATGTGGCGCGGCAAGGACAGTGACCTGCGGCGGATGTTCGCGATCGGTCTTGTACTCGGGGTCCTCGGGGCCATCGGGACGTTCCCGCCGTTCTTCGAAATGTTCCACTAGCGCAAACGACCGGCCATGAACGTTGCCGCCGAGCGCAACGATGACCGCGTGGCCAGGCGGGCCACGGCTGTAGGTGTCGGCCTGCTCGTGCTGATGCCCGCCTGGCTCGTCGCCGTCCGTGTGACCGCCCTGCTCTGGTCACCGCCGGCTGGGCCGACGGTCGCGTTGCTGATCACGATCGCCACCTGCGTGGTTGTGGCCAGCGCCATGAACCGGCGCCTTCGTCGAGCGAATCAGCGCCGGGCCGACGACCCCCGCGCAGGATGACCTCCGGTCCGCGGCGGGCCTCGTCGCGGCGATCTGCGTGACCACCGGCTGCAGGTCAGGGTCCCTGGCTGATGACCAGCCCTCAGCAAGGCGCCCGCCAGCGTGGCCAGTCAGCCCCACACGTGGAACCGGACGCCGCAGCCGCAGGCGTGCGCGAATGGCTCGCCGCTGTCCCTTGTGACAGACGGCTCCCGTTGCGCGGCAGCGTTCGACACGCGACTGGACAAGCCCCTGTCAGGCGGCGCGGCACCGCGGATCGCTCTCGACCACCACCGCTTCGACGATGTCGTCGGTGACCGTGCGCCGCGCGCCGGGCCGCGGCGCGTCGACCAGCCCCCCCAGGCGGTCATCGGCGAAGCGGTGCCGCCACTTGGACACCGTCACCGGATGACAGCCCTGGCGCTGGGCGATCGCGGTGTTGGTCAACCCCTCGCCGGCGTCGAGCACGATCCGACAGCGCAACGCCAACGCCTGCGACGAGGTGTGCCGTCGCGCCCACCGTTGCAACGTCTCGCGCTCATCATCAGTGAGCTCGATCGTCACCGTCGGCCGTGCACGCCATCCCATCCCACGCCCCTGTGCTCGCCATCAACGAACTGACGCGGGCACCATATCGAATTTCTCGGTCAAACAAGCGGACGCCACACTAGTCCCACCTGTGGTACGGGCGGTTCTCGCGGAGCCAGTGCTTCACAGGACGGGGTTGTCGGCCCATCCCGTGAGCTCGACGCTCCCCGCCGCAGATCGAGAAGCTGAGGTCGCCACCATCGTCTTCATCGGTCGCCCGACCCGGTTGGCGCTGCCAGCTCAGCGGTCAAGAGCCGCCGCGCTGATCGCACCCGCGCTGCCCCAACAACCGTGGGCGACCGGCGACCGGCGAGAACGCGAGCGAACAAGTACGACGCCACCTGACACGCAGCCGCGATCTACAAAGACTGTTCTCGGCTTCTTCCACTGCGCCGGTTGGTCAAGGCGGTCTGGCCAGAAGCGAAGATCAAACCCCTGCTCGTAGTGGTCGCCTGCGATACCGCGCCAGCGCTCCGCGAACGTCTCGGCATAGCAGTGATCGCATCCTGGCGACACCCTGTCACAACACGTGACCGGATTCCATGTCGCGTCGGTCCATTCGATGCTGCTGTGCTGCGCCGTCCCGAGTTGCTTCATAGGCAGAGTTGCTCGACTTGCACTCTAGTCGAACAGGGGTTCGATAGATGGTGGTCGACGCACATCGTAGGGATCGCAGCGTCGGTCGTGTGACGGGTGCGGAGAGTGTTGCAGTAAGGCGACTGTCGTGAGGACCTTCTCTACGGCTTCAAGGGCGGCCCTGCGGGCCGACGTCGCGGTCGGCGACGTGGTCCTGGTCGACGACCGATGGGTGCATGCGAGTGCCGCCCGCGACCGTCGGGAATCCGTCCGGGGAAGGGATGGTCAGGACGAATGAGGAACGGCGGCAGTGCAGCGAAGCGTGACAGTGAGGGGGAAGGGAGGGGGAGGGTGTGCGCACGCGGGCCGCTACGCGGGCCTCCTTCATCGGCCCGTCCTCCCGGCTTACCCCGCGCGGTGGGAGGGCGTCATACGTCTGCGTCCCGGCCGCCGCGCAACCACACGGCGACGCTGACAGCGACACCGCAGGAACCGCGCCGGCAGTCGCAGGAGTTCTCAGCAGTCCGGAGCTACAAGGAAGTTTGCTGTTTGCGACCTGAGCTACAAGGAAATAGCGGGTTTCGTTGTAGCTTGGGTTCATGGACCCAAAGCGCTTTGTAGCTCCAGACTTCGGCCGCGCCGTGCGCACGCTCGGCCCTCACGGCTACATCGCGTTCCAGCCTGCACCGATGTCACGGACGGTCGACTTGGGGCCGGATACGGTTCTGCGGCTGTCGGATGCCGACCGGGCGCTCGGGCGGCTTGCGGGCACCGGCCGGCTGCTGCCGAACCCGCACCTACTGATCCAGCCCTACATCACCCGAGAGGCGCTGGCGAGCAGCCGCATCGAGGGTACGCAGGCGTCGCTGTCGGACGTCTTCGACGCCCAGGCGCGGAACAAGCCGGAGGGACCGGTCCGCGAGGTGACCAACTACATCCTCGCGTTGGAGCACGGTCTGGAGCGACTCGACGCGCTGCCGGTGTCGAGGCGTCTGCTCTGCGAGGTCCATGCGGTCCTGCTGTCCGATGTCCGCGGGGGCGAGCGCCTGCCCGGTGAGGTCCGTCGATCGCAGAACTGGATCGGCTCGCCGGACAACCGCCCCGAGACGGCTGTGTTCGTCCCCCCCGACGTGGAGCACATGGAACGGGCCTTCGACGACTTCGAGCGGTTCGTGCACGAGGAGACGTCGATCCCACCGCTGGTCAAGATCGCGCTGGTGCACTACCAGTTCGAGACGATCCACCCGTTCCTCGATGGCAACGGCCGGCTGGGTCGTCTGTTGATCGCGTTCCTATTGGTCGAGCAGCAACTGCTGCCGCAGCCGCTGCTGTACCTCAGTGCCTACTTCGAGCAGCACCGCAGCGCGTACTACGACCGTCTCCAGGCGGTGCGTGAGCGCGGCGAGCTGCGCGAGTGGCTGCTGTTCTTCCTCACCGGAGTGGCGGAGCTCGCGAACGATGCGGTCGGTCGCGCCGAGCGGCTCGTGGACCTTCGCGAGAGTTACCGTCAGCGGTTGAGTGGGGACCGGTCACGCGCGGTCGAGGTGGTGGATCTGGTGTTCCAGAACCCGGTGCTCACGACGACCCGCATCGCCGAGACCTTGGACACTACGCTGCAGAGCGCGCTCAACCACGTCCGCCGGCTCGAGGCTGCCGGCATCATCAGCGAAGCGCGCGGCGTGCCCGGTCGCTCGAAGCGATGGATCTCGACCGAGGTCTTCCATGCAGTCGACCCTGAGGCTAGAGCTGAGTTCTCCAACGAGGACGGCGGGGGGACGTTGCCCGACCACGCCGGAGCGACCAGCTCCGCAGGCTCTGACGCCCCCGCATGATCGACTGGCGTAAACCGCGGTCCTCGCTGCCAAGGATTGAGCGCATAACTTTGGCGGTTTCGCTCGCCCGCGACCTGCGTCTTCCCTGGTCAGCACACCGTTGGGGCCTGGTCAACTGAAAATCGTGAGGTCGGCGGTTCGACCCCGCCCCTGACCACCGCCAAAACCCCAGGTCAGCGCCCTGATCGGCTCCTTCGCGTCGTCTCGCCAGGGTCCTGAAAGGCCGGTTTGCAGCCACAAGTGCAGCCACGGGGTCTCGGCGTGCCGCGCGCGTGGTGCCTCGCGCCGTTGCCGGTCGCGTACCGTCGGATGAAGGCGCTGGGACGTCCTGCTTACGCCGACGTGCGACGGGTGGACATCCTGGTCCAGTGCGTCGAGGAGGCGTGTAGCGTTCGATCGGATCCATCGAGCCGCGCGATGCTCGGCCTGCCGTATCCGCGGCCGCCGCCGATCACTTCGCTCCTCGGCCGCCGGTTCATGGTCGCGCGCTGGCTGTGGCTGATGGCCGCAGCATGGGACCCTCAGCAGATCCAGCCGGAGTTCCCGTTCATCGGCCGGTGAGGTGTGACATGAACAGCACGAAGTTCCTGTCCGAGAGGAGACCTCGCAGCGCGGCGCGTCCACGCGTGACGGTTACCGGTCGAACCACACTTGGTACTCGTAGGTGTTCGCATCGATGACACGCACCCGGTCGCGGCCCTCGAGGCGCAGCAGTCGCCTGTCGATGTCGAGTAGGTGCACCGGCTGCGGGTAGAGGCCGGATGGCCAAGTGATCTCCAGCTCGCGATTGATCCCTCCGACGATCCAGGCTGCGGACGTCGGCCCCCGCCCGTCAGGGGCGCTGAAGCTCCTCGAGATGACCCCCAGTAGATGGCCGATGTCATCGAGCACGGCGCCGCCGCTCATGCCTCCCAATGCGCCACAGGCGATCTCGATCGTTGGGAACGGCATCAGTATCGGATCCCGGATCGGGTGGTAGACGGCCACGACCTCGCCCGCAAAGGCGTAGAGATCGCACCAGTTAGCATGAAGTTGTCGCTCTCTTCGTCGACAGTCTCGAGTCGGAAGCCGATCACATGTACTTGCTCGCCGGCCTTCGGCGCTCGGGTGGTCAGCGGCAGGATTCGCACACGCCAATCACGAGAGTTCTCTGATGCAAGCTCCAGCGACAGAAACGCGATGTCATCGTCCGACGTGAAGTTCACCTTGCGGACGTGCCAGAGCTGAAGCGCTTGGCCCGTTGGGGCGGCGCACAGCAAGGTGGCCTCACCGTCCAGGACAGCTTCGAGGCGTTCAGGGAGGACGTGTGTCGCGGTGACGGCCAGTCCTGGCGCGATCGCCACGACGGTCCCCATTGCCTTCACACCGGCTTCGTCCTTCACCAGGACGGTCATCAATGACCCATCGAAGAAGGTCCAGTTCGTGACGCCTTCGGGAATCGGCGTTGCGTCGGTGCCGCCGAACACCACCGGCTGCACCGTGAGGGAGCCGCCGACGGGCACATGCTGCGGGCGCTCGATCTTCCCTGAAAGCGTCGGCTTCCGACTACGCACCAGGCATCAGCTCCGCAATCAGAACAGGCATCGATCGAGTGACGTCCATCGAACAGTGGGAGATGGTAGGCCACTTCGCTGATGCGGGCCGCCCATGGCGCCTCGCGTTCGCGGATCGGACGGGCGGCGCTGGAACCGGATGCTCACGTTGTGGGCGGCGTCACGCGGGCGTCATCGAGATGTGCGGCCAGGGCTTGGCCGACGTGCAGGCGGAACACCGATCCCCGGTGATTCCCGCCACCTTCGCGGGTGTCGCGATGCTGGTGCACCCGCCCCCACAGCGTGCTGGTGCTACCGGTCTTGAGGCCGTGGGTGCCGACGCGGACGACGCGGTTACCGTCGGACGTCCCCGTGCTCGAGGGCGACGACACGCTGCCGGCCTGGGCCGTGACGCGATCGCCGTCGGCCACGCGACGGCGAAGCCGCGCCGCTGACCGCCCCGGCGTGGAGCCTGGTCACAAGATCCGAGGACTGGACTTCCACACACGAACACATGTTCTACGATGGAGCATGATCTTCGTCCGGTGGCGATATCACGCCGGCGCTTGCGTCTGCTCGCACTACCGGCGTCGTCATCAGCGGCCCGGACCTGTCAGATACTGCTCCTGCGGGCCCTGCTTTCCCCCGCCATCCACCAACGGAGCCCCGTGACACGCACCGACGCTGTGGACTCCATGCCGGCTCCCGTGCTCCCCGGTTAGCGCGTGCTCCCGATCGCCTGACCACTGGCCGGCGCCCCGCCAGATCGACGGGGCGCTGGTCGGATCTACCCGCGGACGCGTCGGGCGTCAGCGCAGCTCCTTCGCAGGCGCTCGATCTCGCCGTCCAGCGCCGGCAACGCGCTGGCAGGGGCACGGTTGCGGAAGCGCCGCAGCTCGGTGTACTCCATGTACACCAGCTCCCGGCGGGTCGGTCGCATGGTCGCATGTATCTGCGCGCCGTTGACGTTCGCTCGGTTCGTGAAGCGCTGCGTCCCAGCCGCCTCGAGCTGCTCGAGACTGCCGCTGTGCTCCTGCGTGGCGCGCTCGAGCTGACGGATGGAGGTGTGCAGCGGAGCCTGACGCTCGGCGTCCGCGCCGCGCTCCAGTTGTCGGATCGAGTAGTGCTGTGTGCTGTCACCCTGCGCCTGGCGCTCGAGCTGGCGAATCGACAGGTAGCTCGGACCGTTGCCGTCCACGATGTCGTTGACCACAGCCGCCTGTGCGGTGGTCCAACCGGTCAGCACGATCGTCATCGTCACGGCTGCCACGATCAGGGTCCAGAACACGGGTGTGCTCGCCATCAGACCCGGCCCGGTGGTCACGGCTGCGGTCGTTCTGGTGTGCGTTGTCATGGTGGTCCCTCGCAGGTGCTCGCCGGGGCCTGCTGCGCCGGCGGTTAAGGCACGGTGGTCGGGACCTCTTGCGGACTGCGTGGAGTTCGCTTGCAGGTCGCTTGGACGCGGGAGAACCCGCAGGTCAGCCATCTGCGACCTGGTCGGCGTGACATCTGCGTGACAGCTGTCAACGCGCTTCACTTGTTGCCGGCTGGGGTCTAGGCTGACCTGGGCCGACGGTGGGGTCAGCATGCAGATCCGTTGCCTTGGTCCGACGGGGGTGTCCGAGGCTGGCCAGGACCAGCCGCTCGGCGGCCCGAAGCAGCGACTGGTGCTGGCGCATCTGCTGATCCGCGCGAACCAGACGGTGCCGGTCGAGCGGCTGATCACTGCGGTGTGGGACGACGACCCGCCGCCGGCCGCGCGCGGCTCCCTGCAGAGCTACATCTCCCACCTCCGCAAGGCCCTGGGCGCCGACACGATCACCGGGCACGGACAGGGGTACGTATTGCGTGTCGCGCCGGATCAGGTCGACAGCATGCGGTTCGAGGCGCTGGCAGACCGGGGGCGGCAGCTCCGCGAAACCGACGCCACGGCCGCCGCCGCGGTGTTCCGCGAGGCGCTGGATCTGTGGCACGGTCCACCGTTCGCGGACCTGCACGATGTCAGCTCGCTGCAGCCGGAGATCACGCGACTCGAGGAACTGCGGATGTCGGTCGTCGAGGATCGGGTTGGCGCCGATCTCGACCTCGGGCGCGATCGGGAGCTCATCGGGGAACTCGAGACGCTGGCCGCTGCGTACCCGCTGCGCGAGCGGCTGTGGGGACAGCTGATGATCGCGCTGTACCGCGCCGGCCGTCAGGGCGATGCCCTCGCCGCCTACGACCGGGCTCGTTCCCGTCTCGCCGAAGACCTCGGGGTCGACCCCTCGCCCGACCTCCAGGCCCTCCATGGGCGCGTCCTTCGACAGGATCCCTCCCTGCGGTCGGCCGTGGGAACGCTCAAGGGCTACACGCTCATCGAACGCGTCGGTGAGGGCAGCTTCGGCGTGGTGTGGCGGGCGACCCAGCCGGGCACGCATCGCGAGGTCGCGATCAAGGCCGCCCGGTCCGCCCTGGCGAACAGTCCGGCGTTCATCCGGAGGTTCGAGGCCGAGGCGGAGCGGGTCGCGCGGATCGAGCACCCCCATGTCGTGCCTCTGTACGACTTCTGGCGCGACCCCGACGGTGCGTACCTGGTCATGCGCTTCCTACGCGGCGGCAGCCTTCGCGACCTGCTCGACCAGGCCGGTTCACCCGACCTCGCCAATGCGCTGCTCATCGCTGACCAGATCACGCAGGCGCTCGCGGCCGCGCATCACCAGGGAGTCGTGCACGGCGATGTCAGACCTTCGAACGTGCTGCTCGACGAGGACGGCAACGCCTACCTGTCCGACTTCGTGATCGCGGGTGACGGTGGCGCGCCCCCGCGGGACGCGCCACGCGTCGGGGCGGACCGGTCGCGCGAACAGCGCGATCGAGGTGGCGACGGCACGCGGTCCGACGTCTACGCGCTCGGCGTCATGCTGTCTCAGCTCCTGCCCGACACGGACGGAGCGGTCGGCGATGTGATGCGTCGGGCAACCGCTCCCGAGGCCGACGCACGACAGCGCGACGCCGTCGAGCTGCTCACCGACCTGCGAGCCGCAGCTGCCACGCCCGCAGCGGCCGCGCCACCGGTGGAGACGTTGCGCCACCCCGCCACGCCCACGCTGCGCAACCCGTACAAGGGGCTGCGCCCCTTCACGGAGAGCGACGCCCCCGTCTTCTTTGGTCGTGACGCGATCGTCGCCCGTCTGCTCGCGCGACTCCGGGACGGCAGCGCCTCCGCGCGCTTCCTTGCGGTCGTGGGTCCATCGGGCAGCGGCAAGTCCTCGATCGTGCGCGCCGGACTCGTGCCGGCGGTGCGCTCGGGCGCGCTCGACGGCTCGGATGCCTGGTTCGTGGCGCAGATGATGCCCGGCAGGCGGCCGTTCGACGAGCTCGCCACCGCATTGCGCGGCGTCGCCATCAACCCGTCCGACGACCTCGCCGAACATCTGAGCGCCGTGGGACTGGATGCGGCGGTCTCCCAGATCCTGCCCGACGACGGTGAGCTGCTGCTGGTCATCGATCAGTTCGAGGAGCTGTTCACCCTCGTCGAGGACGCTGACATGCGACAGCGCTTCGCGGACGCCCTGGTCGACGCAGTCACCGCCACGGGTAGCCGTCTGCGCGTGGTGGTCACGTTGCGGGCCGACTTCTACGATCGACCGCTGGCGCATCATGGTCTGAGCGGGCTCATGCAGGCACGTACCGAGGTCGTCGGACCACTCGGCCCCGACGAGCTCGAGCAGGCGGTCACAGGGCCGGCGGAACAGGTCGGCATCGGTGTCGACCGCGCGCTGATCGCTCAGGTGGTCGCAGATGTCGGCGACCAGCCGGGTGCGCTGCCGCTGCTGCAGTACGCGTTGACCGAGCTGTTCGACGGGCGGTCGGACGCGACGCTGTCGATCGGGGCGTACCGGGAGATCGGTGGCATCGCCGGAGCGCTGACCCGCCGTGCAGAGGCGGTGTTCACGGGCCTGCCCGACCAGGCGCAGCAGGCCACGCGCCAGCTGTTCCTGCGGCTGGTCACCCCAGGCGAGGGCACTGAGGACACCCGCCGCCGCGCTGGCGTGGCCGACGTGAACGCGCTGGCACCCGACGCGATGCCCGGCGTGCTCGACGCGTTCGGCGACGCCCGCCTGCTGTCGTTCGATCGCGACGCGGACACGCGCGCGCCCACCGTTGAGGTCGCCCACGAAGCACTACTGCGCGAATGGCGGCGCCTGCGCGGCTGGATCGACGCGGCCCGCGACGACCTGCGGATCCAACGGCAGCTGCAGGCCGCCGCCGGTGACTGGACCGCCGCCGACCACGACCCGTCGTTCCTCGCGACCGGCGCCCGGCTCGTGCAGTACGAGGCGTGGCGGCGGGACTCGGAGCTGACGGCCACCGACGCCGAGCTGGCGTACTTCGACGCCTCCGTCGAGCACCGTGATCGCACCGCCGCCGAGGAGACCGCACGCCAGGAACGCGAGCGCGCGCTCGAACGGCGGTCCGTCCGCCGCCTGCGCATCCTCGTTGCCGTGCTCGGCCTCGCCGCACTGGTCGCCGGTGGGCTCACGGTCGTCGCGGTCACCCAGGCCCGCCGTGCTGCGGACGAGGCACTGCGCGCCGGACGCGAGGCGCGGGTCGCCACCGCCCGTGAGCTCGCCGCGGCGGCCGACGCCAACCTCGACGTCGACCCCGAACGCAGCATGCTGCTGGCCATTGAGGCGATCGAGACCACCCGCGACAGCGACGGCACCGTCCTGCGCGAAGCCGAGGAAGCCCTGCACCACGCCGTCGGGGCGTCACGGATCGAGCTGCGCGTCCCCGACGTCGGCGGCGCGCTCGACTGGAGCGCAGATGGCGTCTTCGTCACCGAAGGGCCCGAGGACACCGGCGTGATCGACATCCGGAACGCGACCACCGGGGAGTCCGTCCGGCGATGGCGCGGGCACGACGACGACATCAACGACGTGGAGTTCAGCGACGACGGCACCCTGCTCGCGACCACCGGCGACGACGGAGCACTGCGCGTGTGGGACACGGCGTCCGGCGACAAGGTCGCGGAGACCGTCGACGCGGGGGTCGAGGTCTGGAGTCCGTCGTTCTCGGCCGACGGCTCGCTGGTCGCCATCGAGTCCGACGACGGGCGGTGGGTCAAGGTGCTGGACGTGGCGAAGGACCGCGTAATCACCACGGTGACCTTCGAGCAGCCACTGGCTGTCGCGATCAGCCCGGACGGCTCGAAGCTCGCGGTCGGCACCGAGGCCACACCGGACATCTCCGTGCACGATGTGGCCTCCGGGGACGAGCTGCGCGTTCTGCGCGGCGGCGAGGACATCCCCGGGGCCGTCGCATGGAGCCCCGACGGCCGCCGGATCGCCGGCACCAACTACGACGGGACAGCACGGATCTGGGACGCTCGCACGGGTGCATTGGAGTCCACCCTGTTCGGCCATACCCACGTCGTCCGCGACGTCGGGTGGGCGCATGACTCGTCCCGTCTCGTGACGGGCAGCTTCGACGGTACGACGAAGGTGTGGCGCGTCGGCGAGGGCGGAGCCCAGGAACTGCAGTCCCTCGCGAGCAGCGACACAGCGGACGGGGTCGTCGGGGTCGCGTTCTCGCCCGACGGCCGTCAGGTCATCGCCGGCGACAGCGAGGTCGGCGCGGTGTCGATCTGGGACGTCAGCACGTCGGCTGATGCCGAGTGGGCGTCGCAGCCGGTCGCTGCCGGGTTCGACACTGCGGTGTTCGTCGACGACGACCGTGTCGGAACAGCTGAGTCGGATGGCGCGATCATTGTCCGCGACGCCGCTGACGGCTCCGAGCTCATGAGGATCGACGACCATGCCTCAGCCGCGAAGACGGTCGATAACCTCGACGTCAGCCCCGACCGTCAGCTGATCGCGGGCGCGGTGAACGTCGATCAGGAGCTACTCGCGTCGGCGGGACCTGCGGCGGCCGATCCGGCGGTCCCGTACTCCGCGACCGTGTGGGATGCGACGACGGGCGCACCACTCTTCACCGTTCCCCATGACGCCCCCGTGTCGGATGTCGAGGTGCATCAGAATCTCATGGCCAGCTCGGACGACTCGGGCCGTGTGAAGATCGCCCATGGATCGGCGGACCGGGTGGATGTGCTGCGAGAGAAGCGCGGTTACGACATCGTTGCGATCGCCCTGAGCCCGGACGGACGGTTGCTTGCCGTCTCCACCATCCCAGAACGAGAGGTCGGTTGGCGGGTCCGGATCTGGGACGTCAGGGACGGCGAGGTCGTGAAGACTCTCCGCACGGTGGCCAACGACCTCGTGTTCACACGCGACGGGACGCGGCTGATCACGGCGCACCAGGGCGCACGGGCGATTGTCTGGGACGTCGCGTCCTGGGAACGGGTCTCGGAGTTCCGCGGGCATTCGGGTCAACTGTTCGCGGTCGACGTCACTGCCGACGGCGCAACGGTCGCGACCTCGGGAACCAACGGTACGATCCGGTTGTCGGACCCGTCGACCGGTCTTGAGCGTCTCACGTTGACGGGACATGAGCGAGGGGTCCCCAGTCTCGCCTTCAGTCCCGACGGTGCGCGCCTCGCCTCGGCGGACGTGGACGGCAACCTTCGGATCTGGGCACTCGAGCTCGACGATCTGATCACGATCGCGCGTTCTGAGCTGACCCGTGCCTTGAGCGACGCCGAATGCCGCCAGTACCTGCACCTCGACGCGTGCCCCTCACCGTGAGCCGCGGCGTCCGGGCACGTCAGCTGCCGGCGCCGCGGTCGGGGCCCGGGTCCCCGGTCGCGCACACGAC
>Ga0299914_10002599_pt1 | contig 12496 bp, 12 predicted proteins | sample RVTome_10_FD_201361 | JGI IMG/M metagenome (GOLD analysis project Ga0299914, IMG submission 201361) | Soil microbial communities from uranium-contaminated site in the Upper Colorado River Basin, Wyoming, United States - RVT153D57 (version 2) ...
GACGATATCCATTCTTAATTTTCAAACGGATTATTATGCCAAGACTGTTTTAGGGTATCGTTATCATTCGAATTGTCAACCTTTTGTTATCAATCTTATTTCTTTGCACCTAGTGATCTGTTCTTTAACCTAAGCTGGCTGCCTCTGCATTTTCTGCAACGCTGTGCAGATATCGGATTCCTTCCACCGCACTTGAAACATATCTTAAAGAAAAGTCTGCGTTGTTGAGCAATTTGTTTCTTTGTAGCGTCGGTTATTGGCATAATATAATCAATGTAAGTTATCGCCCGATAATTTCTAGCTTTCCATACGGTTAGGCATTCTCAGAGTATGCCCCGGTTGCAGCACCACCACAATTAAGGGAAACCAATTGAACGTTAGGACGCCATTATTCATGCGACTCCATTTCATGAATTGCATGATATTTTGACACGAGTGTTGATCTTTATATCAAAAGTTTATTAATTTGGCTCATACATCATAATTAATGATTCGCAAAGGAGATGAATATATATTATCCAATGGCTGTAAACTCTACAGAGCCGATAAAAAAACCGTCGAGGCTTATTGGAAATGGATATGTGACTTGTCGAAAAATGACAATCCATTTTTGAACAATAACGGACATAAAGACGAAGTACAGCCTAATAGGGGGGATAAAATGTTCTTTTTAAGTCCCGCAGATTCTGGCAAATCTGACAGAAACTGCAAAGTTCCTTTGGGTTATAAAATTCTGATCCCTTCCCTTTGTGTTGTGGCAACAGGTGCAACTAAAGAAGGTGGCGAAAAACCTAATGCAAAGCTTGAAGACCTCATACGTTTGAATAATGTAGATCAACGTTGTGTAGATTTTCGAAGTGTCGAAATAGACAAAGAACAAATACCTGAAGAGTTTTTGAAGGAGTGCAGGTATAGTAGCAGAGAGGAAGAATTTCCAGTTCACTTTCCAAAGGACGACCCCATCTTTAACGCTACATCAGGAGATTGTAAGGCTGTAGCAGATGGAGTTTATCTTATTTTGGAATGTCCCTCAGAATCGGACAAGAGTGAGCTCAAGATACACTTTAAAGGGACGATCGATTTAAAGTTAAAATCCGAAGGTGAGGAAAGCTTAGAGACGACTAATTATACAGAGGATGTTACGTATACCCTAGCACGGAAAGCGGATTAGAGAATTAAATTCTGCAATCAACTTCATCTTTCTATCACGACCAGCGTAGTAAATGCTGCATTGTCATCAGCCCACGGTTTATTAACTATATCTACTTTATGCTCAGCTCGCGCGAGTTGTGTTGTAAGCAGATAATGTCCGCCGCACGGCCCTTGAGGGGTCTTAGGATATTGCTTGCAGCAGTCCAAAGTTTATTAATCATTGGATTTTGTTCCTATTGATGGCCAGTGATAACCTGAGTCGCGCTACACAGGAAGTTGTACAGGACTATTTCAGATGGCTTTGCAAATTTTCTAGATCTACCAATCCAGCAATACATAATGATGGAGATAGAACAATAGCTGCCAATAAATCGAATCCTAGAGGGGATGAATATATATTTCTCACCCCCGTGATAAGTGGAGCCTTTCACCGGGAACTAGGCACAATCCAGCGCGGAAAGAAACTTCTGATAACTTCCCTTAGCTTCATCGGTTGTGAAGCTGAACGTCCTGGTTCGGATGTTTCTCAACTGTACAAGTTTGCAGATGTAGATCACGACAATATAGAATATCGCCGGATCGAGATCGACGGAAGACCGCTAGTGGGGGATCTGGAAAATCGGTTCAGGGTACGGACGGATCCTTTTGAAGTTGAATTCCCGGAGAAAGCCCTTTTCGGGGCTCGTAAGGGAGTGTCGATGGCTGTGGCGGACGGGATTTATATTGTTTGGGGACCCGGCAAAGGTAAGCACGAGATACATGTTGAAGGAAAAATAGATCTCCCCGACGAGGAGGAGGACAGCTTAGATACCTCACCTTTCACAGAGTTCTACACGTACACTCTTGGAGTAGAGTAATTTCTGGTAACATGCTTTTGGCCGACACCCCTCTCCTTAGATAAGATTGAGTATTATACTAGATAGAGTGGCTATCATCAGGAACGTTCAGGATATGATGGAAGAATTAATATCATATTACTGATACTGGTTTGAGAATTGAAAGTTAGTATAATCAGACCCTCCGAAAATTTTCTAGGTATGTCCTATAGTGAATGGGTGATGACCTGGTGTAATTGGCTGTTTTCCGAAGATCCTGATACGTATGATGGGGGGGATATATTATTCCTTAGAGGAAACGTAGATTATCTTCCTGTCAATGATTCTGGTGTAGGGCCTCGCTTCATTGATCCTGAAGCAATCTATGACAGGACAGGGCAAAATGGTCAGACTATTTTTGAACGAACGGCCATCTTAGTTCCTGTGATGGTTGCGATGCTAGTAATGGAAGAGCTATACGAAGGAAGAATACTTAGGACACCGGAGCAGCTACGATATAACGCGAATCTAGATATTCATAAATGTGGACCCGTATGGGCTACGATCATGAAAAAAGGAGAAGCGAAACCACACAAAATCGTGAACAATCTTAAGTACTACTACGTTGCAACTCCTTTATTCAAGTTGGACGTTCCAGAAAGCAGCTCCTTGAAAGACAAGGCCGATATAACATACGACCCTGGAAATTACGACATGGCCGCTGCGGGCATTTTCTTGCTAATCAAATCGCTTCCGCCCTCGACATATCGTATTAATTTTGGCGGTATAACTGGAGCATATCACACCGATTCTGTTTATGATATTACAATTCGAGGAAAAAGAAAGGAAACTTTGAAAGATATTTCTGCTAGACGTTTCGTCAAGCGCAGATGGAAATAGCTTATGTTTCTGTTACCTTATGGATGTGATTTAATAGAAGCTCCTCCGTTTTAGTAAAAATGAAGAACTTACAAGACGGAATTTATTATCGTAGGCGTCAGTTGAACGAGTTAGGACGGGGTAATAGCAAGTCTAGGAATGATTGTTTTGCGATCGCGTTCCTACGAATTTCTGACAGTCTAACATCATCAGAGATTGGCGAATACCTAAAGGGTCTTTGGCAGATGTATTTAGACCTTAAGAAAGGTGTTGTTGGCGATCTGAAGGGCCATCATGTGCCGTCAGGAGACTTGTCTGTTCTTCTCGGTTATGGTCCGACTATTTTCACGATTCCCGGAATAACTAAGAAAATACCTAGGGACCTTAGAAAGCAATTTCGTGAACCGGTTTGTGGCGAACCAATTCTAGATGGATCAGGAATTAATTATAGCTTTGACGCACCTAGAAATTTGGGAATTACTGAACATGTAGCATTGCAATTTATATCAAAGTCACAGCTAGCAACCTATCGCGCCGTAGTGGAGACATGGAAATATATTGCAATGACTACTCCACCGAAGAGAGGAATCTCTCTTTCAACATTCTTTACAGGCTTCCAACGAGACGATAGCAGGAGTTGGTTAGGATTTCACGACGAGGTTTCAAATATGAAGAACGCCAGTGAGAGAAAAAAGGCCATCGTGATCGATAGAGCCAAGAATTATCTGGTACACCAAGATTTTTGGACTGCGGGTGGTACTTATCTTGCGTTTTTGCGCATAGGAATCAATCTTCACATGTGGGAACAGATGAAACGACGTGATCAAGAGCTCCTGATTGGGAGAGACAAATTAAATGGCATCCCTTTAGTTGGTGTTGATAGGAAAGGTAACCCCATAAGAAAACCAGGCTGCCCCCCTTTTTCACAAGTCCGATCTTATGACAAGAGGTTTCACGAACACACCAATTACTTCCAGAGGCCTCCGGTAGGCAGCAGTATGAAAACTGAAATAGATACGGACAGTTCGATTAGTTTGTTGAGTCAAAGCCACATTGGAAGAACGCGTCACATGGACCAGATAAAGAGCGATGATCCTGCTTCAAGACGGATATTTAGGCAGGGATTCGAATTTATCGAACCTCTCCATCATAATTCTTCTAACCCCATAAGATTGGGCCTAAATTTCATCAGTTTTCAAGACGATCCCACTAGACTATTATTTATCCTGACCGATCCTAACTGGCTTGGCACTAGCAACTTTGGAGGAACGGGAGATAATATAGCAATGAAAGATTTTCTTTCGGTTCAGGCATTAGGCATATTTTTTGTGCCCCCAAAGGAAATGCCTTTCCCCGGTGCGAGTATTTTCGACCATTTTGATGCTGGTAACTGAAATTACAAATTACTTCTGACTAAAAGATACAGACTTATGTGTCTAGGTGACCAACGGATCACGAAGATCGATCTCTTTTGACTTCCTCAATAACTTGATCGAGATATTTTCTTAGTTCTTTCTCATCAAATTCGACTTTTGCCACTCTTTCTATTTCTCTTTCCTTTCCTAGAATATCCTGACTTGTAATGATCTCATTTACAGTTTTCTGCAACTCTCTTTCCATTTCTGCCCGTCCTATGGAATGTAGCAGCTCTGGTCGCAAGGCACGTTGATAAATGTCCTTGCGTAAGATATTATTCACTGAGACGAGCTTCGCCGAATTGTAAATGCCTATCAGTACCAGGTATGCTGCTAAGGTCAATACCGTTATCGTTGGAATCCCGAAAGGGGGGAAAGGGGTAGTCAATTGTGCAGTTGCTTGATTTCCAGCAAATATCAAGAATATGCCCCACCCAGAAATAAACATGTAAATCTTGATTCTTTTTTCATAACTCACCGTTCTAGCTATGTTCCAAAAGGCTGATCCAAAAACCAATCCTCCTATTGGTTTGCTCAATGACAGGAATGCCAATAGTATGATAGTGACTGTTACTGGATCAACAGCTGTGCGTGAGCTCAGTAAAGGGCCCAAGATAAATTGGTAAAAGAATGTTACAATGAAATAAACAAGTGGAATCAATAATACAATCGAATACGTTATAACACTGAGTAGTCCTCCCCTGTAAGAAGCCATTAGCATAGCTGTGGTAAACCATAAAGCAAAGAATGATGTGAAAGATGACACCCGGTATATAAAATCGATTGTAACATGTCTACCACCAGACATATCTCCGGCCCCGCCAACATAAGATCCGATTTGATCTGGTCTGTCGCTTACCTTTGCACTCGAAAAAATGGCTGTCATAATTAAGTTGAATGCGATAAACCACATCGAAACAGAATACAAAAATATGATTAACTTGCGAGATGATCTATACCAAGTCAAGAACATCCATGAGAGCCATATTATGAAAACTGATGCAGTGCCGTAACTTATCGCAATTATGGCAACGGTAATAAGGGAACTATATTGATTGTAAAAATACAATTGAAAAATCATAACCGTCAATAGGGTACTTAAAATACCTAGTGAGGCTAATGAGATTGCAGACTGTAATTTGCTTTGCAACTGATTCGTTTTGAACGTTTTCCATACCCGTTTTAAAATAAAAAATTGTAAAATTAGGCATAAAAAAGCCCCAGCCGAAAATAATGGAATCTTGATTTGAAAGTCTTTATCGATGACCTCGTATATTTTAACAACTGAGGTATCAATTAGCATAACGACTATTAACGAGAGAATTAGACACAGAAATCTCCTCTGACTAAAGGAGATTTCAAGTCCAGTATTCAATCTTAGATATATTCGATGAAGGTTAAACATAATCTTTTTGTAGTGGAACCAGATTCTAAATATACAAAGATTGAATCTGGTATCATATTTTCTTTTAATCATCCTGACGGTAATAGTATTATTTTCAACTTCTGGCTCGCTGGTGACGGTCAGGGGTTCAAGCTCGATAGGTATTTTTCCACCTGATAGTGAACCATACGGGCTGTCATATGCCGAACATACACAAAATTTCTGGAAGTGGCTGCTGTCAATACCAGCAAGTGAGAATCCTATTGATGACACCACAGGAGACAAGTGTACTGTTGGCCAGTCTAATACTAATTCATCAGTTTTCTATTTAGCAGAGGGAGAAGGTAAAGTTGAAAGGACGTGTACTGTTCCAGCTGGCAAAGGTCTTCTCATCCCAGTAATGCTGGTAGAAATCTCTGACAAGGAGGTTCCGGGTGCATCAGTTGAAGAATTGAGCAATGCTGCAAAGAATGACCAAAACAGCGTTAACAGCATGTATTTAAGGGTAGACGATAAAGAATATGGTTACGGCTTACTTAGTGGATATAGGCTCGATGAGCCCAAAGTCTTTCAAGCAATATTTCCAGATAATGGAATCTTCGGGGTAATGGAAGGAGGGTCTTCAACAGTTGCGGCAGATGGATTTTACATACTTACTGAACCACTTACAGCAGGCAACCATACAGTTCACTTCAGATCGAGTCTGCTTTGTACGGAAGTAGGTTGTGCAGAACCGGCTTTTGCACAGGATGTATTGTACAATATAGTTGCAAGATAGCTTTTGCACACAATGTTCAGGTAAATATATTTGCGAGATAAACCCCGACCGGACCTGTCAGGACTATCTAATAAGCAAATTGGTATTGAATCATCCGCAAATGCGTCTTAGAAGCAGAATAAAGAGTGTGGAAAACGGGGATGGTTCTCTAGCAAGGGTAACGTCTGTCTACAACACACTCACTAAGGTCATGCCGATTTGTAAGGATATAGGGGTCACCAGAATTTCAGATATAACTTTACTGGATAGACTTTGTATTCCAAACTACTCTACAATAGTACCGGGAACAGATGACATATTCTGGGTTTACGGGGGAAAAGGCACGACAAAAACCCAGGCGAAAGTAAGCGCCTTGATGGAATCGGTAGAAAGGTACTCTTCGATGCAAAGGACCAATCCAAAAACCGTTATCACGGGTGATTATATACATTTTTCAGATTCTTTTAATAAAGTATTGCATCATTCTGAGGTAGTAGAGCCTCTGGTCCCAAATTATGAAGAAGGGAGCACAATAGATTTCTTACGAGGATTCGATCTGCTTAACGATGAAGAAATTTTGGTTCCTGCAGAGATCGTCTATTACAGATATTTTCCAAAATGCCCTGCCGTCGCTGCATTTCAATGTTCCCATACAAATGGACTTGCATCCGGCAATGTTCTTGAAGAAGCCATATGTCATGCACTCTGTGAAGTCATTGAAAGAGATGCGGTTAGCATAGCTGACTTATGTGCGTCTAGTATTCCATATAATATTGTTCACAAAATCGGGGAAACCTTTGAGGAAACCAGTTGCATCGGTTCTCAGCTACTGGATCACATCGGTGCGAATTTTGTGGATGAACCCACAATTTATCCGGACGTCGAGATCGATGGATTAGCCAGAGAGTTTCCGCCCATCATAAAATTACTCCGTAAATTCACTGATGCTGGAATTCCGTTGATGATAAAATGCATAACGCAGGAAGATATCAATATTCCAACGATTGCTGCAAGCAGCATTGATTGGTTAACGCATGATTATGGGCTTTTTGCTAAGGGTTATGGAACTCACCCCGATTCGAGGGTAGCTTTGATGCGAGCGATCACTGAGCTTGCTCAAACTAGAGCGGCAAATATACAAGGAGCGAGGGATGATTTGAAAAGAATACAGTATAAAGACAAGGACGAGATTTATAAAAGAAAATGGCCATTCATGTCTTCATCATATTTAACTGGGCAAAATCGACATCATAATATTATAAATTTCCGTGATATTAAGACATATGTAAATAATGATATTTTAACCGACATAAACCTTATTCTCTCGGTACTGAAAGAAGCAGGAATAAAAAGGGCAATAATAGTCGAGCTCACAAATCCAAAGATCGGAATTCCTGTTGTAAGAGCGATTGTCCCTGGACTTGAAACCTTTGAGGTTACACACTCGGTTATGGGCCCTAGGGCAAAAAAACATTTTAACAAACACTTTCCCTGCGTCTACAAAAGATAGTTTACGTTTCTGTAATTGGAGATTCAGTCATGTTAGACCCGTCACTTCTTTTCGTCAATTAATCGCAAATGAATCGATTCAGAAAGCCGAGAGGAATTTTCTAAGAATGTATGAAAAAAATAGCAAACTAGTTTTCCTCTGCTAGGGATAAACTAGCTCTGACAGCGATCTCAATTATAATCATCTAAATGCATGTGCTAGTTAGTTGTGAGACATTTGGGTGGTCTCTCCCGGTGTTCTTTTTATTAGCGTTTTTCCTGCATATTTTATTGATGCATCGCGAGCAATTATTGCCTTTAGGGTTGCAAGTGCCTTTTCCATGCAATATCTGTCAGGTCCTAATTAATAAATACTATTCCAGTGATGTATCGTGTATTGCCGATTGCCGATTTCCAGTCCTCGATTCTAGTTATGTATTATATCGCTGGCCATATCTGTTCATGATAGCCGAGAGAAAAAGTAGCTGCCCCAGAACGACTACCGTTTACATCGATACTGTGTCGTTACGCTGACTTTCTATTCAATATAGACTTTATAGATAGCTCCAGAATGCAATCGTCCCATTTCACACGAACCTTGGTAAGAGATAGTATGTTCACCCCTTGAGAGTGGTTTCAAGAATGCCCAGTAACCATCAGCAGATGCGTGAGTCAATCCTCCTTTGACACTAAATAGATTGTCCTCGACCAATCTCACCTCAAATATTAGAGGATCGGAACGAACACGGTGTACCGGAACTGCTTTACCGTCCACATAGCAGTGGTATGATACGATAGTATCTTCATCACTTTTTGCACGTTGCTCAATGTCTTTGTAAGATTCTAATTCAGGATTTTCTAATGGATTCGCTTCGCAGTTTATCACAGGTACTAGAATCGACTTCTGACCAGATACTTTACAGCTGCGCTCAGGAAGGTTTTTCCCTTTTTCGGCCAACTTTCCAGCGAGAAACAACACGTCCCGATCCTGCTGATTCATCGTAGTATATTTCCCACTCGGATCTACGACCGGGTTGATTCGCCTAGGGATCCCTAGGATCCAGCGCCACCATTGCACCGTCCAGTTTCCATACGTCTTGCCATAAGGTGTATCACTTGCAGTGAAAAATCCTACTGGTTTATCATTCATAATCCGGTCCACTTAGATCGACGGCATTGGTAACTTATGAAGCTATAGTTATGATAAACGCAATGAAATCACGGGGTACCTCTTTACATTACTGGTTAACAAATTATTTTATAACGCGAATTGGCTAGACCCGGCCTTCTCCTCGAAATACGGCAATCTCGAACAGCTTCACAGTAGTGGAAAGAAATAAACCTTGTAGGTTGAATATCACAAGTACGCTGGCGCCATCTAACGAGCTTGGTCAGATAGATAGGGAACAAAGTAATAATCAAATAACAGCAGGTGTTCGTATATGGAAGTGATATTTGAAAAGGTAACTAAAGCAAAATTTAGAAATCAACAAGTGTCAGGTTACGATGCACGTTTAAAGTGCTGTTCACGGAACTGTAAAGGCGATAATTATTAATGGTCTGTCCCTTACTTTATGAACTTCAAGAGCACCCGTTTGGTAAATCATGGCAGGAGTGGGCTGCTTCATGGTGTAGATGGATGCTTTCGATTCCAAAGAAAAAAAATCCATCATTAGATAGAACTGGCAAGTATTGCTCAATCAATCAGGATGACCATAATGTCTGGTTCTTGACAGGATCGTTTGGAAACGTTGGCCCAATCAAACGCAAGTGTATCATACCGTCAGGAAAGGCGATCTTTTTTCCTGTACTTGTGAAAGAAGACTCCTTGGCCGAAGATTCTGACCTTAAGACTGAAGCTGATTTGATTAAGCGCTGTGAGCAAGCCACTAATAGGCTTATCAATATTGAAGCATCTATTGATGATCAGCGGATGGAACATTTAGGGAATTATCGAGTGCGATCCGAGGTTTTTTACTTGATGGTCCCGAAGGAGAACGTATATAACTTAAGACCTGGCCTAACTCGGTCAGTATGTGACGGGTATTGGCTTTTCATAAAGCCGTTACAGGCTGGTATTCACTCGATATTTTTTAAGGGGGAAACTTCGCTTGAAGAACCTTACACTATAAATCAGTTAAAGGGGAATGCGATTCATAGCCCAATTTGGAAGAACATGGACAAAAACTCAACATTCAAACTAGAGGTTTCTTATGATTTAACAATTACAAAATAGTCAAGCTTCCTACTTATTTCCTGTTTAGTAGTATTCCGCAATATCATAGGGACAATAACCTGCTGCATACTTTGGCTTGATAGTTTGGATTTTAAAGAGGATAAATTAACAGAATCTGAACGCGTGAGTAGGTCACCTCGGCCCTGGTATCTGTGACCTCATATGCTTATCAATATCAATGAATGGTGTCCTCCTTACGATTTACTGAATTACTTAATCAGCTACCAGTATTGTCCAATTTGTGTAGCCCTTCAAATGAAATCCCGAAAAAAGATACTCCTATCGTTCATTTCAAGCGCAAGAGGTCGAAGAGGTCGATTAATCCGTTATTTCAGGCCTATCAGCCCACAAACAGATTCAATCCGTTCATAGCCAGGAACAATCTTATCTCGTTCACATCAAGATATTTGCGTTGGATTACTTTGAAATCGAAAGGTTGATTGAAGACTTATCCAAATTATACTCATGCTCGTGCGCTGTTAGTTGGTTTAAGGTAATGAACCAGCGGAAACCTGGAAGAGATGAATTTAGGAACAAAGTCGTTGAATACATGCGCCATTTTGAGTACACACTAACTACATTTCCTGACTCCCAGGAAAGCGAAAAATTCAAAAAATATGCAAGGGAATTGCTTGAGAAAGAGTACAACCAAGTATTAAAAGGAACTAATAAGGAAGTCGAAAAAAGATACAATTACTTTGTCAGCTCCAGCTAGTTCGCTGGATAGGTCACGATGATCTACGTTGACACCTTTCCTCTTCTGTGGAAGGACAATAATTAGCAATGAGCATATCGGAAAGGATTTATGATGTACCAAGAGAATTAGGCTAGGGAATATTAATGAAAGTAACTGTATCAGCTATAAAAGCAGATATCGGAGCGATCGGAGGTCATACAAGACCAAGCGATGAACTTTTAAACTCGGTTAAGGAATTTGTAAAGAAAAATTCAAAAAATCTGTTAATTGATTTGTACATAGGATACACCGGTGACGATATTCACCTCATTATGAGTCACACTCATGGTGTGGACAGTGACAGGATTCACAAGCTGGCATGGGATGCATTTACCTCTGGAACTAAATTGGCAAAAGAACAGGGATTGTACGGAGCAGGGCAGGATCTCCTGAAGGATGCGTTTTCAGGTAATGTCAAAGGCATGGGACCTGGAGTAGCAGAAATTGAGATGGAAGAGCGGCCAAGTGAAGTTTTCAGCATCTATGCCGCAGACAAGACAGAGCCAGGAGCATTTAACTTTCCATTGTGGCGTGCCTTTGTGGACGCAGGAAGCAATACAGGTTTGTTAATAAACGAGAAGCTAGCTAGTGGTGTCACTTTTAGAATTATGGATGTGATGTCAGGAAAACTGGCCAGTCTCAAGATGTGGGAAGATAAGGCAGAGCTAGAAGCTGCCCTTATGTACCCAGGTAGATTTGTCGTTCACTCTATTGTTTCCTCAGAAGAGGAAGATGGTGAGGTAATCGTATCTGCTTCAACTGATAGGTTACACAATATTGCGGGAACATATGTGGGCAAAGATGACCCGATAATGATAGTTCGGACTCAGAAGGATTTCCCTGCTACTGAGGAAGTAGGAAGTGCCTTCAATAACCCACACTTCGTTGCAGGCAACACGCGAGGGAGCCACCATATGCCTATAATGCCCGTCAAACTGAATTCTGCTGCATCCATTAACTATTCTCTGCCAATAGTATCCTGCCTTGTATTTAGTATGCGCAACGGTAAATTGACTGGTCCTCACGACGGATTCAGTACTGCGGATTGGGAACTGCAGCGAATCTGGGCAGCTGAGCGCGCAATGATAATGCGTAACCAAGGATTTATTCACCCAGCTACACTGGTCCCAGAAGAGCTGGAGTACAACAAAGGATATGAAGCAAGGATGAAAAAGCTTAACGCAAAATTCAAGGACATCGACCAAGTAGTACGCAAGACTAAATAATAGATAAATACGAAATGAAAGGAATATGCCGAATATATTGAAGACTCACTATACCTCCCGTCTCAGTGTACCTTACTATACAAGAGAGGTACTCTCTCCAGTCGACTCGGTGTTCTTTACCCATCAATAACACAGGAATGACACATTCGGAATGACCGATTTTTATATCCAAAGTAAACAAATGAATCTTATCTCACCACTTATTATCAATTTTAAGAACTATCTTGAGATTGCAGGAGCAAAGAGCATAGAACTATCGAAGATATCGGAACAGGTCAGTAATGATACGGGGGTTGATATCATAATAGCTCCTCCCCAACCATCGCTAAGTCAGGTCTGTGCCACAGTAAAGACTCCCGTAATAAGTCAACATGTCGACTTTTCAAAGCCTGGATCAACAACGGGGTT